>Ga0182024_10003106_pt1 | contig 40163 bp, 36 predicted proteins | sample P32metaG_FD_120480 | JGI IMG/M metagenome (GOLD analysis project Ga0182024, IMG submission 120480) | Permafrost microbial communities from Stordalen Mire, Sweden - P3-2 metaG (Illumina Assembly) | ecosystem: Environmental > Terrestrial > Soil > Wetlands > Permafrost | place: Sweden: Stordalen...
CCGACCGAAGGACAGGAACCTGAATGAGCGACCCAACAAATTCTCGATGAAGGAAAGCGGCTCGCTTGAGAACGACGCGAACACAATTTTGTTGATCTATCGTCCCATGGACGACTTCGGTCGACCCACTGGAGATGACGAAATCGTAATTGCAAAGCAACGGAGCGGGCCGGTGAGCAACGAGAAAGTGCGATTCGATTCGAAGACAATGACATTCTTCGAAAGGACCACGGGTTGAGGGCAGCGATTAACCTCCGTTCCAATAACCTAATGCGAACAGGGCTTACAACTCGTTCAGTTGATGCGGTCGAGAAGCGGCACAAAGTACGTTCGAGAAACAGATGATTTCGGAACAGAAACAACCCGAATGGCTAGACCTGAAGGCGCTGCAAGGACACGCATGCGTCTCAGAACGAACCCTTCGGGAGTGGATTCATCGATCAGTTGACGCCTTGCCCGCGGCTCGGGTGGGCACGAAGATCCTAGTTCGCCGCAGCGTGTTCGATCGCTGGATGGAAGCCCACCAGATAAAGCATGTTGACGTAGGCTGTATTGTGGATCAGTTGATTGCTGGGGTGACGAACTGATGGGCGTGAAAATTAGAAAACGCGGGGGCAAGTGGTATGTGTTCGTGAACTACCACGGGCGACGCAAAGCGAAGTGCGTGGGATCCAGCCGCCTACTCGCGGAGCAGGTCAAGCGACAGTTGGAAGCGAAGCTCGCTCTCGGGGATCTTGGATTCTTGTCCGACTCCGCGGAAGAGCCGACGTTTGGAACTTTTGCGGAGAACTGGTTGAAAACGGATGCGTTGCGCTGCAAGCCGTCGACCGTGGACTTTTATCGTGATTACCAAGGCCGTTACGTGCTTCCTCGTTTCGGACCAAAAAAAATTACCGCTATCACTAGGGATGAGATTAAGACCTTCATGGCAGAACTGACCGAGAAGGGTTTGGCGAAGAATACCATTCGATTGGCAATTGCAACTCTTCGCGTCGTTCTAAGCGCCGCAGTCGAGGCGGGAATCTTAGCCAGCAATCCGGGGCTGAGGCTAGGAAGATTTATCGAGAGTCAGAAAGCGACTCATAACGCTCAGGCAATGACCCGCGAGGAAGCGCAGATATTTCTCGAGACCGCCCAAGAGTCCCACCCCGAATTTTACCCGCTATTCTTAATGGCACTTCGCGCTGGACTTCGAAAGGGTGAACTTCTTGCGGTCAGATGGGGCGACATCCAGTTTGGCGCCGGGGACGGCGATTCCAATCGCTATATTTTTGTTCAGAGGAACTATGTACACGGGAGGTTCACCTCGCCCAAGAGTAAGAAATCTCGGCGGGCTGACATGTCGCGAGAGTTGCGTTCCGTTTTATTAGAACTGAGGGATAAGCGAATGCTAGAGGCGTTCTTGGAGGGCGAGACTAGCATTGCGGAAGATCTCGTGTTCCCTTCTACGGCCGGCACGGTCCTAGACCAGAGCAACTTAACCAACTACCAATTCCTGCCCTGCCTTGAGCGCGCGGGGCTGCGCCGATTCCGCTTCCACGATTTGCGACATACCTTTGGCAGCCTGCTCATTCGGGACGGTGCCTCACTGGCCTACGTTAAGGATCAGATGGGCCATAGTTCCATCCAGGTGACGGTGGATACGTATGGGCATCTTATTCCGGGAGCGGACATCGCGTGGGTGGATCGGCTGGATGTCAAAACAACTCCGCAACAAAATGCAACACCCGCGCAACTACCGGTTAGAAGCGAAACGGAAATTCCGCCTGAAGTAATTGATTTGACTGGTGGGCCCGCCTGGATTCGAACCAGGAACCAACAGATTATGAGTCTGCTGCTCTAACCGTTGAGCTACGGGCCCCGCCTACATATCTTACACATTCGCACCCCAACCGTTACCTTCGTTATGCGCCTCCGCCGGAGGCCTTCAGTATGATGGCGAAAGAACCATCTTAGGCATGAAGAAGCTGCGCTTTTTGCTCGCGCTCTCTAACGACGATAACGATTACCAGATTGAGCAGGCCTCTGCCGCGGAGCAGGCGGCACGCAAACTGGGGGTTGAGCTACAGATTGTTTTTGCCGGCAGTGACGGCATTAAACAGAGCCAGCAACTGCTCGCTAGCGTTCAATCCACTACCGCTCAACGAACCGACGCCATTATCTTTGAACCGGCGGGATCCACCTCGCATCCACAAGTAGCCCGTGCCGCTGCTGCTGCCGGCATCGGAATCGTCCTCTTGAATCGCGACGCCGATTATATTGCTGAACTTCGCAAACTTTTCCAAGTACCCGCGTTCGCCGTCACTTCAAATCACGAAGAAATTGGACGAATCCAAGGCCAGCAACTCAGTACTCTGGTGCCGGGCGGAGGAGTCGTTCTCTATATTCATGGTCCCGGAGAAAGTTTGGCCGCAAAACAGCGCTACAGAGGACTGCTCGAAACGAAATTAGATACTCTGACCCTGCGCGTGCTAAAGGCTCAATGGAGCCAAGCCAGTGCCTGTAAAGGTGTTTCTTCGTGGCTGCGTCTTTCCACCTCTCACCAGGTTGAAATTCGGGCCGTCTGCGCGCAGGATGATTCCCTGGCCATGGGCGCCCGCAAAGCCTTTGAAGAATGTCGAGGATCGGAAGCCGATTGGAAGAACGTTCCATTTCTAGGTTGCGATGGCTTGCCTAAGACCGGACAAGACTGGGTGCGCCGGAATCTTTTAACTGCCACCGTTTGCATTCCCGCGAACGCTGGTCTCGCGGTTGAGATGATGGTGAAGTCGATCAATACCGGAGTGCTGCCCCTGGAGCGCACCTACACCAACGCCAGTCCCTTCCCATCCTACGAAGTTCTCGCGCAACAATCGGCGCGCGCCAGAGCCGCGTCGAAATAACGCCTATTTTTGAGAAGCACTGCACACAGCTTGTCCGGCCGGGCGGGGACGCCCGGCGCTCCACTGGATGCGAAGAATGCTAGAGAGTCGGTGTCGCCGGCGGAGTCGTTGCCGCAGGAGCAGCAACGTTCGGGCTATTGTTCACCAGGTCTTTCAATTCCTTGCTGGGCTTGAAGAATGGAATCTTCTTGGCTGGCACCTCCACCCGATCGCCCGTCTTCGGATTGCGCCCAACCCTCGGCTTGCGCTGCCGTGTGCGGAAGCTGCCAAACCCGCGAATCTCGATCTTGTCGCCAACACGCAGAGAGCGCACCACGCTATCAAAGATCGTGTCCACAATCACTTCGCTGTCTTTGCGGGTAAGTTCCGCGAGCCGCGAAACCTCTTCGATCAGGTCAGCCTTCGTCATAACTTGTGAGCTCCCCTTTTATCGGTCCCTTGGAGGACTTCGTGAGCGGAGGGCCTGCGCCGCTGCCGCACTGCTGCCTATAACCTTCTCAAATTTAAGGGGTTCTATGCAAGTGCAGCCCTCGGTACACAGTTCACGCGGCGCTTATTCTGAGAACTGAGAACTAGCCCTATTTCCACAAATAATAAAACCCTACCTGCTGCTCCAACAGCTTCTCCCGAGTCGGCAAATAATCAGACACATCGCCAAAGAGAAGATCGAATGCCGTTCGCCGATCTTTCGGCGGATACACCAACGTCGGTTCGCCAGAAATATTTACAGCCTTCGCCGTATCTTTCACCGCTTCCTCAAAATCAGCAATCTCGTCAACCAGTTTCATTCCGTTTGCCTGCTCGCCTGTCCACACTTTGCCATTCGCAATCGCACGGATATCCGATTCTTTCGCATGTCTCCCATCGGCCACCGCCTGAATGAATTGTGTGTGCATGTTGTCGATCAGGCCTTGCATATATTCACGCTCAGCCGGAGTCATCTCTCGCGTCGGGCTTCCAGTATCTTTGAACTCGCCCGCCTTCAGCGTGATGGCGTTCAATTTCGCCCATTTCAGCAGTTCGCCGTAGTTCACCCATTCAGCAATCACTCCGATCGATCCCACCACGCTTCCCTTATCCGCATAAATCTTATTAGTAGCGGATGCCACGTAATACGCGCCGCTGGCTCCCACGGTTTCGATCGAAGCCACAATCCGCTTCTTCTTTTCGTCGCGGATCCGTTTCACTTCGCGATAGATTTCTTCCGACGCGGCCACGCCCCCTCCCGGGGAATTCACATGAATAATGATGGCCTTGATGGAATCATCATCGGCAAACTTCTTTAGCTGGGGAACGATCTGCTTGGGGGAGAAAATTACGCCATCCAGGTCAACCACGCCAATCTTGGATCCGAAAGCGGCGAACGAGTCCTCATCATGGCCGCCAAAGCTCATGTACACGAGCGTAAACACTACCGCTGCGAACAGCACAAACACTCCGCCGCCGACCAAAAACCAAATCCATATCCGAGAACGACCTTCAGCCATAATCAGACGAGTGTAGCACCGGAGACATCAGGCATTCACGGGCGCGGAAGTCTCATTTGACTTCGAAGTTCTTCGGGTCGATTTGCACGTTGTTGGAGATGCTCGTTATGGTTACTTCGAAATGACTCACCGGAGACTTCCCTGCTCCTACTCCCGCGGCACTGATTGGGACAATACCAGCCTCACCGGTCTGGACAGCGGTAAGGCCTTGCGCGTTGGCCATCGCCCCGGCACCGTTTTCAAAGGTAAACTCAATCGTCCATTTTTCCGGCAGATTGAGACCGTCAACACTTTTGAAATCGGCAAATCGCTCCTCGAGTCGATATCGCGTTTCCTGTTGCCTCGCTGTCGCTATGTCCGAAGTGCCCATCTGCGGACTGATCGTCATTGAGTATACGGTCATGACGTGCCGAAAAGTGTCTGGCTCGAAATAGAGTTGGATCTCCAAATCGCTGCGTTTCTTCGGCGCATAGTCGACTCGACGCAGTTCCCGTCCGTCAATCTTCTTCAAACCACGGTCCTGCAGTTTTGCCAGCCGCTCGTCGAGGTGCGCTAGGGCCCAACCGGTAGAGAGCGTGCCGCCCCACAGGCCTTCGGTAAGAATCTCATTGTGCACCATCACAAAGTCCCCGAGCCGGGACCAAGCACCAGGTTTTACTTGTGCGATAAGAGTTTTCTTGCCATCGCTGACGAAGCGCTCGCCGTGATAATTGGGGTTTGGCAATTTCAGCAACGAGACAAATTTGCCGCCGTCCGAAGCAAAGACCTCTTTCCCATCTTGATGCCCTGAAGTCGAGTTCTCTACTTGGAAGCTGACAGTTCCTTCGGTTGCACGGCTTTTCACTGCCGCTCGGGCTTGATCGGTCCCAATGGAATTCAAATGCTGCTTGACCAGATCTGCAACCTTCGTCTCATCCTTGGCAGTGCCGACGCAAACCATGGCCATGAGAAAAACGAATATTGTGAGGAATCGCATATAGAACCCCAACTTGATTTGTCGTTCCGTGGAGGCCGTCAGTATAGCCGAATATCGCTTTGGATGATCAGCGTTTTTGCCGTCTTGCAACCAAAGCAATACCCGCAACTACAGTTTCTCGATATATAATGCTGCTGCGGAGATCGGACCTGAAACCGTGCGACGATAACCGAAAACTCCACCCCCGCTTGCTCCAAGAACGTCTATACCGTATTCATGAATCAACCTTTTTGCATTGCCTTGGTCTGCGTCCTGACGTCCGTAATGGCGGGATATGCTCAGGAATCTCTGCCGCCGGCCGATCCGAATGTCACATCGGAAACCAAGTCGATTTCTTCCAGAAAAACTGCGGACGTTCTCCCGGCTATCGAGCAACCCGCAGAAGAGTCAGACTTCACAGTCTCGAAGCAGATTGATGAAGTAAACCTCATTCTGAGTGTCACAGACTTGAAAGGGCGATTCGTCGCCAACCTTACCGCCGACGACTTAAAAATTCTGGACAACCATCAATCGCCAACCAAATGGAATTACTTTCAGCCCCGTACTAACCTCCCTTTACATGTAATACTGGCCATCGATGTCAGCAGTTCGATTCGCGAACGTTTGCATTTCGAACAACAAGCTGCCAGCACCTTTCTAAAACATATTCTTCGCCGCGAGACCGATAAAGCAGCCGTGGTCGCCTTTGGAAGCGCTGTTCAAGAGAAGACTAACGGCATGACCAGCGATGTCGGTGCGCTCGACGTCAGCATCCGCAGCCTGCAAGCCAACGGCGAAACTGCGATGTACGACGCCATTATTCTTTGCAGTCGCAAACTCCACGAGAGCAGGCAAATGACCGGAGTGCGGCCGGTAATTATTCTGATCACCGATGGCGACGATACCGCCAGCAAAGCGACTCTAACCGCGGCTGAAGAAGCTGCGCTTCGATCCGAAGCAACTATTTTTGCTTTGGACGCGAATTCCATTTACGAGAGAAACCCGAGAGGGCGCTTAGTGTTGGAAAGGATAACGCGCGACACCGGAGGGTTAGTTCTATCTGCGCGAGAAGACGCGGACCTCAAAGGTGCCTTCATCACCATTGAGAAGATTCTGCGCAACCAATATGCTCTCGGCTACCCACCGCCGAATTTGCAGGCGAACGGGAGCTTTCGCTCCATAGAAGTGAGTTCCACCAAGCCAGGCTTAAACATCCATACTCGAAAGGGTTATTACTCACCCGTCGACCGCAGCCCCGATCAACACAAGTAAGTGTTGCTGTTAAGTGCCTCAATAATCAGCACCACAATCTCCGCAGTTTGACATACACTCTCTCTCGCAGCATGCGCGACCCAATTGAACTCGAAGTTTTCAGAAATCTATACCACTCTATCGCCGAAGAGATGGGTGCCACCCTGCGCCGCACTTCCTTTTCTCCCAACATAAAGGAGCGCCGCGATTACTCCTGCGCCGTGTTTGATTCGTCAGGACAAGTCATTGCTATGGGCGATCACATGCCGGTGCACCTCGGCTCCATGCCGATGTCCGTAGCCGCGGCTATAAGGCAATGTTCCCTCGATCCTGGCGACATGGTCATGCTCAATGATCCATTTCGTGGCGGCACGCATCTCCCTGACATCACGCTGGTCGCGCCCGTGTATGTCGGTGGACGAAAGGGCAGCGGGCGAGGGCGCCCGCTCCACACGACCATACCTGATTTTTATGTCGCTTCTCGCGCCCATCATGCCGATGTGGGAGGAATGTATCCCGGTTCCATGGGCCCGTGCCGCGAAATTTATCAGGAAGGCCTGCGCATCCCTCCCGTGAAAATCATGCGTGGCGGGGAGCTAGTTGCCGACGTGCTGGCGCTTCTGCTAAACAATGTCCGCACTCCCGAAGAACGCGAAGGTGATCTAGGAGCGCAAATCGCCGCCTGCCAGACCGGAGCGCAGCGCCTCCGCGAAATCTGCAGACGCTACGGACTGCCCCGCGCCAAACAAGCCGCCGCCAACCTTCTGATCTATTCCGAAGAATTGATGCGAGCTTTCTTACAAACCATTCCTCCCGGCCGCTACCAAGCCGAAGACTTTCTCGATGACGATGGCGTGGAAAACCAACCAGTGCGCATAGCCGTAACCATCAGTGTCGCAAAAGCACCCGCGAAAAAATCCACCGTAGAGACGCGGTTAAGCGCGTCTCCCGCGTCCAGCAAAAACTTGTCCAGCAACAGACCTCTGGTCATCATCGACTTCGCCGGTAGCGATCCGCAAGTCCAGGGCGCCGTCAACGCGGTCGAAGCCATCACCTATTCCGCATGCTTCTACGTCTTCCGCTGTCTTTTGCATGACGACGTCCCCGCCACTTCCGGCCTCATGCGCCCGATCCGCCTCATCGCCCCGCTGGGAACCGTAGTCAATGCCAAGCCGCCTGCCGCCGTCGCCGGCGGCAATGTCGAAACATCGCAACGTATAGTCGACGTGCTGTTAAAAGCGTTGGCGCAAGCCATCCCCGACCGCATTCCCGCCGCCGCTTCCGGCACCATGAATAACTTCACCATCGGAGGCATCGATCCCCGCAGCGGAGAGCCCTTCGCCTATTACGAAACTATCGCTGGCGGCATGGGCGCGCGTCCCGCAAAAGATGGCGTGTCCGGCGTCCATACTCACATGACAAACTCGCTCAACACTCCCGCCGAAGCTCTCGAATACGCGTATCCGATACGACTGCGTCAGTATTCGCTGCGCGCAAATAGCGGAGGCGCCGGCCTCCACAGGGGCGGCGATGGAATCGTCCGCGAAATCGAAGTCTTAACCGATGCCCAAGTTACTCTGCTCGCAGACCGGCGTTCGTGTGGACCATACGGCTTATCTGGCGGAGGGGATGGCGCCAAGGGCCGCACCTTGATCATCCGAAATGATGGCACGATAGAAGAACTTCCCGGTAAGACCAGCACCCGCCTGCAAGCCGGCGAACGAGTTCGCATAGAATCCCCAGGCGGAGGCGGCTGGGGTAGAGCAACGTTCAAACCATTGTCATCTTGAGCGTAGCGAAAGACCTACGCATTCCCGCAGTTAAAGACAAAATGCAGAGGTCTTTCGCTTCGCTCAAGATGACAACTAAGACTTATGCTGCTTCTCTAGTTGCTCCACTGATTGCCTCCTCAACGGTAAATCGAACTTTTTCGCTAGAATTCTAACTGGAGACTTGCCAGCAACTATCAGGGAGCCACATAATGAGATTTTTGCGTACTCTCACTTTCGCGATACTAATAGCGTCCGCCTTCTTCTACTTCACCACCTACCGCCACGGACTTCGAGAATCATCCAACTGGATCAGCCATCCCCAACACGTAGAAATCACGGAAGCCGCCGGAGGCGAATCGCTCGACGCCGAAGAACAGAACAACATCAGCGTCTACCGTAAGAACATCGGAGCGGTCGTCAACATCACCTCCCGAGTAATGACCTTTGACTTTTTCTATGGTCTAGTGCCGCAGGAAGGCCAGGGCTCTGGCTTTGTTATCGATAAAGAAGGACACATCCTCACCAACTACCACGTCATCGCCGACGCTCGGCAGGTCGAAGTCACTCTCCACAATCGCAAGAAGTACAAGGCCACCATCGTCGGCACCGACAAGTCGCACGATCTCGCTATCGTGCAAATCAAAGCTCCCGATCTTCAGCCCATGGTCCTCGGCGACTCCACCAATTTGCAGGTGGGCCAAAAAGTCTACGCCATAGGCAATCCCTTCGGCCTCGCCGGAACCCTGACCCGCGGCATCGTCAGTTCCATCCGCCAGGTGCAGGAACCCGACGGCCTGGTCATCGACGAAGCCATCCAAACCGATGCCGCCATTAACCCCGGCAATTCCGGAGGCCCGCTCCTCAACGGGCACGGCGAAGTTATCGGCATCAACACAATGATTGCCTCGAATTCTGGCCAGAGTGCCGGCATCGGTTTTGCCATCCCCATCAACACCGCTAAGGCCGTGGTCAATGATCTGGTCACGCTCGGACGCGTGCGTCGACCAGCTCTCGGCGTTCGCACAATTCCCATCGATCCTGAAGTCGCCAACGAACTTGGCCTAGCCGCCGATTACGGCCTGCTCATTGTTCAAGCTGTCGAAGGAGGTTCGGCCGATCGTGCCGGACTGCGCGGCGGTTCCGAACGCGCCTACCTCGGCAATACTCCTATCATGATCGGTGGCGATCTCATCGTCGCCATCAACGGAGAAAAAGTTGAAAGCCAGCAGACCCTGGCCCAGGTCATGAACAAACATCGCGCCGGCGATACCGTGAAGGTCACTATATTCCGCGCCAAGAAAAAGATGGAAGTTCCGGTAGTCTTAGGCGAAGCCCGCGATCAGGTTTAGTCGAACAGGAAGAATATGCCTCAAAGAAATACGACCTACAGCAGCATCACTCCGCGTCAGATTCGCGTGATCGGGGTTCCACTCGACCTTGGACAATCGCGCCGCGGCGTTGACATGGGTCCGTCCGCCGTCCGCGTCGCCGGACTCGAAGCCCGCCTCGAGGCCATCGGCCACGTCGTCGAAGACGCCGGCAACATCGCCGTCGCCATACCCGAACAAAAGAAAGAAGGAGCGGCGAATTCAAAATATCTAAAAGAGATCACCGCCACCTGCGTCAAGAGCGCAGACATGGTGTTGAAAACTCTCGAGGCCGGCAAAGTTCCGCTCATCCTCGGCGGCGATCATTCTGTAGCCGCCGGCACGGTCTCAGGAGTCGCCGAATTTTATCGGCGCAAGAAACAGAAAATCGGCCTCATCTGGATCGATGCTCATACCGATATGAACACTCCCGAATCGTCTCCCAGCGGCAACGTCCACGGCATGCCGCTTGCCTCCATCATGGGATTGCCTCCGAATGAATTGGGAAGAATCTACGATTTCTCGCCAAAAGTAGATCCGGAGAATTGCGTGCTAGTCGGCATCCGCGATGTCGACAATTTCGAAAAAGAAAACATTCGCAAATCTGGAGTTCAGGTTTTCACCATGCGCGATATCGACGAGCGCGGCATGCGCTCGGTGATGGAAGAGGCTCTCAGCATGGCCGGAAACGGCACCGCTGGCTATCACGTATCACTCGACATGGATTGGATCGACCCCGAAGACGCGCCCGGAGTAGGCACTCCAGTGTGGGGAGGCGCGACCTATCGCGAAGCGCATCTCGCGATGGAAATCATCTCCGACCATGGCAAAATGCTGAGCTTCGAAATCGTAGAAGTGAATCCCGTCATCGACGAACACAACCAGACCGCCGACTTAGCCGTGGAGTTAGCGCTCTCCGCCTTCGGCAAGAAGATACTCTAAAGTCTGCTAACACCTAGCGAATGTCATCCTAGGCGAAGCGAAGGACCTGTGCATTTGCCTTTCGCCGCGCCTAAACGATTCGCTCTCACAGCGTCGCATCAAAATGCTCCCACTGCCGCTTCTGCGCCGCCATGAATGAAACGAAACCTTCATCCTTGCGGATGTTGTCCAAATTAGCGTCGCCCGCAAATAGCGGATAACAAGGAAACCCCTCATCCGCGGTTACCTGCAGCCATTTGAGGGCTTCCGCCGGTCGATTCATAAGCGCATAAGCAGAAGCGATGTTGTAAGAAGTGTGATGAAAGTGAGCATACCCTCGCCCCATCTCAATCGCGCGTTGCATGGTAGCTTCCGCTTCGCTTTCTTTGCCAGCCTTGGCCAGCATCATGGCCTTCACGCTGGTGACCAGCCCGCCCTCGTCCTTCGGATAGTCCCTGAGGAATTGCTCAATGATCGCCGAGGCTTCCTCGTTCCGACCCAGCCGGAATAAAGCCGTGGACGTGTAGGATGCCAGAAGCGAAGGGCTCTTTTCGAGCGGAGTCGTATTGAAGATGTGAAAGGCTTCTTCGTACTTACCCCGGCACATATCGATGACGCCGAGGCGATATCTCGCCAGACCATTGCCCGGATTGATCGCCAATGCCCTTTGAATCTCTTGCCATCCCTTGTCAAGCAAGCCGATGTGCAGGTAGACAAATCCCAGTTGGTGGTGCGCTTCGTCGAGATTGGGATTCAATTCGAGCGCGCGTTTGTACGCCTGAACCGCTTGTTCGTGCGGGAACCGCTTGTAGGGCGTCCACAGAATTAGACCGCGGGCAAAATAACCCTCCGCTAAATTGGGATCCAGCGCGAGCGCTTTCTCCACATCCACTTCGGCTTCCTCATTCAACTTCTTCTTCTCTGGGACGGGCGCAAAAAAACGCGCTTTGATGCTGTAGGCGCGGGCCAGTTCGGCATAGGCTGCGGCGAAACCTGGGTCAGCCGCAACGGCCTGCTCAAATAATTTGATTGCCGCTTCATTATTGTTCGGATTTTCGCTGCTCACATTCACCTTGCCGCGCACGTAAGCGTTGTACGCCTCCGCGTTCGCGGACCTGGCCCCCGGCGCAGACGCCGGTTTGTGAGGCCGAAGTGACAACATATATGCAGCCGCCGCCACGATCAGCACGGCGACGGTCAGCCCCACTTCCACCTTTAGCCTTGAAACACGCAGTCCCCGCGAAACGCCGTCACGCCTGCTGATTTCTGATTTCTTCCTCGCCTCAGCCATCGGCCGAATCCGGCCGTCCTCGTACTCACGACGAATCTGGCCAAGTTCCGAGGTCACGTCGGCCATCGTCTGATAACGAAGCGCGGCGTCCTTCTCCAGGCATTTCCGTACCAACTGCTCCTCTCCATTGCCGCTATGGAAAGGAGTAGAGCGATTGATAGGCTGTGGCTCCGCAGTCAAAATCGCCGAGATCACCTCCGCCGTACTCTTCGCCTCAAACGGCCGACGCCCGCTCAGCATCTCGTACAGCACCGTGCCAAAGCTAAAAATATCGCTGCGGCAATCCAATTCTTCGCCTCGCACCTGCTCCGGCGACATATAAGGCATCGTGCCCATTACCGCGCCCGGCATGCTCAACATGCTCGCAGTATTTGCATCGATAATTCCTGGATCGCGCAAAACCTTAGCCAGTCCAAAGTCGAGCACCTTCACCTGCCGTCGCGCCGTCAGCATGATATTTTCTGGCTTAATATCGCGATGAATGATGCCGCGCGCATGTGCTTCGCTCAGCGCATCCGCAACCTGCGCCGCAATCGTGAGCGCCTCGTGCACATCCGGCAACTGGCGCTTAAGCACCGCCGCCAGGGTTTCCCCTTCAATGTATTGCAGGACAATAAAGCTGTAGCCATTCTCCTGGCCTACTTCGTAGATGGCGCAAATATTTGGGTGATCGAGAGTAGCCGCGGTCTGGGCCTCTCGTAGCATGCGCTGGCGCGCACGCGGATCCTTAGCAACTTCTTCCGGAAGAAATTTGATGGCTACTTTTCGGCCAAGATTCTTATCCTCCGCCAGATAAACTTCGCCCATCCCGCCAGCACCGAGCGCGGAGACAATCTGGTAGTGCTTGATAAGCGTGCCAGCGGCGATGTTCATCGACTCATCACCCACGCGAAGAATACGATCGGTTTCGTAGCGGTCAGGAAAAGTAGATCCGCAAGTTCGCTGAATACGACCGTTTCGCTTCCGGACTCAGCGAAAACTCCTCGCTACTGCACGTCAGAGACTTTGCCATTCAGAAACGTGACTTTAATATCTTTGTATACGTAAATCTGCTTCGCCCCTAGATTCACAATCTTATCTGGAGTGCCAATCGCGGCTTTGACCTGATCGGGGGTTTGCCCCTTCTCTATCTGCTGTGGTTCAGGCGGCGGCGCTTGCTGCTGCTGGCCCTGTCCTCCGCCTCCTCCACCCTGATTGCCCGCCTGCTGATCATTGCCCCCGCCCTGCCCGCCGGCCTGTCCGCCGCCTTGCTGCCCACCGCCCTGATCCCCGCCTACGCTGTCATCAATCGCAAGCAAGGCCGCGATCGTATCTTCAACCTGCGACGGGCTCGCGGTCGCGAGCGTTCCTTTCGGGAACTGAAACACCACGTCGGCCTTATAAAACGTCGTCGGACTGGTATTATTACAGGAATCGCACGCGATAATTCCCATGTCCACTTGGTCTTTCGGCAAATTCACAACCAGTTTTGAAGGATAGACTTTTTCGCCCACCTGCATCAGACGCGTCGTCTGCGTCCTTCCCAGTTTCCCCATGCCGAAGCCAAGACCCTTCATGACTACATTGTTCGGAGAATGAACCACTCCGTCCTGATATTTGGTTGCGGCAAGACTCGTGTCTCCATACGGCACACTCAAAATGCCGCCCTTCTTGATGACGAGAATTGTGCCTTGTTCCACCACGGCGGCTCCGCCCGTATCGGCGCCCATCTTCACGAGCGTGTATTGCGCTTTAAGTTGGTCTTCGAGTGGAACTCCCTGCGCCAGAATTGCACATGGCGTCAGCCCGACGATAGCAATCAACGCGACCCTTAATGCAGACGATCCAACTTTGCGCCGCATCGCATTTTCCTCCTGATCAAGTTTCCGTAAGCTGCAAAGCGGGAAGCGCCGATTTTCCTCGACGCTCCCGCATATTAGGTTTCGCCGCGCTATTGCGATTGCTTGGCTTCCGTCTCGGCCGCAGCCGCATCTTTCTGTTGCTGCTCCAGGTCTTTGGCCACGCCGGTATCGGGAGATGGTGCTGGAACCTCGCCGGGCTGCGTCTTTGTATCCGGAGCCGCCGGCAAACCGTTCTTCCCTTGCTTGTCCGCCAGTTCCTTCAACCCAGCATCCATCTGAATCCGCAATTGATTGTGCATCTCCTGCAGATCATCCACGGCTATACCAACCATAGCCCCCATTGCACATTCATCTTTCTTGCTGCTCTTTACAGTGGCGTCGACCATGTTGTCGTCGTCCGCTTTGTCGCCCACACGATAGACCACATCGCCAGCCGTGAGCGCGCATTCGTCGCCATCCGAAGTCGTCAAATCTTCGTCGCTGGATACGACAAAAATGCGTATCTTGGGATCAAGCGCCGCCGGAATCTGATCTCCGCTTGGAGCCGCATCCTTTGAGGCCGCCGCATCTTTCTCCGCCGCGATCTCGTTTTTCATTTCTTCCGAGATCGCTTTCTTTACGTCCGGACTCAGTTGCGCCGAACTTCCACCGCCTGCGTCGGCGCCCAGCATGTAGGCGCCATAGGCAACGTTAAGGTTGGCAGCAACCAGCGGATCGGAAGACCACAACGAGGCGATCTCATTGCTAGATTCGGGCGCTAGTGGCATGGGGCCAATCTCCCCGTTCTCAGCGGCCGCTTGTTGCGCCGCGTAAGCCGCTTGCAGGTTCGCCGCAATCAGATAATCCGTCAGCCAAAACGCTGCCGTCGGATAAACCGGATAAGGCGCGAAGTATGGTCCGTAATAGCCATACCACGGCGATCCGCCCCATCCCCAGCCATAGGTAACTGGCGCTGGCCACGGGTTATAAGCCCACCCGTAGTACGCGGGACCGTAATAATACGACGGCGCGTAGCCGTAATAAGGACGCCCGCCATAGTAGTAGTTGCGATATCCGTAGGCCTGATAACGTCCGCCGGAATAATAGGTTCTTTGGACGTAAGCATGCCCGCCGTGGTTATAGTAGGCGCGCTGGCTGTAGCCGCCGTGACGTCCATTGCTCACCACAGTTCGCCCGTTGTGCGTGCTCACAACCCGTGTGTTGCCATGCACGCCGTGGCTGATCGTCATGCCATGCGTCTGAATGCTACGAACTTGACCGTTCTTGCGGTAAGTGGCGCTGCCTCCGCCCTTGAGGGCAACAGTTTTTGAGCCAGCCGGCTGATGATGATTGGCCGCCGCGCCACCACGATTGCTGGCGTTCGCGCCGCCGGGACGGTTCGCATTGGCCCCGCCTGGCCTGTTATTGTTCGCCCCCGCTCCAGGGCGATTTGCATTGGCGCCGCCCTGACGATTGTTATTTGCTCCTGCTCCAGGACGGTTTGCATTGGCGCCACCTCCCGGACGGTTGTTATTTGCTCCCGCACCGGGGCGATTCGCATTCGCCCCGCCTCCCGGACGATTGTTATTTGCTCCGGCGCCGGGACGATTCGCATTCGCTCCGCCGCCGGGACGATTGTTGTTGGATCCGGTTCCAGGGCGGTTCGCTTGCCCATTGGGACCGTGACTATTCGCCGCACTGCCGCCGCCCGGACGCTGCGCACTGTTGCCGCCTCCAGCTGGATGCTGCGCCGGCGCTCCATGCTGCGCACTCGCTGCAGGCTTACTCGGCGCGGCCGCTTTCGGTGCGGGTGCCGGAGCAGACTTCTTATTCTGAGCCGAAGCGATCGTAGTGAACGATGTAATCACGAGAAATGCAAGCAACAGGGTCCACTTAGGCGGCACTCTTACGGGTCCATTCGAGTTCATAAACACTCCTGTGAGATACAAAGCAGTCGCTCACCACGCAGGCAACAGAAATGCTGCGCGGTGACCGCACACATTGTTTTTTCGACCGGTGTCTAAACTTTTTAAGCTACCAATGTCGCGACAGATGGCCCGACTAAATGAATCGACAGATAAAAACTCACAGATTTTCGATGAGAGCTCCCGGAGTCCAGTGCTAAGGGGAAGGGGTGCACAGGCCTTCGAAGGCAGCGCCCAATTCTCAATCCGTTTGCTGTTGCTGTCAAGGGAGGGGCAAAAGGTTATTTTTGGTGGGAAACACAGAGACAGCCAACCCTGGTTCCACGGGGTCATCTGCAAGGGTAACCATCGTAAGTGGGGAGTGTTCCTTCGTTCACCGATAGAACCATCAACGGCGATGCTTTCTCATTGGCACATTCGATCGGTTCTGGCTCTCTTACTTTCCCTCTCTTTTGCCGCCCTTGCAGAGGATAGAAGTAACCGATCGGCTTTACCGACGTATCGCAGTACCGTCTCTGAAGTGCAAGTCACATTTTTCGCCACCGATCAGAACAATCATTCCGTTCTAACCATCACACAATCCGACCTCGCGGCTATCGACAACGAGCGAGTAATCCGCAACTTCCGCAGCTTTACTCGAACTGATGAAACCGCGCTCGACGTAGTGGTCGCTGTCGACTTAAGCGAATCCGTATTATCGCGACTTGCTGAGACTAAAAGTGAACTTCTGCAACTCCTCGCTCAAGAGCGCGCCGTGCCCAACGAAAAAATCTCGGTTCTATCATTTGGCGGATCGTTTGGAGCGGCACCTGGACGAGTATTACAAGAGTCGAGCGGCGAAACTGAACCAGCGTTTCTCTGTTCCTTGGATTGCGGGACTGCGCACTCGCTCAACAAACTCTCGGCAATAAACAGCGGCTCCGCGACACCGTTATTTGACGCACTAATCTCCGCAGCAAGTTTCATCTCAAGCCATCGACGCGCAGGTGCGCGTCCCGTTCTTATTCTCATTTCGGACGGACGTGACACCATCAGTTTGCACTCCGCGCCCGATGCTCTGGCAGCAACGCTAGAAGCTGGAGCGCTCGTCTATTCCATTGACATCGGCAGCTCCGAACAACACACGTTGCATCGCTCCGGCAGCGCTTTCCTGCGGCAGATTTCAGAGTTGACCGGGGGCCGTTATTTCACGGGTTCCGATGGCCGATCGCAAACTACTATCTTCAGGGTTCTCAACGCAGCTCTCGATGATATGCGTGCCTCCTACGTACTTACTTATGAGTTACCGAAAAGTGAATCCGAATTCCACTCTCAACGCCTGTTACCGTCCCACAACCTCAATCTGACCTTCCATAGCCGCAGCAGCTATAACACCGTTGACCAAAGTCCTACACGAGATTCCAAGAACGCCGACTAAACATCTTCCCCATAGTAGATTATGAAATTTACATTGCCGATGATTTTCGCCTTGTCCGCGCTTACACCTGGCCTCATTTCACTCGCCTGCGCTGCGCCGCTCGGCGCCTATCAGCACGGAACCGTAGTCCGCATGCGCATGGGTGACTGCCAGCTCATGCACCGAGGCTTCATCACCACATTTGGCCCGCCGCAAGGAGCGTCAGTCGAAGAAAGCTGCCCCGAATACACGCTGGTTACAGACAAAGTGGTTTACCTAATAGTGGGCAAATCCTCGAATCAACTCGTGCCACTAGCCGAGGTCATTGATTTTCGCTTCCAAAATAAAGAACTCGCAGTACGCATTGACGATGCCCGTAAAGAGTCAAAGTTCGCCATCAAAGAAATGACATTACGCTCCGAATGGGAGCGCGTGCAGAAGCACATCGAAGATCATCTAAATAACAATGATGAAGCGACGCGCCAAGCCACAGACACACTAGTAATGCGAAATCAAAAATGACGTCTGACATCCGCCAAATGTTTTTTTAGTGACTTTCCCTTCATGTTCCTTAGTGTCCTTGGTGGTAAGTGTCCTTTGTGGTTGCTTTTGCACCTCCGTAACCACCCCCGACATTGACGGAAATCGCATCGAACGCCAGACTTGAATCAGCATGTCCACAACAAAGATTCGAGTCGGCATTCTCTTCGGCGGACGCAGCGGCGAACACGAGGTCTCCCTGCTCTCCGCCGCATCCGTTGTAAACGCAATCGATAAAACCAAATATGAGGTGGTACCCATCGGCATCACGAAAGATGGCCGCTGGCTCACGGCCGAACACGCCGAGCGTTTGCTGAAGGGCGAACAGCACGCGGGCGAGGGCGCCCGCGCCACACAAGCAAACCTGCGGGCGGGCGATCCCGACGCCACTCCCGGCGCTGCCCTTTTAGCCACGGGAGAGTCGGTCGTAGTTCCCCCTGAACCCACGCGCCGCGGCTCCAGCCTCGCTCCATTTCAGACGGATGCGAATTTGCGACGCGCCGCCGATCGCGCCATCAACGTCGACGTAATCTTCCCCGTCCTTCACGGCACCTTCGGAGAAGATGGAACCATCCAAGGCCTGCTTGAATTAGCCGACCTCGCCTACGTCGGCGCCGGTGTCCTCGGCTCTTCCGCCGGCATGGATAAAGATGTAATGAAATCTCTCTTTCGCGCCGCCGGACTCCCCATCGTCAAACACGTAACTATATTGCGCAGTCAGTTCGAAAGCGATCCGAAAAAAGCGCAGAAATTAGTTGAGAGCAAACTCAAATATCCCGTCTTCGTGAAGCCTGCAAATCTCGGATCGTCAGTAGGAATCTCCAAAGCGCACGACCGAAAAGAACTCGGGCCGGCCATTGCCGAAGCCGCCAGGTTCGACCGGAAGATCGTTATCGAAGAAGGTGTCGGCGGAAAGAAAAACAAAGCGCGCGAAATCGAATGCGCCGTCCTCGGCAATGACGCCCCCGAAGCATCAATCGCCGGAGAAATCATCCCCTGCAAAGAGTTCTACGATTACGACGCGAAATATCTAGTAGAAGGCTCCGAGCCGGTCATCCCCGCGAAGCTGGCCAAATCCGAAATGAAAACTGTGCAGAAACTAGCCATCGCCGCCTTCCAAGCCGTCGATTGCACCGGCCTGGCACGAGTCGATTTCCTCATGGATCCGAAATCAAGAAAGATGTTCGTTAACGAGATCAACACTATGCCCGGCTTCACTTCGATCAGCATGTATCCGAAGCTGTGGGCCGCGACGGGAGTTTCATACCCCGACCTAATCGACCGCCTGATCCAGTTAGGCATCGCACGCCACGAAGATAAGAAGCGGAACCAGTACAGCCGGTAGAGATGGCGCTCTAAGTCAACCAGGTAAGATACGGACAGAGTAAAAGGCACTGAACAACATTTTGTCTAAGAGATGGGCGCGTCGTCATCTTCAACCACAAAGGGCACAGAAGCCTGTACCTTGCACGATCTCGGCTTCTTAAAACTTCCCCCTTGGCTTACCTCCCGATAGAAGGTCAGAACACCAGCGGGTGAAATAGTAACGTCGTGAGCATTAACGTACTCGTGAGGCTGGCCTTGGTGATACAAGGTGATCTTCACCATGGTGGAGAAATTACTATCGCTCGCAGCAGAAAAATATTGTACTTTCGTTCATGAATCTAAACCTTGGTTGGGGACTCACATTAGAGCTTTGTTCCCTCTTGACAGACCGCTCGGTCGGTAATAGTATTTGTATCCAAGTTCGCTCTTAATCGGGCGAACTTAGAATTTCATGCAGAGTGGCTGAGGGACGAGCCCTAGGACGCCACGGCAACCGGATCGGGATCATATATCTCCATCGCAGGTGCCAACTCTCGCCCGGTAACGGGGACCATGAGATTCGGGTAAGCGCGATTTTTTGATTCGCATTTCCCGAGCCTCTTTTCCCATTCGGAAAAGGGGTTTTGTGTTAACTGGGGTATTTTTTACCCGGCTCGTCCCGCAGTCACAGAAAGAAGTTTCACCATGGGGACGAGCACGTACGAACTCCGCTGCCGCGAATGCGGCACGACTTTCGGAAATCAGCCGAGCAGTATTTGCACAAACTGCTTCTCGCCGCTGGAAGTTACCTACGATTACGATTCCATCCGGCCACGCATTTCCCGCGATCTGTTCGCCTCACGCGCCCCAAACATTTGGCGCTATCGCGAACTGCTGCCGCTGCCCGCCGGAATCGAGCCATCGCTCCCGGTAGGATTCACGCCGCTGCTGAGCGCGCCGCGCCTGGGCGAAAAAATCGGCTCGCGCAAACTCCTCGTTAAGAACGACGCGGTCTGCCTCCCCACTTTGAGTTTCAAAGATCGCGTAGTCGCGGTGGCAATCGCCAATGCTCGCAGCTTCGGATTCGACACCGTCGCCTGCTCGTCCACAGGCAATCTCGCAAACGCGGTCGCGGCGCAGGCCGCTCGCGCGGGATTGAAGGCGTGGATCTTTATCCCCTCTGATCTTGAGCCCGCGAAAATTCTCGGCACCCAAGTCTTCGGCGCCGAACTCGTCCGCATCAACGGCAGCTACGACCACGTCAATCGCCTGTGCTCGCAGATCGCCGATGAACACCGCTGGGGATTCGTGAACGTCAATCTTCGCCCCTACTACGCCGAAGGCTCAAAGACGGTAGGCTACGAAATCGCCGAACAACTAGGCTGGCGCTTGCCCGACAACATCGTGGTTCCCATGGCCGGCGGGTCGCTCATCACAAAAATCAAGAAGGCATTCGACGAATTAATTCTGCTTGGCCTGGTCGATCCCAAACCCGTGAAATTCTTTGGCGCGCAAGCTACAGGCTGTTCGCCGATCTCGACCGCAGTTAAGCAATACAACACCGAGATCGAACCGCAACGCCCGAAGACAATCGCGCGCTCGCTCGCGATCGGCAATCCTGCCGACGGGCATTACGCAATCAAAGCCATCAGCAAGAGCGGAGGCTGGTCAGAAGATGTTTCCGATCCCGAAGTCATCAGCGGCATTCAGTTGCTGGCGGAAACTGAAGGCATCTTCACCGAAACCGCGGGCGGCGTCACCGTCGGATGCGCGCGTAAATTGATTCATCACGACCGTATTCTCCCCGATGAAACTACTGTGCTCTGCATCACCGGTAATGGATTAAAAACTACAGACGTTCTAGCGGATAAGTATCAAGCTGAAGTTCCGATCGCGCCGAAACTGTCCGAATTCGAAGCCTATCTCGCGTCCAAGTCGGCAGCACTGCCAGCGACAGTAGAAGAGACGGTAAACGCAAGCCGCTAATAGAAATGCCTGTAGAGACGCGGCTCGCCGCGTCTCATGCAGCGTCCGAATGAGGCGGGGCAAACCCCGTCTCTACTATGCTTCATCGAGGCTTCTTGCCCTGGAGATTTTTCTTATGAGCATCACTGTTCAAATTCCAACCGCCTTGCGACGCCTCACCTCCGGAACGCCGCGCGTCACTTGCTCGGCAAGAAATCTCAACGAGCTATTCTCGGAGCTCGACTCCCAGTTTCCTGACTTGAAGCCGCACTTGCGCGACGAAGCGGGAGAAACGCGGCGATTCCTGAATGTCTACGTCAACGAGGAAGACATTCGTTTCCTCGGCGGCAATTCCTACTCCTTCCAGGACGGCGATGAGGTGCTGCTCGTGCCCTCGATTGCCGGTGGATCGCAGTAATTTTTCGGCAGTGGCTATACCACTTTCAAATCCCCTAGCAGGCTGCGGAAAACCTGGCTGATCTGAGTAACAAGCACAAGCTAGGTTAGGCGGATCTCTCGTTAGGATTATTTCGTGAGAAACCAATCCACGACTCGACCGAAGACCGCTTCCAAACCTTCGGGTACCTGCTGATTCGGAAGGTCCAATGCATGGTCAGCACCTTCGATTCGCTCAAACACGGCGTCTCGCTGTTTTGCGGCCAACTCGGCGCGCAGGACATCGAAACCAGCGATCGACTGCTGCGTGTCGGCTGTCCCGTGGGCGAAATAAAGGAGTGCATGCGATTTGAGGGCTTCCGCGATGACGGACGTCTTCATAAAGCTAGACCACTGACGGTATGTCTGCCCCCAACAGAACTTCGTAGCGCTGTCCGGATCTTTCGGGATTTCGCTCCAACACGCATAGACTTCCTTTTCCGCGTCCAATTTCTTACTGCGCATAAACTCAGCTAAGTGGAATAGATAGACTGGTCCGCCTCCTGACAGGGAGGCGGCGTGCGTCACTTGCGGCGATACATTCGAGACCCGCATCGCTACAATACCGCCCTCCGAAATGCCGATCACCAGTGTCTTGGAAGTATCGACGCCAGGCAGCTTCTGCGCCGCTTGGATTGCGTCCGCAATGGTTGTAGCCCACCGGTCGAGCGTATACTCGGCTCGAAATTCTGACCGACAAGCGCGTGCGTCGCCGTCATCAGGCGGATCATCCAGAAACTCAACACCCGGCTTTTCGACCGCCAAGACGCGGGCCCGGCCGCGGGCTACTGAATACAGAACGCCCCTGCAGTCCACGGCTCATCCGCCCACCGACGCTGACAAACTGAGATGAGCAGCCTGTACCTTGGACCCAGACGATCAGCGGGACAGGATGACTGGGCGCTTGCTGAGTTGAAAGATAAAAAGCGACGCGCTTGCTATCTCTGCCCTCTGCGACGTACCGCCGAAACGGCTTGTTGCCTACAGGATAGTCGTCCTCTGCGGCAAGCGCGGAACAGAAAAGAAGATTGAGAACGAGAATCGAACAGGTTTTAAGCATGCGAGCATCGTAAACCGTTCGAAACTTTAAGTGTTCAAACGGAAGACAGCGGCAAGTCTCTCCCCCTTGCCGGGCCAGGATCCGGTACAATCTAACTAACTGGTTAATTATATGGCGAGATCAAAACAGACGCCCGTGCGGCTCGCTAGTTCCCAGCGCACTCGAAACCCTCGGCTGGGAACGCGACGCAGGCCGCAGGAGAGTCGCGATTCCATCTTGAAAGCGGCAGTAGCAGAATTCGCCGAACATGGAATCGCCGGCGCTCGCACCGACACCATTGCGCGCGCGGCGAACGTCAACAAGGCACTCCTCTACTACTACTTCAAAGATAAGGAATCTCTCTACGAAGCGGTTCTCGATTATGTCTTTGGTGGACTTCGGGACCGAGTGATGCCGGTTTTGGAAGGTGATGCGCCTCCCCGCGAGAAGATGCTCGGCTATGTCGGGACGTATTTCGATTACATCGCCGCCAACCCGCAATTCCCCCGAGTTGTCCAGGCCGAGTGGATGCGTTCCGGCGCGAGATCCGCCCCAATGCAGCGAGTGGCGAAAAAATATTTCCGTCCGATCTTCAAGAAGGTGGCCGAGATTTTGCGCCTGGGTATTGCGGCCGGCGAGTTTCGCCCAGTGAATCCCATGGACCTCTTGCCGTCGGTGGCGGCGGTGATTGTCTTTTATTTCAGCGCGGCACCAGTCATAAAGACTTTGACCAAAGTGGATCCATTGTCAGCGCGACGCATCCGTGAGCGCCGAAAATTTGTTCTCGATTTTATTTCAGCCGCGTTGTTTCTTGATCTAACCGGAAAACGCCCAAGAAACCGATAGCCAATGCGTGGAGATCATTAATGAGTGCTCGAAACAAATTTCTGATTGTTCTGGGGGTCATTCTTTCCATTGCCTCGGGATACTACTTTTTTTCTACTCCTGGAGGCAAAGATCTGGTCTTGGTCGGAACAGTCGATGCCAATCAGATTGTCGTGAGCCCCCAACTTCAGGGGCGAATTCAGAAGTTGCTGGTGGAAGAAGGCTCGCAATTGAAACAGGGAGATTTAATTGCGCTTCTGGATCCATCCGAACTCGAAGCAGAAGAAAAGGCGGCGGCAGCGACGATTACAGGCTTGCGTTCGAAGGTGAACGAGAGTGAGTACACGCGGCAATCGACCAAAGGCGCGACCACAGGCGACGTAGCCAATTCGCAGGCGCGACTCGCCGCGGCCCGAGCGCAACTTGCGCAGGCCGAAGCAACTCTGGCGCGAATCGAAAGTGACAGCCGCAGAACGATTGGCTTGGCTCAGGCAGGAGTCGCGTCCGAACAAGAGCGCGTGCAGGCGGAAATGAATTTGAAGGCGCAGGAAGCAAGCGTGCAAGCGCTGAAAGAAGAAGTAACCGCCGGACAAGCGGATTTGAATTCAGCCATCGCGCGAACCAATCAAGCTACCGCCGCCCAGAGCACCGTCGCCTCAACGCGAGCCCAAGTCGAAAATGCAGTGGCGCAATTGAAAGAAGCCGAGGTCCGGCTCGGCTACACGAAAATTTATTCGCCGGTAACCGGCATCGTTCTCGTGCGCGCCGCTCGCGAGGGCGAAGTTGTAAACGCCGGCCAAGCCATCGTCACCGTAGTTGATTTCAGTGACACCTGGGCTTTCGCTTCGATCCCCGAAACAGACGCCGACCACATCGGCATCGGCGATACGCTTCGAGTACGACTGCCCGGAGGAACCGTAGTTCCCGGCAAAGTTTTTTACAAGGCAGCCGAAGCAGATTTCGCGACGCAGCGCGACGTAGGACGACGCAAGCGAGACATTCGCACCATCGCGCTGAAGGTTCGACTGGATAATCCCAAAGCCGCATACGTACCTGGCATGACGGCGGAAGTGTTAGTAAGTCCCGAACAATTAAAGGGACATTAGAGATGGCGGGAGATTCGGAATGGAATTAAATCAAAGTAACGGAGCCGGGATCTCGCAGTCGGAATTTAACGGCCGAAGCGAAATCGCAACCGATGCTCCCGATGCCATCGAAGTGGCGAACATCGTAAAACGCTACGGCGCATTCACGGCTGTCGACGACATTTCATTCACCGTAAAAGAGGGCGAGATTTTCGGCCTTCTTGGCCCCAATGGCGCCGGAAAATCGACGTTGATTCGGATGATGACGACGTTAATCCCGATCACGAGCGGAAAGGCGCTGGTAGCAGGTCATGATGTGTCCAGCGACCCTGATGATGTGCGAAGAACGATTGGAGTCATCCCACAGGCTCTGACAAGCGATCTCGATCTCACTGTCGAAGAAAATTTGAATATCTACGCCAAGCTCTACGACGTTCCCGCCAAACGCCGCAAAGAGGCGATTGACGAGCTATTAGAAACGGTTGATCTGACCAAGTGGCGCGGAGCACAAACCAAAACGTTGTCAGGCGGAATGCGGCGGCGCCTCGAAATAGCGCGTGGCCTGGTGCACAGCCCGAAGATTTTCTTTCTCGATGAGCCCACCACCGGCCTCGATCCCGTCTCCCGCGTCGCTGTATGGGAGATGCTTACCAACATCAAGTCGAAGCGCAAACTCACCATTTTAATTACTACGCACTACATGGACGAAGCCGACCGCCTCTGCAACCGCATCGCGATTGTCGATCACGGCAAGCTTGTCGCTCTCGACACTCCCGAGGCACTCAAAGCCAGCGTCCCCGGCTCAAATGTGATCGAAGCTCACTTCGAAAATCCACCCGCGGACTGGGAAGAAAGGCTGCGCGCTTTGCCCGGAGTCACTTCAGTCCAAAATGAAAGCGCCGGAATGTTCCGTGTCCTCACCGCAAATGGGTCAGGAACGACAACCGATCTCGTGGAAATGGCAGTTGTGTCGAAAGTCCCGCTAAAGACATTAACCGTGCAGAACACCACTCTCGATGACGTATTCGTCCACTACACCGGACGCCAACTGCGCGACGAACTTGTTAAAGCGCATGCCTTCACGATGCCACAAAGGCCAGGACTGCAGCCATGAACCGGATGATGGCAATTATCGAGCGCGAGATGCGCAAGTTCTTCCGGTCGCCGGCATTGATGATGGCATCGATGATTTTTCCGTTGGTGCAGTTGATTGTGCTCGGCAATGCCTTTGGCGGAAAAATTCGCGAAGCGAAGATGGGACTGGTTGATGAAGACCATGGAACCCAGGCAATTCGAATCAAAGAAGCATTTGATGCCGTGCGCGCGAACGCTGGAACGTTTACTACCGTTCTCTACACCAACGAAGTGCAGGCGCGCGAAGATGTGCGCAACGGCAAGATACAGGGAGCGGTGATTATTCCCGCGCAGTATTCGAAGATGGTATACGAAAAAAATCATCCACGGATCGCACTGATTGTCGATAACAGCGACAACTTCATGAGCTCGACCTTCGAAGACAAGATGATGGAAGTGACAAACTCGCTGAATGAGCCTGACGTCTCGCCGCGCCTCTTACAGCAGACCGCGCTCGAGGTCGTAGAACTCTATCCCTACATCGAGTACATGCAATATCTGCTGCCGGGCTCGATCACGCTGGCAATGTTCGTATCGGTCATGATCGGCGGCGGCATGCTCTACATCGACGATAAGGCGCGCGGCGTGCATGAAGGCTATCTGGTAACTCCAATTACCAAGGCGGAGTTGGTGTTTGGACTGAACGGCGCCGGTGCGATCAAAGCTGTGATGACCGGTGTCGTAATCACTCTCGTAGGCTCGCTATTGGCAGGGGTAGGGACGATTTTCAATCCGGCAACAATTCTTGGGCTGTTAGTAATGATCGTTTTGACTTCAATAGCCTTCAACACCATGATGTTCTTGATGATGGTGAGAATTGAAGATCCGTTGGTGCCACGCGCAATTTTCGGAATTCTGAATACGCTTTTGTTTTTTCCTAGCGGATCGATTTATCCGGTAGAAGCGTTTCCAGTTTGGTTGAGGGCAATCGCCAAAGTAGATCCATTTACGTACGCCGTACATGGATTCAAGTCGCTGTTACTGAAAGAGACAGGGCTAGCCGCGATTGTTCCCGATATCATTTATCTTTCCATCTTCGCGATACTAACACTGGCTGCTGCCGTTCCATTATTCAAGCGGACTCTCTAGATTTAGAACGTTAGATTTAAAAAATCTGCCCCGACTGTCCCTCATTTCGCTTGCGAGGGAGTTACTGGATAGAGATCACGGAAGGCGCGAGTCAGCAAGGGCCTCGGCGATTCGTTGGGCAAGCGAAAAATCAGATTAGTGGCAATCGAACGTGACTGCGCCTCGACATTTACACGGCGTTCGTTCTGTATATCGCTTTGAGTATTGCTTGCGCCGTTACCCTGCGCTCCTTGCGCGATTTTGTCTTTCACTTCAAAACGAAGCCAAATGAATCTCCCCACACGACTCAAACGAACCTGCCTTGGGCTGAGTCTGGCCGTGTAACTGGAGACGATACGCGCCATCTCAGAGAGATCGCCGATCGGGCCAAATTCCACGTCGGACGGTCGGGACAATTGGCGCATGGCATCGATCTGGCGGGCAACACTTTCGCGTCCGGCGACACACGGCAGGGTCCTGCAATCAAGAATTTTTTCGATGGCGAACAGCGCAGCGTGGTCAACGCGTTCGCCGAATGCGAGGTAAAGAGTTTTAGTCGAGGCAACATAGTTCAGCGGTATCATTTGAAATGCTTCGAGGATCGGGAGCGGAATTTCACTTGGAAAATGGCTGGTCGAAGGATCGAACGATAAAGCGACCGGGCATCCCCATTGCAAAGCTAATGCCTTGGTTACTTCTCTCTCGCTGGCAAATCCCAGCTTCTCAATCCACTCGCCGATTTTTCCATAGCGAGCACGGCGCTGAGCCTCGAGCGCGGCGCGGACTTCGACGTAAGTCAGCTTACCGCGGGCAACCATAAGAAGACCCAGAGGAATGCGATTCGCCGCTTGGGTTGACGGCGCCATGCCGTGCAGACTCGACAACTGCTCTCGAAGCGCCGTTTCCAGGCAAAGTGGATGGCAATAGTAGACTCCCTGAAGAAGCGTTCCGCGGGGATGGCGTCTTTGTGTGATTTGTTGCCAGAGGGAGTGCTGTCGCGTGCAGGAGTTGAGAGCGCAAGCGCGCTGAGGACGTCCCGGAATATACCGCCTGATCGAGTCCAACCAGCTCGCCAGCTTAAAAACTTTTAACATCTACCCACCCCTTAGAAAACCGGACGCGCACGAATCACGCCGCGGGAAGACCAAGCGCTGTGAGCGGGGACTGCCGGTCGACAACGTCCGTGATCCGCAATCCATACTTACCATCCACGACGACGACCTCGCCCTGCGCGACCAGACGCCCATCGAGCAGAAGATCTACGGGTGAATGCAGAGCATTATCAAGTTCAATGACAATGCCAGCGCTCAGCGCGAGCACGTCGCGGAGTTGCATGCGCCGGGTTCCGAAGCGGAGTTTCACCTCCAGGCCCACGTCCATAAGCCGGTTGTAGTTGGAGGGGTCAGGCGCCAATATCGATGCCGGCTGCGGCGGAGCGGTTGCAGATGCCGCCTTCGGCGCAGGAGGAGGAGGAAGAGGAGGAGCAGGCGCAGGCGGAGGACTTGCCGGCTCCGCCCGAGGTAACAGCGCAGCAGCAAGAGCTGGACTGATCTGAATTTCAATCGCGATCGAGTTGCCCGCTTCATCGCGGGTGCGGAGGCAAACTATGGCATCCGACGACCATGACGGGGCGGCCGATGAGGCAAGACGAAATTGCACTGCGCCGCCCGCGGTTCCAGCAATCGCCGTTGCGGCGAGCCCTGAGATCTGCCGCAGAAGTTCTTCCAGGGCTTCTTTATGCTCGGGAGAAGTTTGTTCCACCGCAACCGCATCGGGGCTGCCAGGTTCCACGACGGCAGCGGGCGCGGCTGGTTCCGGTTCTCCCAGAAATTTAAGTGCAAGACGCGTGCCCGATGCAGCCGGTAAACGCAACGTCATCTCGCCGCGAGCAGCGCCTCCCACCGTGACCGTGTACCAAAGATCGGAGGCAACGGCTGGCAAGGGCTCGGAAGAAATTTCGAAGACAGCAGTCTGCCCGGGAGCGCTCCCCGAAACTTGCGTGACCACGTTTTGAAAACACGTTTGCCACTCCGTGCACCATTTAAGAATGTCGGAGCGCAGTGCGGGTGCGGATTCTTTCGCGGTGGCTTCGGAAGCGTCGATCATATTCCCCCCGTCGCAGTTTTTACGCTCGCCGGTTGAGCCGTGGGTTCGAGCGATAAGACCCTTGCGGCCCGGTGCGAGTTAAGCCGCATCGGAGTGGCGGTACACAGGCGAACGTCTTCGACCATCAGGAGCGCCGGGGCCGAAGCTTCCATCGAAAAAACCAGTAGATCGCCCGGCACCAGCGACGTCAGTCGTGGCAGCGGCACGTGCAGATGCGGTAAAGAAAGCTCGGCTGGAAAGAAGCAGCTGAGCATTTTTCTCTCAATTTGACGGCGGGCTTCAATCGAGCTGCGGGGACGCTGGTAGCTGAAGTCGGCTGAGATTTTCCTCAGCAACGCATTCGAAACCACCGCGGGAATTGCCAGGTTTAGAGTTCCGCGCGTTTCTGACATTTTGATTTCAAAGCTCAGACAGAGATTTTTTTCGTCGGGCGGCATCAGCCGCTGGGTTTGCAGTATGTGCTGGCGTTGGCCAAACTTGAATTCCAGTGAAATCGCATTCCAACTAGTCTGCAATTCGCGGCACATGATCCGGATGATTCCTTCCAGAACCTGTTCTTCGATCTCAGTAATGTCGCGCGTATTTTCGCTGGGCTTGCCCTCCCCTCCGAGCATGACGTCGATTATTGGGAAAGCAATCGCAATATCGAGTTGGAGTACGGCGACTGCGCCCACAGGCAGAAGATCGATGGATGCGAGATAGGTTTTTTCCGGAATTCTCTGCAAAAACTCGCGGTAAGTCAGATGCTCCGCGGAAACCAATCCGCAATCAAAACTAATACGCAGATATCCCGGCGTATCGATGTTGGCAAGGTTCGAGGCAATCACCTGGTGGCGGAACGCGCTCAGGTCCATCACGCGCTCCAGTCCACGCATCAGCGGGGTATCGATCAGGGACATGGTTGCTCCTTGTTGTTGGTATTGTTATTGCTGTTATTGTTTTTGGCATTGCGATTGGTTGGGATGGGATGGTTGTGGCTTCGCAAATAATTGGTGCGCGGCGGCAGCCCGAACTCGCGAACCTTGTTCCGCACCGTCCTCAGGCTTACTCCCAGCAACTCGGCCGCCCGAGCCCGGTTTCCCCCCGTCGATTCCAGGGTCACGGCAAAAAGCTGGCGCTCCATTTCTTCGAGCGAGAGCCCGGCCTTCAACTCCGGAGATCGCGAGGCCTCGGGGAATGGAGCCGCTCGCGATAAAAGTTTCCCTGACAGAATTTCTTCTCGCAAATTCTCCGGCAGCAGCTTTTCCGGCAACTGACTCCTCCCCGAAATTTTTTTTCCATGCTCCAGAGCCTCGACGCCGATTTCTCCGCCCGAAGACAACGCCACTGCCCGCCGCACGAAGTTCGCCAACTCCCGCACGTTTCCCGGCCACGCCTGCGCTTGGAGCCTGGCCATGAGTTCGCGGGACAAGCGCGCCGTATTCCCCGCCGGGGCATAGATTGCGGCAAAATGCTCGGCCAGTTCCCGCACATCGCCCTCACGGTCGCGCAGCGCCGGCAGCGAAAGCGGAATCACATTCAGCCGGTAATAGAGATCGGCCCGAAATCGGCCCTCGGCAATGGCCGCTTCCAGCGGACGGTTGGTGGTCGCAATCACTCGGATGTCCACGTGTATGGTGCGATTCGATCCCAACGGATCGAACTCCCGCTCCTGCAACGCGCGCAAAAGTTTGGGCTGCAGCGCCAGCGGCATCTCCCCGACTTCGTCGAGCAGCAGCGTGCCTCCATTTGCGCTCTCAAACTTTCCCGGCCGCGCCCCCACTGCACCCGTAAACGCCCCGCGGGCGTGCCCGAACAACTCGCTCTCCAGCAGGCTTTCAGGAAACGCCGTGCAGTTCAGCGCGACGAATGGCCCGGATTTCCGCTGGCTCAGCCGGTGAATGAGGCGCGCCATCAACTCTTTTCCGGTGCCGCTTTCGGCCTCGATCAAAACGTCGGCATCGGTGGCGGCGGCTTGCCGCGCCCGCTCCAAAGCCTGCTTCCATTGCGGAGACTGGCCGACCAGCGTCTCCGTGTCTTTGCCAAATTCCTCCGCCCGGCGCAACACCTGCTCGACCGCGAGTTCCAGCTTTTCAAAGCACACCGGCTTCACCAGGTAGTCGCAGGCGCCATTGCGCATGGCCTCAACCGCGTCCGGCACGCAGGCGTAAGCGGTCAGCAGAATCACCGCTGTGCGCGCCCCCGTGCCCGGCGCTGAGTTCTGCACCTCGCGCATCAATTCAAAACCATCGCGGCCGGGCATGCGCACGTCCGTGATCACCAGCGAATGCAAGCCGGAGCGAAACTTCTCCAGCGCATCCGCGCCGTTCACCGCGACATCGACCAGCCATCCGCGGCGTTCAAAACGAGCTTCGAGCGCGGCCCGCATCCCGGCATCGTCGTCGGCAATGAGCAGGCGCTTCATCGCCGGACTTCCAAAAAGTCGCCTGCATTCGCAACCGCGCGGACCATGGACGGGATAGGAAACTCCGGCATCGGCGTCGCCGCCATCGCTCCATATCGCGGAAGCCGCAGCCGGAAGCTCGCGCCATGCCCGCTATCGCTCTCCGCCTCGATCGAGCCGCCATGCTGCGCGACAATGCGCTGGCAGACCGCGAGACCGAGACCCGAGCTGCCCGGGCGGGTGCTGAATCCGGCTTCGAAAATTCGCGGCAGGTCCTGCGGCGCGATGCCGGGACCGGTATCGCAAACCTCAATCTCAATGCCGTCGGCGATCTCCCTCGATAAGGCCGATCCCCTTTCCACCCCGCGAATCGAAAGCCATCCCCCATCCGCCATAAAGCGAAAAGAATTGAGCGCGAGGTTCAGCAGCACCTGTTCCAACCGATGCCGGTCGGCGGGAATCGTGATCCCGTGAAGACCGTTGATCAGTTGCATCTCGACTCGCGCCTGCCGGGCGAGCGGCAGCAGAAAGTCATAGGCCCAGTCGAGGAGTTCCCCGGCGTCGATGGCAGCGAGTTCGGGCGGCGGCGTACTGTGCAGATGCAACACGTTGTTGACAGTCGCCGAAAGCGTCCGCAGGCCGGCCTGCACATGTTCAATCCAGCGGTGGCTCTCGCCTTCCAGATTCGCCTCCGCCAAAAGGCCCACGAAAAGTTCCAGGCTGCCCAGCGGATTTCGGATTTCATGGGCCAGCAGCGCCGACATTTCGATCAGCGCCTGCTGCCGCCGCAATTGCTCACGGTCCTGCTCCAGCCTCTTCGCTTCGCTCACGTCGCGCAGAATGAAAACCGAAGTCGGGCCAGCATCGCTCTCCTCCAGCCAGGCGTGTCGAATCGCAACCCAGCAGAAATTTCTTTCCCCGGAATCGGCAGGCGGCAGCTCCGTCTCTTCTCCCGTCCGTCGCGCCCGCTCCATGGCCTGCCAGAGCGCGGGTGGCAACGACTCAACTTTTTCAAAGCTGCCGCCGGCCAGCCGAACGGCCTCCGGATTCAGAACACATATTTGTGGTGGGCCAGCGTCCGCTCCAATTCCGGTGCCGCTTTCACCACCCTGCCTCGCCTCGATCACCAGCACGCCACAGGGCAGGCCTTCCAGTATTCGGCGCAGCCGCTCCCGAATGCGCCTGTTTTCTTCCAGGCTCGATGCCAGGTCCCGGTTTGTGACCTCGAGATCCTGACGCAACTGCGCTACCTGACTTTGAAGCTGCCCATAGGCGCGCTCCAGCGAACCAGCCGCTTCCGTGAAGGACGCAAACGCTCTCGCCAGCGGATGTTCCTGCTCCCGCACCGATCCCTGCGGCAGTGGAAAAGAGGTTGACATGAGGATGAACAAGCAAGGAGCGTGCCAAGCCCGGCATAAATTGCCTTAGAAACGTCTCACGTGGAGCACCAGACGGGGTGGTCCTGTCGTTTGCGGTTTTTAGTTTCAGGCGTCCGGTGTTACATCGACGGCGATTATGAACGACGATCGCCAACCGCAATTATCAAACAACGACCCTCGACGCCGACCCTTGCCGTGCCCACCTTAGCGCACTGCCGAGTAACTCGAATCGCCCAGCATTAGATGTTCTGGACGAATCAACATGCCGCCTTCCACCAAAATCAGAGCGCGTTCAATCACATTCTGCAACTCCCGAACGTTTCCCGTCCAAGCCTGTGCTCCAAGCAGTTGCAGGGCCGCAAGCGATATCTGCGGCACCGGATGCCGCTCCGTATATTTTTTAATAAAATGCGCGGCCAGTTGGGCAACGTCTTCCCCGCGTTCCCGCAACGGCGGAACTTCCAGCGGAAAGCCGCAAAGACGGTAATACAAATCTTCGCGAAACTTTTGTTCGCGCACCAGGCTGGGCAGATGCGCATTGGTAGCGGAGATGATGCGCGCATCGACGCGCACGATATCCGCGCTGCCCAGGCGTTGCAGTTCCTTTTGCTCCAGAAAGCGAAGCAGCTTGGGCTGCAGGCTCAAGGGCATCTCGCCAATCTCGTCGAGAAAAAGCGTCCCGCCATGCGCCGCCTGAATCCTTCCGCCATACGCCTGCATGGCTCCCGTAAACGCTCCCCGCGCATAGCCGAAGAGCTCCGCTTCCAGCAGAGTTTCCGGGATGGCTGCACAATTGACAACGATAAAAGCGCGAGCAGCGCGCGGGCTTAATTGATGGAGCGCGCGGGCAAAGACCTCCTTGCCACAGCCCGTCGGCCCGCTAATCAGTACCGTAGTGTTGCGCGGCGCGAGAAGGCGCGCCAAACGGTACACCGGTTGCATGATTGCCGAATCCCCGATCATTCCGGGCAGGGGATCCGCCAGCATCATCTGGGCTGGACGACTCGCCGCAAACCTTTCCTCTTCCGTCTCGTCTTCAACATTTTTGTCCGGCAGCAGAATGGCGCTTCCACTTTCCAGTTGCGCCGCCGCATCTTGAGTTGGTGACCCACTCCAACTTTGCAAAGACAGATCCTCTTCGCACACCTGCCCCGCTTGCCCGGTCTCCTCAGCGTCCAGCATGACGACTTCGATCTCCGGATAACGCTGCCGAACCGTAAGACTCAGTTCCTCGGCATCAAGATCGGGAAGCCGGCGGTCCAGGAAGAGAACCTGCCATGAACCGCTCTCCAAATGACCGAGCGCCTCGGCCCCTCCACTGGCCTGCTCAAAGCGCCGGACCGGAGAACGCAGACTTTCGAGTACGCGCTGACGTACCACAGTGCTGGGACTCGCGATTAGGACATGGTTGCCATAGGTGTGCGGCACCGGAAAACTATTCGGCATCGGATAACTCGTCATGCAACTTATTTGAACTGGATTTGATTAGAAGCAGATTAGATAAAGATTAGAAACTTCTGAGGAAAGGAAACGATGGTGTGTCACACGAGGCAATTTTTGCTTTACAAAGAACTCAACTCGTAGGCGTAAGGCATTTTCTGCCGAGCAACTTGCGACAACCATGCGTGGCGGCGGACGAATGCGTCCGTCCCTACTTGGCCAACAAGAGCTTTTTCATTCCACGATAGCCAGCGTATCGCCCGGATTCACCGCCGCGCCTGCCACCGCCAATATTTCCTTCACAGTCCCTTTCTTAGGCGACTTGATTTCATTTTGCATTTTCATCGCTTCGACCACCACTACGCCCTGCCCGGCTTCGACCTCGCCATTTTCTTCGACCAGCACCCGAACCACGCGCCCCGGCATCGGCGCCAGAATTTTTACCGCGCCCTTTTCATCTATCGCAGCTTTCTGTCGCGAGCGCAGCGAGCGCGGATCGCGTAACTCCACCGCAAAGCGGCTGCTGCCTACCCATAAGTGAAGGTCAGTAGCAGTCTGTTCCCGTTTGATTTCGTAAGAGCGCCCGTCGACTAGCAGAGAAAGGACATTGCTCCGCGGGATCAGCGCATCAACATTGACGGACCTTCCATCGAGACGGCACTTCCACCCTGCATCGCCTCGTTCCAGTTCCAGCCGATGAGGCTTGTGGCCCGCCTTACCGCCTACTAACACTTCAAAAATCATGAGAGCATCAACCTGCAATCAGTCGCGTTCAAAGATAATCTTTGTTCTCGCGGTGAAAGTGACAAACCACAAAAGTTAGCGCAACCCTTCCGAGCGCGCTTTTTGTTTCCATCGCGATGGCGCTTCCTCAGACCGCGTCCTGCTCTTATCGCCATTGGGCGTCACAGGCGAAGTCGGATCGAGTACCGCGAACATGCCAGCAGCAATCGCTGCGATCGTCTCCTGCTCTTGCATCTCATCTTCTGGCGCGCCAGAAACAGTCGCCGGATCAGACTTTGCCAGCAGTCGATCGAGATAGCCGGTGTCGAGTTTTCCCGCCCGAAAATCGGGGTCGCTGAGAATGCGCTGGAATAGCGAAATATTGGTCTTAATGCCGGCCACAAAATATTCGTAAAGCGCTCGCTCGAGACGCATGATGGTCTGCTGCCGGTCGCTCCCATATCCAATGATCTTCGCCAGCAGCGGGTCGTAATCGATCGGAACCGTCCACCCCTCATACATTCCGCTGTCGCGCCGTATGCCCGGCCCCGAGGGTTGTAACAGGACCGTAATCTTGCCCGGGCTCGGAAAATAATTATTGTCAGGATCTTCCGCGTAAATCCTGCATTCGATGGCGTGCCCTCGTATCGCCACATCGGACTGCTTGAAAGGCATACGCTCTCCCGCCGCAATCCGAATCTGCAGGTGCACAAGATCAAGTCCCGTAGTTAACTCGGTCACCGGATGTTCCACCTGCAACCGGGTATTCATCTCGAGAAAATAGAAATTCTTTTGCTGGTCGACCAGAAATTCCACCGTCCCTGCATTCGTGTAGTTGGCAGCCTGCGCCACTTTCACCGCGACTTCGCCCATGCGCCGCCGCATCTCAGGATCAACGATGGAGGATGGCGCCTCCTCTAGAACTTTCTGATGGCGGCGCTGAATCGAGCATTCGCGCTCTCCGAGCCACAAAGTATTGCCATGCTCATCGGCCAGAATCTGCATTTCAATGTGGCGAGGATTGATGATCGCCTTCTCTATATAGACTTCGCTGTCACCGAAAGAACGTTGCGCCTCGCTCTTGGCTGATTCGAGCGCGGAGCGCAATTCCTGACGCGTGTGCACCAGCCTCATGCCTTTTCCGCCGCCGCCAGCCGCGGCCTTCAGCATCACCGGATAGCCGATGCCTTTCGCAACCTGTTCGCCTTCCTCGGCAGACACTAAGCCACGCGAAGTTCCCGGAACAAATGGCACTCCTGCTTTTTCCATTTGCTGGCGGGCACTGGTTTTCGATCCCATTAACTTCATGGAGTGCGGACTGGGGCCGATAAATTTCACGCCCGCATCGGCGCAGGCTTCGGCGAATTTGGCATTCTCGGACAAAAAACCGTAGCCGGGATGAATGGCTTCCGCTCCAGAGCGTTTTGCTGCATCGAGAATTTTATCCATCCGCAAATAGGATTCCGCTGCGGGCGCCGGTCCAATGGCATAGGCTTCGTCGGATTTGCGGACATGCAGAGAAGAGCGATCGACATCGGAGTAAACCGCAACCGCCGCGATACCCATCTCGCGGCAGGCACGAATGATGCGCACAGCAATCTCTCCGCGATTGGCGATCAGAATCTTCTTGAACATATAGACAAGTCGCAGCGAACCCGCGCTGTGCCGCCACGATTTTACATGCGGGATCGAGTAATGTGCAGGCAGCAAATCACAGGATAATGTGATGCTGCTCTGTCGCAGAAATCGCCAGATGGGATGAGAAGGCGCACCAGTGTGCTGGGCTGGAATCGGCGCCTGACCTAGGGTAATGAGGTTCTGGGGTGCGTCGGCTGTTTTACAAATGTTAGCCACTCCGTTGCCAGGCGATGAGACGGCAGCCAACCAGCGGGGATCTGATCGGCGGGAGCGGGAACTCCCACCTGGGTGGCGGCCTGCGGGCAACGTCAGGTCATAGCGACAGGGGCCAACAAAAGTCTCGTTCTGCAGCGGAGTAACGGTGGTTTGAAAGGACTGGCCTTGGGCGAGCGACGTCAATACCATTAAACCAATCGGAATCCAGCGCACGAGTAGCTCCTGTTGAACGACTCTGTGATAGTAATCACTGTTCCTCGCATCCGTTCAGCGAAAAAACAAAGGGACCGGGCAAAGCCCAGTCCCCACATAGCAAACTAACTTATTCTAAACTTACTTACTGGTTCTGATCTTACTTATTCTGATCCACGACGATCGCGCCGCCAGGCTGCTTTTCTGCCTTAGCCTTCTTGGTGGCCATCGTTTTATCGACCCACTCATCGGCCGTCTTCAGATCCGCTGAACGCGCTGCCGGATCGGTGCATTGAATGTCGGCGCGCTCACGGTACATCAGGTTCAGGTACGCCATAGCATCGTCATAATCCGGACGAAGCTGCAACGCCTTGGTCAAATTATCAATGCCTTCCTGAACCGCAGCAGTATTTTTGTCCTTCATTGCCGCGCAGACTTTCTTATCTTTCGCGGGAAGGGAATCCTCCGGCTTCATTGCGAGTTTGGCGCGCTCTTCCTGCCGGGGTACGTAGGTTTGGGTCCAGTCGATCACAGCAACTGAGTAGTATGGCTCGGGATCATTCGGATCGGCTTCTGAGGCCTTCTTGTAGTACTGTTTGGCCAGATCGAATTTTTTCTGCTGCAAATAAAGATAAGCGATGCCCTTAATGCTGTTGATGTTCTTCGGATCTTTCTCCAGCACTTGCTTATATTCGTCGATGGCCTGCTCCGCAAAGCGATTATTGTCCGGAGTATCGGCGCCGGGAATATATTGCTGTGCAAAAGCGGTAGCCAGATAAAGGCGGGCATTAATAAGCGACGGATCGAGCGCTACTGCTTGCTGAAAGTGATCGATCGCCTGCTCAAATTTTGAATTCTTATACGCCTGCACGCCCTTGTTGAGATGATCGCGGGCCTTAAGCTTACTGCAACCGGTGCTGGAAAGTATTGCCAGCGCGGCGGCCAAAACCACCAACAGCCTGTAAGTCGTTTTCATTGCTTTATGAATCTCCCTTGAAGCTTGCAAAAATGATGCTGTAATGGAGAGCCGGGCGTCCCCGCCCGGCAAGGCGAGCGAAAGGCCCGCCCTCCACCACAAAGATTCTAACCACCCGCTTCGATCTTCGCCGTGATCAGGCCAACTTTGTCGACGCCCGCCGAATGGGCAATATCGATCACGCTGGCAACATCGGCGAAAGGCACATTGTCATCGCCCTTCACGAACATGACCTTCTCAGCGCGCGTCTTAAAAATATCTTCCAATCGACCCTGCAGCGTTTCCCAAGTGGCGTCATCCTGATTAATCTTCAGGCCCGGCGGGTTCCCCGCTCCGTGATCAATCAATTGCACCACGATCGTCCGGTCCGGCGGCGGCGGCTGCTTCTGCTGATCCTTCGGCGGAGGCTGCGGCACCAACGCGTCCAGTCCCTTTGGCGTCAGCGGCGTAATTACCATGAAGATGATGAGCAGCACCAGCAACACGTCGATCAGCGGCGTGACGTTCATGTTCGCGTTTTGGCCCCCTTTGGGGCCGACTGCCATAGACATAATCGATCTCCTCTACTGCTATCGCTTCCTTATTGTCATTGCCCGCCGGTCGGCGGCGGGTTTGTCCCGGATGGAGGCGTCATGCTCCCGGGTTTCTTCTGATCGGTTAATAAACCAAGCTGATCTACTCCTGCCGCCCGGACATTGTCGACCACTTCAACCACCCAGCCAAACTTCGCCCGGGCATCGGCCTTAAGGAAGACTCGTTTGTCAGTCCGATTGGTCAACTTGTCCTTAATCTTTTGCGTTAGGTCGTCCGGCTTCACAAGATCCGTGCCAAAGAAGACCTTGTCATCGCGCGTGATCGCAACCTGCAACGCGTCTTCTTTATCAGCATCATGCATGTCCGTGGGATTGTTGACCTTCGCCATGTCCACCGGCATGCCGTGCTGCAACATGGGAGAGACCACCATGAAGATGATCAGCAGCACCAACATCACGTCCACCATCGGCGTCACGTTGATGTCGGAGGTTACATTTGCTGCTTCGTTTCGCTTCGCTAATGCCATTGAATTCCGTCTCCTGCTTACGCTCGCGTCGCTCCGCAACCCATGCGTCTATTCGGTGGAGAGCCGGGCGTCCCCGCCCGGCGGACGGGCGAAACGCCCGTCCCTCCACAACCTCAGCAACTCATGGGTACTACTTGCTGTTTTAACTTTACGAACGGCGCATGCTGCGGCGCTTTAGGAAGTAATCGATCAATTCGCTGGACGAGTTATCCATCTCCACGTCAAACGCTTCCACGCGACCGGTTAAATAGTTGAACATCATGACCGCCGGGATGGCTACGAACAGACCTACTGCCGTCGTCACGAGCGCTTCAGAAATACCGCCTGCGACTGCTGCCAGGCCGGTTGCCTTTTCCTTGGCGATACCGTTAAACGCGTTCAGAATGCCGACCACCGTTCCGAACAGTCCCACGAATGGAGCCGTCGATCCGATTGTCGCCAAGCCGCCCAGTCCGCGCTTCAGTTCCGCGTGCACGATCGCTTCCGTGCGCTCAAGTGCGCGCTTGGATGCTTCGATCGTCTCGCCCGGAATTTCCCCAGGGCTATCCTGGTGCGCCTTGAATTCCATCAGGCCAGCCGTGACAACTTTCGCCAAGTGGCTCTTCTTGTTGCGCTCTGCAACTTTGATGGCTTCATCGATCTTGCCCTCACGTAGCGCGCCAGCGACGGCCGGAGCGAACGAGCGAGACTGATTACGGGCGGCGTTGAAAGCCATCCAGCGATCAATCATCACGCCGATTGACCACCCCGACATAATGAATAGAACGATAACCACGACTTTCGCCAGAATACCCATCTGCTTCCAGAGCGAAATCGGGTCCCAACCAACCGAGCTGTTGTCTTGCAAGAGCCAGGTGGCGAAAAGATGGAAATTGCAAAGTGCGACTGCTGCCAGATTAACTACCATGAGTTGCTTCTCCTCCTCGGAACTGTTTCAAAACTGTTACAAACTTAAAAAAAATCCTTGCCGTCAGCGCCTAATCTAATCCTCTAACCGGCCAAAGCGACCGATCGCGATGCGTATGCAACCTGCTTCCAACCCCCGCCCACTTCCAGCGGGTTCAGCAACTTTGATGCAAGAAAACCAAAATAGGCAGAATCGCCCCAAGGCGCCGGAACTAAATTTGTTTCCCCATTCCGGATAAAGGTTGGACGGAGCCTCTCGCCGAGATTAAAACCTATCGATCGAGAGCCATTATTCCAGCCTGATTATTCGCTACAGCCGCCAGTCAACCGGAGAGTCTAGCCCCCGGATAAGCTGAAGATCACGTCTACCTGCGTTTCCACGGCCACCGGCTCGCCATTGAGCAAGTAAGGCTTATAGCGCCATTGCTTTACCGCTTCAATCGCTGCGGGAGCCAGCATCGGGTGCCCGCTTAACAATTGCAAATTCTGAATGGTGCCGTCTTTACTGATCTCTGCCTGCAACAGCACATGCCCTTGAATACGAGCCGCTTTGGCCAACGGCGGATAATTCGGCTGCACCTTCCGAATTAAAAGTCCTGTAGCGACGCCCGTCGACACGCGCACGCGCTGCGGAGTAGCGACTTTAGGAACGGCAACCGGTGTCGAACTCAGAATGCCGCC
>Ga0182024_10003107_pt1 | contig 40128 bp, 33 predicted proteins | sample P32metaG_FD_120480 | JGI IMG/M metagenome (GOLD analysis project Ga0182024, IMG submission 120480) | Permafrost microbial communities from Stordalen Mire, Sweden - P3-2 metaG (Illumina Assembly) | ecosystem: Environmental > Terrestrial > Soil > Wetlands > Permafrost | place: Sweden: Stordalen...
GATGAGTAACTATCCGCTTGTGGATAGGTCTCAAGATAGATCGCTTCGCTCTCAAACTTCTGAACAAATAAAAGTCTTAACTGCCAGTCCGCGAAAATGCAGAAATTAAGGAAACGGTATTGCACCTAGACCATCCCTCGACATAGACCCAAATGCTGCTCACAATTTCGACCACTCACCAACCGGCGACGGATCTTGGTTACCTCCTTTACAAGAATCCAGCGAACGTTCAGTTGTTCGAGCTGCTGATGGACCTCCATTGATGTCCGCGATATCGACCCTAGAGCGCCAAAATCGATGAATAAATGAGATGATGGGTTAATGAAACCATACATTTGTATGCCTGTCAATTCAAAAATCGTCACGGTGAAACACGGTGGAAGGCACCAAATACGCTTCCTGCACCATATGTAGTGGCATCCAGATGGCACCCAGATGGCAAATTCCTAGAATCCGCTAGAATCCGCTGTCCCTCGGGGTGCCGGCATTTGAATGTTCGTTTGAGTTGTACTGACGAGGGGTGTCGACAGGAGTGTAAGTCTTAGCTGGACCACCTCTCATATTAGAAGAGCCGATGATCTGGATGTTATTGATCTTGTCACCAATGCCAATAGTATTAACAACGTTCATGTCACCTTCGAGAACGACGCCAAAAATCGAATATTGTCCGTCCAAAAAAGGCTGATTCTCCTTGACGATGTAGAATTGGCAGCTCCCCGAAGCAGGGTTGTTGGCTCTGTGAGCCATGGCCACAACGCCCACTTTGTGATGCAGATAGCGGCTGCATTCCAGCCTGAGATAGCGCGCTCTGCCTGTTTGTGGATCAATGAAATCGCCTGTGCCGTTGCCGTTGGGGCAGCCGCCCTGAACACGCCCCGACTCCACACGGTGGAAGGTCAATCCGTTGTAGAAGCCTCTATTCACGAGATCGAGAAAGTTAGCGGCCGTATTGGGGACCAGTGAATTAAAGATGCGCATTCTGATTGGACCTCTGCTTGTGTCCATTTGCACTATGGCATCATCAACGTCTAATGGAGTACCGGGCGCGCCACCCGGCTGGGCTGCCACCTTCAGGGTGGAAGCAGCCAGAATGAAAGCGATGAGTGAGAACTTGAGTTTTCCAGCTAGGCAAAACATATGCGCTCCTGAAGGTGGACAAATGGAACGTAGAGCGATGCTCAACAGGGCTTTTGGTGTAGTCCCATCTGAAGTCCCAGATTTGTGAACTATATTCCCTCGAAATCCGCAGAATATTTAGCCAGCTAGGGGTGCGATTTCCCAACGGTTGTAGTTGAGCGATTTATGGACATAAGTCTTACAACATCAACCATCGCAACTGCTGAACTGCGGGCACTTCAAAATTGATTGGTGGAATTGAACTTTTTTCCCGCTCCAGAAGCCCCATAAATACGGGGTCGCAGACAGTTGAAAGTGAGCGATTTTTGTGAAAATATCGCTCAACATCAACCTGTTCGTGGGAATGCCCCCTATCTGGTAGGCTGTAGCTTCAATTGACTGATTTGGGCGTGTTCCCGGGTAGGACGCTCCCAGGTTACATGCGCTTTTCTTTTCCTTCGAGTTTGCCGGCTTTGGCAATCAGCTTTCCGATGTGCTTGTCCAACCGCTCTGCTTCTTTTTGTGGCAACGCCGGATTGAGATCGATGTAGACGCGATATTGTGTGATCGCTTCTTTCAAGTCAGAAGAGTTTGGACGCATCCGTTCAAGGGTTTGGGCCAGGCCTACTCGGGCATCGGAGTTTTTGGGATCGGCGAAGATGACGTTATGGAACTTGTCCACTGAGCTCTGGAACTGGTTCTTCCGTGACAGATCCATTGCCAGAGTCAAGTCTTGATGTGCCAAGTCACGTGCGCGAGCTACCTGGTCAAGCCCTCGTTTTGCTCTTCCCTCAGCACCGCTCATAGTGGCAGCCTTGGAATATGCCGCTTTGGCGTCATCCAGATCTCTAATCAGCAAACAAAGATCTGCCACCGCCAGTAGTTGCTTGTCAGACGGCGCGGAAGCAATCAGTTGACTGATTTGAGATTGTGCCTCAGCAAATTTGTTTTGCGCCAGCAGAGCCTCAGCATAAGCGATTTTTTCGCCTTCAGTCTTGGGCGTGCCAACCTGTGAAAGGTCGACCTTTTCTCCGGACAAAGCTCTCATTTTGGCTTGGGCGAGACGCAGTTCCATGTCGTTTGGATTAAGCGCAATCGCCTTGTTCATCATGTGCATCGCTTTCTCAAAATCGTTAGAGACAAAAAAGGCACTGGTTGCTTCTTTTTGGCTCTTCAAGTAATAGGCGCGCGTTATCCCTGTCGCTGCCGATGAGCTGCCGGGGTTGATTGAGAGCACCTGTTCGTAATTCTTGATGGCATCATCAATTTTTTCCAACCGTAAACTGTCTGCCGCGATGCGCTCATAAAGCTCTGCATTATTTGGCACCAATTCCAGTGCCGAACGCAATTCGGCGATCGAATGCTCGATATCGCCGCGACCCTCACGCACAGCCGCTATGCGCAAGTATGCTTCTGGCGTTTCCGGCTTGATTCGGATTGCCTCCTGATAGTGTTTCATTGCTGCCACCAGGTTTCCCTGCTGATTGTACGCATCTCCAAGGGCCAGGTGCGTAGGCGCGCTGTTTCGGTTTTGATAAAGAGCCGTATTGAACTCTTTGATTGCCGCATCTACATCTGCCTGAGCAAGTCGGGCGCGACCCAGACCAAAGTGGGCCGTAGAGTTGCCCGAATTCAAACGGATAGCTTGTTGCAGATTTGAAACTGCTTCTGCCACATTATTCTGAGCAAAACGCGTCAATCCAAGACTTGAGTATGCTTCAGAGTACTTTGGATTTCTGCCTAATGCCTGGGCAAATTCAGATGCGGCGGCATCGAATGATCCCTCTTCCTTCATGGTTTGACCCATCCAGAAATGAGCCTCAGGTGATTCTTGATCCAGTCCCAGCGCGGTTTGGCATTCAAATTCGGCTTGTTTCAGAAACGTATCTCGGTTCTTGCGAATTGTGTTAGAAGAAGATTGCAATCTATTCATCGCCACCATTGCCAGACCGATGTGCGCATTTGCATTCTCATTATTCAAAGTGAGAGCTTTTTGAAATTGCTCTTCGGCAGCATCCAACTTAAATTGTCTGCCTAACGCCATGCCGAATCCGGTAATTGCGTTTTCATTTTTGGGATCTTTGTTGATGGCATCCCGATACATATCAGCCGCTTCTGCAAATCTGCTTTTCATCATAAGGTCGTCGGCATCCACAACCTCGCGCTCGATTTTTGCTTTCAGGCGTAAAGAGTGTCGGCTGTGCTTCGAGGCCAGGCTCTCTTGGCTCACCAAATATGGTGACAGCACGATCAGACTGCTCATCAAAGCTGCCTTTGATTTTAAATTCATTCTCTCAATCTCCCGATTCTGAATTGATCAGCCGCATTCTACTTCAACGATTTGATTCGTAAATAGTAGAACTATTTTGCTTGCATACTCTTGTACTACGTATGCATGTCACCGCCAGTGATTGCGCTATTGTTAAAATTTGGATCTAACTTTCCAACAAAGCTGTTGGAAGTGGCAGATAAAGCCATGTTCTGATAAATATTGAATGCCATCCAACTTTGTTGATTGGGAAAAGAATGGCACCGTATTCGGTATCACCGTGTGGCGAGACAGTTCCCTGTTTTGGAAGTCCGCCCATACGTGAGCGCAAGTCCCTTTGGAACCAGACTAATTAAAGCTGTAACTAAAACTGTAATTAGAACTTAGACGCTATTGTCGCGCAGCCCGATAGGCGAGATTTTGCACTCGAACGAGCCCCAACTGATTAACGACGGAAACCCTCTGAATGTGCGCGCCTTTTCTTTGCGTCCGGTATATTCCAACAGAGTTGCGTAGTTCTCGACCAGCGTCTGGTAGAGCGGATGCTCTTCCCCGAGCGCCTTTCTGCGAATGGGAATGGCTCTCTCATACATCATTTCAGCAAGGTCAAGCTTTCCTTGGGCATGATATGTCATGGCTAGCTTATTGGCGACTGACCCTACATTCGGGTGGTCGCCGCCGTAGTGCTTGTTATAAATCTTGAGCATCCGTACGCAAAGAGCCTCAGCATCTGACCAGCGGGCGGCTTTGAAGTACATATTGACGAGAGTGTTCAGGCAAGTCGCCACGCGCGGATCGTTTTGCCCGTATGTCTCCTGCGTCAAATACAGGGCTTGCCTGGCATATCCTTCCGCTTTGTCGAGATTTCTCTCAGCCAGGTAGAAACTGGCCAGGCATTCGAAGGTATAAACGCGACGGGGGTCATTCGTCTCAAAGTACTGAGCCAGTTCAAGAGCTTTCAGCCAGGAAGTCTCTGCTTCGGCAAAATTGCCATAGCGGAATGCCAGTTCTGCTTTTCCTTTGTATGAAATCCAGTCTGCATTAGCAGTCTCAGACGATGGTTTGACCGGATTGTTAGTGATCGGTGCAGTAGCTTCTTTAACCCGCACCAGCAGCGACTTGAGCTCGTTAACGGATTCGTCACTAGCTGTCGTAGTCGAATTTGGTTGATGTGTAGAAGGGGTCTGCACAAATGGTACCTCGACTGCAGGCAGGCTGCAGCGTAGAAGCAACGACGATTACTCGTTCGTTAAGATGCCCTCCGGCCGGAAAGGCCGAAATGCCCATTGGTTGTAAGTAGTAAGGGATACACAGAAGTGACAATATCTTACTCTTACCACTCTTGATGTCAAGTGAAATCTCAAGAGAAGCCCATGGCGGCTATACTTTTAACAGACATCGCTTCAGTTGGAATCAAGTTTGGACAAAGACGACAACGCAGTTTTCAAAAGATACGAAGCGATTCTAAACTGGCCTTTGCTCCGCAAACTGGAGACGTGCATTTTTGCGGCAATGTTTGTTGCTTTTCCGTTGTTGGCCTATAAGGTAATTGATTACACCACTACCATTGTGGCCGTGAAAAATAGTGCTGTTGATTTAGTCAATGACTTGATTCGCTGCAAGAACCTGGCCAGACAGTACAACACATCTATTACGCTCAAATGCCGGGTGGCAGAAAACAATCAGGGCAGCGCCTATGAAATCAGGGATGAGGAGAAGGCTGTAGAAGAGATAATTTTACCCAGAGGTGTAAATGTAATCGGCTCCGTCACTTTTGATGCCGATGGACGGCCAAGTGGCCCTTCATCCTTCATTGTTACCAGAGGACTGAGAAGTTCGCATGTAGAGATAGACAGTCAGGGCATTATCACTAACATTAAATGACGGCGGACGGTCATCAATTTTGTCCTCAATAGCGGGTTTGAGGATATTATCAAGAAGCACCATCTTTGGTAACACAATGGTAAGACAGAAGTTATTGAGTACTCTTACTATTGCCTCGATTTTTTCTTGCCATCCAGCTTATGCAGGCGTGCTCGACATGATTTTTGGCAACGGAGCCGGCGTGCCCGTTCCGTTCGGCATTCGCGTCTCGAGCGGCCAGTCTAATCCCAATCCCAATATGCCGCGCACACCACGAATGGTGGCAGGGCAACTTTATAACCAGGGCTTGGACCTGGCCCATAACAATCAAATCCAAGACGCACGCTTGAAATTCGAGCAATCGATTAAAGCTGACCCAACATTTGAGGCTGCCTGGGAAACGCTGGTCGGCTCTTGCATGTTGTCCGGTCATTTGGAGGAAGGCATCGCCGTTGGTGAGCAATTCATGCGGCAGTTTCCACACAGCTCGCGGCACTCCAATGTGACCATGATAGTAACCAAGTTGAAAGCAGAGCTCGAGCACAAAAATCAAATCTGGCAAAAAACAGGTCCTGATGGAGTTGACAGCTACTTCGGTCTGGCTAGCGAGGGAGCACCTAAAGGTTGGGATCTGAGCAAGATGCCGTTGAAAGTTTTCATTTCTGACGGGCATGGTGTCAAGGGATATAGGAGTGAGCTGCTTGCCACGCTGGCAAACTCCTTCACTGAATGGTCTTTGGCCACAGACAAGCATATGCAATTTGTCAAAGTCGATACGCCGGCAGAGGCAGATATCGAATGCAGTTGGATCGACGATCCAAAACAGTTTCCTCGTAATACCGGCATGGAGGCAGGCGTCGCGCTGCCCCTGGTTGACCAGGACGGCACCGTGGTGCATGCCCAGATCATGATCCTCACGCGGGATAGATACAATGGCAAGCCTGAAACAGAGCTGATTGTGCATGGCGTGTGCCTGCATGAAATCGGTCATGCGCTGGGACTGCTTGGTCACAGCGATAATCCCGGCGACACCATGTTCTTCAGCGAGAGCTGGCAAAAGGTGCAAGAGCCTCATCTGAGCCAGCGTGATGTGAACACTCTGGCAAAACTCTATTCGGTAATTGCTTCTCGCAAAAGTGGTGCCTTGATCGCCAGGCAACAGGATTATCATTCCCCAGTAGCCACTGCAGTGACACCATGGACGATGCAACCGTATTGCGGAGGAAAAGAGTTTCCAAATACTCAGTGCGCCATTTCGTATTTCGAAACTGCCGTCAAAGGATCACCGGGCGATCTTTCGTTGCTGGATGATCTTGGTACTGCTTATTGCAATTTTGCCATTGAGCAAATGGGACGAAATGAACCACGCAATGCTGAGCAGTACCTTAATCTCGCCGTTGCCATACATAGAAATAGTCACGATCAAAACAGACTGTTGTGCTCTCTCAACAATTTAGTAAATCTGTTGCACTTGCAGCAACGCGATGCCGAAGCCACTCAACTGCAACAGAGCTGCCAGAGCCTGCTGGCCCGTGATCGCTGACAAGGTCTTGAGGAAGCCCGTTAGAGTGGTTGTGATTCAGTACTTAGAAAGACTGGGGTCAACTTCATCAGACCAGGCGTTGATGCCGCCTGTCAAATTCAAAACGTGTTTGAATCCTTCATCTCTCAAGAATTCGGCGCATCGATCGCTGCGATGCCCAGCGCGGCAAAGAATGACAAGAGACTTTTCCTTGTAAGGCTCAAGCTCATCCAACTTTGCTGGCAGGTCCCCCATCGGGATGTGGAGAGTTTCCTTCAATAAAGAGATCTCTAGTTCATGGGGCTCGCGAACATCGATAACGAGGATATCGTCGCCCGCCTGCAGCCGACCTTTGAGCTCAGTGGGAGTGATTTGAGTCGTTTCATCCGCCATGCTATGTTGCCACCCTTCTATTGCGCTGAATATATAAAGTATAATCTGCTCTCATCAAGCCAAGCCAAAGGAGGCTAACCAAAGTGGCATTCAAATTGACATTAGACGAAGCATTAAAAGAAGCGCTTCAGGACGACCACAAGGTCTCTAAGTACGAGGCGAAGGTAATTCGTGATTTGATTATGGCAGATGGAAAAGTATCCGACGAGGAAAGGACTTTTCTCGAAAAGGCGCTGCATAGCAATGAATTCGACCCTGAAGCGTTTGAGCTTTTGTCAGGGGTGCTCTTGCGCTCACATATGAAGGATTAAGAGCGGCTTGTCCACCGGCAGAACCCCGGTTTTGGGGACTATTCCCATTCATTCCCGACATGTCCGCAGGGCGTTCGGGGGCTTGTTGGTATGAATGTAACGGATCACGTGAAACGTTCAACGATACATAATCCTTAAAAGGATTGCGGCACAAGTGTTTTTAGCATTTCGGTTCTGTTCGACCTTTGAGCGCAGTTTTACGTGACTACCAGAAGCATTGCTAGACATTGGTTTTGGGATGCGCAAGGAATTTACGACACTAAAATGACGAGCGATCCCTAAAAGCATTGCAGCGCAATCTTTTTCGGCTCCATGTTTTTGGTCATTCCGTCCGCGAGTTTTTCCAAAATCCCAAAAACTTTGCTGCACAATCCTTTTAGGATTTATATAACGTTGAACGTTCAACGTTCAACTTTTCAAAACAGGAAACAACTGAACTGATTAAACGCCCTCATTAATCAGAGGAGGGACGCCTGCGCTCCTGGGATTAAACGCCACATGGTGCCCAAAGTGGAAGGACTCATTTAGCGGTCTGCCAAACCGTTGCCAAAACTTTTTTCTAACCTTGTTGCATAAGGGCAGAGAGCCCAAAGTGGAGGTTAGGTAAATGGTGGTTGTTGAGCAAGGTCAATTCAGAAATGAAGTCGGTTTCCTCAACTGTGACAATCCTTTCGAGAACCGTGTTCAGCAACCCAAGCAACTGCTGGCGGAAAGAGCGCTTAGAGCAACAATTCTCGAGCCCCTAACTTGGACCAACAACACTCAGCCAGTCCAGCCAGTCCGCCCCATCCTTCAGACAATGACGGTTGCGGGCGAGAACGGAAGCGAACTGACCATTGACCAGAACAACCGTATTCGCTGCCTGCAAGACGCAAGCGGGCGCCAGTTCGATTTTAGTTACGATGCCCAGAGAGGCGAACTGAATTCGCTTACGAATGAGAAGGCACTCTGGATTCGAGAAGTAGACGCTCAGGGTCGCTACACCGATTCATGGGTGAATCAGGTCAGCCAAGCCAAATGGGTGGGCACCATTGTCATCGGCCAAAGTGGTCTGTGCCTGAAAAGTGGCAACAGCCGAACCCTCTATTCACCCTGCGGGACCAAAACAGTTGAGCAATCAGTGGGCAACACGGTAGTGCTCAGAGAAAAAGAAGATGGGCTCGGCAATGTCTCTGTAGAGGACACTGCCGCAAAAACAATCAGGTATCGCTTTGCCGATGGACGAACTGCCCTGCGCAATCTGTCGGATGGCTCATTGCTTGGCTATGATCGACAAGGAAATCTCACAGTCATGCAAGATGCATTCGGTAAAAAGTTCGAATTTGGAGATTACGCCGCTGCTGATAGACCTCAGTCAGTTCTGAACGAGCGGGGACGCTGGGATCTTATCGGCACACAACTCTGGCGAAACGATGAGAGCGGTCGCTTCTGGTACGGCACGGTTGAAGTTGACGGGGCGGGCACCTATTCCTATATAGACACAACCGGCAAGGTCACCCGTCGGTTCAGCAACGGCTGCTGTGTTGAGACCTATGGCGGTATTGCCACGATCACACAAGGCGATGGCAAGCGCTGCCGCCAATATGTTGACGGTCAGGAATTTTCCGAACCGCCGCTTTCCGCATCGCCGCGCTTCATTATTAAGAATGGCGTCACCGTTGAGTGCAAACTGCGCTTGGAGGCTGGACAACTCAGTGGTGCACAAGTGGAAGGTGACCGGTTTGCCTCGATCAATCTACAAGCCCACTGTCCTGTGGCGGCATTTGAAGACGGAGTGGTCGTCTTTTCTACTCGCTGCCCGGAGGCTCAAGATGAACGCACCCATGCTGTAATCGGGCTTTCTGAGCAAGACTTGTCTTCCATCCTCAAGTTTCAAAACATTGGTCTGGGTTCTGATATGGTCATCGTCCAATGCTATGACAGGCAGCATAGAGCCCTGCGTTATGAGCTTTATGCGGGTCTGGAACAAGCGAATGTGGTTGTTGGAGATAAAGTGAAAAGCGGTCAACCGATTGGCAGATTGGCTGAAGACGGCACTCTCAACTTCGCCGTACGACGAAATTCAATCAGTGGTGCCTCAGTTGAAGTCTCAGCAGACTGCTAATCTCAAAAGACTAAGTCTCAACTGATGGAGTCTGAGCAGACGGCTAACCCAACTTTGCCAAAGTTGGGCTAAGTTTCAACTGACTCTCAGCTGACTCTCAGCTGACTATCCGCTAACTATCCGCTAACCTCTAGCTTATAGCCCACTCCGTGCACTGTAGTAATGATGGAGGGCTTGCCTTCCTCGTCCAGCTTTTTGCGCAAGCGCTTGATGCAGGTGGTGAGCGCCGAACCGGTCGAATCCGAATCGGACTCCCAGACTCTATTGAGCAGGGCATCTTGACTGAAAACTTGATTGGGGTGGCGCATCAAAAATTCCATCAGGGCAAATTCTTTTGGCAAGAGCTTCACTTCCTCACCATCCTTCAACAGTTTGAAATTGGCCTGATCGAGCTCAAGGTTGGCTATGGTGATGATGCTTGCGGTCATGCCGCCCGGTCGTCTCAAAAGGGCACGCAACCTGATGGACAGCTCCTTCATGTTGAACGGCTTGGTCAGATAATCATCTGCGCCGGCGCCAAAGCCAACTTCTTTATCATCAATTGTGCCTTTGCCAGTGAGCATCAGCACCGGAGTCGTTTTACCGGCATCACGAAACTCTTTTAGAATTTGTGGTCCGTGCATCCCCGGCAATTCCCAGTCGAGGATGACAAGCTCATACTGATAAAATTTCATGTTTTCGAGAGCTTCTTTGCCGTCCGATACGATTTCCAGGCTGTGGCGCTCCATTGTTAGCCAGTCCCGAATCATTCGACAGAGACCAGGGTCATCTTCAACGAGAAGAATTTTTGCCACTTGCAACTCTCTTAAACCGTAGGGCTATTATTATTCCAGCTTGTTGACCCCTTGTCTGCCAAGGATTTAGGCCTCTTAAAAACGTCACTTGGCTTTCTGGACAACTTTTTCCGGCGCCGAAGATGCGACAGCTGTGGGCAGAATAAACCAGAAGAGACTGCCTTTGCCTTCCGGCCCCGGCTCCACACCGATTGAGCCACCATGTCTTTCCACTATTGCTTTGCATATTGCCAAACCCAAGCCCGACCCGCCTTTTTTTCGTTCGTCGTTGAGTTCCACTTGTTTGAATCTTTCGAAAATCGATTCGCGCATTGAGGCCGGCACGCCTCTGCCCCTGTCGAGAATAGTGACACGCATTTTGGTGCCTTTCCTTTCGGCTGCGACAACTATGCATTCGCCCTTGGGTGAAAACTTGATGGCGTTCGATAAAAGATTGACTATCACTTGTACCAGTCGATCTCCGTCTGCTTCTACCGGCTGCTTCTGCTTGTCGGGCATCATTACCGTGATTCCCTGCTTTTGAGCAAAACCTGCAACGGCCTCTATCGAGCGTTTGATGATCAAGGTCATGTCCGTCGGTTGCAAATGCAATTCCAGCATGCCTGATTCCATCTTCTCGATGTCCAGAAGATCGTTGATCAAGGTTATCAGTCTTTTGATGTTTCCTTCCGTCATTTCCAAACTGTCGTAACCCTGCTCACTGAGCGGCCCATAGGCTTCCGCTCCCAGCAATTCCAAAAATCCTTGCACCGAAGTTAGTGGCGTGCGCAAATCGTGGCTGACCATGGCGACGAAATCTGCTTTCAAACGATCGATTTGCTTTTTCTCGGTGACATCGTGCACGACGCAGAACAAGGCCTTCTCTGTTGCCGACCATTGAGCCGTCCATTCCATGTCTGCCAGCGACTTATCTTTCTTGACGACCCGATTTTCAAATGAGCCACTGGATCGATCGAGCGATATCTTCTTCATTTTCTCAATCGTGCTGTCTAAGTCTTCAGGGCAGATAATTCTGCTCAGTCTGGCACCGACCAGATCATCGGGTGAGTAACCCCAGCGGTTTGTGCAGGCCGGATTGACGGCGGAAAATCTGCCTTCTGCATTGATTGAGCAGATCACTTCAATGGCATTTTCGACTATCGCTCGTTCCTTCCTGCTTGCTTCTTCCAAAACCTGTGCCATGTCATGGAAAGTACGATCCAGTTGACCAATTTCGTCTTTCCCTTGTATCGGAGCCGCTAACTTCTTTCCTGAAGCCAGAAGATAGCTGTTATCCATCAAGATTTTCAATCTATCGGTCGTATCTTTGTTGAATAGAAAAGTGAGCACCGCCGCTAATACCAGATTGCCAAGCACAAATACGTATAACCAGATCTTGATTGTTTCTCGGCCCTGTATAGATGCTCTTTGACTTGCTTCTGCCTTTTCGGATTCTTGAACAATCAATACTTCCATTACTTTGGAGATGTCCTCGATGCTCCTGCGCATCTTGCCCATCGAGCGAAAACTGGATAAATTGTCTCCCTGCCCTAGCACATCTTGTGTATGTCGCAAGATATCCAGACCTGTACTTAAAGAAGCGTACATTTTATCGAACAGTTGTGCTTCTTCGGGCAAGCTGCTCACCATCGCTCTTACTATGGCTGCCTCTGCCTTGATTTTGTCATCTGTGCTGTGTCGATCGTGCGAAAAGACTTCTGCGGCATTGGCAGGAGCTTGTTGTTGATGACGACTGAGGCTCGACATGCCGCCGATGACGCCATCGTTAATTAGAAGCCGCAGAATCTTGTTCAGGTGATCGGTGACGTCCCGTGCATGTTGCTCTGCTACCAGTTCCGACTCGACCTGGTTGACCATGTACAGCAGTCCACCTACGAACAGCAACTCGAGCACCAGAGGTATCGCTACTAGCAAATAAGCTTTGGTTCGTAGCGGTTGGTCGAATCGCATACTCTAACTTCACTCCCAGAGCACCCGTTGGGCCAGGCTCGGTCCGATTCCGTAGTATTTGTCGATCAATTCCGGCTTGGTTTCCGTTTCCACGATGAAGCCGGGGCTGACATACTTATTCCACGCCGACTCGAATGCCTCCCTGCCTTTTTCCGACCGGGCAAGAAGACTGGGAACAGGGTGATATGCAGTTATGCGAGGTTGCGCCTGGCCCCTTAAATAAGACTTGAAGAAACGCTCCTCTCGCTGTTGGTGCTGCTTCTCGTCGTCTCCTTCGGCCATGAAATACTCGTATTTGGGAATTAGATAGGGCTGGTTGGATACAGGCGCAAGAACCTCTTTGATGCTTTGGATGAAGGCACTGGATTGCTCGGGTGAAACGTCCTCCAGGTAGAGTCGATAGGCGCTTTCTCTTCGTTTTGTCACTTTGATCTGCTCTCTGGTTATCGCCTTAGGCAGAAGGCGGCGGCGCTGTAGAGCAGATAGCACGCAAGTGCCGATGTCCATGAGGGAAGAGTCTTGCGTATTGGGGCGGCAAATTTCCGCTTTCAAGCGTTCGAAAAGCGTCTGATACTTTCTGTGCCCAAGAAAGAGAAATGTCAGAAGAGGCACCAGAGGAACGATGAGAGATGCATGTGCAAAAATCAAAGCCGACACCAGGGCGCCGCCTACGGCAAAAAATGAATATTCGTACCAGATTGCGTTGAGGTTTCCTTGTAAGGATTTGGCGTGTTCCTTGAAATTCGAATCCTTTTTTATGTGCGGTGGTGTCAGGGCCAATGGACGCAGAGCCGATAGCTCGACGCAACCAAGCGATTGGTTCTTGTAAGGTTGACCGACCTTCCACAAATCATAAATGTACTCTCGGATAAGGGCTCGATCGGTCATTTCGGTGTTGAATTTATCGAGCGAGGCAAAAACTTCGACGGGCGCAAGTTCGGAGAGTGCAGCGTGCACGTGGCCGACGCCACATTCTATCTGACCATCATCAGCAATGCCGAAGTAGCCGTCATGTTTGCGCACAAACCGTTGGTAGTCGTTTAGACCCTTTTCCAGTTGGGCAGCGATGCAGACGACATCCCAATTGTTGGCCACTTTTTTCCCGCCCAGGGGATCGTCTGTCTGTATGCGGATTGAACGCCCACGCAGTTGTTTGACGGAGACTGGCGAGGTACTGGTGGTCAAGTCGATCAACGTGTTCAGTGCTTGACTGTCCCAACCTTCACCAAATAGTCCGCGTGTGCCGATCAGACACTTGGTGATGCCGCGCTCGAAAATCGCGGTTGCCATGCCGACATACAAGCGAGATTCCCAACTGGAGCTGGCTGCCGAAAGCTCCGAAAAGAGCTGACCTTCGTCTTCTTTGACAATCAAATCAAAGTTATGCCCGTGCTGGTGGAGATATTCCTTGGCGGCGTTGACAAATTGCGGGCATATTCTTCTGTCGACCAGCAAGAGTGAGCCGGTTACAAGAGTAGGGTTGACCATTTCACCGACGCTGGACTGCAACAGGATTTTGAGCGCGGCGACGGCACCGCCTGATTCCTCACTGAGAACACCGTCGAGTGATTTGACGGCAGTCGCTGACATGCGCTCGAAGTCGGTGACGACGGCGGCTCGCAGCCTGTCTTGCAGATTCTTGTACTCAATGGTGAGAATTCGCACCACCGCCTCGGCTTTGCTGTTGCTGAAGGCGAGAACGCGATCGACAGGAGAAGCTTGTTTCCTCAACCCTTGTTCGGTGATACCATATCCCAGTTTGCGAGCGGCTGATTTGATGCGATCGAAAGTTTTGTGATCGGTTTTGTCGGCGCTCAATTTTAGGGCGTGCGAAGCATAATCTTCGAGAATCACCATCCAGTCTTCCAGCAATGGTGCCTGTCTGATCGACTCGTTCACATCGGCATGGCGCGGAAACGGCAAATGCGTGTTCCAGCAATAGCGAAGCAGCGCCGTTGCAAGCGCCGGCCTTGAGTCGGCAAAAAGTTTCCAGCCGGAAAGTTCTCGGCGCCGTCCAGCCGCTGGCGGCGCTTCTTCCCGGGTGGGAGGGTGAGCTGTTTCTTCCTGGGAGCGCAGGCGTCCCGCCTGCTTCGCGGTATTTTTGGCTTGCGCCTTTATGTCAGCCTTGGTGGGACGAATAACAGCAGTTCCCTGAGCGTTCTTTTTTATCTGCGGGATGATGTAATCAGCTGAGGATTCCGCCACTTTGCGTTCCACCACTTTCAGAGCGGGTTCTTCGCTTGCCTCTTGCAACCGCTGTTGTATCCATGCGGTTAGTTTGCTAGGCGTTGGCGCTGCCGCGGTGGCGCTGGGTGCGGTGGCGCCGGATGCGCTGGTGCCGGATGCGCTGACATCGCTCGGTGAGGTGGCACCGGAGGCGGTGACGCTGGCCACGGTATCGCTCGATGCAGTGGCGCCGGTCACGATGCCGCCGGTCACGATGCTGCTCGATGTGGCGCCGCCGGATCCCTCTGCCTCGGAAGCTGTCAGCTCCTCGATCAACGAGTGAAACTCATCATGCTGTTGTTCGAGGAAGGCCAGCTCTTTTTCAGTCGGCTCGCTGAAGTAGACCAGATCCTGGAATGGTGCCAATCCGCCCTCGCGCACCAGAGCTGGTGTGGGCACTTGATAGTCAATCTCTCCTACCAGAGATAGATATCTATTTTCTTGCGACATAGATTTATTTTCCGGCGGAGTTCCTGTCAAACCGATGATGATCGGATTGCCGAGATAGTTGACGAGGTGCGTCATAATTGCCGCCCAGTAATCCGTCAAATGGTGGCACTCGTCAAAGATGACGACCTGGAAATTTTGACGCTTGAGCGCCTGCAGCAAGGAAAGAGCATTCTCGTGCAAAACCTCTTTGAGTTCCAGCACCTCGGTCAGCCGCCTGCGCAATCTGCTGATATGGCGTGAAATTTCTTGCTGATGGGCTTTCGGATTGTTCTGCAGCAACTCCAAAATTCGCAGCTCAGCCTCACCAATCGTGATAGAGCGGCTTTTCGTGAGCTCTTCCACCCATGACCTGTGCGCCAACTTGGTCAAATATTCCAGCTCACGTCCTGGAGTCGACAAGACCTGATAAGTTAGCAAGGTAATCGGACGCAAAGGTTTGTTTTCGTGGGTGCCGATCAATTCGTCGGCTTTAAACGGTGCCACATCTGGTGGCAAAAACAGATCGACTTTTTCGCCCCACTGAGATTGAATCGTTGTGTTCGGGCTGAGGATAAGGCTGGGAACCTGAAATGTGCTAATCAGTTGCAGACCGATAATGGTTTTCCCGGCGCCCGGAGGAGCAACGATGTGAAGTTGCCTTTCTCCGCGATCGAACTTCAGCTTTATCAAGTCGATGATATCTTGTTGGTACTTGCGCAAGGGGAAGCGAAAGGCCATCTCCGCTAGCGCCGTTGTCGCGCTGATTTCTTCAGTTTCAGGTGCTGCTTTAGATTTGGGTGTCAAAGTGCCTGCTTCCTTTCCATAAGAAGCAAACATAAGCCATTTTTGCGCCAGTTACAACCTGCTTCGCAATTCATGTTTCGGTACGAAAATTGACATGGAAGTCGCTAGAATAGCCCCATGGCAATAATTTCGGACCAGGCATCCCATTTCCAGATTCGCATTGAAAATGTCTCCAAGATCTACGGAGATCATGACGTCAAGGCGCTCAATTGCGCATCGCTGTCTCTGGTGCGCGGTGAATTTGTCGCCTTGATGGGTCCAAGCGGATGTGGCAAGAGCACCTTACTCAATATGATTGCCGCTATCGACAAGCCCACATCGGGAAAGATCTGGTTAGACGATTTGGAGATAAGCTCTCTGGATGATGAGTCTGCGACAAAAATGCGCGCCAAGAAGATCGGATTTATTTTCCAGTTTTTCAACCTTCTTTCGACAATGACCGTGCTTGAAAATGTGGTGCTGCCACTGGAGCTAGCAGGAATAAGCGAGCGGGAAGCCCGATTCGAGGCAGCGAAACTGCTGGATCGCGTCGGCATGTCCAAGCGATCTCAGTTCTACCCGTCGCAGCTGTCAGGTGGTGAAATGCAGCGCACAGCCATTGCCAGAGCGCTTGTGCACAAGCCGCAAATCATATTGGCAGATGAGCCGACGGGAAATTTAGATACAGAGAATGGACAGGCGGTTCTGGAATTATTGCGGTCCACTTGCGCGGAACTTGGACCTACCATTGTTATGGCAACACACAGTGATGAAGCCGCTTCCTACGCTACTCGCCGCATCACAATGCGAGACGGCGCTGTACTCGGTTCGGAGGAAGTATGCTCTTCCAACTAAGATTATTTCGCAGATTCATCTGGCGAGACGTAATTAAAAACTGGACGCGCACCACATTGACAGTCGCCGGTATCGCCCTTGGTGTCAGCGTACTTATCGCTATCAGTCTGGCAAACCATACCGCTCTGGGGAAATTCAAAGAGACAATTGATCTGGTATCCGGTAAGGCTAATCTAGAGATTCATAGTGCCTCAACGCCGCTACTGGACAAATCCGTTTTGCAAGGTTTGCAGTGGATTCAATTGGTTGGTGGCAAATTTTCGCCGCTTGTGCGGGAAACGATTGTGATCAACTCCGCTGACAAACGGCTGGCTGAATTTATCGGCATCGATATGCTCGCTGACCGGGATTTCAAAACATATTCCGATAGTGAATCCGGCGGTGGCAAAAGTGACTCTGGTGGCACCAAGGGTGATTCTGATGGTGGCAAGAGTCAATCTTACGAGCTGCTTAATTCTCGGCAGGTTCTTATAGGCAGTAAATTGGCCGCCACGGAGCATTTGCACACAGGCAGTCAGTTCGAGATCTTGGTCAACGAAAAGCCTCAGCTATTGAAAGTATGCGGAGTGATTTCGGGGCAGGGCCTGGGTGGTGTATATAGTGGCAATCTGATTATTGCTGATATGAGCGTGGCTCAGCAGGTTCTCCAGCTTGGCGGCAAGATTACCAGTGTGGAGCTGATCGTTCCTGAAGACAAGCTAAAAGAGATACAGCAGCGATTGACCGAGGATCTGCCGCCTTCTGTGGTGGCAGCCCGGCCTTCCCAAAGGGGAGAGCAGGTCGAGAAGATGACGCGCTCGTTCGAATACAATCTTCTAGCGCTCACATTTATCGCTCTCATGGTGGGAATGTTCCTGATCTACAACACAATGACTATCTCAGTGATCAGGCGCCGCCCTGAAATCGGCGTGTTGCGCGCGATCGGAGTGAGAAGATCACAAATTCAAGTGTTGTTCTTTCTGGAGGCACTCGGATTTGGTTTCACAGGCAGTGGCATTGGCATTGCTCTCGGCCTGCTTATGTCTTCTGTGGCACTGAAGGCGGTGGCAGGTACATTCCAGCACTTTTACTTTCAAGATCCAATCGAGACTGTTCAGGTGGCGCCACAGGTTCTGTTGTTCGCTCTCTTGACGGGAGTAGGTCTAACGCTGGCAGCCAGTCTGCCTCCTATCCACGAAGCCACCACAGTGTCGCCCGCCGAGGCCACGCGACGAGCTTCTTACGAAACGAAATTTACTCGCGCCTCGCCTGCATTGGCAATTTGTGCCGGTTTGTTGTTCATACTTGCGGCCTGGTGCAGCAGCCAATCGCCGGTAAATGATTTTCCGGTATATGGTTATTCATCAGCTGTATGTCTTATTCTTGGAGCGTCTTTGATAGTTCCGCTGCTGCTGAAGATAACCCTACCCTTCGTCGGCAGGCTGCTGAAGTATTGCCTCGGTTTTGAGGGGCTCTTTGCCGCTCGCTCACTTGATGGTGCGCTGGGAAGAACTGCCGTCGCCGTTGCCAGTCTCATGATTGGCATTGCCATGATGATCAGTCTGGGCATTATGATTGGCAGTTTTCGGCGCACGGTTCTTGTCTGGATCGACCAGACCTTGCAGGCTGATTTGTGGATGCAATCCGCAGCCCGAGCCGAAGGCAGTCGCATGTCGCGTCTGGATGAAAGTGTGATTGCAACTGTGGCACAAATTCCTGGTGTTGATGCCGTCGATGGATTCAGCGATTTGCCTTTCGAATATGAAGGTGAAGCCACCAATCTCGGTGCTGGTGATATTTCCGTTATACAAACACATGGCCATCTCATGTTCACGTCAGGCGAAAGTAATGCCGCCGTTTTATCCAGAATGCAAAATCACTGTGCCATTGTTTCTGAAGCTTTTGCCATCCGCAGAAATATTCACGAAGGCGATACGCTTTCGCTGCCAACGCCGTCGGGCCCCTATCCCGTAAAAGTGCAGGGCATCTATTATAACTATGCCAGCGATCTGGGATATATTGTGATTCCCAGATCTGTTTATCGCGATCTGTTCGCCGATCACACAATTTCCAACTGCGCCATATACTTGAAAAATGGTGCCAACGCAGAAGAAGTGAAGAAACAAATCGAAAATAAAATCCATACAATGCTGCTCTCAATCCGCACCACAGGTCAGCTGCGCAGCGAAGCTATCAAAATTTTCGATAGAACCTTTTCTATCACCTATGCATTGCACACGATTGCCATTGTCATATCGATGCTGGCTATAACGAACTCGCTCTATGCTTTGACAATGGAATCGCGTCGGGAATTTGGTGTACTGCGCTACATGGGTGCGGACGCCGCGCAGATTCGCAAAATCGTTCTAGCAGAAGCAGGCATATTGGGCATGAGTGGCAATATAGGTGGCGTCGCCTTAGGTTTTGTTCTCTCTCTGCTCTTGATTTTCGTGATCAACCGCCAATCTTTCGGCTGGACCGTACAGTTATCAATTCCCTATGAGTTTATATTGCAGTCTTCGGCGATGGTCCTGATTGCGTCGTTGGTCGCCGGCGTGCTTCCCGCTCGATTGGCGGCCAGGACGCTGTCACCGAGTGTGGTGCGCGATGAATAGAAGTGCCATGAAAAGACGGTTTGCCGTTCTAAGTCTTCTTCTTTTTGTCGGCACCGTATGCGGTTCTATAGCTGATGCACGTGTTTTTCAGCAAGCTCTGCCGGGATACAAGTTCAACTTTCCCGCAGATCATGCCTCTCACGATCAATTCAAAACTGAGTGGTGGTACTACACCGGTCATCTAAACAGCACAACCGCTGGGCGCTTTGGCTATGAGCTGACATTCTTTCGAACGGGAGTGGATGATCCAGCCATCAGCAAAACAGGCTGGGACGTCGACAATTTTTATATTGCCCACTTTGCGCTTTCCGATGAGACGAATCACAAATTTCTATTCTTCGAAAAGATGAATCGACCTGGCCTGAAGACTGCGGATGCGAGTAAAGATCACTATTGCGTCTTTAATGAAAACTGGTCTGTTGAGCAGCTGGGTGATTCATTTGTTTTGAAGGCCGACGCTCCCGACATAGCACTGCATTTGATACTGAAATCACTGAAACCGCCTGTGGTGCATGGGGTCAATGGTGTCAGTCAGAAGGCATCTTGCCGCGGTTGCGCCTCGCACTATTATTCGCTGACACACCTGCAGTCTCAGGGTGTTTTGAACATCCACGGAAAAGCTTTGCCAGTCACCGGCCTGTCGTGGATGGATCACGAATTTGGCAGCAATCAATTAACCAAGGAGCAAGTAGGTTGGGACTGGTTCAGCCTGCAGCTGGACGACAACAGCGAACTGATGATCTATTTGATGCGTAAGACTAAGGGAGACCTGGACGCAAATTCAAGCGGCTCTTTAGTGCGAGCGGATGGCACCGTCAAACATCTGACCCTGGCTGATTTCAAGATTAAAGCGACGGGCAGTTGGAAGAGCCCCAAGACAGGTGGCACATATCCAATGGGCTGGACGGTGGAGATACCCTCCGAAAAATTGACCGCGACAGTTACGCCCTCGTTCCCGGATCAAGAACTCAATACCAAGAAAACCTCCGGCGTAACTTACTGGGAGGGCACAGCCGCCGTTGATGGTACCAAGGACAAGCGCAAGGTGACTGGACAAGCCTATGTTGAGATGACAGGATATGCAGAACGGTTTGGCAAGAACATTTGAGCTCGCAATGTACTTCTTTCGCAACAGTACCTTTCGCAACCGCACGTTTTCAGTTGCATCGCTGTTCCTGGTTATGCTTGCACTGCCTGCGGTGGCGCAATCGACTCATCAGAAATATTTGGAGTACCTAAACAGTGCTGAACGTGCGGAAGCGACGCACCAGTATCCGGCGGCAGAAGAAGACTTCGCTCTTGCGGTTAAAGAGTCCGATAATCCTGGCTTTACTTTGATGGAACAGTTGGAAAGCAACGCCAAACTGGCCAAGATTTACGTCATCCAGGGCAAACTTCAGTTAGCTGAGCCGGCATATCAGAGGGCGAAATCGGTGGCACTTGATCTGGTCAAGAAAGGAAGGGGCGATGAAGCGACTCTGGTGTGGATTGAAGATCTGGCGGATGCCTATCAAGGATTGAGATCGATTGACTCGATGCAAAAGTGTTTGGAGATCCACCGCACATTCTCCCCGGACCACAGAAGTGTTCCAAATGTTGAGGAACAACTGGCCGCTTATTACTTTCATTTGCGTAAATATAAAGAGGCTGAGCCTCTGGCCGATGACGCCGTGAGAAGGTTTGCCCTTTCCAAAGGACGCGGGTCACTCACCGCCCCAAAGGCAAAAATAGAGGATGCTGAGATAAAGATGCAGTTGCGTAAATACGGTGAAGCCGAAGAGCAGTGCAAGCAAGCGATTATATTGTTGCAAGATCCTCTTTCGAAGTCTCCAGATCTGCTTTCGAAGGCAGACCTAATTCTAGGCACCATATGTGCGCAACAGAAGAAATATGGCAAGGCGGAAGAGTCGCTCACACAATCTCTAAAACTTCGCCAGACAGCCAAATCCGAGGACTCGGTGGCTGATATCTGTGTGCAGCTCTGCCGTGTTTATCTGGCCCAAAACAAGGCCGCAAAAGCAGAGGAGTTTGGGAGAAAGGCTTTGACTATGCGAACTGCTCGCCTGGGTTTTGAGACAGTAGCAGATATTGACCTGATGAAAGATTTGGCTGCGGCTTGCAAACGCAACGGTCATGCGAGTCAAGCAGCTGAATTAGAAGCACGCATAAAGGCACTGCAGGAAAAGGCTCATAAGCATGGAACCAATAAGTAGCCTTATCTGGGAGCACAAGCTGATCCGGGAGCGCAGGCGTCCCGCCTGCATCTGGGTTCTCTTCGCATTTCTTGCGAGCTCATTTGTGTCTCCATATATAGTGCCTCATGCAGTCTTCGCGCAGGATGCTAACCACATGAACTACAGTCGCTATTTGAACGCGGGCGAGCAGACCGAGCTTGGCCGTCAATATGCCGAGGCTGAAAAAGACTACAGACAGGCGGCATCGGAGGCGCAAAGATTCGGCCCTAAATCAGTCGAGGTTAAGGAAAGTGGAGTCAGATTGGCGACCGTGCTGGTCTTGCAGAACAAACTGGGCGCAGCGGAACCAGCCTATCAAAAAGCTGTGGAGGACCTCAAAGGAGCAGATCCCGGCAATCCGGAGAGACTGGTCTGGATGGATGATCTTGCTGATGCCTACATTTTGCAGGCATCTACAAGCGAATGGGAGTTTTGCCTGAAACATGCATTACAGCTGTTGAAACTGGCCACTCCTGATCAACGCAAGGTTGCATACACCCAACAGCACTTGGCACAATTACTTATGCACGGAAAAAGGTTTTCTGAGGCCATAGCTTTGTTGAAAGAAGCGGTGCCGAGTTTGGAGAAAAAGCGTGGTATTACATCTAATGACGCTATCAATGCTCGCATGGTTCTGTGTGAGGCTTTTTTGGAAGCCGGAGACTTCAAAAATTGTGAGATTTTCGGCAAACATGCTCTGGATGCGGCGGGACCTCCAAAAGACAGCGTCAAGTTCTTCATCGCAGCCACGCATCGCTTTCTTGCCCGCGCCTATCTGAAGGACAAGAAATATACAGAGGCTGAACGAGAGCTTCTGGAAACGTTGAAGATCCATGAGGGGGACAGACATCCACAAGGTGTAAACGATTTCGTCGCTGATTATGCTTTGATGTGTTCAATATATCTGTCCCAAGAAAACGCTGAGAAGGCGCAAATGTATGGGCAGAAAGCCTTCCTGCTCTGCATGAAGCCAGAGTGCGGTGTTTGCGCAGCCGATCGAATAGAGTTCATGAAGACCGCGGCCAGCGCTTGCCGCGCTAATCACAATCAACGGCAAGCGGCCGAGATCGACAAAGAAAGACAAAAGCTGGAGAGAGCGGCGAAGTAAAAGGACTGGAGTGCTTTGACGAAATTGAATGCATGGCTAGCCAAGGTGGCGATGGTGATTAGTGTTTTGGGACTGATTGTTCCTTCGAACACAGCCCGGGCTCAGGCTCAGGCTCCGGCTCCAGCTCCAGCGGATGCCCAAACGCGCGGAGTGCAAGCTGACCTGGCCTTTGAAACCAGCGAGTTCATGCGCCAAACTGCCTACCGCAATGTTTCTCGTCTTGACACTGATGATGCACCCGATGGCGCATATGGTGCCGTCAACCGCGCCTGGGATCTCTCGCACCAGGGACAGTGGTACATCGAAGAGCAGCGCAGCGGTGCTGATTTGATCAATGGTGGCTTATCCGCGGGCGATCCAGAGGCGATCTCGCGTGGGCTGCATATTTTGCAGTGGGGATTTCGCCATCAGAATAATGGCGGCTCCTTCTCCTGCCCCGATTCATTTCACAGCACGTCGTTCTTTGTCGAGGCGTGTGCTCATTCTTGCCTGTTGATTCAAGCCTCGCCTTTTGCCCAACGCTTCGCCGGGCAGATCGCCACCATGACCGCCCAAGTGCAAAAGTCTGCACTATGGATGGTGCGTCCAGACGTTGAGCCATTAGGGCGGCGACACAATCAGCCGTTCACCCATCGTCGCTATCTGGTGGCATGCGCGTTAGGCGAAACTGGCGTGCTTTGCCAGGATAAGGCTCTGATTCGCAAATCTGAAGAGTATATTCGCGAAGGTTTAGCCCTACAAGACCCGTCCGGATTCAACCCGGAGCGCGACGGCTATGACAGCAGCTACAATGCCGTCGGCCTGTTTTTCGCTGAGCGATACTGTACGCTGGTCGCCGGCGACGACGTGCGTGCCGCGCTCAGACCAATGCTGGAGAAGGGCATTGCCTGGGAAGCCAGCCGGATCAATCCGGATGGAACTCTGATCACCACGGGCAATACGCGGGTCGGAGGTCAGATAACGGAGGCTGCCAGATCCGGCCAGTTGAAAAAGCCTGCCGTAGGGCAAGTCTTCCGCTGCCTGGCCTATTGGTCGCAGCTGTCCGGCGAAAATTCATATGCGGCTCTGGCGGACAAAGTGGCAGCCGCCGCGCACATGTCTCATTTGAAGTGAACTGGAAACTTCTCGGTCGCAGGTCATCTTACAGATTTCTTCTTTGCGAAGAAATCTGCGTTACGTTGCCATCATTGCCGATCTTGTATTCTCGCTTTTCATCGCAATCATCTTTCATGGACCAATGGATTGAGAGAATAGAAGTTTTGGGATTGAAGTTTATGTCGTCTAAATTGATATTGGTCACGCAACTTGCGATCTTCAGGAAAAACGTCTGCTTAAAGACGGGCTTGTTGGTAATGATTTGCATCGCTTCTTCTTCGCCCGCACCACAGTATCCCATTGGGCTGGCATTGGTATGATATGTCTCTTTGATAATTGTGACTCCGCCTGCTGTTTGACCGACTATGGCAAGATTAGCAAATGTAGACTTGGGATCTGTGTAGTCGCCACGCGACAGGCTAATTCGCGAAGAGGGCGACTGACCCTTGCGGATTAGCTTGGCAAAAGTCTTGCCCCCTTGCGTATAAACATACAATCTAGAGCCTGACAGCAAAGGCACAGACGCCGGTCCATAGTGATATTTTTCACTGATACTATCATCGGCTGGCGCCGCCGATCCGAAGATCAATAACGCTGTTATGAATGATAAGAGGAAATAACCGCTGTGCATAGTTGCCAATTTTGGCCCTTAGCTAAATTTCTGCGCTCGGGCAGAGATGATTGATCGGGCATTTTTGGCAGTCTGGCTTGCGGGCAAAGCAAGTGCGCCTGCCATGCCAGATTAGAGTGATGGAGTGCTTGGACCAATCTTGATGGGGAAACAGTTTCTGCAGGGCCACTTCGATCTTTTCAGGATCAGTCTCAGCTGAAAATCCGAGACGCAACGAGAGACGCTGTACGTGCGTGTCCACTGTCCAGCCGGGCACGCCAAAGGCGACTCCGAGAACCACGTTGGCGGTCTTTCTGCCGACGCCTGGAAGGGTAATGAGCTCATCCATGGTGGCGGGGACTTTGCCTCCAAAATTCTCCACAAGAGCTTTGGCGCAGTTTTGAATGTTTGCCGCCTTGGCGTTGTAATAGCCGGTCGTCCTTATGATCTCCTTTATTTCATCGATGTCCGCCTCAGCCAGGGAGTTGGCATCGGGAAATCTCTCAAATAAAGTTTTGGTTACGTTGTTGACCGTTACATCCGTGGTTTGCGCTGACATGATGACAGCCGTAAGGAGCTGAAAGTTGCTGCTATAGTCAAGCTCGCACTCTGCTTCCGGGTATTTTTGGCAGAGCAGTCTCATTTCTTGCTCGGCTATCTTGGCGCTCACTTTTTTGAAGGCATCGAATGCGGTGGCTTTGGCTGTTTTCTTGACGATGGGCTTGGACTTTGATTTACTCGCAGGTTTGCCCGACGCACCAGTGGAGGTGCCTTTGTTTTTGGGCTTGGCTTTGCCCGCAGGTTTCCCGGCTGCACCGGATGCGGTGCCAGCTTTGGGCTTGGCTTTAGTCGCAGGTTTGCTGGCTGCACCGGATGCGGTGCCAGCTTTGGACTTGGCTTTAGTCGCAGGTTTGTCGATGCTTTTGGGTTTGGCTCGATCTGTGAGCTTGCCCACTGCCTTTGGCGTGGATGTTGATGGTTTGCTGGTCTTTGCCACTACTACTGATCTCCTCATCAAACTCCTGCTAACGTGGAACTTGTTACCTTTACCCCATTTGGAATTGAGGATGCTATATAAATTGACGCCTGTAATCGCTCGACATATTGAAGCTGGCGCGGCGCCTGCGCCCCTCGGTCGAGATCATGAAGCAGGCGGGACGCCTGCGCTCCCGGGTCGACGTCTCCTGGACCATGTAACAAGGAAGCCAGCTGTGCCGCCGCGTCTTCAGACTCCGCGCATATAAACAGAGTCGGTCCACTACCGGTCATGTGCACTGCTTTACGAGTAGTGGATGCGATTTCGTCAGCCAATAGCTTAAGGGCTGGATACTTTTGGAAGACCATAGCTGAAAATACGTTCGCGAATCCATGGTCGATGTCGAGGTCCTGCACGAGGTCTATTGCCATTGGCGCCGTCGCTGCTGGTTTCGTCGCTGCTGGTTTCGTCGCTGCTGGTTTCGTCGCTGCTGGTTTCGTCGCTGCTGGTTTCGTCGCTGCTGGTTCCGTCGCTGCCGGCTTCGTGGTCGCTGCCAGCACGGCAGCTGTGCGGAATTGCAAACTTTCAAGAGCGCTAGCCAGATCCGGTCTGATTAAACCGTTGGGATTTTCTGCTTCATGCCTGTCGTATTCCGCGTAAATTTGCGGTGTTGCCAGCGACAATCCGCGTGGTGAAACAACAACAAACCAGACAGGCCGTGCATCGGAAACTTCAGCAAGCACGTCACCTTTGTTTCTTCCGATCTGAGTGCCTCCAGACAGGAAAAACGGCACATCAGAGCCCAATTGACTGGCCAGGCGAGAAAGCGCTTCCTGAGATAATCGCGTATCGAAAGCCTTGTCCAGTGCCACCAATGTCGCTGCAGCATTGCCGCTGCCACCACCCATGCCACCAGCAACAGGAATCCGTTTCTTCAGCTTACAGCTGATCCTGCACTTTTCATTCGTTGCGCATTGCTGATGAAACAAGTGAGCAGCTTTGCTTATTAGATTGTTAGCGTCATTTGGCACTGATGCCAGAGCCGAATATGACTCAATCTCCGCAATATCAATCTCCGCAATTTCAATCTGATCAATCTCAATCTCCGCAATCTCTACTATGAATCGATCACTGGAAAAATCAAATTCGAATTCCAGTTCGTCTTCCAGGCTGATCGCTTGCATCAAAGTTTCGACTTCGTGGTAGCCGCCCGGAAGTGATCCGGTGATATCAAATGTCAGATTCAACTTAGCCGGCGATCTTACTTTGATATTTTGCCTGAAGCTACTCATGGTTTAATCCACTTCTGGTTTAGTCCACTTCTGTTCAATCCACTGGACCTTTCACTTGCTCCACTGCATCCGTCAAACGAGCAAATTGCAAGAGGGAAAGACGTTCGGCCCTGCTTTGCGGGTCCAAATGTAGTTGCGAAAATATTTTGTTTAGACTGCCTTCGTCCATCTTAAGAAAAGCAAGATTGTTTTTCAACATCTTGCGGCGTTGAGAAAAGCCGGCTCTAATGAGCTGTCTGAGCAGCTTTCCGTTCGAGCATGGTACAGGCGGCTCCGTTCTAGGTTTAAATCGCACCACGGCTGATGTCACCCTGGGTGCGGGATAGAAACTTGCAGGCGGCAGAATTTGCATGATTTCAGCTTCGGCAAAATAGTTTGTCAAAAGCGTAATCTGGCTGTACTCTTTGCTTCCAGGGCTGGAGACAAATCTCTGGGCGACTTCGTATTGCACCGTCAAGACAACCCGTTCGATATTCTTGAACCAGGGCTTCGGCTCGCCAATCTCGCCAAACAAGTAGCAAAGGATGGGAGTAGTAATCTGATACGGCACATTGCCCACGACCTTAATCTTGCCTAGTGGTGTCAGATCGTATCGCAAGAAGTCACCATGGGTGATGCTGACGTTTTCCATCGTCATGGACTCCAGAGCGCCGACGCATTCTGCGTCTAGTTCAACTGCCGTGACTTTTGCTCCCTGCGCCTGAAGATGTCTGGTCAAAAAGCCGATGCCCGGTCCGACTTCAACCACTGAGTCACCTGGCGTGATATCGAGCATGGTGGCAATGAATTCCAGCGTCTCGGGTTCTATGAGAAAGTTTTGCCCTAAGCGCTTTTTCGTGTGGAATGCGGAGGCTTGACTGATGAGTTCCTGCCGACTGATCGAATCGAGGTGACTGATTAGCTCGCCTCCAACGATTTCGCTTGTGATTTCTTCTGGGGCAGTGCGATGGTGCCGTTACCGTCCAAACTTTCTCGCAATGGGTGCCTGATCAACCGCAGCTTGATGATGCGGTGGCGATCTGATTCTTCAATTCGCAAGGTGTAATCATCTGTTGCCACTTCATCGCCTGCGATTGGCTCGCGCCCGAGCATACCAAAGACATGACCGCCCAGAGTATTGAACTCTTCGTCGTCAATCTTGAGACCGAGTTTTTCATTTGCTTCTTCCAGAGGTATCTTGCCGTCGAGAATGACCGATCCATCTGTATCGATTTTGATGAATTCGTCTTCCTCATCGTGCTCGTCGGTGATGTCGCCGACCAGTTCTTCAAGCAGATCTTCCATGGTGACCATGCCCCGCACGCCACCATATTCGTCGGCAATAATAGCCATATGAGTTTTCTTTTTCTTAAACTCAGTGAGCAGATCGCCCAGTCCCTTATTCTCGGGCACAACCAGCACCTGTCTGCTCAGCTCTCTGATGGGCACGCCGTCTTTGTGCTCCAGCATCGCCCGTAGTGCATCGCGAATGTGCACCATTCCGAATATGTCGTCCAGATCTTTTTCGTAAATCGGCAGGCGCGAATGTCCATGTTCAAGGGTCGATTCGACGAACTGCTTCACGGTCGTGGCGGCAGGCACGCAGACCATATCTGTTCGTGGCGTCATGATCTCGCTGGCCACCGTGTCTGAAAAGTCGAAGACGCTGTGCAACATCTCTTCTTCTTCCGGCTGCAACACACCTTCTTCGTGGCTGGCAGAGACGAGCATTTTGAGCTCTTCTTCCGTGTGCACAAAGTGACGGCGCGGTGGCTCTTCCACCTTGAGAAGGTTGAGGACAAGTTCCGTGGTGCCATTCAACAAATTGATAAAAGGCGACGCCACTAAGCACCACAATTCGATCGGATAAATGACGCCCAGAATGACCTGTTCTGCTCTTTGGAAAGTCCAGGTCTTGGGAATCAACTCCCCGAACACGGTTTGGATGTACGCTGTAACGGCGAAGGCACCAAAGAAGCAAATCATTTTTGCGGCGTTGAGAATCTCCTGCGACCAGGCTTGAGCGACGCCAAAACCCATCACTAGATTGGTTAGATGCTCTGCGAAGCTGGCTTCACCGGCGGCACCCAATAAGAGGGTGGCCAGCGTAATGCCCAGTTGGCAAGCCGAAATATAACGGTCTGGATCATCAAGGTGCTTCTGCACAATTTTGGCGGCGCGATTTTTTTGTTCGGCTAATTGATCGATGCGCGTGCGCCTTACGCGGGCGAGCGCCATCTCCGCCGCGACAAAAAAGGCGTTGATGAAGATAAGGACAACTATGATGATAAATTCCAAACGGCAATTCTTGCATCGCTCGGCGGGCGATGCCTAGCTCCTCTTATAATCCGATTAAGCCTGCAACAAAATAACCGACCTCGTCCTCGGAAGACCGGTCGGTTTTAGAAAAAAGTCGATAACAGAAAACAAAGCTACCAGCAAACGCCTCTGGGGAGGGTCTTCGGGATTTGATTCAGTGCTGGTAGATTGAGGATCGTCCATGTTCTAGTCACTCTGGCTGCCGCAGCCAGACATAATTAAAAATGATCCTACCATAAGCTGAGCTGCCGATAAATCGGCCGTTCTCCCAAGCTGCCGCGCTGACCGGGGTTCAGGATTTGAAGGGGTGTTCTGACCACCAAACAGGGTTATCAAGATATTATGCAACGCCCACCCAGCGAGCGTTTCAGACATGCGATAATCTCCCGGTCAACAAGTCAGTGGAGTGCGAAATGCGTTCCGGCAGAAGCGTCGCCTTAATCTTGAGTTCTCTATTGGTGCTGACCGGCTGGGTCAAGGCTGAAGCCGATCCGGGCGCTAAAACCACCAACGGTTACGCCGTATCTTCAAGCTGGATGGGTGATAGCAGGTCATCTCATCACGACAACGGGCGCCGGCTGGCTTTCGTTTTGCCTATGGTGCCAAGTTCAGCCTCCGCTAAAGTGCCGTTCATTCAGCCGAAGCACCCGGGCAAGCCCCAGGTAATCAGCGTCACCGTGCCAGCTAATGTGGGCCAGGCAATTGACAGTTGTTCAACGGCAGCCAGAAAGCTCACAGCCGTGGGTCTGGAGAAGGCCAACCAGGTAGGAGCATGGCTTGGTGTGTTCTTCAAGCAAATGAATCATGCGCCCGTCTTGACACCTGTGGGCGGACCGTACGCCTTTCAGGCAAGCACCCCAACCATCCAATCTAAGTTTCAGCTCTGGTACATGCGTGACGGGCGATTAAAGACAGTCGTTTCGCGCTAATCTCGACTCCTCTCGACTCCTAACTTTTTTCCTCACAACCTGTTTCCGCCCCTTCGCTTGCCCGCCAGGCTTGGGCCAGAATTATCCCCGCCACGCTGGTGAAGGCGAAGCTGACAGTAGGGACGAAAGCCACAGCGATCACTGAAATCAAGGGCAAGAGAATTCCAGCTGCCTGTAAACCAATAAACAAGAGCCACGCTTGCAGGAATTGCTTGGGTGCCTGAGCCACTGCCCGACCGGCAGTGAAGAGGTCAAAAGCAGCAGATGTGCGCTCTTGTTTGGCAAAGTTGAGCATGGTCACTGTGGCGAAAAAGGAGACAGTGAGCGTGGTGATGCTAACAACTGCCACGGTTGCCAGCGCCCAGTAGATGTAGAGATCGCTGAGCACCAGACCTGGTCCTATCAGTCCACCTACGACCAGGGCAATTGTAGTGACGGAGCTGACCAGAAGCCAATAGCCAAAAGACAGAGCAATCCAGGTTAATCCAGAGATAAATAGATCTGACCAATCGTCCCATTTGGGCAAGGGAGCGTTTATGTCTGCAATTTTGCTGCGGATCAGGCGCAAGTTGTAACCGGCAAGCAGTGCCCACAGGCAAAAGGCAACCGGAATAAGGAGTTTGTGCAAGAAGAGCATGAGCAGGGCAGCGGCGCCAAGCGTGCCACCAACGATGCTTTTCAGCCGCCAATCAGGATCAGTGAAAAACAGGCGCATAGCCTGATTTGGATCAAGCTGGACAGCAGGCAAAGAGGTCATTTATTCTCTCCTCGATCACCGTTTTTGCTTAAAAGAGAAGTCAACTCCTTAACCCCCTGCAGTTTTTTCAGACCCACATGGTCTGTCATCTTAAATGCAATTGGGGTGACTGTGATGTAGTTGTGCAAGATCGCCCAGGCATCGCTACTTTCAGCTTCGCCGGAGTCAATAGCCTCACCAGTGAGCCAATAATAGACGTGCCCACGTGGGTCGGTGCGCTTTTCAAATTTGTCATCATAAAGGCGCAAGCCCAATTCGGTCATGAGAACGCCTTCTACCTCTTCAATAGGCAGGCAAGGCACATTCACGTTTAAGAGACTTCTCTGGGAAAGATGAGCTTTTGGGAAAATTTGCACCAGCTGGGAAATAAACTCTGCCGCGGTCTCAAAATAACGAACCGGCCCATACATGTGGCTGACAGCGATGCTTGGAATGTCCATGAAGGCACCCTCCATTGCCGCCGCCACTGTGCCTGAATAGAGGATTTCGCTGCCCAAGTTAGGTCCGTTGTTAATGCCGGAAAGAACGATATCTGGTGGGCTGCCTAGCAGTTCACTGACAGCCAGTTTGACGCAATCGCTGGGAGTGCCAGTCGTTGACCAGGCTGCCTTGACTCCGGCAATTTCCACTTCCTGGATGCGCAGCGGCTTGTGCAAAGTCAGTGAATGCCCAGTTGCACTGCGCTCACGATCGGGGGCGACAACATAGACTTCATTGCCTTTGTCTCTTGAAAGGCGCTCGGCAAGCACCCTTAAGCCCTTGGCGTCAATGCCGTCATCGTTTGATATCAGAATCTTCAAAAGTGTCTCCGCTTTTATGTGTGGAAGCATTGTACTAATCCTCGATGACTCATTGTTCCTGTTAGAATCATGATTTGGCTCGCTACCTTTTATGGGAAGTGGAAGTGGTATGCCGGGGCGCTCTACCAAGAGTGGCTATCCTGCGAAACTGTGAGCAATTTTTAATTGGAGAGCTTTATGTTTGAGTCGGTGTTTGATCGTGCTGGTGCCTCGCTTTTGCATATTATTTATGGTGCCCTGGATGAATGTCAGAGATTGAGCAGCAAGTGGGTTTGTACGGAACACATACTCTTAGCCATGATTGCTGAAGAGGAAGAGGAAGGAGAATCATCGATTGCCGGTGCAGCTCTGGCTTCCATGAGCGTAAACGAAAAATCCGCCAAGGAAATCGCCAATCGGTTGAAGCTCAATCCTGACTCAGAGCCTCTGTTTACCCGTCGCTCTGACACGCTTGAGCCGACGCCACCAATGCCCGGGCAACATGCCTCGGCCGATAAACCTGCTTTCAGTCAGGCCATAATCGAAGCCTTCAAACGGGCTGAAGATTATTCGGTTTATTTCGGCAGCGATGAAGTGGAGCCCGAGCACTTGCTTCTGGCCATGACCGATTTGAAAGAGGCTGGTGCCATCGAAGCCTTTGAAGAGCTTTCCGTCAACCTCACATTTTTGCGCCGTCAGATTATCTATCTGATGGCAAAAGAAGCGTTCACTGATGCCAGTATCGGGGGTTTGCGCAGCCGCCTGGTCAAAGGTTTGACCAGCCTGGTGGAAAAATACGAGAATTCAGTCAACGCCCTTTCTGATCTGGGCGTGCGCAGTGACAACAGACGGTTGCGACTGCCTGCCCGGGCCGAGATTGTTCACATGGTTGTGATCAGCTATTTGAGCGAATTTCTGGCTACGCAAGTTTGTTTTCAACGCTATCTATTGGAAGAGAACATTCGTTCGCTGACTCAACGAATCGGCAACCTTGATCGCGAACTGTCAGCCACCATTGTGACAAGCGCCGCTCAGAATCTGCGTGCCGAAGTGCGCGCGACAATTGAGCATATGTGGTGCAACGAATATCGCTTGCTGACGCCGATGCTAGACGAGGCAGAGCATGATGTCATCGGTAGTGTCATTGAAGATTTGTGGTGGGCCCAGAGTGAGGAGATTGCGCTGCACGAATCGTTTGCCGAAGCGATGGAGGATCATCGCCGCAAACATTTGCTGGATGTGCAGAAACGCCGCATAGAACTCTCGCAAAGATTGGCCAAACTGCAAGCTCGTTTAGACGAGACAATTAAGAAGTGCTTCCTCAAGCATCCAATCTCCGCTTGAGCGCACTGCGGGTTCAATCAGCACTATGGCGCGTTTAATCCGTTCGGTGGTTTCCTGTTTTGGAAAAGTTGAACGTTGAACGTTCAACGTTCAACGTTCTATAAATCCTAAAATGATTGTACAGTAAAGCTTTTGGGATTTTTGGGAAATTCACAAGCGGATTGACGAAAATCATGGAGCCAAAAACGTTTGTGCTGCAATGCTTTTAGGGATCGCTCTTTATTTGAGAGTTCTAAATTCCTCGCACATCCCAAAACGAATGTCTGGCAATGTTTTTGGAACTCAAATAAGACATCACTTAAAAGTGGAGTAATGTTGCAATGCTAAAAACACTTGTGCTGCAATGCTTTAAGGATTATGTAACGTTGAACGTTCAACGTTCAACGTTATATCGACGATCTACATACCCCATCACAAGGCCCTAACGCCCTGCAAACTGAGGTGGGGACTTGTTCGACCGAAGTGGTGCATCGCAGCTCAAAATTAAGTGCGCAAGACGTAAGGGCACTTGACGCAGAACGCCTTGGCAAATCGAATCGTCTCTTCTTGCAGATCTCTGCCTTCCTGCACGCTGCATTTGAGGGCGTTGCCGCAATCTGGGCAACGCAGGTCTCTGGCACCATTTAAAATGGCATCACGCAACATGGCGCCTGTATTTTGATCGAGCATGTGTGACTTAGGCATCTCATCACGCGGTCGACTCTCGACTTCTTGCAAGAGGCCAGGCTCGATGTTGAGGGCTTTTGCCAGAAGCTGGCGATCCGTTGCTGACAACCAGGTCTCCATGCCTGATTCAATCTCCTCAATGCGGCGCGCCGGAAACCTCGCCGCTTTGGCCAGGTCCTTGACTGTGAAGTTGCGCACGTCTCGCAGTTGATAAACTCGCTGTGCCAGAGTTGGTGCTAGTTCTATTCCGCGTGGCAAGGGACCGAGTTGCTTCATGGGGATACTCGCTAAGTGGTGTCCTAATAGTAAACAAAATGACTGGATAGATCTGCCAGTAGACAAAAATGATGGGATAGATCTTCTAGTAGACAAAAATGAGGGATAGATCTGCGCATATGGCAATATTGCCTAGAAGACATGGGAAAATGGGCGGATGGCGGATAAAAATCACAGCGAAGCCGAAAGCAATCTGGAAAGCAACCCGGAAAGGAACCCGGAAAGCAACCCGGAAAGCAATCTAGTTCCAAGCGTTGAGCGCAGGGGATCAAGCCGCGGCGGGCGTCGCCCCCAGCCAACCGCCAATTCGCCAGGTACCGTCGCCGTTGATGCCTTGCCCGCTCTGGTTTTGAAGCATTCTCAGCGTTTCTGCAAGGATGGGCGACCGTTTTCTCTGGCGGCGCTGGACATATTGGAATATGAACAGGTCTTGAAAGTCTTTGGTGTAACGGCTGCTGAGCAGCTGGATAGATTAGGGCGACTGGTTTGCACAAACGCCTTGCGCGGCACAGACAGGCTTTGTTTTGTCGAACCAGGCCATATTCTCATTCTTTTGCCTGACACAGACCGCGCTTGCGCCAAAGCCGTTCTGGAGAGAATAACCCAATCAATCGCCTCTGCTCGTCTGCATTACAAGAACAAACCTCTGCGAGCAAGTGGTGCCTTTCAAGTTGTCTCTTGTGATACCGTATCCGATACCACAGGAATGTTGCCTCCCGATCTGGATGCGCTTTTGCAGTCAATCGGTTACAAAATCGATGAGCAAGGGAATTTATACAGTTCGCAAAGCGCGTCTTTGCGATTGCTCTCCAAGAAACCGCGACCATTTTCCGGCAGTTTTTCGGTCTGGTCCGATCGCTATGTCAACATCCAATCAGTCAAGGCAGCGCCTAAAATGGGCTCCTTGAGCCTTCCTGGCGGGCTCATTTTCATGAGAGCAGTCGCTTTTGATCAGTGGCAGGCTGGCAAGTTGGTCAACTTAAAACTGTTCGAGATTGCTGAGAACAAGACTCGCTTCGATGCGGAGTCACTGTCGATGGTGGCCAGGCGGGCCCGTGTGTTGCAGCAGATTGATCATCCTGGCGTCGCCAAGCTGCTCGACTTCCACGCCTTCGAAGAACGCAGTTTGTATCTGGTGGAAAATCCGATCGAAGGGAAGAAGCTGGCAGCTCTCACCTTCAATCTGGAGACTGCCATTGAATGGAGCATCCAGATATGCAACACTCTCATTTATCTGCAAGGTTTAATACCGCCCTTGATACCGCCCCCTTTGCACCAGGAAAACTTTGTTGTCTTGCCAGACAATCAATTAGTCTTGCTTGATTATGAGGTGCCCTACTTGCTGACACCGCTGATGGTGATTGAGGACGGGCAGGATGGCGTCAATGTGGAAAGATTGAGCGCTCCCCATAACAGATTCGGCATGGAGAATCTGTTCACCTTTATATATGATTTGATTGCCAGAGCCAAGGATGATAACGCAGACTGGCGCAGACTTCTTCGTGAGGAGGAAGGATTCGAGAAATTCAACAGCATCTTTAAGCTGCGCTCTTCGTTGAAGAAGATTTACGACAAACTGAAGGCGGGAGCGGCGCGCTGATGCTCGACTTTGGCAAGTTGCTTGCTCAGATTGAAGCCATCGACCGCGAAAGCCTTTTGGATAGAAAGGATTGGCAAGAAACATTGGCCAAGGGGCAGGCTGCGTTTGCTGAGGCTGCTGCATCTGGCGACGAATTTGCCCAGAAGTTGCTGCGCAATAGTCAGACCGTTCTCTGGCCGGTGGCAACGCCGCTCAGTCCAATCGGGCAGAAAATAACGGTCTGCGCCTGCGACGATGCTTATACGGTGGTAGCTGCCGATGGTTCGCAAATCATGCCCAGCCACCATGAGGTGCATACCTGTTATTTGCTCAATATCGGCATTGCCGCCATCACCTATGGTGGCAGAACAGCTCCAGTTTTGGAAAGCATTCCCTTCTTATACTCTCGCCCTGATGACCTGTATCCTCTTGTTGATCGACGCCGGTTCCATATTGACGAACTCTATGTCTCCATGGAGAGAACAATCTTGGAGATTGAGACACTTGCAGACAAGGCCCTTCTTATGAAGAGCACGGGCGTTGCCGTGCTTGCTCTGTATGACGGATCGCTTATCCCGTGGAGCGTGGAAAAGTTATCCGATGGCTACCAGAATCGCTATGTCGAGCGATTATCTGCGGCATTGGAGAGGCTGCAACAGCAAGCCATTCCGTTGGTGGGATATCTCAGCCAGAGCCGCAGCGCTGACCTGGTCAACTGTCTGCGCATCTGGCAATGTCCGTATCCATCTAGCAATTGTCGCCTCCATTGCGATCATCTTAATGAAGATGATTTCCCTTGTTCCGAGATCTGGCCGGCATCTGATCGGCAGTTGCTGCGCGAGCATCTGCAGCCTGCAGATTGCTCTGCCATCTTCCTATCAGGCGCTGGCGTTTCAAGATTTTTCGGCAAAGAGGATCGCATCTGCTTTAGTTATTTGAATGTCGGCGAAGAGATCGCTCGTTTGGAATTTCCTCGCTGGGTTTACGATGATGAGCTTCTTGCTTCAGCACTGAGTATGGTGCTGTCGCAAACTAAGAAAGGTCTGGGCTATCCCGTCAGCCTGGCGGAAGCGCATCATCTGGCGGTTATACGAGGAGCGGACCGAGATCAGTTTTTCGATTTGATGACCAGGCAGTTGCTGGCACTCGGCGTCTCAGGTCTGAGAACCAGCATCAAGGAAGCCAAAAAGCGAAACACCTTCGTTTGATTAGGCTGTGTTAATCTGAGCCCACGAAATCGTCTATTGATGACATTAATGCATATTCAGTGTGCTCACTAAGAACTATTTATTTGACATGGATCGGGGGAGTAATTACTCTGCAGGAAAGTCCTTCTGACAACCTTCAGAGCCGGGGCTACTGACTGAAACAAACGCGGAGGTCTAACGCGAGTCAGGTCTAACGCGAGTCTGTGCATGTCAATTCGTTCTCGTTCAATGCGGTCTCCCCTCTACGTCGGTTTAGAAAATGAAGAAATTTGTAGCAGAAATAAAATACAGCGTCTTCAAGTTGAAGAAGAACACGGTGCGATGGATACGATCGATCATCACTGAGGAACAGGCAATTGATTGGCGAGGTATCGACGAGACAAGATGCCGGTTGACCCGCATGCGCTTCAGAAATGGTGATGCCTTCGAGTCAACTCTTTGCTTTGCTCCTTCAACAGGAGAGCTGAGCCGCACTTTTCGCACGGGTATCGGTTCTTGCGAGGCAGAGCTGATGAGAAGATGGTTTGCCACCATAGACCCGGTGGTCAATGCCAAGGAACTGGAGAAGAGCCTGCGTGAAACAATATACAAACGCAAAACCGAGCATGTGATTGATGACGATTGGACTTATCGTCAGTCAAATGACCACGAAACCTTGCTTTTGCCTAACATAGATTATGCAATAAATCCCGATCCAATTGCCAGGCAGGAACGTCGGGTGGCAGGCCTATTGACTGCGGCTGCTCATTAGACAGACGCCCGCCGATTGCGATTGCCAAGGACGATTGAAACGGCCGACAGAAAAGGCCGACAGAAACGGACAACAGAAAAGGACAACAGTCATTGGCAGATCTGTGCACGCCGGAGCTGCAAACCACCAGGTTGATCCTGCGCATTCCGCACGCTGATGAAGCGCAGAAGGTGGTGACGTATTACGAGAACAATCGCGCCCATCTACAGTCCACAAGTCCCAGCTATGCGATGAACTTCTTTGCGGTGGCGTTCTGGCGAGAACAACTGCGCCTCAACTTGGATGAATTTCAAAAGGACGCTTCTCTCAAGTTATTTCTCTTCGAACGGGAGAATCCTGATGCCATTATAGGTAGTGTCAACTTCAATAATTTCGTGCGCCGAGCCGGTCAATATTGCGCCCTTGGTTATGGACTGGATCGAGATAAAGAAGGTCAAGGAATGATGACAGAGGCGCTGCGCCAGGCGATCGATTATCTGTTCACAACCTTAAATATGCACCGGATCATAGCCAACTACATGCCATGGAATGTGAGAAGCGGAAATGTTTTGCGTAAACTTGGATTTGAGGAGGAAGGTTACGCCCGCCAATTCCTCTTCATAAATGGAAAGTGGGAAGATCACATCATGACAGCGCTGATAAACCAGAGTTGGGATCCCAGACGCGCTTGACTAGGGTCTGATTGTCGAAATCTTTCTATAAAGGTAGGATACAAGAAGAAGAATCCGATCTTCAATCGCTTCAGTTCGCTCAGAAAGAAAGGTTACTATGCAGACGTATCCACCATGGCAAGCCATTTACCTTTCGTTTTTCTCGAAAGACCTTTACCAGCAGGTTGCTACTAAATGGAAAGGTTTTGCCTTCCAGTACCTGGTTGGGATGATTTTTATCGCCTGGCTGATCATTGCAGGCGGACTTTATCTGATTATTGATACTCAACTTCACGGCCCGCTGGGAGACATCATAAACAAACTGCCGGCGATCAAAGTCAAGGATGGCACGATGATCATAGATAAGCCATCTCCTTATCTAGTTGAACTGAAGCAAGGAAGCACTTCTGTACCGGTGGCCGTGTTTGATGTCACTACAGACGAACCGAAACCAGACACACAAGCACCATTTCTATTGTGTAAACATAGCTTTTTTCTTGGCAGCGGCGCTCAGGCATCGCAATTTGAGTGGAAGCAATTTGAAGGAATTGATTACAATCAGTCCACTTATAAATCTGTAGCAGATGGGGTGAAGACTTATTTGCCGATCGGTCTGTTCGTTTTAGGCGTACCAATCTGGTTTATTGGACTGGCCCTGCAGTCGTTTATATATGGGGCTGTCGGCCTGGCTATTGCCGGTATGTCGAACATCAAACTCACATATGCTGAGCTTGTCAGGCTGGCAGTCGTAGCAATGACACCGGGAATGATCATTGAGCCCTTGATCAAAATGGCAATCCCCCTGGTTGTGCCCGGGTCCAGGGAAGTGCTGAATATGCTTCCGTTTGGACTTTTAACCACGATTGGCTTTTTTTGTTTCGGCATCATGGCCAACAAGTCAGCACCACAGGCGATGCCACCGACCGTGTGATCACCCAGTCGAGTTCCTCTATGCCTTCAATTGAGCTAATTGAGCTGCTATGCCTTCAAATGAGCCGAAGCAAGAGGATGCACTGAAGCCCTTTTGTGCTTTTGCAAGCCGACAATCTCAAAGATTCCGCCTTCGTGAATGTACTCTCGTTCATAGTGACTGAGATGCTCCATGACGGAGTGATCAACCAGTCTGGAGTTGCTCAAATCGACAATCACCGTTTTCTTGCGCGGCAACTTATCCAATATGCCGCTCAGAGAAATAAAGTTTGAAAAGATGGCGCAGCTGTTGACAGTGACCGTAAAGTGGTCTGGATTGGCGTTTGTCACCTGGGCATTTACTTTGAAGAGATTCTTCAGTTCTGCACCTCTAATGATATGCAAAATGAACTTAACAGCTATGCCGGTTGAAACGCCGATCAGCAAATCAGTAGCTAAAGCGGTCACCAGCGTAACCACGAACAGCAGAGTCTGCTCTGATCCGACCATGTGCGTCTCTTTAAACACTTTAGGAGAAGCGAGTCTGTATCCCGTAAAAACGAGCAAAGCAGCCAGAGCAGCCATCGGAATCATGCCGATCATTTGGGCGCAGGCAAGAATCATGATCAACATAAACACGCCGTGGAAGAAATTTGACCACCGTGTTTTGGCACCATTGGAGATGTTGGCGCTCGATCGCACAATCTCTGCAATCATCGGCAGGCCGCCGATCATTCCCGACACTGCGGTGCCGAAACCGACTGCAGCGACATCGCGACTGAGATTTGATTGCCGTCGAAATACATCAAGTTTGTCCACAGCAGCGGCACTTAAAAGCGTCTCTATTCCCTGCACCAGCGTAATCGAAAGGGCACAACTCCAGAAAGTGAGAGAACCGATTTTACTCCAGTCTGGCTGGGTTAGCCCTGCCGTCACATTGTTCGGTATCACAACCAATACTTTCTTGGGGTCAATGTTGAATTGGTGCCCGTTAATGAGATCTGCGTGTTCGTGTCCAAGTTGGAAATAGAGTCCCAGACCTATTGATACTGCCACGACAATGATCGGTGCGGGAAGTTTTTTGAGAAGCTTATTCTGGATAAGCGTATGCATGATCAATATAAGTAGACAAGTAAAGCCGATAACGGCAATCTCCGGAGTGAGGTTGGCAAACATCTCCGGAATTTTAGAGATTAAGACAAGCGGCTCTTTGGCTGGCGGTTTGCAGCCGAGAACAAAAGGAAGTTGTTTTACCATGATGACGACGCCTATTGAGGCTAGCATTCCGTGCACCACAGTTGATGGGAAGAAAGCGCCGATCTTTCCAGCTTTGAGGAGTCCCATGATTGTCAGAGTCACGCCGGCAACCACAATGGCAGCCAGCGCGGTGTGGTAACCCAGCACTGCGTCGCCCTGACCCAGTTTGTCGACCGCCGAGATAATAACTACGATCAATCC
>Ga0182024_10003108_pt1 | contig 40124 bp, 22 predicted proteins | sample P32metaG_FD_120480 | JGI IMG/M metagenome (GOLD analysis project Ga0182024, IMG submission 120480) | Permafrost microbial communities from Stordalen Mire, Sweden - P3-2 metaG (Illumina Assembly) | ecosystem: Environmental > Terrestrial > Soil > Wetlands > Permafrost | place: Sweden: Stordalen...
AAAGCTGCTATTTTAGCTTTAACAATGAATAGAGTTGGTGATATGGGATTAAGTATTGGTTTCTTTGCTATTTTTGCTTTATTTGGATCTTTAAATTATGCGACAATTTTTAGTATAGCGCCTTTTATGAATGAAACAGCTATAACTATTATAGCTTTATTATTACTTATTGGTGCAATGGCTAAATCTTCTCAAATTCCATTACATTCTTGATTACCGGGATCAATGGAAGGTCCAACTCCAGTTTCTGCCTTAATTCATGCGGCCACTCTAGTTACAGCTGGTATATATTTACTACTAAGATCTTCTCCATTACTAGAATTTAGTCCTACAGGATTATTAATAATTACTTTAATTGGTGCATCTACAGCATTTTTTGCTGCTACTTGTGGTCTAGTACAAAATGATTTAAAAAGAATTATTGCATTTAGTACTATAAGTCAATTAGGTTATATGGTAATGGCAATTGGTATTAGTCAATATAATGTAGCTTTAATGCATACAGTAAATCATGCTTTCTTTAAAGCATTATTATTCTTAGGTGCGGGAGCAGTAATACACAGTTTTGCTGATCAACAAGATATTAGAAGAATGGGTGGATTAATAAGATTCTTACCTTTCACTTATTCAATAATGCTAGTAGGTACTTTATCTTTACTAGCTACTCCTTGGTTAACAGGGTTTTATAGTAAAGATTTAATATTAGAATTAGCTTATGGGCAATATAGTTTTAGTGGTACTTATGCATATATTTTAGGTACAATTACAGCAGGATTAACAGCTTTTTATTCATTTAGATTAATAAGTTTAGTATTTTTAACAAATCCTAATGGAACTCGGACATCATATTTAAATTCTCATGAAGCAAATTTATCAGTTATTATACCTTTATTAATATTAGCTTTATTTAGTATATTTTTTGGTTATATATTTTCTGATTTATTTGTAGGTATTGGTTCTGATTTCTTTGCTAATTCATTATTTATTCATCCTAATAATATTTCTATTATTGAAGCAGAATTCTCAATGCCAATAATAATTAAATTATTACCTTTATTTGTGTCTTTATTTGGTGCTATTTCTGCTATCTTTTTATATAATAATACACCTGAATTCGTAATTGGTCTAACAGAAACTTCTTTAGGTAAAACAATTTATACTTTTTTAAATGGTAAATATTTCTTTGATGTAATATATAATCACTATATTGTTGGATTTGGTTTACAATTAAGTTATAATATTTCTAAAATTTTAGATAGAGGTGTTATTGAATTAATAGGACCTTATGGAATTTCTTCAGCACTTACAAATACAGGTATTAATATATCTAAATTAGATACTGGAGTAATAACAACTTATTCAATATATATTACTTTGAGTTTATTATCCTTATTATTTATAGTATTTGCTCCTATATTAATAGATACTTCTTTATTGAGTGAATTAAGATTAATTATTATCTATTTCTCAGCTTTATTTGTAGTATTATCTCCTTCCTTTAATATAAAATAATTAAAGGATTAGTTCTATGTAGTATATATTACGTAGAACGTGGTATTATCAATCTATTAACATTTATATAATTTTTAAAATTTAATTATTCCCCACCCTATGCTTCAACAATAATAAACAAATTTATTAAAGCATATAACTACTAACAACCTTTAAATTAATATGAAATGTTCACTTTGAATTATTATTTTTCTTCATATAAAAGTGGAAAGTATAATTTTTATTAGTTTAAGTGGTGTATTACCTTCTAATTGTGCTAAAGCCTACATCCGTTGGTGGTTAAGGATGGTGCGTAATTAGATAACAGAGCTAAAAAAAAAAGCATCATTAGTAAATATACAATAATGTATAAAATAAAAGAATTAATTTCACCAAAAGTTAGCGTAGCTAAAAGTATTAAACAAATTAATATACTTAAAAAATTATTATTTGCTTTTAGTAATAAACTTATAACTAATATTCTAATTGTTATTACTCTAAATAAATCTCTGTTTAAATTTAATCTGTTAGGTTTCGTTGTATTATTAATTGGTATCTTATGTTGTATTTTTATTAGATTAGATTTTTACTTTGATTGGTTATCTAATATTAATGAATCATTAACTATTTCTATTAGAATATTATCAGTTGTATATACTTACTATATGATAATAATATTAATGAGTAATTGAAGACAAATAATAAACTATATTTATTCATGAAAAGTAACTATAAAAAATAATTATTTCATATCATTTTGTTATATAACATATCACTTATTTATTTCTCTGATAACTTTATATATAGTTTATATAAATTATTTATCAATTCTAACTTTAAACATAGAACATTTAGATATCTGATATTTAACTTTATTAGTTATTAGTGTTGGAATGGGTATTGACTTATCTGGTTATTTACTTTCAGCTAATTCAGATTTTAATTTTAATAAATTTATAACAAAAGCATTTAAAATTGGTTTCTTTATTGGATTAATTACTTACATAACATTTATTTTAAGTATGAGATATGGTTATTTATTTGAATTGTTAAATAAATATTCTATTCTTAACACTATTCATTTAGAAAGTACACCAGATACTAATTTCCAAAATAAACTTAGAGGAGAGGAATCACATATCTCCATATCTAATGTAAACAATAATCGTGGTATCAACATAATCAATAGTAATAACAATAATGTTAATACTGGTAATGAAACAAATCCTTATACTAATCCTAATAATAATAATATTAATGTATTTAGAGAGACTACTACAACTACTAGTACTACTACAACTAGATTTCAAGAAGTAGTAATACCTGATAATAAAACTAATAATACTAATAACTTATCTATGTTAGAAAATAATAATAATAATAATAATATGAATGAATTACCTAATAATATGAATTCTGTTGCAAGCTCTAGCACACAAGTTATAGATAATATAGGATATGATATAAATAATAATACCCCTCTTAATGAAAATATGAATATGTCATACGATCCCTTAATTTATGATAATAAACATAATGAAGACTCATTATTAATTAAAAAACTTTATAATAATCCATTATTTAACAATCTAGTTATTAATTGGTGATAAATTAAGTAATGACTGATGTGAAAATAGATTAACAAAATATACATTTTTAGATAAAGGAAAAGGTAAAGCACTAGATATAGAAAGTGATGTAAAATTATCAAATAATGAATTATAATTAAATGAATCAAATAATGTAAAATTAAATCAACCAAAATTAATAGAAAATAATATTAAAATAAATATTAAATTATGTAAATAATAAACTTAAATTATAATAAATTATTATTGCGATAAAGGACTACACTAGTTTTAAGTGTTAAATTATGTAAATAATAGTCTATACTTACTATTTTTAAGAGGTATGGTCTACGTAGTATTGGTGGGGATTGGAGTAATTATTAAGAAGGATTTAAAATTAATTGTTTTTATTGCTTAATTTTGTAATATACATTCTTATTACTTGTTGAAAAGTATTTAAAGGTAAAATATATTTAGAAAAAATATAAATTAATGCTAGTAAAGTTAAAAATAAAAAAGATAATTGATTTAAAAAATAAAAAGGAATTAATTGAGGCATATATTATTAAAATTTAAAGTTAGGGCTCTTAAATTACAAAGAACTATCGCTACGCCAGCTTTAGATAATAAAACTTTTTATTATTATTTTTTCTGACAAAATGAGATATTAAGGGTATTTAATTAAAACTTAAAAGATATAAATTTTAATTAAAAGCATAGTTAATTTAAATAAAGAAATTTTTTGTCTTTATTTATTTTTTATAATCTACTTTTAACTATTTGAATAAATTATTTATTTAAAAATATAGGGTTAAGTACAGATGGTTCTGTAATAGACCTGCAAAGTCTATAAAATCAAGGTTCAATTCCTTCTTAACTCTAGAATAAATTAACAAAATTTAAATCAATTATTAATTCAAAAAACAAAACTAAAAGTAGTAAAATTAACCCTATATTTAAATACAAAAGATAAATTTTATAAAAAAAGATCGGTGGATTAAGAAAGCCTATAATTTAAAGGTAGAATAATTTCTTGATGAGAAATAAGTAGAAGTTCAAATCTTCTTGGGCTTAAATAATAAATAAATATTTAGTTATAATGTATAAATATTTTAAAAATAAATTAAATTAAAATTATCAAATTTAATACTAAAGAAAAAATAAATAATATTTTATTTATTAAAGTTTTTATAGCTTATTATTTAAAATATTTGATTTTATATCAAGACTTACAAAAAAAGTTTAAATTTTGTCTAATAATATTTAAACTTTTAAATTTAAAAGACAAAACAAATAATTTTTTAAATTTAAAATAAAAAAGAATGAGAATATTAAAAAAACATGTGTTACTTAGATTGGTGAATTCATATTTTGTTGATTCTCCTCAACCTGCAAATATTTCATATTTATGAAATTTTGGTTCATTATTAGGTTTTTGTTTAGCCATACAAATATTAACTGGAGCTTTCTTAGCAATGCATTACCAAGCAAATGTTGATTTTGCATTTTCAAGTGTTGAACATATTATGAGAGATGTAAATAATGGTTGAATTATACGTTATACACATGCTAATGTTGCTTCATTTTTTTTTATTTTCGTTTATGCTCACATTGCCAGAGGATTATATTACGGATCATATAAATCTCCAAGAATTTTACTTTGATCTATTGGTGTAATTATTCTTATACTTATGATAGCTATTGCTTTCCTTGGTTATGTTCTACCTTATGGTCAAATGTCATTATGAGGTATTCAAAAATTTGCCTCAAATGCTTATTATTTAATAAATAATATTTTTTTACAAGAATATGTAAATATTATTAATAGTATTTCAATTTCAGAATTAATATCACCTTTTTTATTAAGTACTAATCAAATTAAAAATTTACATTCACACAAAAGAATAGGTCCTCATAATAAAGAATTACTTTCAATATTATTTGGTTCATTATTAGGGGATGGTCATGCTGAAAAACGTATCCAAGGTAATGGCACAAGAATATGTTTTCAACAAGAAGCTTCTCATGTTTCATATTTACTTTGATTACATAATTTATTAAGTGATTTAGGGTATTGCAGTAAAACTATTCCCCGTATTAACACACGTTTAGGTAGAAAAAACAGTATTAGAAGAATAATTAGATTTACAACTTGAACTTATTCAAGTTTTAATTGAATTCATGATTTATGATATGTTGATAATATCAAAGTTGTTCCTTCAATGATTGGTGAATATCTTAACCCATTAGCATTATCTATTTGAATTATGGATGATGGATGTAAATCAGGTTCAGGTATTAAACTAGCAACTAATTCCTTTTCTTATTATGATTGTTTATTATTAATTAATGTATTACATATTAATTTCAATCTTAAGGCTACTATTCAATCAACGGGTGTACCTAATCAACATCATATTTATATTTGAAAAGAATCTATGCTTATATTACGTGAAATAGTTTTACCTCATTTACATTCTTCAATGAAATATAAATTAATTATTTAATAAGTATAGTCAATTAACATAATTAATTTTTATATTATATTTTTATAAAATTTAATTAATAGTGTTAATTTGGCAACATCAATGAAAACAGGTCAAAAATATTTGTTTTTATATCAAGACCGTCGGTTTTTTTATCTTAATTAATAGAAAGAGAGATCGCTACAGACTGGTTCATCGATGGGTAACTATTAATTTTTAATAGATGCTTAATGTACAGTCGGAGTTTTAGCAATTCTATTTTTTTAAATAGAATGTCATAGGGTTTTACAAAAATGTTAATATTTAGATATTATGTAAAATACGTGAACATATATTGAAAAACAAAGATAATATTTATCTTAGTTATTTTTAATTTTATAACTACAATTTATGTTTTTAAAACTTGGCTACAGTAATTACAAATTTATTATCTGCAATTCCAATTTTTGGACATGATCTAGTGGAATTAATCTGAGGTGGGTTTTCCGTTTCGAATGCGACATTAAATAGATTCTTCTCTTTACATTATTTATTACCATTTTTATTATCTGCTTTAGTACTTGCACATTTTATGGCATTACATTTACATGGTTCAAATAATCCTAACGGTGTATCTTCTAATGGTGATAGATATGCAATACATCCATATTTTATTTTTAAAGATTTAGTGACAATTTATTTATTCTTATTAGTATTATCTATAATTGTATTTTACGCACCAAATCTAATGGGTCATTCAGATAATTATATACCTGCAAATCCTATGAGTACTCCAAGTTCAATAGTACCTGAATGATACTTATTACCTTATTATGCTATTTTAAGATCAATACCTGATAAATTATTAGGAGTAGTAGCCATGTTTGGTTCATTATTAATATTATTAGTTCTTCCTTTAACAGATTTATCTAGAAATAGAGGTTCACAATTTAGACCTGCTATGAAATTGGCTTTCTGATTCTTTGTTGTTGATTTCATTATATTAATGTGAATTGGTTCACAACATCCAGAAACTCCTTATGTGGAAATAGGTCAAATTGCAACTGCATTTTATTTCTTATGATTTTTGGTAATTGTACCATTTATAGGAATAGCTGAAAATACTTTAATGGATATTGCTTTACCAAAAAATTAAAATTGTAAATAAATAATATTTTTAATTTCATTTCTATATAAAATTTAATTTATTCCCCACTAAGTATCTTTATAAACAATTGTTTCATATTTGTGTTTAAATATTTAATATTTTTAACTTAAAAGAATAATAATAAATATAAGAAAAACTAATATTTTAACTTTAATATAATTTTATTTACTAATTAAGAGCGTAGTATCAATGGTTAGTATAATGATCTTCAAAATCACTGGTAGGTGTTCGAATCACCTCGTTCTTGTATTAATTTAATAATAAATTGTTATTAGAATTTAAGTTGAACCACAAATTAATAACTAATTAAATTAAGAGCGTAGTATCAATGGTTAGTATAATGATCTCCAAAATCATTAGTAGGTGTTCGAATCACCTCGTTCTTGTATTAATATTTACTTAATAATTAAAACAAAATATTATTAATAGGGTTCTTAGTTTAATAGGTAGAGCACCTAATTGTCAATTAGGACGGTACCAGTTCGAATCTGGTAGAGCTCGAACAAAAAGAGTAAGCTGATATAGGAAAGCTATAAAATTTAATAAAAATAAATTATTTAATCATAAAAAAAATATTTTTTTAATAGGTTCGAATCCTATACTCTTTAGATTTTAATTTTAAATATAATATAATAAATTATTTATTAAATTACAAATGATTTATATTATATATTTTTTAAAAATAAAAGAAAAAATTAAGTAAAATCTTAGAAATTCTTTAACAATTATAAAAAAAATCAAAAACAAGTGAGTAATTAATTAAATATTTTGTTTTGATTAGTTTTTATTTAAAGTTATATTTTGATAATTAATATCATCAAAGAATTTACTCTTAATAGCTAATAATTATAGTAAAAAAAATATAAAAACAAAACTAATTTTTTTTATATTCATTTAAAAAGAGGAATAATACTAAGACTGATAATAAAAATAAAAAACAAAAATAATGTTTACAAATTTTAACTTTAATACTATTTATAATGATGCTCCTCAACCTTGACAATTTGGTTTTCAAGACTCTGCTACACCAGGTTTTACTGGTATTGTAGAATTACATAATACTATCTTTTTCTATTTAATAGTTATTTGTGTAGGAGTTTTCTGGGTATTATTTTCACTAATTCAACATTTTAATTCTAAAAATAATCCCTTTGTTCACAAATATATGAATCATGGTACAATTTTAGAAACAATTTGGACAATATTACCAGCTTTAGTTTTAATTGCAATAGCTTTTCCTAGTTTTAGATTACTTTATCTGATGGATGAAGTAATTAGCCCTACTATTACTATTAAAGTTGTAGGACATCAGTGATATTGAAGTGTTGAATATTCAGATTATACTACTGATAGTGGAGATTCTATTGATTTTGACGCTTATATGATTCCAGAATCTGATTTAGATTTAGGTCAATTTAGACTATTAGATGTGGATAATAGAATTATTATACCTGTAGATTGCCATATTAGATTTATTGTTACAGGTTCAGATGTTCTGCATTCATTAGGTGTTCCTTCTCTAGGAATAAAAATAGATGGTACTCCAGGTAGATTAAATCAAGTATCTATTTTAGCTGAAAGAACTGGAACTTTCTATGGTCAATGTTCAGAAATATGTGGTGTTTGACATGGATTCATGCCTATAGTAATAGAAGCTGTTTCTGTTCAAGAATACTTATCCTGATTAGATACAAATTCTTTAAATTAATAAAATTTTAAAATTATAATAAATTTAAAAAGAAATATTAAATTATTAAATTTTATTTTTACATCCCCACAAAAAAGTATTATAATATTAATGTGTTTTATTAAAAAACTAAAATAAAAACTTTTTAATCTTATTTATTTAAAGCCGAAAAAAAGAATTGAACTTTTATTTTACCGTCATGAATGGTAAGTTTTAACCATTTAAACTATTTCAGCTATAAAATTTATTTTTATTTAATTATTTAATATAATTATATTAATTTATATTTTTATATTAAAACTTGTATGTTTAATATATTTTATAAAATTTTATAAATTATCATTATAAAATTTTTTTTGGAGTTAGATTTTATCTATAGGACTAATTTTGTGAAAACATTATTAATCAAATAATAATAATAAACAAATATTAAATTATTATTATTTTTAAATTAATAGTTTACTGAATTTTTTCTACAAATATCAGGTTATATAAAGGAATAAAGAATAATTTTACAAAGATTAAATTTTTATTAATTAAAAATAAACAAAACTTAAGTGTTAGATATTTTAATTTATAATAAAAAATAATATTAATATTTTCTAAAGAATATCAATTACCATAATTTTTATTTTTTTATTTTACATAGCTTTAACCTAGAACCTTAACTAAATTTAATAATTAATTTGTATTTTTAAATTATTAAAAACCAGTTTTAGATATCTTAACTCTCTCTTTTATATAGAAATTTAAATATAATAAGTTAATTAAACTTATATTAAGGGTAAAATCAGAGATTTGAACTCTGAACATCGTCGCCACAAGACATCATTTTGCCAATTAAACTAATTTTACCTCTTTTATTTAAATATTAAATTTAATTAATAATTAAATTTATATAAAAGTATCGATGATAATATTGTTCTAACATCAAAAAAATATATAAAAAATAAGTACTTCAAAGGGGTTATTAAGGATAACTACTGCAAATTTATAAACAAAAGGAGGCTTTTAAAGTTCAAAGCTAATAAAAATTAGCAATCCTATGGGAAACCTTTTTATTAAAACTTCCTGAAGTAAAACATTTTAGTAAGGAAAGGAAAGGAAATCAACCGAGACTCCGAAAGTAATGGCGAATGAAATCGGATTAGCCTATTTGTTTATTATAAACTAAATAATATTAATAGTATTAAATATTTTATTAATAATTTGTTATAATAATTAATAAAATACTTTCTATTGAATATTGTCTTTCTAATTTATATTATTAGATCGTTCTAAAAAAGTGCAAACTAAATTATACTCAGTCCTGTGAGTTTATAATAAACAAAAAATAAATTAAATATTAAATTATAAAAATAATATAATAAAAATATAAATTTAAAAGTACGATGAGAGTTAACTTGTCGGAATATAGGGGAACCATCCTCTAAGGCTAAGTATTATAAATTTAGCGATAGTGAAAAAGTACTGTAAAGGAAAAGTTTGAAAAAATATGTTTTAAACATTATGAAATATTCTTTGAATTAGTAACTCTATAAGCAGTTGAAATTATTAAAATTACAATAATGACAACGTACCTTTTGCATAATGGGTCAGCAAGTTAATAAGAGTAGCAAGGTTAAAAACCCTAGCGAAAGCGACTGGACCTATAACATTTTAATAAAAATAAATTATTTTTATAATTTGTTTATGGTGATGGATAAGTTACTTTTATTAGACCCGAAGCCAGATGATCTTTCTAAGACCAGATTACAAAAACGGATCGAACGGTTGAATGTTGCATAATTCTCCGAAGAGTTTTGGAAAGAGGCGAAATACCAATCGTATCTGGTTATTGCTGGTTTTCTACCGAAACATATTTAAGTATGACATCTACACAAAATTTATGAAGGTACAGCACTGCATTTCCCAACTAACATTAAAATTTATTTTAATGAAGTTTAGCTTGCGGGGACCTCGGAAATCTTACCATTGGAATCCAAACTCGAAATTGCATAAATTGTTGGTAGATATTCAGACTACTAATGCTAAGTTGAGTAGTCAAGACGGAAACAGCCGAGAACACTGATCAAGGTCCCAAATGATTATTAAGTGAAATTAAGGAAGTTATAAGTCGTATGCAGCTGTTAAGTGAGCTTGGTAGTCGCTACTTTTAATGAACGTTAGTAACAACGCATCAGCTCTTAGATTATAGCACCGAAAATTTAACGGGTCTTAAATAATCAACCGATATCGTGTTGGTTTTGAATATATACTAAAAACTTAAATAAAATTTATATTCTAAATCCAGGTAGTAGAACATTCAGTATAACTTAAGAAGAAATAGTGTTTCATTGTTTAATAGGTTACTGAAGAGATAATGCTGACATGAGTAACGTAAAAAGAAGTTAATAATACTTCTCGCCGAATACGAGAGGGTTAAAAGGAAAAGTTAAACTGCCTTTTGTTAATGCGGCCTCTAAGGATCAAAACCAATGTTTTGGCTGATGAGTAACTGATAGAAAGTCCTATTTAAAAATTAAAAATATATAATAATATGGACCAGGAAATGAAAGTTAGAAAACTTAATTTTGTCTTTAAAAAAGTATTCTTATTAATATATTTAAAAATATTCTGAATATTTTCTATCTTTAATTATTAATTAAAAATAAATAAAATTTTAGTTTAATTTACATACTGTTTTTAAGATTAGTACTTTTTTTTTAAAGAAAACCAAAAATTATAACAGAATTAAGACTACCGTACCCTAAACCGACACAGGTTCGTAAGTAGAGAATACTAAGGCGTAGAGCTAAAAGTTGTTAAGGAACTCGGCAAGTTCTCCTCATAAGTTTGACGATAAGAGGAGCCTATTTAAAGTCAATTTAAATAAATTTAATTTATAAATAGGTGGCACAGAATCGGAGGCCCCGACTGTTTACTAAAAACACAATTTTCAGCGATGATTAATATCATAGTATTGAAGATGAAATTTGCTCAATGCCAGTAGTATAACAAAAGTAATAAGGAATTGTTACTGATAGAAAACTTGGTTAATTGCGGTCTTAACTATGAGGATCCTAAGGTAGCAAAATCATTTGGCCATTAAATGTGGTCGAGTATCAATAGTGTAACGATGGTCTCACTGTCTCTACAACTTGCTCAGTGAAATTGAATTACCCGTGCAGATGCGGGTTATCTTCAGTGGGACGGGAAGACCCTATGCAACTTCTACTGTAATTAGTTAGTACATCTATCTAGAACAACTTTAATTAATAGTTTAGTAGGGATGTCGATAGACGAAAAATGGAATACCTTAAGATTGAAGTTGGGTTGATGTTTATCTTATTAAAAATAAATAGGCAATAGCTGACTAATTGGCAGTTTGACTGGGGCGGTCGTCTTTAATAGAGTAGCAAAGTACACCCAATTTGTTAAAAAATTAACTTTTCTATATTTTTAAAAAAGATAAAAACAAATTTTCTCTTAAATTAAATATCTTTACATAAAATAAAATAAATTAATTAAAATTAATTTATAATAAAAAAAAAAAATAAGTTAAAAAATTACATTTAAGGTATGTTAGTAATTGAATGGGGATCAAGGAGCCAGTGAAAGGTTATATAAGCGTAATAGCGAAAACATGCTTAACTGAAAGACTTAGAAGTCGCACAGATACGTAAGTAGGGTATAGTGACCCCTCGCTATATTATGGAATAGACGGGGATCAATCGATAAAAGTTACGCTAGGGATAAACTGTAGTCCTCCTAATTTGAAAAAATTAGGTAATATAAAGGGTTAATTGCAAGGAACACTTTAATAAGTTTAAAGTCTATTTGCAGCGAAGCTTACATAAAGTATTTAATTTAAGTAAGAACGTTCAACGACTAGTAAGTGAGTAATACTAACAATAATCTTACCACGAATTCCCTATATCTTAAATTTAAAATTTAATAAAAAATTATTATTACTGGTGACCAAAGGAATTTATTAATATATTAATAATGAATAAAATTAACAAACATCAAATAATAGGACTTGGTCCTAATAGTAAATTAGTAAGGGATTATAAAAATTCTTTAACTTGCTTATCTCAAGAACAATGAGAAGCTTCAATAGGATTAATGTTAGGAGATGCTAGTATTCAAACACAGAATAAAGGTAAAAGTTTTAGATTAAAATTTGAATGAGGTAATAAAAATAAACCTTATTTAGATCATGTTTATAATTTATTTAATGAATGAGTATTATCAAATCCTCATAAAAAATCTAGAGTAAGTCCAAACGGAAATATTATAATTAATTGAGGCTTTCAAACTATTAGTCATGAAGCTTTTAATTCTTTAGCTGATTTATTTATTAAATATAATAAGAAAAGTATTTCAAATTCATTAATACAAAATAATTTAACTAATAGAGGTTTAGCTTTCTGAATAATGGATGATGGAGGTAAATTAGATTACAATAAAAATTCGATAAACAAAAGTATTGTTTTAAATACTCAAAGTTTTACTGAAGAAGAAGTAATAAATATGTCCAAAGAGTTAAGTGAAAAATTTAATTTGGGAGTAGAAATTAGAAATAATAAAGGTAAAAAAGTTATTATTATTAATTCTGCGAGTTATCCTATAGTTAGAGAATTAATCAATCCTTTTATTATCCCTGAAATGATGTATAAATTGCCTTAATAACTATTCTATATTTATTTAAATAAGTATAAAAACCTTTTAATTTTATAAATAGAAATAAATTTTAGAAGTGAATAGACATCATATTTTTTAAACTATTAAATTTGTTTAATCCCCCTTTATAAACATTTATAATAATAATTTATATAAAATAAATTAATAGATAAAGACATAGTCTGAACCACTTTGTGAAAAGTGGAAATAAAAAATAAACATTTTTATGATAACAAATTTGAACAGGCTGATAGCCGGAGAGAGTACACATTGTCCCGGCTGTTTGGCACCTCGATGTCGACTTATCCTATCCTCTGGGGGCAAAATCTTGGAAGGGTTCGGCTGTTCGCCGATTAAAAGGGTACATGAGTTGGGTTTAATACGACGTAAGTCAGTATGGTCCCTATCTTCTGAAGAGACAAATAGTAAAAAGGGAGAGACCTTCTAGTACGAAAGGATCAATAGGCTGTGTTTCTCTAGTGTACCAATTGTATATTGTATAAATATTTTCTTTGAAGGCAAAAGTAAAGGAGAATATTGAAGCCCATTTTTATCATATCTTAATTTAATTAAATTAAGATAAGAAATGGTATAATAAGCATAGTTGGGTAGCCACAAACATATTAGATAAATGCTGATTGAATATAAAGCAAGAAACTAATCCCTAGATACTATCACCAGATTTTTAGTAAAATAAAAATCGATTTAATTAAGAAATAGAAGATTTCTAGATAGGATGCAAATGAAATTTACTATAAAGTAATTGTTTAGCATTACTAATTAATTTATAGACTAGATGTTAAGTGTTATTAAAATTTAATTTAAAAAAGAAAATAATTAATTAATTTATTTTTGTCTTAAATTCTATTATTTTATATTTTTTAATTAAAATAACAAAAAGAAATGGTAGAAGACAAATTTGGTTCGTCGCTCCCTTTGGGTGGGAGAGATAGCGTGTTCGAATCGCGCCTACCATATACCTTAAATTTTATTTCTTTTTTATATTTACCCTTCTTAAAATATGGAGTCAGGTGTCATGGCAGAGTGGTTAATGCGGGGTACTGTTAATACCTTTTTTTAAAATCAGAGGTTCAAATCCTCTTGACACCTATAAATTTTATTTATATTAAATAAATTAATAATTTATATTATTAATATAAATAAAACATAAAATAAGTAAATAGTAATAAAAGTAAGATAAAATAAGTAAAACAATAATAAAGAAAAAATATATTTTATTAATATAAATAAAATAATAATTAATCAAAATTTTTCTAGTATTATGTATTATTTTTGTTTTAATATAAAAAATTAAATAATAATAAATAAAAAAAAAGATACGAACATGTTGAAATGGTAAACAATCTTCTCTTAAGAAGAAGTGGGAGTAGTCCCTTAAGAGTTCAAGTCTCTTTGTTCGTAATCATGTTTCAAAGATAGTGTTCCCCTCACTAATTACAGTAATAAAATAATTCTTATTACAATTTAATAGAATCAGATATTTTAATCATAATTTAATATAAACATTTAAAAAATTATAAAAATAAAAAATATTAGTATAGACTTATTCTTATAATTATATAGATATTAATTCTTTACTTCTATATTAATATATAGATATTATTATACTTTAAAATATTCAATTATTATTATATTATTAAATGTTAAATTTTTATATTCTATTCTACCTTAGATACATTAATTATAATAAGATATATAATAATACAGAATTAATATTGGAGGATCTTATTTTAGTTTAAATAAATATAAGCGAGATAGTGTAATGGTTAGCACAACAGTCTCATAATCTGTTAGATTGGGTTCGATTCCTTATTTCGCTAATAAAATTAAAAAATATTTTATTAAAAGAAATATATAATATATATATATTATTAAATATAGATAATAATAAGGTTTAAAGCAATGATTTTTTTTAGTCTTCTTTTTTTTATAGTGGTAATTGCCCTATTTTCTAAATTACAAACAAATAATATGCCTCTTTATAATAGAATATCTGCTATTATCTTATTATATGCCGGAGCATTAGCTTTTAATGCTTATAATATTCAGTCAATTGGATCAGGTATAGGTATTTATAGTGGTTTATTTCAAGTTACATTAATTTCTCAATTTATAGATACTTTTTTATTAATAATTGGTTCTTTAATATTAGTTGCTTGACCAGTAATAAATTCAAAACAATCTTTAAATAATAATTCAACTTATTCTACTGAATATTCTTTAATAGTATTATTTACTACTTTTGGATCTTCATTATTAATATCTTCTGCAGATTTAATATCTATGTATCTAAGTATTGAATTACAATCTTTTGGTGTGTATATTTTAGCTTCATTATATAGAGATTCAGATTCTGCTACTAGTGCAGGTTTAAAATATTTTTTATTAGGTGGTCTTTCTTCATGTTTAATTTTATTAGGTGGTGCTTTAGTATATACATTTACAGGTTTAACTAATTTTGAGTCTATCTCTAGTTTAATTTCTGTAGTTTATTCAAATAATATTAATCAAGGTATAACCTTAGGTATTCTTATAATAATTATAGGATTATTATTTAAAATAGCAGCAGCGCCTCTGCACAATTGAGCCCCAGATGTATATAATGATAGTCCTACAATAATTACAATATGATTAACTATTATGCCTAAAATTTCTATTTTGATTTTATTATTAGAAATAAAAACAGGTATAGTAAGCAATAAAATAATAAATCCCGTTTCTAATGATATTTTAGAATCTATTGACTCAATTATTTTAGATTTTTATAAACCAATTAATATAATTAAAGATAGTTCTTTTCTAAATATTAATATTGATTTTAAAGATTTAATTTTTAATTTAAATAATAATAATATAGTAAAAAATTTATTACTTATAAGTTCTCTACTGTCTTTAGTTATTGGTACAATAGTAGGATTAGCTCAAATTAGAATTAAACGTTTATTAGCTTATAGTACTATATCTCATATAGGATTTATTTTATTAGCTTTAGCTATATCTACGGAACAATCAATAGAATCATTAATATTTTATATAATACAATATTCAATTACAAATCTAAATACTTTTTTAATAATAATAGCTTTATCTTACATATTTTATAATTCAATACAAAAAAAAAATATATTATTAAAATTAAATAATAATAATATAAATACTAAAAATATAAGTGAAAATGCTGATATAAATTTTATATCTGAATTTAAAGGTCAATTCTTCTCTAATCCTTTATTAAGCTTAAGTTTAAGTATTTGTCTATTTTCTATGGCTGGAATACCTCCTTTAATAGGTTTCTTTTCTAAACAATTTGTCTTATATTCTGCTATTCAAAGTGGATATTATTTTATGGCTATTATTGCTATATTAGTAAGTGTTATAAGTGCTTCTTATTATTTAAAAATAATTAGATTACTTCATACTGAAGTAGAAGAAGTAATACAAAAAGACTCAGATATAATATTAATAGAAAAAGATACAAATTTAAATAGTAATTTATTCAATTCTAAACATTTAGGTTGAATAAATGCTTCAAATTCAGACTCAATATTAAGTAATTTTCATAGTTTTTTAATTTCTTGTTTAACATTATCAATTTTATTGTTTGTTCTTAAACCTTCTATAATATTAAGTAGTATAAAAATACTATCAATATCTATATTTTTATCTTAATGCTTAATATTATTATATTGTTTATAGTTGTACCTATTTTAGCTTTAATATTCTTATTATTAAATCTATTATTAGCTTCACATAAACCAGATGAAGCTAAAAATTCTGCATTTGAATGTGGGTTTTCAGCAATATATGGTCAAACTAGATCTACATTTCATATTCATTTTTATGTTGTAGCTATGTTATTTTTAATTTTTGATCTTGAATTAATTTTATTATATCCATTAGGTTTAGTATTATATCAAATAAGTACTTTTGGATTTATTATAGGATTATTATTTTTTACTGTTCTAACTATTGGGTTTATATTAGAAATTGGTACAGGAGCTATATCTATTAAACCCTCCGCAATTAAAATAAAATAAACCTTAATATTAATTAAATAAATATTTTATATTTTAAGAATAAAAATTATCAAAGATTAATATTATTTTAATTTTTATTCCTCTTTTTATATAAAAGTGTGTAGTTTTAATCACTTATTTTATTAGACACTGTCATAATTTTTTATAAATTCTTATAAAAATATGTTAGCAGCAGCAAAATACATTGGAGCAGGTTTAGCTTGTTCTGGATTAATTGGAGCCGGTGCAGGTATAGGATTAATATTTTCTTCTTTAATCGCATCTACAGCTAGAAATCCTCAAATAAGATCACAATTATTTACTTTCGCAATTTTAGGATTTGCTTTAGCAGAAGCTACTGGATTATTCTCTTTAATGATTGCATTTTTATTATTATATTCTTAATTAAAAAAAATAATATAATCTAAAATAATAAATTTAATTAACCCCTCACAAATAATAAATAAAAAAGATATTAATTAATTTATTATTTGTTTTTTTATTTATTATTAAGTAACTATATATTAACCTTTAAAAGTAGTTATTCTAAAAGATATTGTATCTTATAGTAATACTCATTACTAAATAAAATAAATGTTAACATTTATTTTATTTAGTATAAACTGTAAAAAATAAAATAAAATTTTTTTTAATGTTAAACTTTTCTAATTTAAATCAAAATAATTTTTTAATAAATTCTCCTTTAGAACAATTTGAAGTTACTAGCTTAATTAGTTTAAATGCTCCTATTTTAGGTTATTTTAATATAACTATTACTAATTTAGCTTTATATTCATTTTTAACCTTATTTTTAATAATAGGATTACATATTTTAGGAAATAATGAAACTAAATTATTACCTTCTAAATGGTCTATTGCTTTAGAAACTTTATTTGTAAGTATAAAACAAATAGTTAATGATCAAATTGGAAATAAGAATGAAATATATTTACCTTTTATTTATTCTTTATTTTGTTTTATTTTATTTGCAAATCTGTTAGGTAATGTACCTTATTCATTTGCTATTACTACTAGTGCCATTGTATGTATTGGTTTAAGTTTTACTATTTTTATTGCTGTAACTATTTTAGGTTTAAGTATTCATAAATTACATTTCTTCTCATATTTTATTCCGTCAGGAACTCCTTTAGCCTTAGTTCCTTTATTAGTACTTATTGAATTAGTTTCTTATATAGCTAGAGCAGGTAGTTTAGGTGTACGATTATTTAGTAATATAGTAGCTGGACATACATTAATGAAAATATTATCTACATTTTTATATCAATTATTTTCAGGTAGTTTCTTAATTGCAATATTTACTTTAATACCTTTTTCTATTTTTACTGCTTTAGTAGGATTAGAATTAGCAGTTTCATTTATACAATCTTTTGTATTCTGTTTATTAGTTTCATCATATTTAAAAGATGCTATAGATTTACATTAGATTTAAAAAATTATTAAATAAAAAATATATTAAGAAATAAATTTATGATTTTAAATTTAAACTTTTTCAATTTTGATTTTAATATTAATTAGAAATAAATAAAAATATTAAATAAAATAAATAAGAAATTTATTTTACCCCACAAATAATAAATAAATTTTTATTAAAGCCTAATTTAAGTGTTTAAAGAGATATTTCTAAACACAAAAATAAAAAATATTAAAAAATAACTGAATGTATAAGCAAATGAATTAATAAACAAAATATAGATAATAAAATTATATTTTGTTTATTATAATAATTATAATTTATCTGAGAGATTTAATCATGATACTGGATTTCTAATAAAGATTAAAATAATTTGAAGAAAGACAAATACAAAGAATAAGACTTTAAAATAATATTAATAAATTAATAATTACTAAAAATAAATAATATTCTACATAAAAAATAAATAATTATAAAAAAAGTAAAATTGTTTATACAAAACTAAAGTCTCTTTTTAATAAAAATTTATAATAAAAATGAATAACTTCAAAATAATAGCCAATTTTCATCAATAGTTTGATAATAAAGTTATAATATCAATAAATATATAAATATATTAGCTTTTTTTTTTTTAATTTTAAGATAAATGAAAATAGAAAAAATACAAATTTCTCAATAAAATCTTTAGTTTTTAATTGAATTAGTTCTTTTAAAATATAAAATAATATTATTAATTTTATTTAAGATATTTACTAATTATATCATTTTGAATTAATTATTTTATATTAAATATTATAAATAACAATTTTTTAAAAGAGAATATATTATTTATAATTATTAATTTATTAATATTATTTATGGTCCTTTAGTATAATGGTTCGTACAGCTATCCTTCAAGTAGTTAGTATCAGTTCAATTCTGATAAGGACTGTTTTTATGAAAGAAAGATAAACTAAACTTTATTAATTTATCTTTTATTAACTTTTAATCTCTCAGAATAGTTTACATTGGTAAGTTAAGACAATTGCTAATTGTTCGGGTAAAAGCCCTTAGGTGTTCGAATCACCTCTATTCTAATATATTTTTAATTTTATTTAAATTATTATTTTTTTTTTTACCTTATTTATATCTCATTAATTATTATTTATTTTAGAATAGTTCTAGTTTGACCAATATATTATAATAAATAATAAAATTTATTTTATTTCAATTTTAATTATAATTATTAAATATAGTTATCCTTCAAATATTAAGTATCAATATAAAATTATAAGTATAATATATTGAATTAAATTATAAATATTTTGTTAGTTTAAGTGGAGTAAACCTTCTAATTAATTAATTAGATAATAGAGCTAAATTTTTTTTAGAGTAATCTTACCAAATGTTTGGAAAATGACTCTATTCAACAAATGCTAAAGATATCGGGACTCTGTACTTAATTTTTGCAGTATTTGCTGGTATGATTGGAACAGCTTTTTCTGTTTTAATTAGATTAGAGTTATCTGCTCCAGGAGTTCAATTTTTACAAGGAGATCATCAATTATTTAATGTAATAATCTCAGCTCACGCATTTATCATGATTTTCTTTATGGTGATGCCCGGTTTAGTGGGAGGATTTGGTAATTATTTATTACCAGTACAAATAGGAGCCCCGGATAATTTTAAAACAGTTCGACAATTTAACGATTTATCATCTAAATCTAACTTCGGTTCTTATATAGCAGGATTGTGAGAAGGTGATGGACATATATGAATACCTAAAACAATTTATGCTCCTAGTGGTAAAAAATATCTACCTCATTTTTCTATTACTTTTGTTGAAAGTGATTATCCATTAGTTTTAAAATTAAAAATTTTATTAGGTGGTTCTATTCGGTTTAAAAAAGAAAATCATGCTTATGTTTGAACACTATCATCTGTTTCTGATTTAAATAATATTATTAATTTAATAAATGGTTATTTAAGAGGACCTAAAATAGAACATTTTAAAAGTTTAATTGAATGAATGAATAACCATACAGGAGATAATTTCATTTGTAAACCTAAAGATACTTATAATTTACTTGACAATGCTTGATTATCTGGTTTTATAGATGCAGAAGGGTCTTTTGATATAAGAGTTAGTTTAATAAAAAATGGTGCACTTCAAAATCGTGTAATGGCACGATTTAGATTAGAACAACAAAAAATAGATTCCAAAAGCTTATTATCTTATTCAGATTTATTTTTATTAATAAGTAAAAGTTTATTAGTTAATTTAACTACATCAATTCATAATAAAAATAAAGAATATTTTTTAATTAGTTTGTCTAGTCAACAAGCTCGTTTAAATTTAGTAAAATATTTAAATAAGTATCCTTTATTTACAAGTAAATTTCTTAATTATAAAGATTGATGTGAATGTCATTATTTAATTATAGATAAAACACATTTAACTAACAAAGGAATAGAAATAGCTTTATTAAAAAAATCACAGATGAATAATAATCGAATAAGTTATAATTGAGATCACTTATCAAAATTGTATACTTATTAATTAAATTGCTTACTTAATATATAGAATAGTCCTCTATTTTTACAATTTAAATTGTGTGGATTTTTCCATTATCGAAAATAGAAAATTGGGTGAATTACAAAAAAATCTATATTTTAATAGACAATTTGCAGCTAAGCTTAAATCTATACATTAAAATTTAAAATTTTAATTGATTTAAGAAAGTTCAACGACTAATCGGTGAGTAGTATAAACAATAATCCGAAAACTAGAGCCCAACCTGTAACGTTAACAGGATGACATAGTCTGAACCTAATCGAGAGATTAGGAAGATTCATAATTAAAAAAGAATCGATAACAATATTGATGGCTTTCCCTAGATTAAATAATATATCTTTCTGATTATTACCTCCTTCACTAATACTATTATTACTTAGTTCATTAGTTGAAAATGGAGCTGGTACCGGTTGAACGGTGTATCCTCCATTATCCAGCATTCAATCTCACTCAGGTGGTAGCGTTGATTTAGCAATTTTCAGTTTACATTTAGCTGGTATATCATCTTTATTAGGTGCTATTAATTTTATAACAACAGTTTTAAATATGAGAACCAATGGAATGAGCTTACATAAATTACCACTATTCGTTTGAGCTATATTTGTTACTGCCATATTATTACTATTAGCTTTACCAGTTTTAGCTGGTGCAATAAGTATGTTATTAACAGATAGAAATTTCAGTACATCTTTCTATGATCCAGCTGGAGGTGGTGATCCCATACTTTACCAACATTTGTTTTGATTCTTTGGACATCCAGAAGTAGAAGAAATTAAAAATATATGCTTCTTAATGTCGCCATGTGCAGGAATAACTTTATTAAGTTTTAAATACTCTCACCAAATAATAAAATATTTTAAGGTCATAGTAACAAAGTTAAAACAAAGAAGTCAATTTGCAGGTAATTTTATAAACTTATTATTTAGTGAAAGTACCTCAGAGACTTTACGCGACAAATCTATAATTAAAAAAATATCTGTTCATGTACCTACTCACTTAAAGCCAAATAATGATTCTAATTTTGGTCATTATTTAGCTGGTTTAATTGATGGCGATGGTCATTTTTCTAGTGCAGCACAATTAGTAATTGTTTTTAACAAATTAGATGCTTTCTTAGCTTATTACATAAAAAGCAGAATAGGTTATGGAAATGTTTATAAAGTTAAAAATAAAAAAGCAGTAATTTTAGTTATTTCTAAACGTATAGGTATAATTAAAGTACTTAATTTAATTAACGGTAAAATTAGGCATAAAAATAAATTAGATCAAATTAAAAATAATATATTTTCAAAACCTTATTTTGAAAATTTTGAAAAAGATTTAATAACCCTTTTTACTCTTAATACTACTAATAATTTAAATAATTATTGATTAGCTGGTTTTGCTGATGCTGATGCTAGTTTTCAAATAAAATTGATCACTAGAAATAACAAAACAGAAGTGCGATTAAATTTTCAAATTGATCAAAAGAAAAATGACTTATTAATATTAATTAAAAATTTATTAGGTGGCAATATAGGTTATAGAAAAAATCAGGATACTTATTATTATGGTTCTACAAGTTTTGGTTCAGCTAAAAAAGTTATTAATTATTTTGATAATTTTCATTTACTTTCTTCTAAATATGTAAAGTATTTAAAATGAAGAAAAGCATATATTATTATTCAAAATAAAGAACATTTAACTTCTTTAGGTATTACAAAAATTACTAAAATTAAAGAATCCATGAATAGAGAAGATTCTAATGAAGATTAAGATAAAGTCCTAACAAGAGCGTGAGTTCTTGAGTGATAACGTTAAATAAATCATATTTATTTATTGATTATTTGCTTATCCAAAAAAAAATTTGTTATATTTTAATTATACCAGGATTTGGAATTATAAGCCATATTGTTTCAACATTTTCAGGTAAACCTATTTTTGGTTACATCGGTATGGTTTATGCCATGTTTTCAATCGGTATATTAGGTTTCCTAGTTTGAAGTCATCATATGTTTAGTGTAGGACTTGATGTTGATACTAGAGCTTATTTTACAGCGGCAACAATGGTAATTGCTGTTCCAACTGGTATTAAAATCTTCTCATGATTAGCAACCTTATATGGCGGAAGTTTAAGATATACTACCCCATTATTGTTTACAATTGGATTCCTAGCATTATTTACAATAGGAGGATTAACAGGAGTAATCTTAGCTAATGCATCATTAGATGTATCATTACATGATACCTATTATGTAGTAGCACATTTTCACTATGTATCATCTATGGGTGCTGTATTTGCATTATTCGCAGGTTTCTATTTTTGAACACCCAAAATTGTAGGTAAAACATCAAATGAATTATTAGGTAATATTCATTTCTGAACATTGTTTATAGGTGTAAATTTAACATTTTTCCCTCAACATTTCTTAGGTTTAAGTGGAATGCCACGTAGAGTGCCAGATTATCCTGATGCCTTTAGTGGATGAAATGCAATTTCAAGTTTTGGATCATTAATATCAGTAATAGCTACTTTATTATTTTGTTATATCATTTATGATATATTTGCTAACCAACCTAATTGCTCTAATAATTCTTGAGCTGTTCCTTCATATTATACCTCAATTAAAAATTTTAAAGGAGATCCAAATACAGCTAATACATTAGAATGGACATTAGCTAGTCCAATCCCATTCCATGCATTTAAGATGTTACCTGTTCAATCTTAAATCATAAAATATTTTTATTTAAAAATTTAATTATTCCCCACACTATTACTCTACAAACACCAAAAAAAAAATTAGTTAAACTTATTAAAAAAAAAAAGATTAAGATTAACTAATAATTATAACTAAAAAAAAAATAAATTTTTATATTAACCCTCTTAAATTAAAAAATATTTTAAATTTTAAAAAAAAATATAGGTTTTAAAAAAAAAAAACTAAAAAAAAAAAATATATGATCACTTTACTTTTGCTAATTCCTATAATTGGTTCTTTAATTATAATGTTAATACCAGAAAATTCTTATCAAAGTAATTCTAGAATGAAATATATTGCACTGTTTGCTTCTTTATTGAATTTTTTAATATCTATTTTTATTTGATTAGAATTTGATTCTACTACTTCTCAGTTTCAATTTGTTTATGAATTTAATCAATTAAGTTATTGTCATTTTAATTTAGGTATAGATGGTATATCCCTTTATTTTGTATTATTAACAACTTTTATTACACCTATTGCTATATTTTCTAATTATACAAATATAACTAAAAATTTAAAATATTTTTTAATTTCTTTTTTAATGTTAGAAACTTTACAAATATTAGCTTTTGTATCTTTAGATTTATTACTTTTTTATGTATTTTTTGAAAGTGTTTTACCTATAATATTTATTGTTATACTTCTATTTGGTCATGGTTCAGATAGATTTAGATCTGCTTATTTATTATTTTTATATACTCTAGCTGGTAGTCTTCCAATGTTACTTTCTATTTTATTAATTTATAGTTACTTAGGTACAACTGATTTTCAATTAATTTCTTTATATAATATAAGTTTAGATAGTCAGAAAATAATATGATTAGGTTTTTTTATTGCATTTGCAGTAAAAACTCCACTTTATCCATTTACTATTTGATTACCTAAAGCTCACGGTGATTCTCCTTTAGCAGGTTCTGTAATATTAGCAGCTACAATTTTAAAATTAGCTACTTATGGATATCTTAGAGTTTTAATTAATTTGTTACCTGATGCTAGTAATTATTTTGGCCCTTTAGTTCAAACAATTGCAGTTATTAGTATAATTTATGCTAGTTTATCTACTATAATTCAACAAGATACAAAAAAATTAATAGCTTATTCAAGTATTGCTCATATGGGAGTAGTAGTTCTAGGATTATTTTCTAATACAATTCAAGGTATTGAAGGTGCTATTTTATTAGGTATCGCACATGGGTTAGTTAGTCCAGCTTTATTTATTTGTGCAGGAGGTATTATTTATGATAGAACTGGTACTAGATTAATTCCCTATATTAAAGGATTAGTTACATACATGCCTATTTTCACTATTTTATTTTTTATTTTTACTTTATTTAATACAGGTATTCCTTTAAGTTTAAATTTCTTAGGTGAACAATTATCATTAATTGGAACTTTTGAAAGAAGTCCTATAATAGCAATTTTAGCTGCTATAAGTATTGTATTATCAGCTTGTTATTCTATTTATTTTTATAATAGAATATCTTATGGTAGTTACTCTCCCAATATAGAAATTATTAAAGATATAAATAGAAGAGAATTTTATATTTTAATTTCTATTTTAATACCTACAATAGCATTAGGTATATTTCCAAATGTAATTTTAGAAACATTACATGTTTCAATTTCGGCTTTATTATATAATTTACCAATTTAAATAAACATTACATATTTAAATAAAACCCTAGCTAATTCATCATTTATATCAATTATTTTATATTTTATAAAAGTAGAATAGTTAAATATAAAAATTAATTATTATGTCTATATAACTATTTTTTTTTTTTGCAATTAATTATTGTATAAAAACATTATTTTGAACTAGAAATAAAACGTATGTATATTATAAAAATAATGGAATAGTTAATAACTAAATGCAGTTTTACTAGAAAATTATTTATTAAATTAATAAATAATGCATTTCATTTAGTGTTAAATTTTACTCAGTGATAATCAAACATCATTAAACAAAAAACCAAGAACAAAACTATGACCAATAAAGAATTAATTGATAATAAAAGATATATTAATTTATTAGTAAACAAAATTAAGAACTTTAAAAAAAATTTTAATCCTGACATTAAAAATATATCTTTTATTTCTTTAAAAAATAAAGATATTTCTAATAAAAATTATAAAAAAAATTTATTAAATATTTCAAATAAACAAAAAATGTCTATTTATCTTAAAGGTTTAAATGTTATAAATAAACATTTAAAAAATATTATTTCAATTTGAAAAGGTAAAAAAACAGATTTATTTAAATTAATTGATAAATCTAAAATTAAAACAATTAAAAATCCAAATAAAAATCAATTAAAAAAAGATATCACTTCTTTTTCTTCTATTACTAAAACTAATAATTTAAACACTACAATATTTAACCTAATTAAAACAGATAAATATTTTACTGTTAAATTTAACAAACAAAAAAATTCTATATCTCATATCTTTAAAACTAATTTCTCAGATTATAATTTCTTAATAAAATTAAATAAAAAAAATTATAATAATACTAATATTAATTCTAGTAATAATTCCTTAAATATTAAGTCTATTAATAATATTCGAAATTATGTTAATAAAATTACAAAATTTAGTTCTAAAAGTGCTTATTCATTATCTAAAAATTATAATTATAATTTTAATAATTCATTAATTATTAATAATAAATTAAATAAAAATTTATATACTTTTTTAGAATCTTCTTTTTATTCTATGTCTAGTTTAATAAGTAAACCTATTTTTATTATTACACCTGAAAAAATTATAATACAGATATTTTATTATAAGTTATTATTTTTTAAATTAATAAAAAATAATAAGTGAAGAAATAAAATTATAAATTTTAGAGATAATAATTCAATTTTTAATTCCAAGTTTAATATTCTTAAATTAAAAATTATTTCTCAAATATTAGCTCGTTATTTTAAAAAATCTGTAGAATTTGAATTAATTAAATTAAATAATCCTTATTATAATTCTAATATTTTAGTAAAATTATTAGGACTTATAATTAATAAAACTAAATTAAGAAAAATTAAAAATAATATTTTTAGAGGAGCTAAAACTATAAATTCAAATACATATTTAAATAATATTAATTCTAATATCCCTTCTTATCTAGCAGGTATTAAGATTAAAGTTGCTGGACGCTTATTAACACAAAGAGTAATACCTAGAAAAACAGTTAAAATTATAAATAAAGGAGCTTTAGCTAGAGGTAAAGTTATATATTTAGATAGTTCTAGATTTACAAATAAAAATAAAAGGGGTGCTTTTAGTATAACAGTATTTACTGGGCATGTAAAATTTTAATTAAAACTTAAAAAAGTTTATATAATTATTTGAAAATTTAATTAACGATTAATATACATGATAAATATTAAGAAACATTTATCATTATTAAAAACAAAAATATTCATCCCCTCCCCAAACTTATCAATTCCTAATAAAATTTTATTTATTTAAATAAATAAAAAGTATTATATTAGTCAACCCTTTTGGTAGTCTATTTTATAAATATTATATTTTTATTAGATAGAGGTTCAATCCCTCTTAGGGTTTTCGTTAATCTTATTTAGTATTAGCGATTTTAATATTTTTTTATACTAATCCAATTCTTTTAATTTTTTTTAGGTTAAACCTACTTAAAGTATTTTTTTAATACTTTTTGTTATCAGCCTTTTGTCGATTATATTATTAATTTTTATTATAAATTTTCACTTTTTATTTAATAATTAATATTTATTTTGAGCGTTAATTACGTAGGCTTTAATTTGTAAATTAGATTTTTTATGAAAAATATATTTATTGATATTTTAGCTTTTGCTACTCTAATGTCCAGTATTTTAGTTATTACTTCTAAAAATCCAGTTATAGCTGTAATATTTTTAATTTCTGTATTTTGTAATGCAGCAGGATATTTAATTTTATTAGGTATAGGATTTATAGGTATTTCTTATATTTTAATATATGTTGGAGCTATAACAGTTTTATTCCTTTTTGTGATCATGATGATTAATATTAAATTAACAGATATTTTAGAAACTGGTAATCAGTATACTAAAAATTTACCATTAGCCACTGCTATTACTTCTTTATTTATTTATGAATTATTTACTATTATGCCTTTTACATTTAATAATGTATCTGGTATAACAATATTATTAGAAACTTTAACTAATTTAAATGAATTATTATTAAATTCAAATACTTATTCTTTAAATACAGTATTTAGTGCCTTTAATCCTAATATTGCAGATACTACAATAACAAATTTTTTACATATTGAATCAATTGGTTTAAGCTTATATACTTATGGAGCAATATTATTAATAATTTTAAGTATAATTTTATTACTTTCTATGGTAGCACCAATTATTATTTCTCGGCCTTTAATTGAAACATCTAATAATATAAAAAATTAATAATTAAATATATTTTTTTTTTATAATTAAGTTTAATTTAAAATATTATTAAAACCCACAAAAACAAAAAAAAAAAAGCCGTTAAAAAAAACCTTAATTTAAAGTAAAACTAAATCTATATTAAAAAAAAAAATATAAAAATCTAGAGTAAAATTTATTATAAAAGTAGTTTAGTTTAACCTAAAATAGTTTAATTTATCTTAAAATAAAAACCTTTTTTTTTATAATATGTTTTTAATTCTCTTAGTTTAATGGTAGAACTTCATTCTTCTAAAGTGATAATTTTGGTTCGATTCCGAAAGAGAATAAAAATTTATATCATTATTTGATAAAAAATAATCTAGTTTCAGTGTAAAAACAAATAAATAATAAAAATTTTTTATAGAAAAAAAAGTTAAATTTTTATTATTTATATTTAATAATTTGAGTCTAATTTATCAGAACCAATTCTTTTTTATTTTTGTTTTTTTTTTTCTATTTTTTTAATTAACTTGATGTTTTATCTTGGCTGTTTTAATTTAATAAAATTTTACAGTATTCATTTATTAATTTATATTTGTATTTCTAATTACATTAAAGGATGAAAATTTAAAAGCTTCAAATGAATAATGATAAACAATAATTTAATATTAACTTTTTTTAACGTATTAATAAGTTTAATTGATGTATTAGTTGTTTTACTTCCTATTTTATTAGGTGTTGCTTTTATGACTATTATTGAAAGAAAACAACTTGCAGCTCATCAACGAAGAGTAGGTCCTAATACTGTAGGATATTATGGTATTCTACAACCATTTTCTGATGCTCTAAAATTAATTCTTAAAGAAACTATAATACCTTCTCAATCGAATAAAATTTTATTTTATTTAGCACCTGTTTCTACTTTAATATTTAGTTTATTAGGTTGAGGTATAATTCCTTTTGGACAAGGTTTAACACTTTTTGATTTCTCATTAGGGATTTTGTACACTTTAGCGTTATCTTCTTTAGGAGTATATGGAGTTCTTTTTGCTGGTTGATCAGCAAACTCTAAATATGCTTTTTTAGGATCTCTTCGATCTACGGCAGCTATGATATCTTATGAATTAATTTTAAGTTCAGCAATTCTTATTATTATTTTATTAACAGGTTCTTTAAACTTTACTAAAATAATTGAACATCAACAAGCTATTTGATTTATTATTCCTTTATTGCCTGTTTTTATTTTTTATTTTATTGCTATTTTAGCTGAAACTAGTCGTACACCATTTGATTTACAAGAAGCTGAATCTGAATTAGTAGCGGGTTTTTTTACTGAACACAGTTCAACAGTATTTGTTTTCTTTTTTCTTGGTGAATATTCCTCAATTGTATTATTTAGTTGTATTAGTGCTATTTTATTCTTAGGTGGTTATCATTTACCAGAAATATTTGTTAATAATTCAATTATTAATATTCAAAGTTTAATATTAGGTATTAAGACTTGTATTTTTTGTTTTATATTTGTATGGTTTAGAGCAACTTTACCAAGATTAAGATATGATCAACTTATAGATTTATGTTGATTAAATCTCTTACCTATAGCAATTGCTTTTATTATATTAGTACCAAGTATTCTAGTAGCTTTTGATATTACTCCTTATTAAATAATTTATTAATAAATTTATTACTCATTTCTATATTTTTATAAATTTAATTTTCCCCACCCTCCATTCCCTACGGAGCTACGTAGGGAAGCCATAAATCATAAGCCATAAATCATAAATCATAAGCCATAAAAAGTATAAAAATAAAATAATTATAAAGAAAAAAATATCAAAGATGATTTAGAATCAGATAAAATTTTAGTAATTTATTCTACCCGATATAAAAAAATAAACATATTTTAATATTTTATATTAAAAAGATATCTTTTTAATTTTAAATTTAAAAGGGATATTATTAATTATAATAATTTATATTCAAGGCTTAAGAGTTAAAAGTTAAGGGTAGGTGTCAGATTGGTAATAGTGATTCTCTGTAAAAGAATTGGTTAATAGCCGTAAAAGGTTCGATTCCTTTACTACTCAAAGATAAATAAAAACAGATTAGTAATTAGTAATTAGTAATTAGTAAACAGAGCATACTTATTAATTAATAAATATTAAAGATAAAAAATAAATTATTTAAAGTTAATAATATTAACAATTAAAAATGAAACAAAAAATAAAATAAAGGCTAAATTATTTAAGACTGTAGCATAATTGGTTAATGCAATTCGCTCATAATGGATGAGATTAGGGTTCGATCCCCTACAGTCTTATTTAAATTAAATTAATAATAATACAGTAGGGTATTTGGTCGAGTCTGGTTTAAGGCCCTCGTCTTGAAAACGAGTACTTGTTAAAAGTCGTGAGTTCAAATCTCACAGTATCCGTTAAAAATAATATAAAAATAAAAAAAAAAATAAATATTATAAAAGAGATAATAAATATTGCAATAAGCATATATAATACGATAATGTAAAAATTATCTAATTTTTAGAAGAATTTAATTTTGGTTCCGATTGAACGTTTTTCAGTAGTTTATAGACATGCAAATCTTTTATTTCTAATATAAAATAAAAAATAATTTATTTTATTGATGGAATAAGGTGTAGAGGTGAGGATAGTAAATAAGTTACCTTATAGTCTCCATAGATAGGATGAAATTTACACTTTTATATAAAAATTAAAAGTTATAAAGTAAATAAAATAATTTAATTAAATTGTTTAAAAAAGGAATTTTTCCGCTATATGATACTATTTATGTTGTTTAGGTAGTTGGAAGGGTAATAGCCTAACAAGCCGAAGATCAATAGCCAAGTTTGATAGAACAGATGGCCACATTGGGAATGAAATCTCCCAAGTAGTAAATAACTACCTGCAGTCAAGAATATTAGTCAATGCTCGAAAGAGTGAACTAGCTAACTGAAATTGTAATATTAGTCTTAACTTATTAATTATTACAATAAAGTAAGGGAAAATAATGATACTACCTTATTTTAGAGTGTTGTCAAAAACTGGTGCCAGAAGACTCGGTAAGGCCAGAAACGCAAACGTTAGTCATCTTAATCAGGCGTAAAGGGTTTGTAGGCAGCTTTAAGAATTTAAATATGTTATTAATTAAAGATAAAATATTAAAATAATAAATTAATATTAGTTTTTTTTAATTTAAATCAATTAAAGCTAGAATCTAGAAGAAGAAAATTAAATCATACTTAGTGTAAGCGTAACTGTCAAAAATCCTAAGTGGAATACTAATGGCGAAGGCTATTTTTCTAATAAAGATTGACGCTGAGAAACGAAGGTGTGGGTAGGAAAAAGGATTAGAGACCCAAGTACTCCACACAGTCAACGATGAATGATAGTCAATCAATACAAATAAATTATTGGTGGCAATGTTAACACGATAATCATTCCGCCTTGCGAGTACTACTGCAAAGTTGAAACCAAAAAAATTAGTCGGTCTCGAAGCAAACGAAGTGAAGCATGTTATTTAATACGATAATCCGCGTAAAATCTTACCAGTTCTTGTATAGATCTCTATCAAAAATAGAAGGTGTTTTTTTTAATAAATAAAAAATAATAATTGTATTAATTTTTAATGCAAATTTTAATCTTAAATATTTAAAATTATTTTCGATTAATCTAATTTTTTTTTCTCAAATACAGGTGTTGCATGGCTGTCGTCAGTCCGTGCCGTGAGAAGTTAGGTTAATTCCACAAACGGGCGAAATCCCTGTTGTTATAATTTAAACAAAACAATTTATGGTTATTAAATATTTCCATTTGGGGCTAAGGCAAGCCGTTATGGCCCTCATGAACTGGGCTATAGACGTGCCACAAAAACTTAGACAAAGTGACGCAAAATCTTTCCCTAACTCTACTTAGTGGAGGCTGAAATCTTATAATTTTATAAGATTTTAAATTAATTTAAAATTAAAGGGAGAATACGAAAGAGCTAATCATTAAATAAAGTTAAAATAAAATATTAAACGGATTGTCATCTGAAATTCGGTGACATGAAGAAGGAATTTCGAGTAATCGTTGATCACTAGGCGCAACGGTGAAGAAAAGCATTCGTGATGAACTAACTGTCTGTCGCTGGGAAGAAGTTAAGATTAAAGGAAATTATGACAAAATTAAATTTATTCATAGATTAATTACGTAGAAATTTAATTTTAAGTTTTTAAACTTTGTGTTTTTACAACTATTCCTATAAGTATTAAGGTTATATTTTTTAAAATTATAATTTTATATTTTTTAGTAAAATTGATTGTATTTAATATTATTTTTTCTATAGAAAAAATAATATAATAAAACATCTATGTTAAACTAATTAGTAATAATGAATTCATTTTAATAACATCTCAAAAGTCATAGCAAGGTAGCTGTACTGGAAGGTGCTGCTGGAAAATAAATACTAATAATATCCCCCACAATATTAAATAAATAAATATTTTTTGTAAGGGGTTAGCTGAGTGGTTTAGCGGTAAATTTACACTTTACAAACAGAGGTTCAAATCCTCTACTCCTTAAACAATAATTAAAAAGAAAATAAGACAATAAATCTTTAATAATAATCGAAAAAGTATAAATAATATTTATCGTCATAAGATTTCACCTTTTATTTCATGAAGAAGATTTATTTATTTTTAATTTTGCCATTTCTTTTTAATTATTATCTACGAGTATGCCGAAAATGGTAGCCGGGTAAATCTTAGGAATTTATGATTTTTGAATCGTAAGAGTTCAAATCTCTTTACTCGTAAAAAGCAATAAAAAAAAAGTAAATTTAAATAGTAAAATTTTAGACTTTAATTAAATAAATTAATTAATATTTTTATCTAACATCTTTAGCTAAATTGGTTAAAGCGATTGCCTTCGAAGCAATAGATTATTGGTTCGAATCCAATAAGGTGTTAAATCCTAAATAAATATTTGTTTAATTATTATTTTTGTTTTTAATAATTCAAATTTAAAAATTAATAGCCTAATTATTAAGGGGGTTTACAATTAAAATTTTACTATTTAATAAATAATAAAATATTTTACAAAAAAAAAATAATACTAATATATACGAATAATTAGAATCGAACTAATGATTTCTATTTGGAAGATAGAAGTTATACCACTTAACCATATTCGTTTAGTCATTAAAATTAGATATATAATATATATTTCTTTTAAAAATAAAGGATTAAACAATATAATTAATAAATAAAATAGGTTATAAATATATCGTTTATTGAAAACACCTGGGCTTGAACCAGGACTTTCCCTTTAAAAGAGAGACACTCAACCACTCGAGTTCTGTTTCCTAATATTAATTTATTTTATAATTTAGTAATAAAATAAAAACTTTTTATTACTGAGTTGACCAGACTCGAACTGATATTAACCATTACCAAAAAATGGTGTTTTTCCAAATTAAACTACAACTCAAAAGATTTAAAATATTATATTAAATATAAAATATTTATTTTTTAATAATATTAAATTTATGCCGAAAACTGGAATTGAACCAATATTTAAGTCTTACAAGGAATTCGTTTTACCAATTAAACTATTCCGGCTATTTATTTTATTATACCTTTTTAATAAATATTTTATATTTATATGCCCCGGAATGGAATCGAACCACTAATTTTTCGATCTTCAGTCGAACGCTTTAACCATTGAGCCACCGAGGCTTTTTCTTTTTTAATTGTTTAATAAACTTTAATAAAAAATAATATAAAAATATCAAAATTAATTTCTACTTCTACTTCTACTTCTAGCCACGCTAACTTGGAGAAAGATAGATTCGAACTATCATAATTGTATTGCAAATACAATTGATTACCATTATCTTTATTCCCCCTTCCAGATTATAATAATAATAATTGTTATTAATAGCTTTATTTATATATTTATTATTACTTTTATATAACTATTTTTTTTTTTTAATTATATAATATTAATATTTAATATATTCTATATTTTATTATCTTTTTAATTATATATTATAATTTTGAGTTATCTTCCTGTGATTAAAAAAATAAAATTTATAATATATAAATTTAAAAATTTGAAATTAGTATAGAAAAATATGTTACCAAAATATTATTTTATATTAAAATATGAATTCAATAATTTATAACAATCCTCTTGATACCACCAGGTGTAGACACAATAAAACATTACTTTTAAATTTGTAAATAATATCTTAAGTCTGATATTGATATATTTTTAAAATATATGTAACATGTAATTTATATTTTTATAAAATTATGATTATTTTATATAATTATATAAAAGGTTAAAATATTTAAAAGTAGTAATATTATAAAAATGAACAAAATTAAAATATTACCAATTTACAAAAATTCGGAGGTGAACTTGTAAATTTAATTTCCTCTTGTTTTGAAATAACGACATTAAACACACAAAAAATGAACAAAAAATACAAATTATCAGATTTCTTCCCAATGGAAAATCCCTGAATTAGTTTTAAAGATTGAATAGAAATAGTGAGTGATCGAAGAATAAATCCTACACCTATGAAATTAAAAGTTCTTGAATCATTGGTTTCTAAGTTATCTGACATAGATGAAATAGAAAGCCTAGAACTAGCTAAGAAAGACCTTTGAAGACAAATTTATAAAGATATAGATCCTTATAGAGAATATTGAAGAGGAGATATGAGTAATAGATGAACTTATGGAGATGAGAATAGTGTAGACGTAAGAGATGAATTTGAAAAAAAATCTTTAGATTATTATAAATTAAAAAATAAAAGATTAATGCACAGTGAGCGTTGCCGTTGCTGAGCTGAAACATTAAACAATAGCTTGCTTATGTTTTTCACTACTTCTATAAAAATTTTATCAAAGAAATTATTACTGAGATTTATCAGAATAATTATAAAATGATTTATTTATACATTACTTTTGATATCATATAAATACTTCGATTTTTCCTCCCTTGGGTGATTTCCTTCATCCTTTGAAATATGTTTACAAAACCATCTTAATTTGATAGATACAACTATAACAGAAAATGTTACATGAATAGAATCTTTAATTAAGTATGATTATAGTCATAATGAAATGAATAAAAATTGATTATGATAATAATTTTAAAGATTGTATTATATGCATTCTTATTTATTACTTACTCTTTAATATTTGGCTATTATGATTTAATATTTATATTATTTATTTAAATATTTAAAGATATGTTAGATTTCTGACAATCAATGATAACTAATTTTTCAGAAATGTCAATATTAATAAATCATCTTATGAATTTATTGTCTACTTATTTAAAAAATATATTAGATTACTTAATATTATGATTAATCTTTCTATCAAATTTATTAGAGGATGGTTACTTATGGTGCAATACACAAAATAATGTTGAAAATATTTTAGATATTATAGATATTTGCGATATAAATAAAATAGAATATGATGCATACATTGAAAAAGAAGATGATTTGGCAGAAGAGGATATTAACACTAATAAATATAATAAATTATTTTATTTAATTGGAATAATCTCTGTAACCTTAATTAGTGCATACGCAATATATTACTTTGATTTATTATCACTTATCCATACGCTACCTACGAATGATGTTCCAAATAATATAAATGATACAATTGAGAATTCTAAATAATTAATAAAAATTGTTGAACATATGAATGACACTTTTGATAAAAATGATAAACTAATAGAATAATATTATAGTGAATTTGAACGAATATTAGTTGAATTTAATAATAAATAAATTACAAATTTAATTTACCCCTCCGTAGGTGGGTATAGGGGTATAGGAGCTATAGGGATTATAGGATATATTAATCATATACAATTTTAAATAGTATCTTAACTACTATAAAAGATATTTTTACATAATTAGATAAAATAGGGGAGTTTGTAATATAATTTAATAAAATATAATTTTTATATTCATTTTTAATATATATTTTTAATAAAAGTAGTATCGTTAAATTTAATAACCACTAAATTTAACTTACCTTAACTAAGCAATCAAACATAAACTGTTATAAGTTTATAAAGAAGAACTATAAATATTTCTAGTTATATTATAACTATCCTAGATCGAGAATCGAAATAAAAATTGTTCTTTTTCACAGTGGTGTCAACAAATTAAAAATAAATAAAATTTTAATGAAAGAATTAACTCAAATAAGAAATAATTTTCAATATTTTCCTTATCACTTAGTAACACCTTCTCCTTGACCTATATTAACTAGTTTTTCACTTCTTACTACTACTATAGGTGCTGTTATGTACATGCATGGATACAATCATGGTGATTCTTTATTAAGTTTAGGTCTATTATTAACATTTTCAGGTATGTCATTTTGATTTAGAGACGTAATTACAGAAGGTACAATGTTAGGAGACCATACTCAAGAAGTAGTAATTGGACTTTTTTATGGAATTATTCTATTTATTGTAAGTGAGGTATTTGCTTTCTTTTCAGTATTCTGGGCATTTTTTCATTCTAGTTTATCTCCAGCAATAGAAATAGGAGGTATTTGACCACCTTTAGGTATCACTCCTTTAAATCCTTTCGCTATTCCATTACTTAATACTTTTTTATTATTATCATCAGGTGCTTCAATTACTTATGGACATCATGCCTTAATTTCTGGTAAAAGAAGTGCTGCTATCGAAGGTATGTTAATTACTATAATTTTTGCTATTATTTTTACTGCTTTACAAGCTTTTGAATATAATCAAGCTCCTTTTACATTAGCAGATAGTATCTTTGGTTCTGCTTTTTTTATTACTACAGGTCTACATGGATTAACTTTAATAGTCCCTACTAATTTTATTAAAAATAAAGATAAGAAAATTCAGTATATAAATAAAATAGAACAAAGAAATTTAATTTCAACTAATTTAAAAAAAGATAAACTATTAATTCAATTTATAAAAAGACAAAAATTGACACAATTTTATTTAAAATTCACATTTTTAGAATGGTTATCAGGATTTACTGATGCTGAAGGTAATTTTAATATAAGTCTACGAAATTTAAACAATAATAAATATAATAGTGTACTTTTAACTTTTCAAATTGGATTACATATTGATGATTTAAAATTATTACAACTTATTAAAGATAAATTAAATTGTGGACACATTTCAATTTCAGGTTCCAAATGTAATTATTTTGTAAATGATCAAGCTTCATTAATAAATATTATTCTGCCTATTTTTAAATGTATTAAATTACATAGTTCAAAATATTATCAATTTCTTATTTTTGAAAAAGCTGTTAATTTAATTAAAAATAAAAAACATTTGAGTCCAGAAGGAAAAACTAATATGATAAAATATTTTAATGAGATAAAAACTCCATTTTTATCTCCTTCATTCCAAGAATTAAATATTCCTTTAACTAATTATTGATTAGGAGGGTTTACTGATGGAGATGGATCATTTTCAATCTCTAATTTTAAACCAAGATTAAAATATGAAAATTCTATTAAAGAATTAGAATTATTAAAAAAAATTAAAGAATATTTTTATTTAAGTTCTACTAATTTAAATATTATTCAACCACGTAAAAATATGCCTAATTCTAGTTCTATGGTAATATTTGAAATAACACAAATACATATTTTAAAAAATATTATTGTGCCTTTATTTTCTAAACTTAATATTTTAAAAAGTAAAAAATTAAAAGATTTTTATGATTGATCAATTATCGTTAATATTTATTATCATGGTTACCATTTATTACCTGAAGGTTTATCTATAATAAGTGAAATTAAAAATCGTTGAAATAATTTTAGATTATCTAATTCGCCTATTTCTTTAATTTCGAATTCAAATATGACAACAAAAAATAATAATTTAAATCAAACTAAAATTAGTTTAGATGTTAAATTTAAAAATAAATTGGAAATTCTTTATTCTTTGCCAGCTCCATACGAAATTAAAAATGGTGTAAGATTTATCAGAGGTACTAATAATTTAGTTTCTGATAAATTAAAAATTATGACTATTGATAATTTTAATAATAAATCTATTTTTTCAAGTATATCTGAATGTAGTAAATCTTTAAAAATCGATAGATCAAAAATAAAGAAATGCTTATTAACAGGTGAAACTTATAATAATTATAAATTTATTTTTTTCGTTGAAAATAATTTAAATAATATTTAATTATATTTTAATAATAAATAATTTTAATAAATTTAACAGAAAATAGGGTTAATTGCAAGAAATTCTTAATAATTTTTAAGAATAATTTGCAGCCAAGCATATATTTAATAAATAATAAATAATAAATAATATAAGAATATATGAAGGTTCAACGACTAATAGGTGAGTAATTTATTTACAATAATCCTAATACAAAAACCCCACAATATTTGATTTAAATATTGATGACATAGTCTGAACAGTAGTGTAAATTACTGAAGTAATGAATAAAGAGTCATTACGATAACATATTTGTACATGTAATTGTAGGAACAATTTTTATTTCATTTGGATATGCAAGATTTGTTAAATATCATTTAACAAATAAACACCATTTAGGTTTAGAAAATGGTATTCTATATTGACATTTCGTAGATGTAGTTTGGCTATTTTTATTTATAGGAATATATATGTGAGGTGGTTTAGGTGTGTCATTAACATTAAGTTCATAATTAAGTAGTTAGTATTTACTACTATAAATTAAAATTTATAACAAAAATTTAATAGAATCAATTAGAAATTTTTATAGATAAAAATAACTTATAAAAATTTAATAAAAGATTTCTATAGTTTATTAAATATAGAGAACAATAATATATTAATTTTGTTATTACTAATTTTTAATTCTAAATATACTATAAAGTCATATAAATCTTAAAATAAAGTAAGTTTCATTTAATTAATTTATTTTATATTAAAATATTAAACTTTGTTTTTCATAAAAGATCTTTTTATTTTTTATTATTTTTATTATTGGTTCCCAAAGGAATTTTACAAGCATAAAAACAATGAATCTGTCTTTATTCTTATTTTTAATAGGTATTTTAGGATTTATTTTAAATAGAAAAAATATTATTCTAATGATTATTGCTATTGAGATAATGCTATTAGCTGTTACGCTTCTAATATTAATTAGCTCATTCAGTTTTGATGATAATGTTGGACAAACATTTAGTATTTATATTATTTCTGTAGCTGGAGCAGAATCAGTTATAGGTTTAAGTATTCTTGTAGCTTATTATCGATTAAGAGGAAATATATCACTTAGAACTTAATGTATCTTTCAATTTTAATTTTACCTTTATTAGGTTCAGTAATATCAGGTTTATTAGGTAGAAAAATAGGAGTAACTGGAGCACATTTAATAACTTGTATCTGTCTAATTTTAGCTTCAATTTTAGCTAGTATCGCTTTTTATGAGGTAGGTATTTGCGGATCTCCTGTTTCCGTTAATTTAGTAAGTTGAGTAGATTCTGAATTTATGTCTATTTCATGAGAATTTTTATTTGATCAGTTAACTGTTTCAATGTTTATTCCAGTACTTTATATATCTTCATTAATTCATATTTTTTCTACTGATTATATGTCTGAAGATCCTCATAATCAAAGATTTTTTTCATATTTATCTTTATTCACATTTTTTATGTTATTATTAGTATCAGGTGCTAATTATTTTGTAATGTTTGTAGGTTGAGAAGGTATTGGGATAGTTTCATATTTACTTATTAATTTCTGATTTACTAGAATTCAAGCTAATAAAGCTGCTATTTTAGCTTTAACAATGAATAGAGTTGGTGATATGGGATTAAGTATTGGTTTCTTTGCTATTTTTGCTTTATTTGGATCTTTAAATTATGCGACAATTTTTAGTATAGCGCCT
>Ga0182024_10003109_pt1 | contig 40114 bp, 42 predicted proteins | sample P32metaG_FD_120480 | JGI IMG/M metagenome (GOLD analysis project Ga0182024, IMG submission 120480) | Permafrost microbial communities from Stordalen Mire, Sweden - P3-2 metaG (Illumina Assembly) | ecosystem: Environmental > Terrestrial > Soil > Wetlands > Permafrost | place: Sweden: Stordalen...
CACGAAGGAGTCGAAGCGTGCTTCGAGGTAATGCAGCTTCTCCATCGAGTCGCCGTCGCCGTAGTTCTCAGCGCCAGAGGCGATCAGTGCCTCGAGTGCCTCTTCGAAGTTCTCCAACTCCATACGTCGATGGAAGCACATCGTTGTCACACATCAGAGGGCAGACATTTGCAGAATTTGCAGTGACAAATGCTGTTTTAGCGCGACCGTTCTGTTGGTCTACTGGGCCGGGCCGCTTCCCGGGTCCGCCCTACGGTTGGGAGAAGCCGTAGATCGGCACGCCGTTGTAGGAAGCGGAGTCGGCCGGCAGGAACGGCCCGTCTAGCGCGGTCGACAGGTAGCCGTCCCGACCGGGCCCCGAGTCACCGCCCACGGTCATGATGGCGTCGTCGGGCCAGACCTGGGTCACGATCCCGACGTGCACGGACGTCGTCGTGCTCTGCGGGCCGGTGCCGTACAGCACAGCGTCACCGACGGCCGGCATGGCTGTCGGCGGGAGGTCCGCGCCATGGGCGCCGGCCCAGCCCCAGATGTCACCCGTGAAGGCGTAGCGCGGGATGGGGATGCCGGCCTGCTCCCAGGCCCAGGTGGCGAACAGCGCGCACCACTGCTCGCAGGGACCGTACGGGTTGCAGTAGAGACCCTGGACGTCGGGGTCGGGGAAAATTTGGGAGGCCACGGCGTCGGCGATGGTGGTCGATCCGGGGAACATCGGTTCGGACGTGGCGGTCGAAAAGCTGTACTGCCAGGCCTGCGGATCCAGCAGCCAGTACCCCGTCCCCTGGTTGTTCCCGATAATGGCCGAGATCTGCGTCGCCGTCGGGTCCAGCGAGAGCCCGCCGAACGCCCGGGCGTCGCCGTAGGGCAGCACCACACCGTTCTCGGTCGCGATGAGGTAGCCGCCGCCGTCAGGTGACGCCACCATCCCGACGGTCGGATCGGGCAGGTCCGAGCTGCCGGCCGAGCCGTAGAAGCTGGCGTCGCCGAAGTTGAAGATCCCGCCGTCGGCGGCGACGAGCCAGTACCCCTTGCCATCGTGTGTCGCGGCCATGCCCACAATCGGCTCATTCAGCGCGATGCTGCCGGTGCTCCCGTAAAAGCCTGCGTCGCCGTAGGCGAAGATGCCGCCGTCGGCCGCCACGAGCCAGTACCCCTTGCCGTCAGGCGTCGCCGTCATGCCGACGATCGGTTGGTTCAGGTGCGTGCTCCCCATGGAGCCGTAGAAGGGGGCGTCGCCGTAAGCGAACACTCCGCCATCGAGCGCGCCCAACCAATAGCCTTTGGCATCGGGCGAGAGGGCCATGGCCACGATGGGACCCTGCAGGGGCAAGCTGCCGGCGGAGCCCTCGAAACTGGCGTCGCCGAACGCGAAGACGCCGCCGTCTGCGCTGGCCAGCACGTAGCCGTTGCCGTCGGCAGTGGCGGCGCCCGAGAAGACGGGCGAGTTCAAGGGCTGGGGCAGCGACGGATCGGTCTGGCTCACGCTGCCAAAGCCGATCATTCCGCCGTCGTTGTAGGTGTGCGCCGTCTCGGTCGCTCCGGCTGGCGTGCCGCCGCCGCTGATCGCCAAGCCGGCGACGAGAGCGCCCGGGACGAGAACCGCCGCCACCGCCATGGTCACAAGCGATGCGACGACTGTGGCCGGACGGCGGTGCCGAGGGCCCGACCGGTTGACACGCAGAGTGCCTCCGCCTTTGCGCACGACACGATTCTGCACGCTGCGCTGCCGACCAAAGCGCCGGAGCGGTTACGAAGTCGTTACGAAGTCCCCGCTCAACGCCGGTGTCGGCCAGGCGCGGCTCTTCGGGGGCACGCCGGGACGGCGTGGTGGACCCGTTTGGGCGGTCCGGGCGGCCTCACGGCAGAATGGGTCCATGAGCACGGACTCCAACGCGGACCACCCCGACACCTTCGACGCCAGGGCAGACCTCACGGTCGGCGATCGCACCTACGAGATCTTCAACATCACGGCGCCGGCGCTCAGCGGGCGCTACGACATAGCGCGCCTGCCCTATTCCATCAAGGTCCTCCTGGAGAACCTCCTGCGCCACGAGGACGGGCCGCACGTCTCGGCCGACGACATCGTCGCCGTGGCGAACTGGGGCGCCAATCCCGAAGGTCACGGCCAGGGGGCCGGCGACGCCGCCCACGAGATCGCCTTCACCCCCGAGCGGGTGCTCATGCAGGACTTCACCGGCGTGCCCGCCGTCGTCGATCTCGCCGCCATGCGCGACGCGCTCGCCGGGCTGGGTGGCAACGCCTCCCAGGTCAACCCGCTGGTCCCGGTCGAGCTCGTGATCGACCATTCCGTTATCGCCGAGCGTTCGGGCGACGCGTCGGCCTACGACACCAACGTCTCCATTGAGTACGGGCGCAACATGGAGCGCTACCAGCTCATCCGCTGGGCCCAGGGCGCGTTCCGCGACTTCCGTGCCGTGCCGCCCGGCATGGGGATCTGCCACCAGGTCAACCTCGAGTACCTGTCGCGCCTCGTGTTCGCGACCGAGGACGGGCGCGCCTTCTGCGACACGTTGGTGGGCACGGACTCGCACACGGTCATGGTCAACGGCCTGGGCGTGCTGGGGTGGGGCGTCGGCGGGATCGAGGCCGAGGCGGCCATGCTCGGCCAGCCGCTCTCCATGTTGCTGCCACCCGTGGTGGGGCTCCGGATCTCGGGTGAGACCAAGCCCGGCATCACGGCGACCGACGTCGTACTGACCGTCACCGAGCTGCTGCGCGACCACGGCGTCGTAGGCGCGTTCGTCGAGTGCTACGGGCCCGGTGTCGGCGCCCTCCCACTCGAGACGCGAGCGACTATCGGCAACATGAGCCCCGAGTACGGCGCCACGTGCACCATGTTCCCCATCGACCAGGTAACCATCGACTACCTGCGCTTCACCGGGCGCGACGACGACCACCTGGCCCTGGTGGAGGCCTACGCCAGGGCGCAAGGCCTGTGGCACGACCCGGACGGGCCCGAGCCCGTCTACTCCGAGCACGTCAGCCTCGACCTGGGGACCGTGGAACCCTCGCTGGCCGGGCCGGCGCGACCGCAGGACCGGGTCGCGCTCTCGGTGGCCGGCGACGCCTACCGCGTCGCGCTCGACCGTGCCCCGCGCACCGCCGCCACCGAGCCTGCGGCGGCGCCCCACCACCAGATGTCGGACGGCGACGTGGTCATCGCGGCCATCACCAGTTGCACCAACACGTCGAACCCACAGGTCATGGTCGCCGCCGGGCTGGTGGCCAAGAAGGCCGTCGAGCGGGGCCTCCGCTCGAAACCCTGGGTCAAGACCTCGCTGGCACCCGGCTCGCGCGTCGTGACCGACTACCTCGAGCGGGCCGGCCTGACCGAGCCGCTGCAGCAGCTCGGCTTCTACCTCGTCGGCTACGGCTGCACCACCTGCATCGGCAACTCCGGACCGCTGCTCGACGGCGTGACCGATGCCGTCAAGGAAGCTGACCTCTCGGTCGCCTCGGTGCTGTCGGGCAACCGGAACTTCGAGGGACGCATCCACCCCGATGTGCGGCTGAACTATCTCGCATCGCCACCCCTCGTGGTGGCCTACGCGCTGGCGGGGACGATCGACATCGACCTCACCACCACACCCATCGGCAACGACGCCGACGGCAGTCCGGTACTGCTGTCCGACCTGTGGCCCTCCATGGAAGAAGTGAGCGAGACGATCCGAGCATCACTCACCTCCGACATGTTCCGCACTCGCTACAGCGCGGTCTTCGACGGCGACGAGTACTGGCACGAGGTGTCCACGGCCGCCGGCGAGACCTACGCGTGGCAGGACGACTCCACCTATGTGCAGAACCCGCCCTTCTTCGAGGGCATGACGATGACCCCGGCGCCGGTCACCGACATCGCCGATGCCCGCGTGCTGGCCATGGTGGGTGACAGCGTCACCACCGACCACATCTCCCCCGCCGGCTCCATCGGACCGGCCACGCCGGCCGGCCGCTACCTCACCGACCACGGCGTGGCACGTGAGGACTTCAACTCCTACGGGGCGCGCCGGGGCAACCACGAGGTGATGATGCGGGGCACGTTCGCCAACGTGCGGCTGCGCAACCTGCTGGCGCCCGGCACCGAGGGCGGGGTGACCCTGCACCTGCCCGAGGGCACCGAGACATCCATCTTCGACGCGGCCATGCAGTACGCCACCGACGGGGTCCCGCTCGTGGTGCTGGCGGGCCGCGAGTACGGGACGGGCAGCAGCCGCGATTGGGCGGCGAAGGGCACGGCCCTGCTCGGCGTGCGCGCCGTCATTGCGCAGAGCTTCGAGCGCATCCACCGCTCCAACCTCATCGGCATGGGCGTCGTCCCGCTGCAGTTCTACAAGGGTGACTCGGCCGCGGGATTGGCCCTGACCGGCCACGAGCGCTTCTCCATCAGCGGGCTCGATGTAGTGAACCGGGGCGAGCTCCCGAAGGAGCTGACGGTGACGGCCACCGACGACGACGACTCGGTCACCGAGTTCCGGGTGATCGTGCGCATCGACACGCCGATGGAGGCCGAGTACTACCGCCACGGCGGCATCCTCCAGTACGTACTGCGCCAGATGGCGGGCTAGTTGTACTAGTTGGCCCCGGTCAGCCGACCGGGGCCTCTCCGGCCAGGCCGACGAAACGGCGCACAATTCCCTCGCCGGCGCGGCTGACGTGCGCCACGTCAGACTCCCGTAGGAAGACGCCGGGCGGGAGGTGCGGGCCCCAGTGGGCCACCAGGCTGGCGGTCACCTCGACATGGAATTGCAGGCCGTAGGCGCGGTCACCGATCCGGAAGGCCTGGTTCTCGTAGGCGGCGTTGCCTGCCAGGCGCACTGCGCCTTCAGGCAGGGCGAAAGTGTCCCCGTGCCAGTGCATGCACGGGAGCGGCGTGGGGGCGGGGCCGAACACCGGATCGCTGAAGGCCTCCGCCGTCAGATGGACCTCGCCGACGCCGTACTCGGGCGCCGGCCCCATCGTCACCGATGCGCCGAGGGCGGCGGCCAGCTGCTGGGCCCCGAGGCACACGCCGAGGACGGGTCGGCCGGCCTCGACCGCCCGCCGGAGGAGGGCGCGCTCGTCGGCCAGCCAGGCCAGGTCGTCGTGCACGCTCATGGGCCCACCCATCACGACGAGCCCCGCCAGGTCGGTCACCGCGGCGGGCGACAGGGGGACGGGGTCACCGCGGTCCATCCGCAGGACCGTCAGGTCCGCGCCGGCGTCGATGATGGCCCGGGCAATGGCACCGGGGCCCTCGAAGGCCACGTGCTGCACCAGCAGCCAGGGATCACCCGCGCTCATGTCGCCTCAGGGAATGCGGATGACCCGGAAGAGCTCGGCGGAGCTGCCCTCTGCAAGGCCGGCCAACTCGGCGTTGCCACGGGCCCACTCGCGGATCCGCTGGGCCACGGAGTCAGGGTCCGGCATCTGGCTCTTGTGGCACATCAGCGCGGCCACCTTGCACTCCACCGTGGCCGTCGTGTCGACCGCCACGCCGACGTTCTGCCCACCGGGGCCCATGATCCACAGCTCGGGAACGGTCCAAGGCTCAAGGCGCTCGACATCGAGGAGCTCGGGGTGAGCGAAGGGGTTGCGCGCGTCGGGATACACGGCATCCAACGCGGCCTCGCCGGTCGCCAGATGGTCCGGATGGCTGGCGAAAATGAACTCCAGGTTCCGCTCCGGCGATTGGGTCACCACCCGCTCGGGCCTGACCTGACGGATAACACGGCTGATGTCACGCCGCAGCTCGCGCGTCGTCTCGACCATTCCGTCGGGGTACCCGAGGAATCGCACGTCGCTCACGCCGACGACCGCGGCGGCGGCGCGCTGCTCGTCCTGGCGGAGCGCCGCCATGTCGGCCCGGGCCATCGTGCGGTCCGAGCCACCGGCGTCGCCACTCGTGGCGATGCAATAGGTGACCTCGAGGCCGGCCGCGGTGAACGCCGCAACAGTGCCCGCCGCCCCGAAGTCGACGTCGTCGGGGTGTGCCGTGACCACCAGGACGCGGCGGATCCCGTCATCGGGCGACCAGACCGGAGGCGGTCCGCCCTCGATCAGAGGACGCTCTCCTCGGGGAGGGGCGTCCAAGCGGCCAGGTCGGCCAGGCGCGGGTCGTTGGAGAACATCTCGACGATGGGGATTCGCAGACCCAACCGACGTTGGATCACCTCCATTTCGACCAGCTGGTTCCACAGCGACAGGCTGACCACGACGCCGGCTTTGCCGGCCCGCGCCGTGCGGCCCGAGCGGTGCAGGTACGCCTTCTGATCTTCGGGCGGATCGAAGTGGATGACCCCGTCGACTCCTTCGATATGCAGCCCGCGAGCCGCCACGTCGGTGGCCACGAGTACGGCAAGCTTGCCGTTGGAGAAGTCGGCCAGGGCGCGCTCGCGGTTGGCCTGGCGCAGGTCACCGTGAATGGCCTGGGCCCGGATCCCCTCCTTGCCCAGGTTCTCGACGAGACGGTCGGCTCCCCGCTTGGTGCGGACGAAAAGCAGCGACTTCTCCTGGCTCCGGCAGATGGCTGCCGCCACTTTGACCTTGTCCATCTGGTGCACCTGCAGGAAGCGGTGCTCCATGAGGGTGACGGTCTGGGTGGATGAGGCCACCTCATGGAAGACGGGGTCGGTCAGGTAGCGCTTGACCAGCCGGTCGACGGCGCCGTCGAGTGTGGCAGAGAACAACAGCGTCTGATGGGGCTGGTCGAGACGACGGAGCACCCATTCGACTTGGGGCATGAACCCCATATCGGCCATGCGGTCAGCCTCGTCGAGCACCAGCGTCTCGAGCTCGTCGACGGCGAGCTCGCCCCGGTCGCCGAGGTCGATGAGGCGCCCCGGGGTGGCGATGATCAGGTCCACGCCCTTGCGCAGCTTGGTCACCTGACGGTCGATGTCGGCACCGCCGTAGACGGCGACGGCGTGCAGGCCCAGCTTCTTGGCCAGCGGGGCCAGGACGTCGTAGACCTGGACGGCGAGCTCACGCGTCGGGAGGAGGACGAGGGCGAGTGGCTTGGCCGGGCGGGTGGCGGGCCGGGGGCCCTGCGCGACCCGGGTCGCCTTGGCCCGTTGCAAGAGCGGCACGCCGAAGGCGAGCGTCTTGCCGGAGCCGGTCTTGGCCTTGCCGCACACGTCGCGCCCGGCCAAGGCGTCGGCGACGGTGAGGGCTTGAATGGGAAACGCGCTGACGATGCCTTCATCGGCCAGCGCGTTGGTCAGTTCGGGTGAGACGCCGAGGGACTCGAAGGTCCGGGCGGTCTCGTAGGTGTCATCGCCGAGGACATCGCTGTCCTTCGGGGCGGTGCCGGCGTGCGCGCCGGCCAGGGCATCAACGGTCATTGACCCGCTCTCTCTGTTGTACGGCGGGGCTGTGCGCCTTCCAGAGGAGTGAGAGTCAGCCCCGACTCACCGGCCCCCGCCGATGGTCGCATGTCCATTGTACCAGCCCAGGACCGGTCACAGACGGGACCCTGTGCCAAAGTGAGCCGTACCGCACGACGACCGAAGGAGAGCCGACGATGGCAAAACTCGAGGAGGGAGCGACCGCCCCTGCGTTCACCCTGCCTGACCAGGATGGCAAACCGGTCAAGCTCTCGGACTTCAAGGGACAGCGGGTGATCGTCTACTTCTACCCGGCCGACGACACGCCGGGCTGCACCAAGGAGGCGTGTCAATTCAACGACAACCTCAAGACCTTCGAGAAGGCCGGAGTGGTGGTCCTCGGGATCTCGCCGGACAAGGCGGAAAAGCACGTGAAGTTCCGGACCAAGTACAAGCTGAAGTTCCCCCTCCTCACCGACGCCGACAAGAAGGTCATGGAGAAGTACGGGGCGTGGGGCGAGAAGACGATGTACGGCAAGAAGACCGTCGGCACGATCCGCTCGACGTTCTTGGTTGGCCCGAACGGCAAGATCCAGCGGGCCTGGTATCACGTGCGGGCGGACGGCCACGCGGCCAAGGTGCTCGAGGAGATCGCCGGGGACTGAGTTCGTGGTGTGAAGACGTGGCCGGAATGCGCCGAGCGGCAGCCCGACGTCGCGGCGGCGGGCCACGCTGCTCTACCAGCTGGATCGGGCTCCGCGTGGCCGTGACGAGTGACGTGACGCCGTAGGGAGGGAGTCGACAATGGGACAAGGGATCAGCGCAATCCTGACGTTCGCCATCGGGGTGGCCATCAGCCCGGTGCCCATCATCGCCGTGATCCTGATGCTCTTCTCGCAGCGGGCCCGGGTCAACGGCCCCGCCTTCCTCGTCGGGTGGGTGGTCGCGCTCGCCGCGGTCAGCACGGTCGTCTACGTCGTGTCGCACGACGGCAACGTCGCGCAGACGAGCAGCACGGCATCGGATTCGGTGTCGTGGGGCACCATCGCCCTGGGTGTCGGCATGCTCGCCCTGGCGCGCCGCAACTGGCGGAAGCGCCCGGCGCCGGGGGCCGAGCCCGTCATGCCGAAGTGGCTGGCGTCAGTGGAATCCGTGTCGCCGGTCAAGGCCCTCGGTCTGGGCGTCGCTCTCGCCGCGGTGAACCCCAAGAACCTGATTTTGACGGCCGGCGCCGCCGCCGGTCTGGCCCAAGTCTCCGGGCTCACGACCACGGACGCAGTCGTCGCCATCGCGGTGTTCGTGGTGATCGCCAGCCTCACCATCGCCGGTCCCGTGGTCTATTCGCTCGTCGGCGGGGCGAAGGCGAGGGCCTCCCTCGACTCGGCGAAGACCTGGCTCACTGCGCACAACGCGGCGGTGATGGCCGTGCTGTTCCTCGTCTTCGGCGTCGACCTGATCGCCAAGGGGCTCCCGCCACTGACCCATTGAACGGGCACCGCTCACCAGGCTGCGACTTGACGGGCGTCCATCTGAGGTACATAGTTATCTAGTTAACTAGATAAAGTGAGGTCGGGTGATCGAGTTCCATCTGGACAGCCGCTCGGGGGTCTCCCCCTATCTCCAGATCGTCCAGCAGGTCCGCCAGGCCCTACGCCTCGACCTGCTGCGGGAGGGCGACCAGCTGCCGACGGTCAAGGAGGTGGTGGGCCAGCTGGCCATCAACCCCAACACCGTGCTGAAGGCTTACCGAGAGCTGGAACACGAGGGCCTGGTCAGCGCCCGCCCGGGCATCGGGACGTTCGTGACCGGCAACCTGGGCGGCCAGTCGTTGGCGGCCCAGGGCCCGCTGCGTCAGGCGCTCCAGCGATGGTTCCTCAAGGCACGCCGGGCCGGCCTCGACGACGAGAGCATCGAGGCGCTGTTCCGCGACTCCTTTCGTTCAGCGGCCGAGGAGGACATAGCGTGAGCTGGGTCCTCGACGCCCAGGGTCTGGGCAAGCGCTACGGCCGGCGCTGGGCGCTCAGGGACTGCGACCTGCAGATCCCCGCGGGCCACGTGGTCGGCCTGGTCGGGCCGAACGGGGCGGGCAAGACCACGCTCCTCCACCTGGCGGTCGGACTGCTCGCACCCAGCGCGGGATCCATCGCGGTGCTGGACCGAGCCCCGGCGGCCGACGCCGTGCAACTCGCCCGCGTGGGCTTCGTGGCCCAGGACACACCGACCTACGCCCGCCTCAGCATTGCGGACCATCTGCACTTCGGCGCGCAGATGAATCCGGCGTGGGACGACGCGCTGGCCCGGCAGCGCATCGCGGCGCTCGACCTCGACCAAGGCCAGCGGGCGGGCTCCCTCTCAGGCGGCCAACGGGCCCAGCTTGCCCTCACCCTGGCGGTGGCCAAGCGACCCGAGCTCCTGGTGCTCGACGAGCCGGTGGCAAGCCTCGACCCCCTGGCCCGGCGCGAATTCCTCCAGAGCCTCATGGAGTTCGTGGCCGACGGCGATGTCAGCGTCGTGCTCTCTTCGCACCTCGTCGCCGACCTGGAGCGGGTGTGCGACTACGTCATTGTGCTCGTCGATTCGCGGTTGCAGGTGGCAGGCGAGGTCGACGACCTCCTGGCCTCGCACCGCCGTCTCGTCGGCCCGCGGCGTGACCCCGGCTCGCTGCCGTCCGGTCAAGAGGTCATTGAGGAGAGCCACACCGACCGGCAGAGCACCATGCTCGTGCGCTGTGACGGTCCGGTGCTCGACCCGGCCTGGACGGTCGAGGAGCTGAGCCTCGAGGACATAGTCCTGGCCTACATGGGCCACGCCGACAGCGCGCGCCGGGCCCGGGGCCGGCAGGGTCTGGAGGTCCTCTCGTGATCGCCTTCTCGTGGCGGCAGTTCCGCACACAGGCGCTCATCGGCGCAGCCGGGCTGGTCGTGCTCGGTGTGATCCTGCTGGTCACCGGACCCAATCTCGTCCACGTCTACAACAGCGCCGTGGCGCAGTGCAGGGCAAGCCGCGGCGGCCTCGGCGGCTGCGTCAACCCGGTGACCACCGACGACGGCAAGCTGCAGACCCTGGCGCTGGCACTCGTGCTCATCGTCCCGGTGCTCATCGGGATGTTCTGGGGTGCCCCGCTCGTGGCCCGCGAGCTCGAGACGGGAACGTTCCGCCTCGCCTGGACCCAGAGCGTGAGTCGCCGGCGCTGGCTCCTCGTCAAGCTCGGGCTCGTCGGCTTGGCCAGCGCGGTCGTCGGCGCGCTGCTGAGCCTCATGGTGACGTGGTGGTTCAGCCCCATCGACAAGGTCACCGCGAACCGGTTCAGCCCCGCCTCGTTCGGCATGCACGGCTTCGTCCCGGCCAGCTATGCGTTGTTCGCCTTCGCGCTCGGCGCCACCACGGGGCTTCTCTTCCGTCGCACCCTGCCCGCCATGGCCGTCACGCTGGCAGGCTTCATCGCTGTGCGGGTCGTCGTCGCGGAGTGGATCAGGCCGCACTTCATGAGCCCGGTGACCGAAGCGGTGCGACTCAATCCGAACAGCGGCTGGGGCATCAACCAGTCCTCCGGCGTTCTCTCGGTCACCGCCAACCCGCCGGACCTTCCCAATGCCCTGGTCGTCTCGGCCAACCTCGTCAATAAGGCCGGGCGGTCCCCTTCGGCCACGTACCTGCAGCATGCCTGCCCCAATCTGCCCGGCCCGAACGGACCTCCGGTCGTGCAGGGTGCGGGACAGGGGCACACCGCGGTCGCACCGTCGGGCCAGCAGGCGTTCCAGCAATGCATCGACACCGTCTCTGCACACTTCCACCAGGTCGTCGTCTACCAACCGGCGAACCGGTTCTGGGCCTTCCAGGCCTATGAGACGCTGCTGTTCGTCGCCGCATCGGCGGCGTTGGCCGGTTTCTGCGTGTGGTGGGTGCGCCGCCGCCTCAGCTGAAAGCGGACACCCACCGCGGTCAGTGCTGGTGCAGCGGGCACCAGTAGGTGGTCCGGCCACCCACCGTCTCACGGAGGAGCGCGGTCCCGTCGAGCGGGCAGCGGCCTTCGGCCGTGCGCTCCTCCATCAGTTCGCCCATGTGCGAGCCACCGCGCCGCCCCAACTGTCGCAGCGTCGCGCGCAGTTGCTTGTGCAGCTCGCGCAGCTCGGCATCGGTCAGCGGTGTCCGCCGCCCCGGCGCCAGCCCGGCGCGCCAGAGGATCTCGTCGGCCAGCAGGTTGCCCACGCCGGCGACCCGCTCCTGGTCCATGAGACGCGCCTTGAGCGGCGCCGCCGTCCCTTCCCGTCCCGGCCCGATGGCCAACGCGCTCCGGAGCTCGCCCAACGTCAGCGTGAGCCCGTCGGGGCCGAGCCGGCTCTCGTCGGGCGCGAGCTCGAGCGACCCGAATCGGCGCGGGTCGTGGACCAGCAACTGGCCGCCGTCCTCGAACGTGATGCGGGCCCGCACCCACTTGTCGTCGAAGACGCCAGGCCCGTAGCGCAGCCGGTCGAGGGCCTCCTGGCCGTCGACCACCAGGCCGCCCGTCATACCGAAGCGGACACCGAGCGTCGGCCCCCCGTCGGTGTCGAGGAGGAGGAGCTTCCCCCGGCGCCGCGCCGCGGAGAACTTGTGGCCGACCAGCGCCGACCGGAGCCGCTGCGGCGTGGTTCCACCCCGGCCGTAGCGGGCATCGACCATCCAGGCCCGGGTGATCAGGCGGCCGAGCGCCGGCTCGGCGCTGGCCCGGTACAGCTCGACTTCGAGGATCTCGGGCACCGGCGCAAAGTATCCGACCGGTGCCGTCCCGCCCGAATATGGTGGACCAATGCCTCCCGAGAAGCCGCAATGGGCCGAGCTGTTCACCGAGGTCGTGACGTCCGGACTCTGCACGGGCTGTGCCGCCTGCGTGGTCGTCTGCCCCTACGACGTCCTCGGCTACAACGACCAGGACGGGGTCTACAGGCCCTTTCACGTGGCCACGGACGGGGGGCCCGACAACTGCACCCACGGCCTCAAGGGGTGCACGCTGTGCACCCGGGCCTGTCCCCGCTTCCGCACCTGGGAGCCCGACATCGAGACACACCGGTTCGGCCGGGTCCGGACCGACGACGAGGTGGCCGGCATCTCGCGCCGCACCGTCCTGGCCCGGGCCACCGATCCGACGGTGCAGGGCACCGGTCAGGACGGCGGGTTGGTCTCCGCTCTCCTCATCTGGGCCTTCGAGCACGACGTGATCGATGCGGCCCTGGTGTCGGGCCTGGAAGGCGACGGCTCGACCTGGAAGGCGGTGCCCCGGGTGGCCCGGTCCAGGGAAGACGTGCTGGCCACGGCCGGCTCCCGGTACACCTACTCGGCCAATCCCCTGGCCTACGCCGAGGCGATCGAGGGTGGGGCCGAGCGGATCGCCCTGGTGGGCATGGGCTGCCAGGCCTCGGCACCCCCGGTCATGCAGGCCCGCAAGGCCGGCAAGGTGGGACGGCGCTTCGTTCTCTCCGTCGGCCTGCTCTGTTCCAAGACGTTCGACGATGCCATCTTCAGCGAGCTCTTCGAGGAGAAGTACGGGCTGGCCCGGGCCGACATCGTCAAAATGAACATCAAGGGCGTCTTCCAGGTCTGGATGCGGGACGGCAGCTACCACGAGGTCCCCCTGAAGGAAGCCCATGCCTGGACGAGAGAGGGCTGCAAAAGCTGTCCGGACTTCGCGGCGGAGCACGCCGACATCTCCACCGGCGGCATCGGGGCCTTCGGCGACTGGACCCTCACGCTGCTGCGGACCGAGCTGGGTGAGCAGCTCTTCGAGGACATGGAGGCGGGCGGTGTGATCGAGACCCGGCCCATTGAGGACGACCCCGGGGCCGTGACGCTCCTCAACAAGCTCAGCCGCGTCAGCCGCAAGCGGTGGCCGGCCACGGCCGTGCCCATGCCTGGTCGCCTCCCGGCCTCCGCCCCCAGCGCCTGAGGTGCCGCGATGAGCGGGCCGCGGGCTGACGCGTTCGCCGCGTTGCTCGGCATCAGCGTGGAGCGCCGTGATGCCGGCCACACCGTGGCTGTCCTGCACACGGACGAGCGGCACGCCAACCCGCACAACACCGTGCACGGCGCCGTCTTCTACGCGGTGGCCGGCGCCGCGGTGGCCGCGGCGGCGAACGACGACGAGAGCTCGGGGATCATCTCGTCCGTCCTGGTCGAGTACCTCCAACCCGCCGCGCTGGGCGACGAGCTCTACGCCGAGGTGGCGCGGGAGGTCTCGACCGGCCGCGAGGACATCTTCACCGGGACGGTGCGCCGCGGCGCCGAGGGCGACCTGCTGGCCTGGGTGCGGGCCCGCGGCACCCATCGAAGCCGCACCGCCTGATCATCCGCCCCGCGGAGCCCACCGCCCCGCCCTGCCGACCCCGCCCCGGGCGGCCGGAGCCGTCCTGCCTGTGGCCGAATCTGTGGGAACTACGTCATTGACGCCAACCCCGCCGGCCCGCAGAGTGGGACCCGTGCGGGAACGCCACATCGTGATCGTCGCCTTCGAGGGCCTCCAGCCGCTCGATGCCGTGGGCCCGCACGAGGTCTTCGCGGGCGCCGGCCGGGCGGCGGCCGCCCTCGGGCGGGCCGGCTCGTACCGGGTGACCCTGGCCTCGCCGGTCGGTGGCGCCGTGCGGGCCGAGAGCGGGCTCGTCCTGGGCACTGCACCCCTGCCGGCGGCATCGGAGGGCATCGACACCCTGGTGCTCTCGGGCGGGCCCGGCGCAGAGGCGGCCGCTCACGACGAGGCGGTGCTCGACTTCATCCGCCGGACGGCGCCGCGCTGCCGGCGCGTCGCGACCGTCTGCTCGGGCGCCTTCCTCGGTGCGGCTGCCGGGCTGTTCGACGGGCGGCGCGTCACCACCCACTGGGCCCGCGCCCGCCAGTTGGCCGAGGAGTATCCCGGGATCACCGTCGATGCCGATCCGATCCACATCCGCGACGGCAAGTACTGGTCCAGTGCCGGGGTCACGGCCGGCATCGATCTCTCGCTGGCCCTGGTCCAGGAGGACCTGGGTGTGGACGTCGCCCAGACCGTCGCCCGCTGGCTGGTGATGTTCCTCCACCGGCCGGGTGGGCAAACCCAGTTCGCGTCCCCGGTGTGGGTTCCCCGCGCTGAGCGTTCGACCATCCGGGCCGTGCAGTCCCTCGTCGAGGCCGCCCCCGGTGGCGACCACCGGCTGCCCGCCCTCGCCGCGGCCGCCGCCATGAGCGTCCGGCACTTCACGCGCGTCTTCACGGCCGACGTGGGCGAGACGCCGAGCCGGTTCGTCGAACGCACCCGGCTGGAGGCTGCCCGCCGCGAGCTCGAGGAGACGAGCGACACGCTCGACCTGGTTGCGGCGCGCTGCGGGCTCGGCAGCGCCGAGTCCCTGCGTCGTGTGTTCCAGCGGCACCTCGGCGTGCCACCAGATGCCTACCGGCGGCGCTTCCGTGCCGCGCCCCAAGAAAGGAGTTCCGCATGACCGACCGCCTGCAGATCGCCATCCCGCTCTTCCCGAAGTACACCGCGCTCGATGCCGTCGGCCCCTACGAGGTCCTGCAGCGGATTCCCACCTTCGACATCGTCTTCGTCGGCCACGACCGCGGCGAGGTGCGCAGTGAGAACAGCATGATCGGGCTTACGGTCGACGCCACCTTCGAGGAGGTGGCGACGCCCGACGTGGTCGTCTTCCCGGGCGGTGTGGGGACGAGGCCGTTGGAGCACGATGCGCGCGTACTCGACTGGGTGCGCCAGGCCCATGCCGGGAGCCGGTTCACCACCTCGGTCTGCACCGGCTCGGTGGTGCTCGGCGCGGCCGGGCTGTTGCAGGGGCTCACGGCCACCACGCACTGGTCCTGCTACCGGGAGCTGGCCGCCCACGGCGCCGAGCCCACGCCGACGCGGGTGGTCGAGCACCTGGATGAGAGGATCATCACGTCGGCCGGCGTCTCGAGCGGCATCGACATGGCGCTGCGTCTGGTCGAGCTCCTGGCCGACCGCACCGCGGCGCAAGCGGCGCAGCTCATGATTGAGTACGACCCGCAGCCGCCGTTCGACTGCGGGTCGGTGGCCAAGGCGGACGACGACGTCATGACCCGCATTCTCGAATACGCCGCACTGCGGCAGTGAGCCCTCTGGAGGGGGACTACGCCGGCGGGGACGGATCGCGCCCGGTGTAGGCGAGAAGCCGGTCCTGGGCGGACGCATCCCGCCCGACCGGGATCTCCGGCTTGAAGATGCCCTTGCGTTGCTCCTCGGTGAAGCGACCATGGATCAAGGAGAAGGCCGCCTCGGGCAGTCCGTCGGGCATGGTCGCCTCCTGTCCGGTGGACTGGGCGAGATCCCACCCGTGCAGGAGCTGATCGCTGAAGGCGATGGCGAGCGCAGGACCCGTCTTGTCGATGACGTCGGGCTCGCCGAACGTCTCGAGCGTCTGCGTACGAGCCCGCGCGAAATCGGCGGGGGGCTCGTCGCTCAGGAGGTCCGGTGGGGTCCCGCCGGGTGGCGTCACGTCCTCGCCGCGCGCGGCCCCCACGAAATACCGCTGGGTCTGGAGCATGTGGTTCAGGAGCATCCGGACGTCCCACCCGTCGCAGGTCGTCTGGTCGTCCAGCTGCGACGCCGCCCCCACCACCTTGGTCGAGGTCCAGCCGCTGGCACGCCCGTACAGGTCAAGCAGATCGAGCTCCATGGTCGCCTCCTCTCGGTCCCCCTCTTCCCATACCCGTCTTTGGCCGGTGTCTATCGTGCCGCTGCTCCCGCGCCCATGGAGCCGACCCCATAATGGGCCCGACCTGAAGGGGAGCGTGTGGCGATACGAGCGGTGATGTTCGACTTCGGCGGTGTCATCTCGACCAGCCCCTTCGAAGCGTTTGCCCGCCTGGAGACCGAGCGCGGCCTGCCTCCCGGGTTCATCCGCCGCGTCAATGCCACCAATCCCGACGACAACGCCTGGGCCCGCCTGGAACGGAGTGAGATCGACATCGACACCTTCGCCACCGCCTGGGCGGCCGAGGCCCGGGCGCTCGGCCACGAGCTCGACGGGCGGCTCGTGCTCGATCGGCTCGCCGGCGACATCCGCCCCCAGATGGTCGCCGCCATTGACGGCTGCCGGAGGACCTACAAGACGGCCTGCCTCACCAACAACTTCGCGTCGTCCGAGCGCGTCGTCTCCGAAAAGGTGGCCGAGGTGTACGCACTCTTCGATGCCGTCCTCGAATCACGCGTGCTCGGCGTCCGCAAACCCGATCCCCGCTTCTACGAGCTCGCCTGCGCGACCCTCGGCGTGCAACCAGAGGAGTCGGTCTTTCTCGACGACCTCGGCGTCAACCTCAAGCCGGCCCGGCACCTCGGCATGCACACCATCAAGGTGACCGATCCCGACCAGGCGCTGGCGGAGCTGGCACACGTGCTCGGCCACCCTGTCGTCGGGGACTGAGCGAGGGCGGGGCACCTTGTCGTCACGTCGCTGGTCAGGACGAAGGCGACGCGGCGGCGGCGCTCTCCCCGGCAAAGCGGCCGAACAGCGTGCTGTCTCCGATGGAGAGCCCGCTGGCGTAGCCGAATGAGCAGACCCCCGACGTGGTGCGTCCGGCGGCGAACAGGCCCCCGATGGCCGCGCCCGTGAGGTCGCACACCTCGCCGGCGACCGTCGTCTCCAAGCCGCCCAGGGTGAACGGCGCGTAGGGCGCCGGCCCGATGCGGAGGTCGACGGCGCCGATCGGCGGCACCAGCGGGCGCACCCAGGACGGGTCCTTGTGGAACAGGGGGTCCTCGCCGGTCGTTGCGTGCCGGTTGTACAGGTCGACCGTGCTCTGGAGCGATCCGGCCGGCAGACCGATCTCGGACTCGAGCTGCGTCGTCGTGTCGCAGACCCAGGTGGCGGCCAGGCCCATCCAGTTCACCTCGTAGGAAGCTTCGTCGAGGATCAGGTAGACCTCGCCGTCCTGCTCATACAGCGCGGACTGGCCGACCCGCCCCATGTACGTGTCCTCATTGATGAAGCGCTGTCCCTGTCCGTTGACGAGGATGCCGTGGATCAGTGTCCGTGGCGGCGTGATGGGCAGCGACACCTCGCCGGCGTACATGTTGCGCACGCTCGCCCCGATGGCCTGGGCCATGCGGATGCCCCGCCCGTCATCGCCTTCGGTCCCCACCTTGAACGTGCCCCGGGCCAGCGGCGGGCAGTGCTGGCGCAGCATGTCGTCGTTGAAGATGAAGCCGCCCGCTGTGAGCACGACGCCGCGCCGGGCCCGCAACGTCACCGTCTCTCCGAAGCGTTGCGCCTGCACACCGACGACCCGGCCGTCGGCACAGATCAGACGGTCGACCCGGGTGTCGTTGGAGACCGCGGCGCCGGCCCCCGTGGCGGCGGCGGCCAGGTGCTGCATGAGCAGCCATCCCGTGGAGCGCTTTGTCTTGGCCAGGTGGCCTCGGGGCGCCGGCCGCGCGATCGCGTTGAACGGGTAGGCGTCCTCGCCACCGGAATAGACGAGGCCCTCGGTGCCGTCCGGTGCCATGGATGTATCGGCGCAGAACGACGGATCGAAAGGGACGCCCCGGGCCACCAGCCAGTCGAAGTGGCCCAGGCTCTCCTCGCAGTAGCGAGCGATCTTGGTCTCGTTCGGATCGGGACCGCAGGCCGCCATCATGTAGCGATACATGTCGTCGAGGGAGTCCTCGAAGCCACAGGCCGTCTGAATCGGCGTTCCCCCGCCGAGGTACACGATCCCCTCGGCCAACGCCGCGGCGCCCCCGGGACCGCCGGTCCGCTCGGTCACCAGGACCCGGGCCCCCGCGGCCACTGCACTGAAGGCCGCCGCCGACCCGGCCGCACCGAAACCGACGACGATCACGTCGGCCGAGTCGTCCCAGTGGGTGATCTCACTGGCGTCGCACGGTGTCACGTCGTTCGGCTCGCGCACTCCATCCTCCCTGCGGTGTCGCCGAGACGGTAGCCGTTGCCGCCGGCCAGTCCCGGCGCCCCGGACCCCCTACCCTCGGGTGTGTGCCGTCCCCGCCCGACCCACCGGCGCCACCGGCGCCACCACCCGAGCTGGAACAGATCGCTCCGGGGTGGACGGCGACGCTCGCCTACCAACTCGTCTCCGACCTGACCACCTGGCGTCTCGCCGGCCCGGGCGGCGCCGTGCGCTTCGCCAAGGTCGTCCGCGGCGGTGATCGCTACCCCACCTTGATCGGGGAATCCGAGCGCATGATCTGGGCCGCCCCGTACCTCCCGGTTCCGGTGGTCGTTGCGCTGGAGCGGCTCGGCGACGCCACCATCCTCCTGACCGAGGGGCTGCCAGGGTGGGACGCCACCCATGCGGAGTGGCGGGGCGACCTCCCCGCGCTCGTGCGGGCCCTCGGCCGCGGGCTCCGGGCGTTCCACGAGGCCGTCGGGGAGGAATGGTGCCCCTTCCGCTTCGACCTGGCGCGTGCCTTGGCGCACGTGGAGGACCGGGTCCGGTCGGGCGACATCAGCCCCGGCGGGTTCCACCACGAGCATGCCCATCTGACCCCGACGGCGGCTCTGGCCGAGCTGGAGACGCTTGCCCCTCCCGACGAGGACCTGGTCGTCTGCCACGGCGACTTCTGCCCCCCCAACATGTTGCTGCAGCAAGGACGCGTGACCGGCTTCGTGGACCTCGGCGAGCTGGGGGCAGCCGATCGCTGGTGGGACGTCGCGGTCGGGGCATGGAGTGTCGGCTGGAACTTCGGGGAGGATCTCGAGACGCTGTCTACGAGAGCTACGGCATTGAAGCGGACCCGAGACGCATCCGATTCTTCCGGCTGCTCTACGACCTGGTCTCCTGACCCGCCGCGGCAACCAGGAGACGGGCGCGGGCGAAGACGGCGTCGAACATCGGCTCCGTGAGCTTTCCGGTGAACGTGTTCTGCTGGCTCGGGTGATATGAGCCGAGCAACGTCCGCCCATCGGGCAACGGGCTCTCAGCCAAATGGGCGAAGACCGGACGAGGGCGGAGCCCGTAGTGGGTGGTCACGGCATGCCAGGCGAATTGCCCCAGGGCGACGACGACGGCGGCCTCGCCGAGGAGCGACAGCTCACGGGCCAGGTACGGCCCGCACGCAGCGCGCTCCGCCGGAGTGGGCTTGTTGGCCGGCGGCGCGCAGTGCACCGTCGCCGTGATGTAGGCGCCGCTCAGCTCCAGGCCGTCATCGAGGGCCGTACTGGTGGGTTGGGAGGCGAAACCCGCCCGGTAGAGGGCGGCGAAGAGCCAGTCTCCCGAACGGTCCCCCGTGAACATCCGGCCGGTGCGGTTGGCGCCGTGCGCGGCGGGCGCCAGGCCGACCAACACGAGTGACGCGTGAGGGTCGCCGAATCCCGGGACACCGCGCCCCCAGTACACCTGGCCCGCGTAGGAGGCACGGCCGGTGCGCGCCACCTCTTCACGCCAGCTCACCAGCCTGGGGCAGCGGCGGCACTCCGCCACGTCCCGTTGCACCAGGGCAACTGAATCCACTCGGCCCTGGTTGGACGCCACGGCGCAGAGCCTACGATGGGCGATCGTGTCCCCGACCGCCCACTCTGCCTCCGCACGCACGTCGACCCGACGTGGCCGCAAGGCTCCTCCGGCGACCGTCGTCCTCCTGGTCCGTCACGGCGTCACCCCCACCACCGGCAAGATGCTCCCCGGTCAGGCGGCCGGCCTGCACCTCGCCGAGAAAGGGCACGCGCAGGCCGCGGCGGCGGCAGAACGCATTGCAGCCCTGGCCAAGGCGCCCACCGCGGTCTACGCCTCGCCGCTGGAGCGCGCCCGCGAGACGGCAGCCCCCATTGCTCGAGCCCTCGGCCTGCGGGTGCGGACCGCCCCGGGTCTCGTCGAGGTCGACGTCGGCGACTGGACCGAGAAGCCCCTGGCCCGCCTGTACCGGACGCCGCAGTGGCCCACCGTGCAACGCTGGCCCGGCGGATTCCGGTTTCCCGGCGGCGAGTCGTTCGCCGAGATGTCGGTGCGCTCCATGGACACCGTGCTCGGCTTGGTGGCCGAGCACCCGGGCGAGACGATCGTCGCGGCGTCCCATGCAGACCCGATCAAGGCCATTGTGGCGGCCGCGGCCGGCATGCCGCTCGATCTGCTGCAACGCCTGGTCATTTCACCCTGCTCCATCTCGGCCCTCCTCTTCTCGGCCGGCGGCCCGGTGGTGCTCTGCGTGAACTCGACGGGCACGCTGAACGAGCTGGCGTTGTCGTGACGGGACACCTGCGGTGAGCGACGAGTACGACTTCGACGCGCCGGACCACTGCACGGTGGGGGTCCTCGGCGAGGTGGGCCAGCGGCTCTTCCTCTTCTATTGCCGCCAGGGGCTGTCCGAGACGACGGTCAAGGTGGAGAAACAGCAGGTGGCGGTGCTGGCGGGCTACCTGGGACGGATCGTCAAGGAGCTCGGCCGGCCGGGCCACCTGCCCGACGACCTCCAGTTCTACGGCACAGAGGAGTTCGAGTGGGTCGTCGGGACCATCGGCGTCTCCTACGACGAAGAGCTCGACCGGGTCATCGTGGTGCTCGAAGAAGTGGGCGTCGAGGACGAGGACGAAGAGGAGGAGGACATGGACAGCGGCCACGTGCTCCGTGTCGCGCTCACCCGCGAGCAGGCAGCCGCCTTTGCCATCCACGCCACCCGACTCGTGGAGGCGGGCCGCCCTCCGTGCCCCCTGTGCTCGCTCCCGTTGGATCCGGCCGGGCACGACTGCCCGCGCACCAACGGGCACCGGCCGCCGGTGACCTAGCTGCGGTGTCCGACCCCGAGGTCGAACGCGTCCTCGTCGAGGGTGACATGGAGGTCCACGGGCGCATCGCCGGGAGCTCCAACGCGACGCTGCTCGTCACGTGCCGGTTGCAGGGAGAGGAGCTGCTCGCCGTCTACAAGCCGTTGAAGGGTGAGCGGCCATTGTGGGACTTCCCCGGCGGGCTCTTCCGCCGTGAGGTGGCCGCCTACGTGCTGTGCGAGGCGTTGGGCTGGGGGCTGGTGCCCGAGACGGTCGTGCGGCCCGAGGGCCCGTTCGGTCAAGGCTCCGTGCAACGCTTCGTCCACGAGGACGGCACCTCGCACTATTTCACGCTGCGCGACGAGCCCAAGTGGCACTCCGTGCTCATGCGGCTGTGCGCGTTCGATGTCGTGGCCAACAACGCCGACCGCAAGAGCGGCCATGTCCTGCTGGCCGAGGAGCGGCTGTGGGCCATCGACAACGGCCTCTGCTTCAACACGCAGGACAAGTTGCGCACGGTGATCTGGGACTTCGGCGGGGAACCGCTCGAGGCCGGCGTGGAGGAGGACCTGGCCCGGCTGGCCCGCGAGGGGCCGCCGGCAGCGCTTTGCGAGTTGCTCCATCCGGACGAGCTGGCCGCCACCTGGGATCGGGTGTCCTGGCTGCTCAGCCTGCGGGCCCTGCCCGAACTGGTCGACGACGGGGAATGGCCGCCGTACCCCTGGCCGCTGGTCTGAGCCGCTCGCAGAGCGGACGGAAGAACACGGAGGTCAGGGCCTCGCCTCACTCATTGACCTGATCCATAGGTATCATCAATTCGCTTTGATCCATGGCTTCGGGCTTCTTCCCAGGCCGCCCCGCCGAGCGCACCCGGAACCGCCATGTCGATTGATCCCTACATCGTCCTCGGGAGTGCCTTGGTGGGCTTCCTTGTTGGAATGACGGGGGCCGGCGGCGGCGCGCTGATGACGCCCATGCTGATCCTCCTCTTTGGCGTCAAGCCGTCCACCGCCATCTCGAGCGACCTGGTGGCGGCCGTACTCATGCGCCCGGTGGGCGCCGTGGTGCACATGACCAAGAAGACGGTCAATTACTCGCTGGTCGGCTGGATGGTGCTCGGCTCCGTCCCCGCGGCGCTTCTGGGCGCCTACGTCCTTCACCTGCTGGGCAATTCCACGGGTGCCGAGAAAAACGTCCAGATCCTCCTCGGTGCCGCGCTCCTCCTCGGCGCTTTCGCCATGGTGCTGCGCTACGGGCTGGACCGCCGTTCGGGCCAGAGCCGCCAGGGCCTGATCGGCGAGGTCGTCGTGCGGCCGGTACCCACCTTGGCCATCGGGCTGCTGGGAGGCTTCGTCGTCGGCATGACCTCGGTGGGATCGGGTTCGCTGATGATCGTGCTCCTGCTCTTCATGTATCCGGTCCTCGGCGCCAACCAGCTCGTCGGCACCGACCTGACCCAGGCCGTCCCGCTCACGTTGGCGGCCGCCCTGGGCGCGCTTGCATTCGGCCACGTCGAGTTCTCCGTGACCACCTCCATCGTGGTGGGGAGCGTGCCGGCCGTCCTCGTCGGCTCGCTCATCTCATCTCGGGCGCCCGACCGCTACATCCGGCCCGTGATCACCTTCGTGATCTTCGCGTCAGGGCTCAAGTACGTCGGCCTCAGCACCACCGCACTGGGCTGGACGCTCGGCGCCGTCCTGGTGGCGGCCGGAGCCGTCTGGCTCGCCTACGTGAGGCCGCGGCGGGCCGGCCTCGAGGCGGCGTCGCCCTCGAACGCGACCCCGGCCCCCGCAATCGAGCCGGATCAGATCTTGTAGCCGAGCGTCCGCAACTCGGCCATCACCTGCTGCGCCGCCACCTGGCCCCCTCCCGGAGTCAGGTGCGTCCCGTCTGGCGTGCGCACGTTGACGACCTGGCCCGCTCCCGTGGTGATGAAGGCGGTGTAACCCCCCTGCGCCGTCCCCAACGACCGGTCGGTACTCAGGTACGTCACCGGTGGATGCGCCTTCACCGCCTGCTGCTGGGCGACGGCGTTGACGTCGGACATCTGCGCGTTCAGGCCCGGGTTCTGCATCGGCGGCATGCCGACCCAGACGACGGTGGCGCCGCCACTCCCGGCGATCTGCATGAACTGCGCCACCCGCTGTGCATAGAGCGTGTTCCACTGGGGCGATGTGTAGGGCACGTCGGGCGGCCCCAGGAAGTCCTGGGCGTCGTTGGCGCCGATCATGATGACCACGACCTGAGGATTTTGCGACTTGAGGTCGGCGGTCAGTTCCGCCGGCCAATTGAAGTAGTCGGGCCTCGTCAGCCCGGTACTCACCCGGCCGTCGAGCGCGGCGCTGACGACGCCGGTGCCCGCCAGATCGGGCTGCAGCGCATCACCGAGGTCGATGCCGATGGAGTCGCCGACGATCAGGACGCGCAGCGGGTTGGCCGCGGTGGGCTCTTTCGGATTGGGCGGCACCGTCGTCGGTGTCGCGGGCGCGGTGCGACCCTTCTTGGGGGCCGGTGCGGAGACCGGGCGCGGTCCCGCCACCGTGAGCCCTGCGGCCCCGCCGGAGAGGCCATCTCCCCGGCCCGTGACAGAGACGATATGCGAGAGCTGTAGAGCACGGCTGATGGCGGCGACCGGTCCGGTCACGTCGAGGCTCACCGTGCGCCGCGTCCCAACCGGCGACACCTGGGCGTTGTGCTGCAGGGTGGGTGCGTACAGCAGGAACCAGAGAGCGAAGGCGGCGACACCGAGCGCCAGGACGCGTTGCCACGGCGCCCGCTCCCTGCCGTCGGGGGCCGCCGGCAGCTCGGCGTGAGCGTGCGACTGGAACTCCTCCTGGGACTCCCAGTCGACGAGGTGCGGGGGAACGCGGGCGTCGGTCATCAGAAGCGGTAGTAGATGAAGGGCGCGACGCCGACCGGACCAAAGGTGGTGATGCCGAGCAGAGCGAAGCCGAGCAGGCCGACCTGCACGGCGACCTTCTGGCGCGAGAACGCCGCCTGCAGGCGGTCCACGCGCAGTGGCGGCACGAACTGCGACGCAATGGTGCCGAACACCGTCACGACGAGGAGCGGTGTGATCAACGGGGACGCCTCACCCCAGCCGCTGAACACGCGGCCGATGACGGAGAGCGCCTGCGAGGTGCCGGTGGCGTTGAAGAAGACCCAGCCGAGGCAGACGTACTGGAAGGTCAGGAAGCGCTGCACCCACACCCGCACCGGCCCCTCGGCCACGCCCGGGAGCCCGCGCCGCTCCCGGCTGGTCCGGCGCAGGTGCCCGAAGGACTGCCCGATTCCCTGCAAGGCCCCCCAGATCACGAATGTCCACGCCGCGCCGTGCCAGAGACCGCCCAGCACCATGGTGATCATGATGTTGCGGATGGTCTGGGCCTGGCCGTTGGCACTCCCGCCCAACGGGATGTAGAGGTAGTCGCGGAGCCAGCGCGACAGCGTCATGTGCCAGCGCCGCCAGAAGTCCTGCAGGTTGCGCGCCGTGTAGGGCGCATCGAAGTTCTGCGGGAAGCGGAAGCCGAGCAGCATGGCGAGCCCGATGGCGATGTCGGTGTAGCCGCTGAAGTCGCAGTAGATCTGCACCGCGTAGCCCCAGGCGGCGAAGATCGCTTCGGGCGCCGAGTGCTGTGTGGGCGAGGTGAAGACCGGCGTGACGATCGCACTCGAGACGTAGGAGGAGATGACGACTTTCTTGAACAAGCCGGCGAGGATGAGCCAGAAGGCGCGCGAGTAGTCCACCGAGTTGGGGTCGCGGCGCCGGCGGATCTGAGGGAGGAGCTCGGTGCCGCGCACAATCGGTCCCGCCAGAAGGTGCGGGAAGAAGGAGATGTACACCGCGAAGTCCAGCGGCTTGGCCGGCTCCAGGTCGCGCCGGTAGATGTCGACCACATAGCTGATGGCCATGAATGTGAAGAAGGAGATGGCGATGGGCAGTCCCACCTGGAGGAGGGGGACCGCCCGGCCCAACCCCGCCGCATGGGTGAGGTTGTCGAGGTTCACCGAGACGAAGCCGTAGTACTTGAACCAGCCGAGGATCGCCAGCAACGCACCGACCGACACGCCCATGGCGATACGCCGCGCTCGCTCGTTCCGCGTGGCGTTGACCCAGGCCCCGCCGGCGAAGGAAACCGCTGTCGTCGTCAGCAGCAGCAGGCAATAGCTCCAGCCCACCCAGCCGTAGAACACGTAGCTCAGGCCGATCATGGACAGCTTCCACCAACCCGCATACGGGTTGAGGAGCCAATTCACCGTGAAGGCGAAGGCGAAGAAGATTGCGAAGTCGATTGTGGGAAAGAGCATGGAGAGCGATCAGCGGAGTGCGCCGAATGTACCGCCGGTCGCCTGCTCTGAGCGGCCACACGCCGGGCTCGAAGGCCTGGCGGGGACCCGGCGTCGCCGCCTCGGCTTCCTCGACTCTGTCGGGTCCGCCCCTCCCCACCCCATTTCCCCGGGGCGGGGATCCGAGGCCTGGTGCCCCGAATGCGGCAGGATCAGCCCTTGGCCTTCAACGCCTCAATGAGCGCCGGCAGAACCTTGTGCACGTCACCCACTATCCCGAGGTCGGCCACCGAGAAGATCGGCGCCTCCTGGTCCTTGTTGATGGCGATGATGTTCTTGGAGCCCTTCATCCCGACGAGGTGCTGCGTGGCGCCCGAGATGCCACACGCCACGTAGACGGTCGGCTTCACGGTTTTGCCCGTCTGGCCGACCTGGTGCGAGTAGGGCACCCAGCCGGCGTCGACGATGGCACGGCTGGCGCCGGCCGCGCCGTGCAGCAGCTTCGCCAGTTCCTCAATCAGCGCGTAGTTGGCGGCATCGCCGAGCCCGCGGCCGCCGGAGACGACGACCGCCGCCTCGTCGAGCTTCGGGCCGGAACGCTCTTCGACGTGGCGCTCCACGACCTTGGCCGTATTGGTGGCGGCGACGTCGGGCACCGGGGCCGGCACGACGGCCGCGGCGGCACCACCGGACGGCTCGGCCGCGAACGACTTGGCCCGGATCACGAAGACGGCCGGGCCCGCACCCGTGAAGCGCGCCGTGACGATCTGGCTGCCGCCGAACACCGGATGCTGGCTGGACAACCCGCCGTCGCTCTCGACCAGGCCGGTCACGTTGGTCAGCACCGGACGGCCGAGCTTGGCGGAGAGCCGGCCCGCCACGTCACGCCCCTCGTAGGTGGCGGGCATGAGGATGGCGTCCGGGGCGTTGCCGCCCTCTATGAGCGCAGCCAGCGCGGCGGCCACCGGCACGCCGGGCAGCATGCCGCCCAGGTCGCCCACGTCGTACAGCGTCGTCGCGCCGTACTCTCCGAGGGGACCCGCCAGCGACGCCGCGTCGGCGCCCCAGGCGACGGCTTCGACCGTCGAGGCGACGGCGCGAGCCTCTGTCAGCAACTCGAGCGTGACGGGCGTCGGCCCGCTGTCGCCCGTTTCGGCCAGGACCCATACCTTGTCGATCGCCATCTCAGACCACCTTCAGCTTCTCGAGGAAGGCCACGACGCGCTGCGCGCCGTCGCCCTCGTCCACCACGATCTCTCCCGCGCCACGCGCTTCGGCCTCGGAGACGTCGGTGATCTCCTGCCCGGCGCCGGCTGCGCCGACCAGCGACGCGTCGATTCCGAGGTCGGCCACCGTCAGGTTGTCCACCGGCTTGGACTTCGCCGCCATGATCCCCTTGAACGAGGGGTAGCGGGGCTCGACCACGCCGGCGGTGACCGTGACCAGGGCGGGCAAGGGGCACACGACCTCGTCGTAGCCCGCCTCCGTCTGGCGCTCGACCTTGACCGAGCCGCCGTCGACGGCGATCGCCTTGGCGAACGTGACCGACGGCAGCCCCATGAGCTCTGCCACCTGCACGGGAAGTGTGCCGGTGTAGCCGTCGCTGGACTCGGTCGCCATCACGACCAGATCGGGGTTGGCCCGAGCGATGGCGGCCGCCAGTACCCGGGCCGTGCCCAGCGCGTCGCTGCCGGCCAGCGCATCGTCACTGATGAGGATGGCCTTTGCCGCACCCATGGCGAGGCCGGTGCGCAGGCCCGAGGTCTCCCCCCCCGGCGCCATGGAGACGAGGGTGACCTCGTCGCCGTCGCCCGAGGCAAGCTGGAGTGCCATCTCGACCCCGTAGTTGTCCGAGTCGTCCATGATGAGCTTGCCGGACCGGTCGAGGGTGTTGGTACCCGGATTCAGCGCGGCGGGGGCGGCCGGATCAGGTATCTGTTTGACGCATACGACGACGTTCATGGCGGACCATCTTTGTGGACCAGGGCCGTTCGCCGCCATTCGACCCGGTGACAAGCCCCTTTCCAGGGGCGCTCCAGCACCGGCGATCACTCTCCGGGCCCTTCAGCCGGCTGCGACGGCAGCCAGGGCGTCGCCCAGGCGGTCTGTGATCACGGTGTCCACTCCCGCGGCCACCATGGCGCGCAGGTCCTCGGGGGCGTTGACCGTCCACACATTGACGGCAAGGCCCATTGCATGAGCCCGCTCGACGAGGTCCGGGCTCACCGACATGACGAAGGGGTGGACGGCGACGAACCCCGCCTCCGCCGCAGCCGCCAGTGCCGGCTCCGCCTCGGCGGCAAAACCCCAGAGGGCGCCGAGCGCCAGGCGGCCGTCGGCGGCCTGCACGGCGCGCAGGGTTGCCATCTGGAAGGAAGACACGATCACACGCGTCGTCCAGCCGGCCTCCTCAATGGTGGCGGCCGTCAGTGCCGCCACGGCCTCACCAGCGTCCCATCCCGGGTCCTGGGGGGCGTTCTTGATCTCCACATTGACCACCATGCCCTCGCAGACCGCCAAGACGTCGGCGAGAAGGGGCACGTGGGCGGGCAGGTCGGCGACCTCCAGTTGGGCGATCGCGCCGAGCCCCGGAATCTCGGCATCGTGATGGACGGCGAGCGCACCGTCCGCCGTCAGGCGCACGTCGAGCTCGACTCCGTCGCCTCCCAGTCGCCGGGCCTCGGCGAAGGCATCGATGGTGTTCTCGGTGAACCCCTCCGTGCAACCCCTATGTGCGAAGACAGCAGTCACCCCATCCGGGTCATCTCCCCGTCACGAATCCACCGTGACGGGCGCCGAACTTTCACCAAAAACTCCTTGCCTGGGCTCCAGCAGACCGTTACCCTCTTCTCCGTTAACCCGCTTTTCACTGACGGACACCATCTGGGTCCGATCATGTGAAAAGGATCACAATGCTGGTGGAGGCACATTCCGATGGCTCTCATGTGGAACCGGACCGTGGATTGGGACGCGGACGACTGGCGGCGATCTGCCGCCTGCCGGAACACCGAACCGGATCTCTTCTTCCCCGTTGGCACGACCGGCCCGGCCGTCGACCAGATCGACGCCGCGAAGCGCGTCTGCCACGCCTGTGACGCGCTCGAGCCCTGTCTCGACTTCGCGCTGGCCACCAACCAGGAGTCAGGTGTCTGGGGCGGCACGTCGGAGGAGGAGCGGCGCAAGTTGCGCAAGGCCTGGTTGGCCGCCCGCCGCTCGCAGCGCGTCGCCATCTGAACAGATCGCCGCACATGCGGCCGCGCGTGCGCCGGCAGCCGGCGCACCGTGACGTTGCTCACCGCGGGGCGCGCACCGGCACCGAGATGGCGACGCGAGTCCCACCCCCGTCGGCGGCCGGCACCGGTTCCATGGAGATCGTCCCCTCCAACTGACTGACGACGAGGTCGCGCACGATCGAGAGCCCGAGGCTCGACGTCCGCTCAATGTCGAACCCATCCGGCAGGCCCAACCCGTCGTCCCGCACTTCGACGCGCAGCGCCGACTCGTCATTGGACATCGTGAGGTCGACGTGGCCCACCGGCGCGTCGCCCGCCGCTCCCCCTGCAGCCTCCAGCCGGACCGCCCCGTCGTGCCCTCCGGCGTTCTCGGGATCGAAGGCGTGCTCCACCGCGTTCTGCAACAGCTCGGCCACGGTCACGGCGAGCGGCGTGGCCACATCGGCGGCGACCTCACCGAGGTCCCCGTGCACGGAAATGACGATCGGCTGGGACGAGACCACCGAGTCTTCGGCCATCTGCACCAGCGAGCTGACGATCTCGGCGAAGGGCACCTGGTCGCTCGGGTCCCGCGACAAGATCTCGTGCACGAGCGCGATGGAGCGCACCCGGCGCTCGGCCTCGTGCAGCGCCACCCGGGCGGCCCGGTCGCCCACCCGGCGCGCCTGGAGACTCAGGAGCGACGAGATCGTCTGCAGGTTGTTCTTGACCCGGTGGTGCACCTCGCGGATGGCGGCATCCTTGGACAGCAGCAACCGGTCGAGGCGTCGCACGTCGGTGACGTCGCGCAGGAGGATCATCGCCCCGGTGACCACTCCGTGGGAGAGGAGCGGGATGCAGTGGACGAGGACGATGACGTCAGGGCGGCGCTCGACCTCCTCGACGACGGGCCGGCCGGTCGCCAGTGCCCACTCGACCGCGGACTCCTCGACATCGAGGTCGCCGAAGCGGCGGCCCTCGGGTTGGGTGTAGATGCCCATGCGGTGGAACGCGTTCATGGCGTTCGGCGACGCGAACTCCACCCGTCCGTCGGCGTCGACCACGACGACGCCGTCGCCCACCCGGGGCGACTCCTCCGTGCCGACGTCCTCGTCGGGGAACGGGAAGGCCGACTGCGCCACCATGTCGGCCAGGCGCTCGAACACGTCGAGGTACGTCCGCTCGTACATGCTGGTCGGCCCCTTGAGCGGCGCCAGCGAGACGCGCAAGAGGGCCCCGATGATGTGGCCCTCGAAGCGGACTGGGATGTTCTCCACCGGCACCTGCTCGCCCAGAATCGGGTGATGGATGCTGCCGCGCACGATCTCGCCGGAATGGAGGCACTGGGCCACCAGGGTCCACTGCGACTCGTTCACCGTCTGGCCCACGAGGTCCTGGTCGACCAGGGTGGGCCGGTTGTTGGGGCGCATCTGGCCCAGCACGACCAACTCGGGATCTTCCTCCACCGGGTCGGTCACCGCGGCCGCGGCCCCGGCACCTGCGCCGTCGCCCGACGGGCCGGCGAGCGTGCCGTGCACCGGCACCAGCAGGAGTAGGTCGGAGAAGGAGAGGTCGGCCAACACGCTCCAACTCCCGAGCAACCGCTGCAGGTGCTCGAGTTCCTCGGGCTTGAGATCCGTGTGGCTGAGGGCCAGCTCGGCGGGAGTCGGCATCAGCCCACCGCCTCGGCTCGCCCCGACACCGGGACCGGGTACGCGGTACGACCCCGGTATCCCTGCAACGCGCCCGCTCCCGCCGCGCCGAGCACGGCCCGCAGGTCGTCGGCTCGGTCGGCCACGTGCTCCAGCCGGTGCGCGTCCGACGCTGTGGTCAATGGCACACCGCCGGCGACGAATCGCTCGAGCAGTCCCATGGCCGGGTACTGCTCACCCGCCGGCTTGCGCCAGCCGGCGGAGCTGACTTCGGCCGCCATGCCCGAGGCGACAGCGGCCTCGGCGATGCGGTCCCACCACTCGGCCGGTGCATCGGGCACGTACCCCGCCGCCTTGATCAGGTCCGGGTGGGCCAGCACGTCGCAGGCGCCCGATGCCGCGAGTTCCTCCAGCGCCTCGGTGTAGGCCTCCCAGCAGTCGTCGACCTGCCGCACGGACCACTCGGCCATGGAGGCGGGGTCATCGAGGTCGTCGAAGCGCCACCCACCCACCCAGTGCACCGAGCCCAGCAGCACGTCGAAGGGGTACCCGGCCAGGAGTTCGGCGACGTCGTCCATGCGGCCCTCGTAGTAGTCGACCTCCAACCCGATGACCACCGGGAGCCCGGCTTCCTTTGCTTCCTGGGCGCACGCCACGTAGGCGTCGAGATCGGCCGTGGCGTGGAACTTGTAGTACTCGGCCATGTTCTCGGCCAACGCGGCCGGCACCCGCTCATCGTTCCAGAATCCCCCGACGAGCGCGTCGGCCTGGCGGAAGCGGAAGAGGTGCTCGGTGACGGCCAGCTCGGTCACGCCCGCCGCCTGGGCCCGGGCACAGTACTGGGCCAGCTGCTCCAGCCGCAGCGGCGTCTCGTGCTCCGAATGGGGCCAGAGGTGGAGGTGGTAGTCGAGCACGGCAGCCGTTTCCCCGTCCGCCCGTCTAGCCGGCCCGGCGGATCAGCGTGACGCCATCCCTGATGGTCGTCAGCACACAGACGACACGGGGATCGTTGACGACCTTGTCGTTGAAGGCCCGCAGCGCCCGGGCCCCTTCGTGCGGATCGCTCTCCGAGGCCAACACGCCGCCACCCTGCAGCGTGTTGTCCACGATGATCAGCCCGTGCCGCGCCAGCTTGGGCAGCACCGCCTCGTAGTAGGCGTCATAGGTGACCTTGTCGGCGTCAATGAAGACGAGGTCGAACGACCCCTGCAACTCCTCCAGGGAGCGCAACGCCGGCCCTTCGATCACGCTGATGTGGCTCTCGAGCCCGGCGTCTGCGATGTTGCCGCGCGCCACCTGGGCGTGGTGCGGGTCGACCTCGAGCGAGATGATGGCACCGTCCTTGCCCAGGCCGGCCGCCATGGCGATGGCCGAGTAGCCCGTGAAGGTGCCGATCTCGAGGACGCTGGTCGCCTGCGTGGCGAACACCAGCAGCTCCAGGAAACGGCCCTCTTGACGCCCCACCATCATCCCCCAGGCGGCGAAGCCTTCCTTGGTGGAGGCGTCCACCGACTCGAGGTGACCCGGAGGCGCCGTCGTGTGCGCGTCGGCGTACGCCAGGACCTCGGGATTGATGAGTTGGGCCATGGCACCGATGGTAGGCGCCTCCCGACCCCCCTATTCCCAGACCAGCGCGCCCAGCCGGAGCAGCCCGCCCATGTCGTAAATGTCGGCGTCGAAGAAGGGGACGGTGACCAGCACGTCGGGCGCCCCCCTGAGCTCGGCCTGCTGCTCGGCCTCGCGCCGCGCCACCACGCCGAAGTTGAGAAAGCTCTCGGCTACCTCACCGAGCACGCGGCCCGCCACCACGGGGTCGTCGGTCAGCCCCTCGCCCAGTTCGGTGGCGCGAGCGGCGATCGACTCGGCCAGCTTGTCGGTCTTGGCGTCGCGCAGGTACTCGGGCAGCACCTTGTTCAACACCACGGCGCCCAGGTGCAGCTTGCGCGCCGTGAGCTGGGCCGAGAAGAACTCCGCCTCGCGCACGGGTGTGGCCTCGAGTGTCGACACCACCATGAAGGTCGTGCGCCGGTCCGACAGCAGCCGCGTCACGGCGTCGGCTCGCTCGACAAAGCCGGCGTGCATCGACTGGAAGAGGATGAAGAACTCGGAGATGTCGGCCAGGAACTGCGTGCCGAGGATGCGGTCGGCCACCTGGTAGAAGGGCCGCGACGCGATGTTCACCAGCCGCGACCGGTAGGGCACGATCAGCCAGCGCAGCAGGCGCGAACTGAAGAAGTCCGCCATGCGCTGCGGGGCGTCGAGGAAGTCGAGCGCGTTGCGCGTCGGCGGTGTGTCCACCACAATGAGGTCGTACTTCCCGCCGGAGTGGATCTCGTAGAGCCGCTCCATGGCGATGTAGTCGTGCGACTGCACGAACCGGCCCGAGATGTTCTGGTACAGCGGGTTGGCGAGAATCTGCTCACGGGTCTCGGCGTCGGGGGCGTGCCGGCGGATGAGGTCGTCCCAGCTCTGCTTGGTGTCGAGCATGGCCGCCCACAGCTCTCCCCGAGGGTGGGCCGCCGCGTTGGTGAACACCTCGTCGGGGATGCGGACCTCGTCGTTCCCGATCCCCTTCAACCCCAGCGCGTCGGCCAGCCGGCGCGCCGGGTCGACTGTGAGCACCAGCACCCGCCCGCCCTGCTCGACCACCGCTGTGGCAGCCAGTGCGGCGGCAGTGGTGGTCTTGCCCACGCCCCCGGGCCCGCAGGCGATGACGATGTCCTTGGCGTCGAGCAGCTGCCTGACCGTCTTGACCGCCGAGGCCGGGGTCGAGCTCACAGCCCCAGCTCCTCACCCAACGAGTGGGCGACCTGGCGGGTGGTCCGGGCCCCGAAGCTGCGGACGAAGAGGTACGGCAGCAGCAGCACCGGCATGCCGTCGGGCAGCCCCGCCTGCAGGCGCTGCAGGTGGGCCGACCGCGTCCGCCGCATGGTGACGGCGAGCCGGGCCGCCTCGAGTACGGGCGCCACCGGTCCGCCCGCCCGCTCCGACAACACCTCTTCGTTCTCCGGCGCTCGCAGCTCCTCGAAGATCTCCTCCTCGCGCTGGCCGAAGAGCTCGGGCAGCACCCGGTTGACCACGACGGCCGACATGCGCACCGTCGTCTCCTCACGCACGCGCTGCTCCAGCTCGAGGGTCTCGCTCACCGGCATCTCCTCCGGCGTGCACACCGCGACCAGGCCGGTCTGAAGGGGATCCGAGAGGATCTCGAGCATCCAGTCGGTCTGGCTGCGGATCAGGCCGACCTTGACGAGATCGTTGATGGCCTGGGGCGCCGCCAGTTGCCCGATGATGTGCCCGCTGGCCGGGGCGTCCACGACCACCAGGTCGTAGTGCCGCTCCTTCACCTCCCAACAGAATTTCCCCACGGTCAGGATCTCCCGCACGCCGGGCGCCGCGGTGGCCACGAAGTCGAACGCCTTGGCCAGCGGGCCGATCCGGCCCACCACGGGGATGCGCAGCTGCAGCTTGAGGTACTCGCGGAGCGACGCCTCCGTGTCCATCGACATCGACCAGACGTTCGGCGCGATCTCCCGCGGCGTGAAGTCGGTCGGGGGCGCCTCGAACAGCGACGTCACGTCGCCCTTGGCGTCAACCTCGCAGACCAGCACGCGCTTGCCGTGCTCGGCGGCCAGCTGCGCCAGGCCTGCGGCAACCGTCGTCTTGCCCACGCCGCCCTTGCCGGTGACGAACACCAAGCGCAGGTCCAACAGATCCGGGGCGGCGCTCACCACCGGCGCGCCTGTCCCGCCGCCACTCCCGTCCTCAGGGGGCGCCGAACCCGACGCGGCGATCCCCCGCCGGCGCTCCCACCTCGACGTAGGCCACCTTGACGACCGGGACGCCGACGCGGCGGCCCTTGCGGTCGGTCAGCCAGAGGACTCCGTCACCCGTCTTGAGCAGCTTCTCGATGTCAGCGACCACGTCGTCGCGGTCGGCATCGTCGGGCATCTCCACTTCGAGTTCCTTGGGGGTGTGGGTGATGCCGATACGCACGTCCACCTGGTCTCACTCTCCTCACGACCTGTCGGACGGTTCCGAGGCCACCTCGACGTTACTGCGACCGGGCAGACTGCTGGACATGGACGGGCCGCCCACGGCTGGGAAGACGGAGCGCAGTGCCCGGTGGGCAGCGACGATGGCCGGCTACTCCGGACCCGTGCGGCTGGCCCATGCCGACTCTCATGCCCGTGTCGGGCCGGCCGCGGAGTCGTCCCCGGCAGGTCCCGCCGCCCCATCGAGGTCGCCGAGGGGACGCTCGGAGCGTCGCGAGCTCGAGGACTGGTTGCTGGCCCCCGGGGCCACGCGTTCGTCGGACGCCGGCGACCGGGCCGAGCCCGAGTCGCCCGATGACTGGCGGACCAGTTTCGAACGCGATCGTGACCGCATTCTGCACGCCACCTCGTTCCGCCGACTGGCCGGGAAGACACAGGTCTTCGTTTTCCCCCAGGACCACCAGCGCACCCGTCTCACCCACGCCCTCGAGGTGGCGCAGGTCGCCACGGCCATCGCACGGGCTTGCCGCCTCAACGTCGCCCTGACCGAGGCCATCGCCCTGGGACATGACTGCGGGCACGGCCCCGGGGGTCATGCCAGCGAGGATGCGCTCGATCCCTACGTGTCCGGCGGATTCGACCACGCACCATGGGGGGCACTGGTGTCACTCGCTCCCCTGAACCTGTGCGCCGAGACCGTGGACGGGATCGCCAACCACAGCTGGTCGCGCCCGGCCCCTTCCACGCCCGAAGGTGAGGTGGTCAGCTGGGCCGACCGCATCGCGTACGTCTGTCATGACTGGGAGGACGCCGTCTTGTCCGGCATCGTGGTCCCGCACCAGCTGCCGCTCGCCGTGCGGGCCCATTGCGGCGAACGCCGCAGCGCCCAGCTGGGCGCTTTCATCAACGGTGTTGTGTCGGCCTCCCTCCGCACCGGCCAGGTCGGCATGGAGGAGGAGGAGGCCGAGGCGCTCGCCGCCTTCAGGACCTGCAACTACGAGCGCATCTACCTGCGCGACGCCTCGTTGCGACAGGGCGAAGCGGTGATCAGCGTCCTGCGGGCGCTGGTCGAGCACTTTTCGGACCGTCCCCACCTGATCACCGACGGGGGGTCGACATCCGACGACTCCTCGGACGTCGTCGCCGGCAGCGAGGCTGCGGTGCGGGCCGCCGTCACCTACGTGGCGGGCATGACCGATCGGTTCGCCTTCCGCCAGGCGGTCGCCCTCCTCGGCTGGGACCCGGCCAAGCTGCCCGCCGGCGTCGACGCCTGAACACTCCCTTTCCGGCTCACGCCAGCTGGTCGGGGAAGGTAGGCGGGCGCTTTTCCGTCAGCGCGGCCACCCCCTCGGCGAAGTCGGCGCCCTGCATCATCTCGACCATGCGGGAGCCGGCGTCACGGACCGAAGAGGCCACGTCGCCATGGAGGTCGCGGTAGAGCTGCAGCTTGGTCGCAGCCAATGAGGACGGCGCAATCTCGGTCGCGAGCCGCCCGGCGTAGTCGTAGGTGAAGGGGAGCAGCTCCTCAGGTGGCAGCACCTCGTTGACCAGCCCGAGCTGCTTCGCTTCCTCGGCCAGCACGATCCGGCTCGAGAGCAGCAGGTCGGCAGCCCGCGTGACGCCGAGCAGCCGCGGCAACAGCCACGACAGGCCGTACTCGGCGGGCAGGCCGAGGCGGCCGTGCGACGTGGTCAACTTGGCGCCTTGCGCCGCGAAGCGCAGATCGCAGTAGCAGGCGAGGACCAGTCCGACCCCGGCTGCAGGCCCGTTGACGGCGGCAATCATCGGCTTGGGGATGCCGAACTGAGAGGCGAAGTCGGCATCGAACTCGGGACGGATGCCGTAGCCGGGCCGGGCGACGTCGTCGCGCAACCCGTCGTCGTAAGAACCCCGTTCGACATGGCCCTCCAGCGCCCGGGCGTCGGCACCGGCACAGAAGCCGCGGCCCGCGCCGGTGACGACGATGACGCGGACCTCGGGGTCGGCGGCGGCGCGCTGCAGCAACGACAGATATTCCGCGTGCATCCGGCCGGTCCACGCGTTGAGTCGCTCCGGCCGGTGCAAGGTGATGGTTGCGACGCGGGCGGAGACCGCGTAGCGGGTGACCTTGAGCTCGGCGAGCTCCACGTCAGTCCAGCGTGGCGTAGCGGGCCAGGTGGAACGAGCCGGCCTCGACCACCTGCTCGAACTCGGCCTGGACCGGGTGACCCTCGACGGCGCGCTGGTAGGCGGCGGCGGCGTCTTCGGTGGACCACAGGGTCACCACCAGCCAGTCCTCACCGTGACGGGCGGTGGTCCGGCGCATGAAGCCCGGCTGGTTCGGCACGAGCTCGGTCTGCATGCGGCGGTCCAGAGCCAGGAACGACTCGTCGGTCACGCCCTCGGCCAGCCTGAACATGGTGATCTCGACGATCGACACCGGTCAGGCCTGGACCAGCATCACGGGGTTGCCCTCGGGATCGGTGATGCCGGCCAGAGTGGGTCCGTCGGGGACGTCGAAGGGCTCGGCCACGATGGTGCCGCCGAGGGACACCGATCGGTCCAGTGAGGCGCGCAGGTCGGCCACCTGGACGTAGAGCGTCACGCCCGACCGCTCGCTGCCACGGATGTGGCCGCCCGGGCCGGGCTCGGGCCCGCCTATGCCCGCCGGGATGTCCATGATGAAGCCGTCGCCGATCTGCCAGTTGAAGAGGTCTGCGTAGAAGGCGCGTTGCCGTACGGGGTCGGTGGCCTCGATCTCCCAATGCACCACCGGCCGTGCCCAGTCCTGCACCATGCCACCTCCCCTCGTCGCGGCCCACAGTACCCAGCCCGACCCCTCATGCCACTGGTATCGGGCTGCCGCACCGCGTGACCGGACAGATAGCGTAGGGCGGCATCGTGCGGCAGGCATCGTGCGGCAGGCATCGTGGGGCAGGCATGGGTGCGTTCGGCAGTGCGGTGTCGATGCCGGCGCGCCGTCGGAGTCGGACCGGGGTCACGGAGAAGTTGGCGGAGTTTTCCGAGAGGCGGGTCCGCTCGAGCGAAAAGGGTTCGAGATGCTGGCCGCGGACGACAGGCGAGGAGTACGATCTCAGCGCGGCTCGGGGTTCAGCGTGCCCGGAGAGTGGTCCGCTCCAGAAATTGGCGACAGGCGCGACGCAGCGGAGAAGGGAAACACGCGGTGACTCACTGGACGCACGCTCTGTCCAATGTCTCGCTGGTCGAATTCGTCCTCTTGGCTGCGTTCACGGCGCTGCAGTGGGTTCGTCACCGGATCCGCGGTGCGGTCTGGGTCGCGCTGTCGTTCGCCATTCTCGGCGGGGTGTCATTGGCCCTGAAGATCGACCCGGGGCTGGTCACGAACCAGAACGTGGCCAAGGGGCTCGTCGCCCTCCTGCTGGTGGTGCCCTACTGCCTGTTCCGCTTCGCAGCGACATTCCGCACGCCGGGACGTATCGTCCGCTCCCTGGCCATCATCCTCACGGTCGGCATCGTGCTGTTCACCTTCACGCTGAAGTACCTGCCGGCGCCGGGATTCCCCGCACCGCCGCACTCCCTGGCCTACCGGATCTCGTTCCTGGTCGCCTTCGGATTCCTTTGTGGCTACGTGGTCGTGTCCCTGCTCCTGGCGGGCCGCGGGGAGCCCCCGATCGCCGCCTCGCGCATGCACCTCCTGGCCATCGCCGTGGCGGGGCTGCAGATTCAGGTGGTGGTAGCCGCGCTCGGGCTCCAGGGCCCCACCGTCGACCTGGTCACGCAGGCGCTCACCGTGGTGATGGGCGTCCTGTTCCTCGTCGCGTTGGTGCTTCCCTCCTCCGTGCGCGTGTTGCTCAGCCGCAGGGAGGACGTGGCCTTCCGGCGGGCCGTGAGCGAGCTCGTGTCCGCCGGTGATTCTCGGGACGTGGCCGAGCACCTCCTTCCCCACGTGTGCGCCCTCGTGGGCGCGTCCTGGGCCGCACTCCTCGCCAGCGACGGCACGGTTTTGGCCCGCTCTGCCGTCGGGACGGATGACGACGGGCCCGATGTGTGGGACGCAGACAAGGCCGGAAACGGCCAACGACGGATCACCGTGCAGACGCAGAGCGGCGCCACCCACGCGCTCATCGTCGAAATCAGCCCGTCCATGCCGTACTTCGGCAGCGAGGAGCTACGTCAACTCGACCAGCTGGCCGACATGGTCGGGCTCGCCATCGAGCGCTGCGAGATGGCCGAGCGGATGGCCTTCCAGGCGTCGCACGACGGGCTGACCGGGCTGGCGAACCGCACCATGTTCATGGAGCGCCTGGAGGAGGCGATGCGCCACGTCGGCCGCCGCCGGGCCTCGCTGGCCGTACTCTTCATCGACCTCGACCGCTTCAAGCTGGTGAACGACCGGGCGGATCATTCGGCCGGCGACAGGGTCCTCAAGGAAATGGCCGACCGGCTCACGTCCATGACACGCGGGGTGGACCTGGTGGCGCGCTTCGGTGGCGACGAGTTCGTGGCCTTCGCCGAGGTCGACCACGAGAACGACGCTCTGGACATGGCCGAGCGGATCCGCACCGGGCTGAGCGCACCGGTTGCCATCGGCGGCGGGCAACTGGTGGTGACCGCCAGCGTCGGCGTGGTCATGACGACCGACGGCTCGACGTCGCCCGCTGCGCTGCTGCGAGACGCCGATAACGCCATGTACGAGGCGAAGCGGTCAGGCCGCGATCAGGTCGTGCTCTTTCACGGCCACGCCCGCGAGCTCGCCAACCGCAAGTGGGGGCTCACCCCCGCCCGCGCCCGCCGGCTCAGCGCAGGCTGAGCTCCCGCCGGTACACCCGGGCGGGGCCGAGGGCGGCCAGCTTCTCGGCAATGGTCCGGAACGCCTGCGCCGTCTCGCTGTCCGGATCGACCGCCGTGACAGGGCGCCCCTCGTCGCCACCCTGGCGTACCGCGTTGACGAGCGGGACCTGTCCGAGCATGGGGATCCCGAGGTCGGCGGCCAGGGTGGCACCCCCGCCGCTGCCGAAGAGCTCGTAGCGCTTCCCGTCGTCGCCGGTGAACCAGCTCATGTTCTCGATGACACCGCGCACGGAGAGCTTGAGGCGCCGGGCGGCGAACGCGGAGCGCTGGGCCACCCGCTGCGCCGCGGCCTGGGGGGTCGTCACGACGACGATCTCAGCCCGCGGCATGACCTCGGCCAGCGTGAGTGCGACGTCGCCCGTGCCCGGCGGCATGTCGATGAGCACGAAGTCCGGCTCGCCCCAGTACGCATCGGTCAAGAACTGCTGAATCGCCTTGTGCAGCATCGGGCCGCGCCAGATCACCGGCTGGTCGTCCGGCACGAAATAGCCCATGGAGAGGCACTTGACGCCGTGGGCCGAGGTCGGGATCACCATGTCGCCGATGATGATCGGATCGTGATCGGTCCCGAGCATCTTGGGCACGGAGAAGCCGTACACGTCGGCGTCGAGCAACCCCACCCGGTGGCCGGCCTGGGCCAACGCGATGGCCAAATTCACCGTCACCGTCGACTTGCCGACGCCACCCTTGCCCGATGACACGCCGATGACGCGGGTCTTGGAGTCCGGGCCGAGAAACGCCGGCATGGGCGCGGCGGGCGCGTGCCCGTGCCCCGCGTGGTCGTGCCCATCGGCGTCGTCCCCACCATCGTGCTCGACGTCGCCGGCCATGCCGACCCGCAGCCGCTGCCGGAGACCGGCGCGCTCTTCGTCGGTCATCACGACGAATTCGAGCTCGATCTCCTCCACACCGGCCACCGAGCCGGCGGCGCGGTGGATCTCCTCGGCAAGGTCCTCCATGCCGGGCCAGGCGGCCACCGGCAGGGCCACTTCAATCTGCACCCGGCGGCGACGCGACCGCACGGATCGCACAAGGCCGAGGTCACCCAGAGTCAGGCCGATCTCGGGCTCCCCGACCGCGCCCACTGCAGCCTCGAGCTGTAATTGGTCTGCTGCCATGCACTCCCTCGTCTCGGGTGGGATC
>Ga0182024_10003110_pt1 | contig 40112 bp, 39 predicted proteins | sample P32metaG_FD_120480 | JGI IMG/M metagenome (GOLD analysis project Ga0182024, IMG submission 120480) | Permafrost microbial communities from Stordalen Mire, Sweden - P3-2 metaG (Illumina Assembly) | ecosystem: Environmental > Terrestrial > Soil > Wetlands > Permafrost | place: Sweden: Stordalen...
GGAAGGGGGTCCCCGCCTCTCCGCTTCGCTTCGACCCGGGGACCCCCTTCCTCGACCAACACATCACAGATGTTTATGGCGAGGCCAGATGCAGAGTGGTTAGCGGGAGCGAGCGGGCAGCAGCAAGCTGATAGGCGTGAACAACAACTACAAGCGGGCTATCGGGCGGTGGACGTAGTGGCGGACGTGGCAGGCGGAGAACTGTAGGGGCGGTCAAAGGCGGACGGCGACATGGACGGGGATCACGGGATGGCGGGTGTCGAGGTCGGCCAGCAGGTGTCGGGCATCGAGGCGTCCATATGCTGGCACTTGAAACGAAGCGCTTACGGCAGCGTCGAGGGGTAGCGGCGTCGGCGCTTCCTTCACGCCTGTTGGGTCGCTCGTTTAGGCGATCCACTCCGTGGAGGAAAGCGTCGCTCCCGTCAGGCGCCGGCCAGCGCTGGCAACCGCCGCTGCGTGTAATCGGCTTGCGCGGTGAGCACCTTGCTCGGCTTTCTGGGTGTGGGCCTTGCGCAACTCATGAGCCAGCCGTGGACGCGCGTGGTGCTCGTGCTCGAGCCGGATGCGCCGCCCGCGACGAGCGATGTGTCGGCGGCTCTGGAAGGGAGCCGCCGACACATCGATCCAACAGCCCACGCTGTGGCGTGCGTCTGGTCGCTACGGGCTCCGAGCGCTTCGAACAAGGCGGCGAGCTCGAGAAGCGAAGGAGCGGCGTGAGCATGTCCGCTCGCTCCGGCCTCGCAGAGCGGGCCAGTCTCTCCGGCCAGGACCTCGGCCTCCTCTCCGTGCAGTTTGGACGGCGCAAGGGGGCGCCTCCGATGATGTGTCTCACCGACCGGGACCTTCGCCTCATGGCCCTGCTGCTCGATGTCAACTACCTGTTGACCAGCCAGCTCGTGATGCTCGGCTGGGGATCTTCCCGCACCAGGGCCGCACAGAAACGGCTGAAGGTTCTGCACGACGGCGGCTTTCTCGATCGCTTCCGCCCGGTTCGCAGAATCGGCAGCGCCGAGTGGATCTACCGCCTCAGCACCCGGGGATGGAAGGCGCTCGCCTCACAGGAAATGGTGGACGGCGCTCGCTACAAGCCGGCGGCGTTCACGAGCATCAGCTACACCGAACACGACCTCCAGCTCTCGGCGCTGATCCTGCGCATCGCCCTCGCTGCCGGCGGCTCATACACCCACGGACTGATCGACACGATGCCGTTCACCTGGCAGGGACCTCGCAGCGGACGCATCGCCTGGCGGGGGCCGCGCGGCGGCCGCAGCGATCGGGATTGGCGCGACGACTTCGGCCTGGAAGCGCACGACGAGCTCGACTCGGACGTGCACGACGAGCTCGACTTGGATGGGCCCGACAAGGTCAAACGCTCGCCGGCCGCACAGCTGCCGCCGGACACGCGCCTTTATCGGTGCCAGAGCCGAAGCGGCTATCTCGAGCCCGACGCCACCCTGATCGGAGGTTCGAGCGAGAACCGCTTCGCGGTGCTGATCGAGTACGACCGCACCGACCGCCCGCACAAGCAGATCGACCGCCTGCGCCGCTACGACTGGTGGCTGCTGGAAGGCTGGCGCGAAACGCATTTCGCCACGCACGCCTCTCCGCCGACGGTTGTCTTTCTCACCTCGCGTGACCGGCCGCTGCGCCGCCTGATCGAAACTGCCGACGACGTGCTGAGCGCCTGGCACGGCCGTGCGGACGCCGGCCCACGCGAGGGCACCCATCCGGCGAGGGAGCGGATCCTGTTCACGAGTCGCGAGCGCATCCACGCCAGCGACTGGACCATGGGCCGGACGCCGAGCCTGCCACCGGTGCTGCGCGAGGAGCCGGACGCCTGCCGGCCGAACTCGCTCGTCTACGACCTGCCGTCGATGTTCGCGAATCGCCCACCCCAACCGAGCGATTTCGCCCTCATTCCCGGCGTCCGGGACGTGCAATGAGCAGCGCCTCCCCGAGGCTCGCGCCCGGCGACCAATCCGCAAGTCACCACTCGGGCGTCAGGAGTCCCTCCGATCGTCTTGCGCTGAGTGCACTCGAGGCAGCGCTCGCTGCCGCGCGCGAGCTCGGAGAAGATCGGCCCGCGCTTGAGATCGTGGCGGGCTCGCTCGCGGAGATGGGGGTGCGGGCGGTAGGAACCACGCGCTCGGCGCGTGTGCTGAACCGTGACCGCGACGCGTGGCTGCTGCGGCTGCGGAGCGCCGAACGCAGCGCGAGCTCCATCAGCGCCTACCGCCACGCGATCGACGATCTTCTCTCCTGGGCGCACCGCTGTGACCGCGACGCGGAGCTGTTCGAGGAGCACACGATCGTCGACTACCTCGGCGAGTACCGAGCGCGCTGTGAGCCGGCGCCTGCCACCTACCATCGCCGCTTCCTGCTCTTGCGCTGCTTCATGCGGTGGGTGAGCCATCGCAACGGTTTGCCCGACCCGTTTCTGGAGCTGCAGGCCCCTCCGAAGCCGCGACAGGAGAGCGACTGGCTCACCCGCGAGGAGTTCGTCAAGCTGCTGCACGCCGCGGAACACCCGCCGCGCCGCCGTCCTGGCCTGGCCGAGCGCGACCAGCTCGTGCTGCTCACCCTGGCGATGACCGGCCTGCGCCGCTCGGAGTTGATCGCGCTTGACTGGGGCGATGTGACCCTCGACGGCCCGCGGCCGTCGCTGCTCGTGCGCTGCGGAAAGGGTGGCAAGCCGCGCCGCCAGCCGCTGCCGACCCAGCTCGTAGGAAGACTCGAACGCCTACACGACGAGCGTTACGCATCGCCTTCCGACCCCGTCTTCTGCGGCCTTCAGGGCGCTCGGCTTCAGCCGGCGATCCTCGCCGACATCATCCGCCGGGCGAGTGCGCGCGCCGGCATCTCAAAGCACGTGACCGCGCACACGCTGCGTCACACCGCCGCGACGTGGTTGCGCCAGGCGACCGGCGATACCCGCCTGGTCGCCGAGTACCTCGGTCACGCAGACCTCTCGACCGTGAGCCGCTATGCCCACGTCGCAAGCGAGGAGCTGCACGCCGCCACCCAGGCGCTCGCCGACGGGCCCCCCGGGGACCGATCGCCATCCTCGCCCCGGACTACGAGCGACGCCTCCGGGCCAGAACTCGGGATCCACCCCGAGCAGCTCACCGCCTGGGAGTGATCCTTGCGGGCGTCCGCTGCAACTGCTAGAAATGCTCCCGCAGCGCGGATCGTCGTCGGAGAGGTATTCCGAACGCCCGCGCCGAGCGATTCCATAGAAATCGCCTCCGAGATGCCGGCAACCCTTACCCCGTCAAGAACCCAGCGACTCGACATATAGAAAAACCCCGCCGGAGCGGGGCTTTTCCTTAGCAGATCGATAAGCCGGATTCTGTCATTGAACAGCCATCCATCTGAGCGGCCTACCTGGACCTTGGCGGGCAACCTGCAAGCGGTCCTGTTTGGCCTTGCATCGAGTGGGGTTTGCCCAGCCGCCGCGTCACCGCGACGCTGGTGCGCTCTTACCGCACCATTTCACCCTTGCCTGCCCGCCGTTCACGTGGGACGGCGGCCATCGGCGGTTTGTTTCTGTGGCACTTTCCCGCGGGTTTCCCCGGGTCGATCCCTCGACCACCCTGCCCTGTGATGTCCGGACTTTCCTCGAAGGCTCATCGCCTCCGCGGCTGTTTGACCTGCACCGTCCAACCTAGCGCCTGAGCCAGCCGCTGTGAAGGCCCGATCGATGCCCTGCAGAAGAGCGGCTCGCGCAGGGCTCGGTTCAGATGGTCCTCAACAAGCCCACCACGCGCCCAAGCACCTTGACCTCCTTGCTGCGAATCGGCTCCAAAGCGTCATTCTCCGGCTGCAGCCGAATGTGGTCGGCTTCCCGGAAGAAGCGCTTGACCGTCGCCTCCTCCCCCAGCAGCGCCACCACGACGTCGCCGTCCTGGGCGGTGTCCTGAGAGTGCACGACGACGAAATCGCCCTCGAGAATGCCGGCGTCCTTCATCGAGTCGCCGCGAATCCGCAGCAGGTACTCGCCGTCTTCCCCGCCCGCGATCTCGGGCACCGCGACGTACTCCTCGACGTTCTCCTCGGCGAGCATCGGCTGTCCGGCGGCCACCGAGCCCACCAGCGGCAGGCCCTCTCCGCGCACGATGCCCCGCACGCTCTCCACGGCACGGTCGAGCAGCTCGATCGCCCGCGGCTTGGACGGATCGCGACGCAGTAGCCCGATCTTCTCCAGATTGGCCAGATGCGCGTGCACCGTCGAGGAGGACGCCAGACCGACGGCCTTGCCGATGTCGCGCACGGTCGGCGGATAGCCGTACCGGGCGGAGTACTTGCGGATGAAGTCGAATATCTCCTGCTGGCGCTTGGTCAGATCCATGTTGGACTCCCTGTTCCGATGGACTGCAGCCTGAAACGAACGTGTGTTCGCACTGTAGCGCCGCGCGAAGACGGATTCAAGTCCCACCTGCAACGGCCGCGATCGCCCCCGGCGGCCGGGGCTATACTCGCCCACTCTGCGCCCGTGGCGGAATTGGTAGACGCGCAAGGTTGAGGGCCTTGTGGGGAGATTTCCCCGTGATGGTTCGAGTCCATTCGGGCGCACTAAAAGAGGCCTGCTGAGCGGGGCCTTTTTGATGCCCGGACCCAATCTGCCCTGGCCTCAGCGCAGCGACGCTCGGCGCCCCCGAGGCAGGAGAGGCCGCCGAGCAGATCGGGAAGTTCCTGTGGGCCCGGTTCGCTAACCCGACAGCTGGATCGGCTTATTGCTCGCGGGCCGGAATCGGCTCAGCGAGCGCAGCGCGCCCGGGAGCCGCGGGGAAGGGGTCGGCGAAGTACTGGGTCTCGTGCGTTACGAGACGGTCGGTGATCTCCATGACGCTGACCGAACATGTGGGCACGCCGTCGTAGGTGATCACGCACTCGCTCACCCAAAGGTCGCCGTGGCCCAGGATCCGGCGGATGGTGAAGTGGCGCTCGGCCGGATGCCCGCCGCGTTGCGCCTGGATCTTTACCCGACCTCTGAAGCGCTCGCCGGACTGCGGGTAGTCCAAGATCGCGTCCTCAGCGTAGATCGCATGCTCAGCGTCTAGGTCCCCGCGCTCGGAGGCCTCCCAGTGCTGCTGGATCCGAGCCCGGATATCGGCTTCACGATCAATTGCGCTGCTCATACGGTGGCCCCTCATGACGAGTAAGGAATGCTGGCTCGCTCGCACGACAGATCTTAGTGGAGGTGCTCGTGCAGGTTGGGACCGGCGGTCTGGAAATAAGTGCTAGCCGCGGCGCCGGCGGGCCCAGCGTTCACGCGGGCGCCGTATGCCCTGGTCGTGTGGAGTTGGCCCTACTCGGGTAGATGGCCTCCATGACCGAGCGGATACACAGACAGATCGACTGGGCCAGCGCAGACGTCCACGGCGCCACGCTTGGCGCTCGCCCATCCGCATCGCACGGGGCCCGACGTCAAGCCGAGCGCAAGCGCGAGCGCCCAGTACGAGCACATCAAGGACAGCGAGCGACGGGGCGGCGCGTCGCTGAAACGCGCCGAGGAGATCGCCGCGCGTACTGTCAACAGGTCGCGCGCCCGTAGCGGCGAATCCAAATCGAGGTCGCACACTTCCACCGACGACATCTCCTCCGGGCGGCGCGGCGGGCTTCGCTCGGGAAAACCCGGCCCACGGGGGCGCACCCGCGATCAGCTCTACCGGGAGGCGCGCAGCATCGGGGTGAAGGGACGCTCAGACGTGAACAAGGCCCAGCTGCAGCGCCGTCGCCGCCAAGAGGGGCGCATGATGAACGCGCGCTTGGCGTAGGGCGCCGCTTTCAGCGGTGGCTCGGCAGACCGAGAACGTGCTGGGCCACGAAGTTGAGCGCGAGCTCCTGAGAGATCGGAGCTGATCGCGCGCAGCGAGCGTCCAGGTACAGATCGATGATGCCCTCACGCTCATCCCAGGCCTTCGCTCCAAGTGTCTGCATGGCGTGATCGGCGGCGTCGAAGACCAGCTCGGCGCCGAGGATCTTCGCCATGTTCGCCTCGCCCGCGATCTGGAAGCTGTCGATTCCTGCGTCGAACCGTGCAGCGGTGCGGTGAACGAGCAGCTGCACCGCCTGCAGACGGGCGTGCAGGTGGGCGATCGGGTGCTGGATCGCCTGCTCGGCGCCAATCGGCTTCGCTCCGAACACGCCACGGTCACCGGCTCGGTGTAGCGCACGATTGATGCAGTAGCGGGCGTTCCCGATCGCGAGCGCCGCCATCAGCACGCGCTCGATGTGGGTGCTGGGCCAGATCGCGAGCAGCCCCTGACCCTCCACACCGACGAGAGCGTCACCCGGCGCCCGCGCATTGTCGAGGTCAAGCTGGAACTGCCTTACGCCCTCGCGCCCGCGCATCGGGATCTCGGTGATCCTCACGCCGTCACCTTGGGGGTCCACAAGCACCGTTGTGAACTGCGGCGGGCCGTCTGAACCCTCTGCGCGGGGAACGCGCCCGAACACGAGGACCCGCTTCACCAGGTCCGTGCCGGAGGTGACGGCCTTCACGCCGTTGACGCGGTAGCCGTCGCCGTCGCGTTGCACCGTGGTGGCGCTTCTGAACACGTTGTGTCCGCACTCCGGCTCGGTGACGGCCAAACCGAGGTGACAGTCACCCGAGGCCACCCCTTCGAGCCACTGGCCACGCGCGGCGTCAGGGCCGACCTGGATGATCGAGTGCGCGATCGCCGAATCGAGCACGGGCGGCCACAGCACGAGATTTGCGGCCGCGAGCTCCTCGAGCACCACGGCGTAGGCGAGCAGCCCGCCTTCTGAACCTCCGTATGCGACGGGAATGAGCAGGCCGGGCCAGCCGCGCGAGGCGATCTCAGACCACAACGCCGGATGCAGCTCGCTCCTCTCGAGGCCGCTGAGGCGCACCTCCCGGTGGCGTGGGGCGAACCGCTCGGCCACCTGTTTGGCCTGCGCCCGCACCTCGAGGTGCCGGCTGGGGAGGGTAAACGGCTCGGTGACCTCGGTGGTCGCGGTGCTCATGCGGTGTCCTTTCGGTTCCTCCGCGGCGGTGTCGCGGCGGGTTGGGATTTCAGCGCGAGGCGCTGCTCGGCGCGCGCGGTCACGGTGCCGTCCTCGTCGAGCATCTCGATGGTTACGCGGCTGTAGCTCGCGGCAGCCGGAGATGGCGCGGTGTCCAACGGTCGCCCCAGCAGCGCCGCCTGCGCGGCGTCGGCCAACACCTCGACGTAGGTGGATGGCCGGCTCTCGAGCTGTCCCGCCAGCCAGCGCCTTGCGATCGCATGCGCAGGTCCGTTGACGATCGCGGAGATCAACAGCATCGAGCTGACGCGGAGCTCGCCGCGGTCGATCAGCGGTGTCATCCAAGCACGGAAGGCAGAGCTCAGCTCGGCGTTCAGAGCGGACACCTCGGCGGCGCCCTCGGACTCCCAGTCGAGGTGTCCGCGTGCGTACACGAACGTGGCGAGATCGCGATTGAGCTCAACCCAGCTCAGCTGATGGGCGATCGTGCCTCGGACGGCGACGTGCAGCGATCGCGGGCGCCGCCGAAGCATCCCCCAGAGGCCGGACTGGAAGGACTCAATCGCCTGGACGTAGAGGGCATCCGCAACCGCCTCCTTGCTCGGAAAATGATGGAACAGCGCTCCGTTTGAGACGCCGCTGCGCTCGCGGATCCGGGCGATCGTCGCCTGCTCATAGCCATCCTCGAGGAAGCAGGCGAGCGCCGAGTCGAGAATTCGCTGCCGGGTGTCCCTGGCCACGGAAAGAGAGTATCACTCTGGAGGAACACTCTAGCTGGACTCGGCACTCGAGTACCCGAGGGAGACTGCTCCCGCGTGAGGTCTGCCGGGCTCGCCCCGGGTGGCCCGCGCCGTCGAGATATACGTCTAGCTCGCGCGCTCAGGCTCGCGCTCAGGGGCTCAGCTGCCGGTAGTAGGGGCAGGTCGAAGGGACACCGGGGAGCCCTTGGCCTCGATCGCGGTGGCTCACGCCGCAGCAAGGAGAACGCGCATGAACCGCGCGCTGCGCGCAACGGCCACGGCGACTGCGGGCCGCATGACCGTTGCGCTGGCCACGATGTGCCTGCTCGGCGCCAGCGTGGAGCCGGCGGCCGGCGCCCAGGGCTCCATGCGCGTGCAGGCAACAGAGGAACTCGTCGTGCTGCTCACGGCGCACCGCGCGCACAGGGCGCCCGATGTCTCATCACCGCGGATGGCGCTGGTTGCAGCCCGACGGCCGATTACCGGCGAGCCAACCACGCTGCCCGTGCTTTCACGCTCGATCGGCCCCCACAGGATGCGGTGGCTGCGGGTGATGCTTCCCGGTCGCCCCAACGGATCGACCGGCTGGATCGCCGAACAGGACACCAGTCCGCTCGTGACGCCTTGGCGCCTCGGCGTCGACCTGGACACCCGCGGCGTGACTGTCTATCGCGACGGCCGCGTGGCAAGAACCTTTCAGGCGGTCATCGGCAAGCCCTCGACGCCCACCCCCTCCGGCCAGTTCTTCGTCGAAGAGTCCGTCAAGATGCCCGTCGGTCAGCCGGGCGGCCCCTATGCCCTGGCGCTCAGCGCGCGTTCGAACGTATTGCAGGAATTCGAAGGGGGCCCCGGTCAGGTTGCGATACACGGAAGCGTCAACCTCGATGCTCCCCTCGGCACAGCCGCCTCCTTCGGCTGCATCCGCCTCGCGAATGCGAGCATCGATTGGCTCAGCCGCCGCATCGCCCCGGGAACGCCCGTGACGATCTCGCGGAGCTGAGCCCAGGCCGCGGCGATTCAGATCAGAGAGTTCGGCGGGAGACCGCGACGGCGCGCGGCCTCAGCGGCCGCTGAAGCGCGGTGTCCGACGCTCGGCTGTCGCACGAACGCCCTCATGGAAGTCTTCGGTGGCGAACAGCACGGCCTGCTGGGCGCCCTCGCGCCGGGTTGCCGCACGCACGCGGTCCGCCAGCTCTCCGCGCATCGTCTGGCGGATGGACCTGACGGCCAGCGGCGCGGAAGCCGCGATCTCGCCCGCGAGCGCGTGCGCGGCGGCGCGCAGCTCCTCGTCGCCGGCCAGGCGATCGCAGAGGCCGAGCGCGTGCGCCTCCTCGCCACCGACACGCCGCCCTGTATACAGCAGCTCGAGTGCCGCCTGAGCGCCGACCGCCGCGGGGAGCGTCACCGTCAGCCCGAAGCCGTGGTGGATGCCGAGGCGCGCGAAGTTCGCCGCGAAACGCGACGACGGGCTCGCCACGCGGAAGTCTGCCGACAGGGCCAGACCGAGACCGCCGCCGATCGCAGCGCCCTGGACGGCCGCGACGACCGGCGTCGTCGCGGCGAACAGCCGCACAGCCTCGGCATAGAGCGCCTCGCCACCGGCGTCGCCGCCGCCGGCGAAGTTCGCGCCGGCGCAGAAGTGACGGCCGGACGAGCACAGCACGATCGCCCGGCACTCCGGATCCTCGTCGAGGGCCGCGTAGGCGTCGGCGAGCGCGGCGATCAGCTCGACGTCGAAGTGATTGTGCGGAGGGCGATCGAACTCGACCGTCGCGACGTGGTCGGCGCCCACGCTCAGATCGAGCCCGTCCATCACATGTCCCTGAGAAATTCGAGCACGGAGCGATTGAACTCCGCGGGCCTGTCCATGTTCGCGGCGTGGCCCGCATCCTCGATGAGGACCTTGTCCGCCACCGGAATGCGGCGAGCCATGGCGTCCGCCGCCGCCAGGAACCGGTCGTCCTCGGCGCCGACGACGATCAACGCGGGCACCGCGATCCGGCCGAGCGACTGAAAGACCTCCCCATCCCGCTGGGTCAGAATGGCGCGCGCCGACGTCGCCAATCCGGCTGCACCCGCCACATGTTGCGCGACCGCAGACTCCGGGCCGCCCGACAGCGCCGCGAGGCCACGCGCGTCCAGATCGTCGGCCAGCGCTCGGACCCACAGGTTCCACGCTTCACGCGCGGCGTCGTCGCGGAAGCCGGGGCCGGTGTCCACAAGCACCAGCGCGGCCACCCGCTCGGGATGACGTGCGCAGAAGAGCAACGAGAGGAATCCGCCCAGCGACATCCCCCCGACCACCGCGCGGGACGCGCTGAGAATGTCGAGCAGCCCGACCATCTCCTCGACGCAGCGCTCGTGCGTGAGCTCACCGGTGCACCCGCTGGCTCCGTGCCCCGGCAGATCCCACGTTAGGATCCGACGATCGGCGCCGAGGGCGTCGAGGTTGGGCGCCCACATCGCCTGGCTCGCGCCGAACCCGTGGGTCAACAGCAGCGGCGCCCGCGCGGTCGGCGGACCGTGGATTGTGTAGGAGATGTCGGGCATCAGACGCTCACGACCGTGGAGCCTCCGGTGATCGCGGGGTAGACGTTGTCAGCGCCCGCGCGCGCCACGGCCACGCCGAGCCGCGTGCTCCAGTGGTGCTCGTCACCGTACTCCGAGCGCCATGCCCACAGCCGGCACGTCAGCTGCCCCAGTGGGTGCTCGCGTGTTGTACCAAGCGCGCCCAGCACCTGGTGGGCTGACCGCCCGGCGCTCAGCGCCGCGCGGTTGGCCAGCAACTTGCCTGCGGCGATCTCGAAGCCACCGGCGCGCCGGACGGTCGCCTCGGCAGCCACACCTGCGAGGGCAACCTGCTGCGCGATGTTGACCAGATGCTGCTGCACGGCCTGGAAGGAGCCGATCGGGCGCCCGAACTGGCGGCGATCGCTCGCGTGGCGGACGGCGATCTCATACAGGCGATCGAGCGCTCCCGCCATGAGGGCTATGCGTGTCAGCGCGCCGCGCATGAACAGCTCCTCGGGATCCACGGCGGCGCCCGTACGCGCGCCGGCCCCGTCGAGCACGACGGTGTCGCGGGCATCGCCCGCGAGATTCACGTGCGCCTGGACCGTGAGGTCCGCGCGGTCCACCACCACAGCGCGGCCATCGGCGAGCAGAGCGACCCGGGCCGCATCGCGGGCCCACGGCACCCGGTGCACCGTGCCGCTCACCCGTCCGTCTGCAAGCACGACGCTGTCGCGGGCGCTCCCCGGCGCCACGGTCACCTCTCCGGCTTCCCCGGAAAGCCCGGCCCGGGCGAGCAGCCACTCCCCCAGCAACGCGTTCTCGGCGGCCCGATCGGGCCCCCGCTCGCGCAGCACAGCCAGCGCATCGGCAACGGTCATGGCCGCAGCGCCCTGGCGGCGAGGGATCGCAGGATCTCGTTCGTCCCGCCGCGGATCGTAAAGGACGGGGCGCCGAGGATCGCCGTCGCGAGCAGCCGCTCGAACAGCGATCCGGCGGCAGGGTCCGGGTCCTCGGGCACGAGCCGCCACACCGCGTCGAGCACATCCTGCTCGAAGCGCGTGCCCAGCTCCTTGACGAGCGCCGACTCCGCAACAGGTGCTTGGCCGGCGTCGAGCAGCCGCGCCACCGACAGCGACAGGGCGCGAATGCCCCACCAACCGGCGACGACCTCGCCCAGCATCGCCTGGGCGCGCTCGTCGACAGCGCCGTGCTCGCGCAGATACTGCTCGAGAACCAGGTAAGTCGACAGCCAGCGCTCGGGGCCGGCACGCTCGAGGGCCAGCTCCGAGGTGTTCTGAGCCCAGCCCGCCCCAACGTCGCCAACGACGAGCTCATCAGGAACGAACACGTCGTCGAGGACGACCTCGTTGAAGAACTCGCTGCCGTCCAGGTAAGCGATCGGCCGCACGGCGATGCCGGCGGCGCGCAGGTCCACGATCAGCTGCGTGAGCCCTTCGTGGCGATCGTCCTCATCGCTCGTGCGGCACAGCACCACGAACCAGTCGTTCTCGTGTGCGCCGCCGGTCCAGAGCTTCGTCCCGCTGACCCGCCATCCGCCCGCTACACGCGTCGCGCGGGTCTCAACGGCAGCCAGATCGCTGCCGGCGCCGGGCTCGCTCATTCCGATCGAGAACGACACCTCGCCCCGGCAGATCGCGGGCAGGAACCGCTCGCGCTGGGCCGCGCTGCCGTAGCGCAGGATGAGAGGCCCGGTCTGGCGATCGGCGACCCAGTGGTAGCGCACGGGCGCCCCCCAACGCAGGAGCTCCTCGACGACGATGAAGCGGTCCACGACGCCGCGCTGCGCCCCCCCATATCGGCGGGGCAGGGCCATGCCAAGCCACCCTCGTGCGGCAAGCGCATGGGAGAAGTCCTCGTCGCGACCGGCAGCCATTCCCAACCCCGGAGCGAAACTCCCGCGCGGCAACTCGGCGGCGAGGAACTCCCGCACCTGGTCCTGAAGCGCGAGCTCAGCGTCGGTCAGCTCGCTCGGTGCGAAGCGCAGCATCGCTGCAGACAATACGAGTCGAGGGTTCGTGCGCGTCCGGCGCGCGCCTGCAAACGCGGGTTGCGCCGGACGGGTCGCCGCACGACACGGCACGCCACCCGGACCGCGATTAACCGGTCATGGCGCCGAGGAGGCACCGATCCCGTCGGGATGACCGTGGGTTCGCTACCCCGGAGCGCGCGTGGGCCCAATCGTCTCGGCCCGGTGTTCCTGGCGGATCTCCGTGTAGATCTCCGTTCTGTACACGGGAACCTCAGAGGGCGCCTCTATCCCGAGGCGCACCTTCCCCCCGGCCGCCGAGAGCAGGGTTATCTCAACGTCATCGCCAATCATGATGCGCTGTTTTGGCTTACGAGTCAGAACCAGCACCCCGATAAATTCGCCGACCGTGGCCGTTGACCTCCTACCGTTTCGCGTTTGTTTCCTGAACGCGATATGGCCCATGCGAGGGATCGCCCGAGTCGGCACGCGCCGGTACCCTTCGACGAGCGATTGACTCGGAGACCCGATCTGCAGCTAGCACCTGAGCTGCGATTGGCACGAGTGCTTCCTCAGCCAGGGTTGTGAAGACCTCGTCAAAGGGCCTCATCACGACACGTCGCGGCCGGCCGTCCACGTCGAACGGACCAGACATGGCGGAGCCGGCTCGGTCATTGCGTGGAAGCCGTCTTGCGGTCATAGCCCTCAAGCCAGGGCGCGAGATACTTTGCGCCGAGCTTGCCGGCGGGAGACCATGTCGGAATGTCGGCGATCTCAGAGCTGAATCCGTGCCCGCCCGTAATCTGTGCCGTGAGGTACAGGGGCTTGCCGCCGGTCAGCAGCTTGCCGTGTATCACCGGATGAAACTGCTCAGGCGTGATCGATGCTCCGGCCAGGGCCGCGATCGCCTGTGCGGCCACATCCGCCTGCTGGGAGGCGATTCCGCCGTACTTGACCGCGAAGTCGGTCGCGTCGCCGGCGGCGTAGATCGGCCCCACATCGGGCACCTGTGCATGGGGGCCGATGCGGATGAAGCCGTGTTCTCCGAGCGGGATGCCGCGGACAGACGGTCCGTAGAGCTCCGGCAGCGCGATCACGCGGTCGACCCGCAGCCGACGGTCGCCCGGGTTGATCACCACCTCTCCCTGGGCGGGAATCTCCGCATAGGCGGAGCTGATCGTCTGGATCCCGGCCTTCTCCAGTCGCTCGCTCACGGCATTGCTGACGGCGTCCCCGAAGATCGCCAACGGGGCATCCTCGGGCGTGACGATCGTCACGGACAGCTCGATGGCCGTGTCGTAGGCGCGCGCGGCGGTCATCAGGGCGAGCTCGTACAGGGGCAGCGGCCAGGCCATCCGCCCCGGCGAGACGAACGCGAGGCTGCGGACGTAGCCCCCCTCGACGTCCTGGATCAGGCCATGCAGCGTCTCGTCCATGCGCCGGTCGTCGATCGTCAGGGCGTGCGTGTAGCGCTTGGTGGCCGTTGCCCCCAGCGCGAGCATCAGCGCGTCGTAGGCGATCGGTTCATCGCTCCTGGTGTGGATTGTCCGGCTTGCCGGGTCCACCCATACGAGCTCGCCGACGAGCAGCCTGGCTCCGGCGTCCTCCACGATCGACGCCAATGGATATCGGTGCGCCGGCCCATACGCGAACGGCTCAGCGACGGTCATCGGCCGATAGACGAACTCGCTGTTGGGCGCGAGCACCGTCACGTCGGTGCGTTCCGGCGCGAGGTCGGCCAGGGCGAGCACCGTCTCAAGCGCAGCAACGCCTCCGCCCGCGACGATTACGCGGAGCTTGTCCGGAGGGGAGCTTGCGGGAGTCATGGCAGAAAGACTACGGCTAGCGAACGGCTGCGTAGTGACGATACGCGTTGGCGGCGGGCCGCCCATGGGTAGAAACCCGACGTCTGGGACTGTCAACTGGCACCTCTAAGCTCTTGGAGATGGTGGAATCGTCCGAGGGGGAGTGGATTCGTCGCCTGCTGGATGTGGGTCGAGCACTTACGACCCAGCTCCAGACGGCGGTTGTGCTGGACCGGGTGCTTGAGGCGGCGCGCGAGATCACGGGGGCGCGCTACGCCGCGCTCGGGATCCTGAACGACGACCAGACCGAGCTCGAGCAGTTCCTGACCTCGGGGATCGACGAGGCGGTCCGTCGCTCGATCGGCGACCTGCCCCGCGGTCGGGGCGTGCTTGGCGAGCTGATCAAGCACCCGCATCCCCTCCGTCTGAGCGATGTCGGGCACCACCCGAGCAGCTATGGGTTTCCCGCCGGGCATCCACCGATGCGCAGCTTCCTGGGTGTGCCCGTCGTGATCCGGGGGTTCGTGTGGGGCAACCTGTATCTCACCGAGAAGGCCCAGGGTGAGTTCACCGAGGCAGACGAGGAGGCCGCGGTGATCCTCGCCGAGTGGACAGCGATCGCCATCGAGAACGCGCGCTTGTATGAGGCCAGCGAGCGCGGTCGCCGAGAGCTCGAGAAAGCCCTTCTCGGCCTCGAGGCAACCCGCGACGTGATCGTCGCGATCGGTAAGGAGATCGCCCTCGAGCATGTGCTTGAGATGATCGTCAAGCGCGGACGCGCGCTGGTGAGCGCACAGAGCCTGGTGATCATGCTCCGCGACGGCGTAGAGCTCGTCGTGCACACGAGCGCCGGCCACGTGAAGGACCTGCGCGGTGCGCGCCTGCCGATCTCCGAATCGACGTCCGGACAGGTGCTGGAACGCCAACGCTCCGAGCGGATCTCCGACGTCACATCGCGACTGCGGATCGACCCAAGGGAGTTCGGCGTAACCGATCCGCAGACCGCCTTGATGGTGCCGATGATCTACCGGGGCAGGGCGGTGGGGATCCTGGCCGCCTTCGATCGTGGTCCGGAGCGCGACAGCTTCACCGACGACGACGAGGAGATGCTGCGTACGTTCGCCGCGAGCGCTGCAACCGCCGTAGCGCTGGCCCAGAGCGTGCAGGCCGACCGGCTGCACAGTTCGCTGGTCGCCGGCGAGGTGGAACGCAGTCGCTGGGCCCGCGAGCTCCACGATGAGACGTTGCAGGGCCTCGGCGGCCTGCGGTTGTTGCTGTCCTCGGCGCTGCGCCGGGGGGAGCCTGAGCACGGTAAACAGGCGATGGAAGAGGCCGTTGTGCACATCGAGCGCGAGATCGAGAACCTGCGGGCGATCATCTCGGAGCTGCGCCCCGCCGCGCTCGACGAGCTGGGGCTGCGCACCGCGGTCGAAGCCCTGCTTGACCGACACCGCGATCAGAACGGACTTCAGATCGAGCAGGCGCTCACCCTGCCCGGGCCGGCAGCGGCCGGCGAGCGTCTTGACGCAGAGATCGAGAGCACCGTCTACCGGCTGGTGCAGGAGGCCCTCACGAACATCGTCAAGCACTCCAAGGCGGACAAGGTCCGAGTGGCCATCGGTGAGGCGAAGGGAGAACTGCTTGTCGAAGTCAAGGACGACGGTGTGGGATTCGACACCGACGATTCGAGTCGAGGGTTCGGGCTTCTCGGGATGCAGGAGCGGGTGGGTCTCGCCGGCGGCACGCTGAGCATCAGCTCCGGTGAGCACGGCACGCTGGTCTGCGCCTGGGTGCCGGCCCGCCGCGGCACCGACGGATCCGCCGCTCGGGCAGACCCCGAGCGGGCTGCGTCCTAGCCGCCAGGACACTCGGCGAGTAGCCTGGCGGCGATCTCAACTGCTCGTGTGGCCGAGTGCGGCCAGCGGCAGAACCTCCACCTCGCGCGGCGTCAACTGCTCGTCGGCGAGCACGTTGCGTACAGCGCGACCCTGCCGGCCACGCGCGGGCTGACGTACTTCGAACCCCGTGCGGCGGCGCGAACAGCATGGGCCAGCTCACTGTCGGCGAGCTCCTTGTGCACAAACCCCAGCGCTCCGCAGGCGAGCGCGTGCTCGGCATAGACGGGACTCTCATGCATCGTGGCCACGACGATCTGGGTGTCCGGGGCTCGCTCGTGGAGCGTCGCGATCGTGTCGATCCCCGAGTCTCCCGGCAAGCGAAGGTCGAGCACGAGCACGTCGGGCTTACGGGCGCGGACCGCGCGCAGCGCCGATGCCAGATCCTCGGCTTCTGCGACCACCTCGACTCCGTCCTCTCCATCGAGAAGCAGGCGCAGGCTGCGGCGCATCAACACATGGTCATCGGCCAGCACGACACGGATGGGAGACTGCGACGAGTCCTCCAGGCCCGTCTCGACGACGTTCGGCGCAAGCCGCAGACGGCCTGTGATGATCGCGAACTCGCCGTCGCTCTCGCGCGACGGCTGGTCGCTGTCAGGCTCCGGTGTGCGATGGATGGTCGGCATTCTCCTGTTTCCCTGCGCTTGAGGGTCGCGGCACGAACCTCACAATCCAAGCTAGACGCCGCCCCGTGATCGCACATCCGTAGTTCCCCCCAACCGCCGCACCAGTTTGCACAAATCGATGCTGCGCAGGCCGAGCAGGCGTGCATCGAACCGGGCCCCGGGACGTGATGGACAGAGCGCGGGCTGACGCGACTACATCTGGAACGCGGTGCGCCCGCCGCATTCCACGAACTCCTCGAGCTGAGCTCGCCCGTCGCCGATAACGGGGCCCCCGTGAGCCAGCAGCAGATGGTCGAACTCAAGCTCTGCCAGCAGGCGGGAGAATGCGTCCAGCAGGTGCCGCTTGGTTTCCGGAGGGTCGTCCATCAGCACGTCGGGTACGAAGCCGAGCCGGCCGGTCTGTCCCTGCGAGCCCCCGCGGACGACGCCGTCAGCGAAGAGCATCGCGCGTCTGGAGGGGAGGTACAGGGCGGTCTCGTCGGCACACAACCCTCCGACCTCCTGGGCGATCACGCCACCTGGGAGGGAGTCGCCCGGATCGAATGCGACGACGCGCTCGCCACTGGTGAACTCGTGCAGGCCGGCCCGGTTGCAGTACACCGGACAGCAGTAGATGTCCTGGAAGGCTGCACTGTCGCGATAGTGGTGGCGGTTGGAGAGCAGTATCTCCGCCGGCGCCGTCGGGCGGTGCTCGAACCACTCGAGCCCCACCTCGGTCGGGACGAGCGGGTCGATCAGTATGCCGCCGTCCTCGAGCCAGTAGGAGGAGACCTCCATGTGGATCCTCGGGTGCATCGCGGGCCAGTGGAAGATGTCCGGGAGGACCTCCTGCATGGAGCGAACGCTACCGCGCGCACGGGCTCGCGGCTCAGCGGGAGTGGACCGTGTAGCGGACCGGAACGAGACGCTCGGTTCCCTTCGCCGGGCGCAGGTAGGCGCGCTGCTGACGGGGTGGGAGCTCCACGGGCTTGGCCTTGTCGAGGTGCTCGTAGGGAACCAGCGAGAGCAGGTGGCTTATGAGATTCAGGCGGGCGGCGCGCTTATCGTCCCCCTCGACCACATGCCAGGGACTCTCCTCGGTGTCGGTGTAGGCGAACATCCGATCCTTGGCTTCGGCGTAGTCGACCCAGCGCGACCGAGCCTGCAGATCGGTCGCGCTGAACTTCCAGCGCTTGCGCGGGTCCGATAGTCGTTTTTTGAAGCGGCGCTCCTGCTCCTCGTCGCTGACCGACAGCCAGTACTTCACCAGCATGATGCCGTCGTTCTGCAGGGCCTGCTCGAACAGGGGGCAGAAGCGCAGGAACTCCTCGTACTCGGACTCCGTACAGAAGCCCAACACCCGCTCGACGCCCGCGCGGTTGTACCAGCTTCGATCGAACAGGACGATCTCACCGGCGGACGGGAGGTGAGCAACGTAGCGCTGGAAGTACCACTGCGTGCGTTCGCGCTCGCCTGGCGTGGGCACCGCCACCACCCGACACGTGCGCGGGTTCAGAAAGGCGATGACGCGCTTGATGACGCCATCCTTGCCGGCGGTATCGCGGCCCTCGAACAGCACCACGAGTCGCCGCCCGTTGGCGACGATCCACTCCTGCATGTACACGAGCTCGGTCTGCAGCCGAAACAGCTCCTTCTCGTACTGCTTGCCGCTCAGATCCGCAGTCGCCGACACGCCCCGCATGATCGCAACTGCTCCTGACCGACGCACTGCGTAGCTTTGGCGAGAGCGACCCTGACGAGCCGATGCCGCGTTGGAGTGGGTGATGGAAGTTCCGTCGACGCAGTCCGTGATCCAAACGCAGGCGCTCTCCAAGCGCTACGGGAGCACGCTGGCGCTGGACCGGCTGGACTTGGCAGTTCAAGAGGGCGAGGTATACGGCTTCCTGGGACCCAACGGCGCCGGCAAGACCACCACCATCCGGCTGCTGCTGGGCCTGCACCGACCGACCAGCGGTCGGGCGAAGCTCTTCGGCCTCGATGCCTGGAGCGATCCTGTGAGGGCGCACCGGCGCGTCGCATACGTTGCCGGCGAGCCATCTCTGTGGCCCGCGCTGACGAGCGCCGAGACGTTCGAGTTCCTCGCCCGCCTCCACGGCGGCACTGACGTCGCCTATCGCAACGTCCTCGTGGAGCGCTTTCGGCTCGACCCCGACAAGTTGATCCGCGCGCTGTCGAAGGGCAATCGCCAGAAGGTGCAGCTGATCGCGGCGCTCGCCACCCGCGCGGAGCTGCTGCTGCTCGACGAGCCGACGAGCGGTCTCGACCCCCTGATGGAGGTGGCCTTCCGCGACTGCATCAAGGAGGCCAAGGAACGCGAGCAGACCGTGTTTCTGTCCTCGCACATCCTGAGCGAGGTGGAGGCGCTCTGCGACCGCGTCGGCATCCTCAGGGACGGCAGGCTGGTGGATCAGGGAACCCTGCAGGAGTTGCGTCACCTCAGCGTGCAGACCGTCGAGGTGACGTTCACCGGGCCGGCGCCGCGGCTGCCGCCGCTGCCGGGCGTTCAAGTCTCGAGCGCCGGACCTCAGGGACTGCGATTCGAGGTCTCCGGCAGCGTCGGGCCGCTGATCGGGGCGCTCGCGCAGCATCCCGTTGCCACCCTAACGAGCCGAGAGCCGTCGCTCGAGGAGATATTCCTGCACCACTACGAGGGCTCCGAGGGCGATGTCGGCCGTTAGCGGAGCGCTAGCGGCCGTGCCCGCAGCGTCATCCGGCATCGGCCTCGAGCCCGGGCGTGCGCTTGCGCGACGGGCATTTCGCGACAGCCGGGTGCGCACCGTCTCTTTCGGATGTCTGTTCGCGGTGATCGCCTATATCCAGCCGGCGGCCTACCGCCACGCATACCCGACATTGGCAAGCCGGCTCGCATTCGCCCACAGCTTCGCGAACAACAAGGCGATCCGCCTGTTCTACGGCGCGCCGCACAACCTTCTCACCGTCGGCGGCTACACCGCCTGGCGCGTCGGCGGGACATTGGCGATCTTCGCCGCGGTGTTCGGACTGCTGGCCGCGGTACGAGCGCTGCGGACCGAGGAGGACACGGGCCGGATGGAGCTCGTGCTGGCGGGGGCGCTCGGGCGACAGACTGCCTATCTCTCGGCTCTCGCCGCGATCGCGGCGAGCGTCCTGGCCCTCGGCCTGGCGGAGTTCGCGGGCCTTCTGCTGGGGAGCCTTCCAGCGGGCGCCTCGGCATATCTCGCGGTCTCGACGGCCTCCGTAATAGCGGTGTTCGTGGGCGTGGGCGCTGTCGCCAGCCAGCTTGCGCCCACCCGCAGGATGGCGCTCGAGCTGGGGGGCGCAGCGGCGGCGCTGTGTCTGCTGCTGCGAGTCATCGCCGACACCTCGAATGGCGCCGACTGGCTGCGCTGGGCCACGCCGCTGGGCTGGGCGGAGGAAATGAAGCCGTTCACCGGCGCCCGTCCGCTCGTGCTCGCGCTCCCGGCGGCGGCCAGCCTGCTGCTGCTCGTCTCGGCCGCGCGGATCGCCGCCAATCGCGACATCGGCACCGGCATGCTGCCGGCGCGCGACGCGGCCAAGCCGCGTCTGCATCTGCTCTTCTCCCCCACCGCGCAGGCTCTGCGCAGCGAGCGCGGCAGCCTGATCGTGTGGCTTTCGAGCGTCGGGGCGTTCGCGTACATCATCGGCGTCATCGCACGCAGCACCTCGTCCGCCGGAATCTCAAAGAGCCTTCAGCGCGAGCTGGCGAAGCTTGGCTCGGGCTCGATCGTGACGCCCTCCGGCTATCTCGCCTTCGTGTTCATCTTCTTCGTCCTGGCCGTCAGCCTGTTCGCGTGCGCGCAGATCGGCGCGACGAGAGCCGAGGAGTCCGAGCAGCGGCTCGAGACCCTGCTTTCCCTCCCGGTCAGCCGCCGCGACTGGCTCGGCGGACGGCTGCTTCTGGCCGTGTGCGCCGCGATCGCGATCTCGATAGCGGCCGGCCTGTTCAGCTGGGCGGGCGCCGAGTCTGCGGGTGTCACCCTGTCCCTGCCCCGGATGCTCGAGGCGGGCGCAAACTGCCTTCCCGTCGCGCTTCTGTTCCTCGGGATCGCCGCGCTCGCGTACGCGCTCGTGCCCCGCGCGAGCGCCGGGATCGCATACGGGCTGGTCGCGATCGCGTTCCTTTGGAACCTGTTCGGCTCACTGCTCGGCGCGCCGAAGTGGCTCGTCGAACTGACGCCGTTCGCGCACGTGGGTCTCGTGCCTGCGCAGCCGTTCCGGACGACGGCGGCGCTCATCATGCTTGCGCTCGCGGCCCTCGTCGCGCTGTCCGCGGTGTGGGCATTCCGCCGGCGCGACCTTGCAGGCGTATAGCGTGGCGAGGAAGATGCCCGTCTGGAAACTCCTGGCCATGCTCGCCGCTTGCATGCGCCGAGCCGCCGTCGAGATCGAGCGCTAGCTCGTGCTCCAGAACGTCGCCGTCGGACGGTGGTCGCTGGACGCCTACCAGGACGTCGTGCCGGACTCAATCCTCGACGGGCTTCGCGACGAGGCGCGAGCGCTGCGCGGCGCTCGCATCCTGCACATCAACGCGACCGCCTACGGGGGCGGGGTGTCCGAGCTCCTGCGCTCCTCGGTGCCACTCCTGCGCGATCTCGGATTGACCGTCGACTGGGAGGTGATCGGGGGAAGTCCGGACTTCTTCCGTGCCACCAAGGTCCTGCACAACGCGCTCCAGGGCTCATCGCAGACCTTGAGCGAGGCGGAGCGCAAGGCCTACCTGGACTGCACGCGGGAGAACGCGCCCCAGCTCGACGGCTCCTACGACTTCGTGGTCGTGCACGACCCTCAACCGGCCGCCCTGCTGAGCGTTCACGGCAAGGGGGACTCCCGCTGGGTGTGGCGCTGTCACATCGATACCTCAGAGCCCAACGCCGACGCCTGGCGTTTTCTGCGCCCCTTCCTTGCGGACTACGACGCGGCCGTGTTCACCATGCCGGAGTTCGTCCCTCCGGATCTGCCGGTTGCCCGCGTCCGCACGATCGCACCGGCGATCGACCCGCTCAGCCCGAAGAACCTGGACATCCCCGATTACACGGCCGGCCAGATCCTCGATTGGATCGGTATCGATCTCCCAGGGCGGCTTGTCACGCAGGTCTCACGCTTCGATCCCTGGAAGGACCCCTTCGGCGTGATCGCCGCCTACCAGCTCGTGCGTGAGGAGATTCCCGAGCTGCAGCTCGCTCTGGTCGGCTCGATGGCGCTAGATGACCCGGAGGGCTGGGAGGTCTACGCTCAGCTCAACGAGCACGCCCAGAACGACCCACTGATCCACATCTACACCAACCTGACGGGCGCGAGCAACGTCGAGGTGAATGCCTTCCAGCGCTCGTCCGAGGTCGTGGTGCAGAAGTCCATCCGCGAGGGCTTCGGCCTGGTGGTCTCGGAGTCGCTGTGGAAGGGCACGCCCGTCGTCGCCGGACGTGCGGGCGGTATCCCGATGCAGATGCCCGAGGGCGTGGGCGGTGTGCTCGTCGACTCGGTCGAGGAGTGCGCGACGGCGTTGCTCACGCTCCTGAACGACGATGAGCTGGCCGGGCGGCTCGGTGCATCGGGTCGCGCCCACGTGCGCGAGCACTTCCTGCTTCCGCGCCTGCTGATGGAGGAGCTCAGGCTGCTGTCGACGCTCGGCCGCTGATCGGCTAGCGAGCTCCCAGCACGGCTCTGACCTGGCGGGCGATCTCGAGGTCCTCCCGAGCCGCCAGCACGATCGTGGCCGCGGAGGCATCCCGGGCCGATATCTCGCAATCCGCGGTCGCCGCTCGGTTGCGCTCGTCGTCGATCGCCACGCCGAGGAATCCGAGCCCATCGGCGGCCCGCTCACGCACGGCGGCCGAGCGCTCCCCCACCCCTCCGGTGAACACGAGCGCGTCCAGGCCGCCGAGGGCCGCTGTCATCGCGGCGATCCCGGCGCGCAGACTGTGGAGGTAGACCTCGAGCGCAAGCTGCGCCTGGCGGTCCTCACCCTCCGCGCGCGTGAGGAGCTCACGCATATCGGCCGTCCCGCACAGCCCGAACAGCCCGGAGCGGTACTCGAGGGTCTCGGCCAGCTCGGGCGCGGACACCCCCTCTCGCTCGAGCAGCCACAACAGCATCCCCGGGTCGACGCTTCCAGAGCGGGTCGCCATCACGAGCCCCTCCAGTGGCGTGAACCCCATCGTGGTGTCGAGCGAGGAGCCGTTCCTGATCGCGCAGAGCGACGCGCCGGCGCCCAGGTGGCAGCTCACGATCCGCAGATCCTGTCCAGCTCGACCGAGCAGCTCCGGTGCGCGTTGCGCGACCCAGGCATGTGAGAGGCCGTGAAAGCCATAGCGCCGCAGGCCCCAGCGCTCCCGCCATTGGGCAGGGAGCGCATACGTGGCCGCCGCCGCAGGCAGCGTCCAGTGAAACGCGGTGTCGAAACAGGCCACGGCGGGCAGCTCCCCCAGCAGCCCCGTGACCGCGTCCATCGCCGCCAGCGACTTGGGTTGATGCAGCGGCGCCAGCTCGATCAGCTCCCGCAGGGCGACCTCGACAGCGGCGTCGATCTTCACGGCTGAGCGGAAGCGCTCGCCGCCGTGCACGATGCGATGACCGATCGCATCTGCCTCACCGAGTGGGGAGTCGAGTGCTTGACGCAGCGCCCCGGCGTCGAGCCGGTCTCCCGAGCCCTGCAGCTCCTGCTCGGCGAGGACCGCATCCTGCTCGCCCAGCAGACGCAGCTTGAGGGTGCTCGAGCCCGCATTGACGACGAGCACGCGCATTCGAGCTAAGGGAGGGGATTCGGCGCAGAGACATCCGCCTGGGCGGGCCCGGTTCCGAGATCGACCGGCCACGTCCAGTTGCGAAGCTCCGGCGGGTCGTCTCCGTGTTCTCGCGTATAGGCCCGGTGGCGCAGTCGCTCATCGATCATGTGCTGGCGCAGGTGCGCGGCTCGCTCGGTCAGGCCGGGGACCCGATCGATGACGTCCATCACCAGGTGAAAGCGATCGAGGTCGTTGAGCATCACCATGTCGAAGGGCGTCGTGGTGGTGCCCTCCTCCTTGTAGCCGCGCACATGAATGTTGTGGTGATTGGCGCGGCGGTAGGTCAGGCGATGGATCAGCAAGGGGTAGCCGTGGTAGGCGAAGATCACCGGTCGCCGCGTGGTGAACAGGGCGTCGAACTCATCCTCCGGCAGCCCATGGGGGTGCTCGCTGTCGGGCTCCAGACGCATGAGGTCCACGACGTTCACCACCCGGACCTTCAACTCGGGCAGCTCGCGCGCGAGGATCGCGGTGGCCGCGACCGTCTCGAGCGTCGGGATGTCGCCTGCGCAGGCCAGCACGACGTCGGGCTCTGAGCCTTCGTCGCTGCTCGCCCAGTCCCACACCCCGATGCCGCGGGTGCAGTGCGCGATCGCCGCGTCCATGTCGAGATAATTGAGCGCGGGCTGCTTGCCGGCCACGATCACGTTCACGTAGTCGCAGCTTCGCAGGCAGTGGTCGGCCACGGACAGCAGGCAGTTTGTGTCCGGAGGCAGGTACACGCGGACGATCTCGGCCTTCTTGTTGACCACATGATCGATGAACCCGGGGTCCTGGTGGGAGAACCCGTTGTTGTCCTGTCGCCACACGTGCGAGGACAGCAGGTAGTTCAGCGAGGCGATCGGCCGGCGCCACGGGATACCTCGCGTCACCTTCAGCCACTTCGCGTGCTGGTTGAACATCGAGTCCACGATGTGGATGAAGGCCTCATAGCAGTTGAACAGCCCGTGACGACCGGTTAGCAGGTAGCCCTCGAGCCACCCCTGGCAGAGGTGCTCGGAGAGGACCTCCATCACCCGTCCGTCGACAGCCAGGTGGTCATCACTCGCAAGTGTCTGCGCCTCCCAGACGCGGTCGGTGGCCTCGAACACCGCGCCCAGCCGGTTGGACACCGTCTCGTCAGGGCCCATGATGCGGAAGTTCTCGCGGTTGCGCCGAATCACCTCGCGCAGTAGGCCCCCAAGCACGCGCGTGGCCTCGCTCGTGCTCACGCCGGGGCGGGGCACCTCGACGGCGTGATCGCGAAAGTCCGGCATCTCGAGCTCGCGCAGCAACAGGCCACCGTTGGCGTGCGGGTTGGCCCCCATCCGCAGCGGGCCCTCCGGCGCCAGCGCCACCAGCTCTGGGCGCAGTGCCCCGCCCGCATCGAACAGCTCCTCCGGGTCGTAGGATCGCAGCCACCGCTCCAGCTGCGCCAGGTGCTCGGGCTTTGAAGCGAGGTCCGCGAGCGGAACCTGATGGGAGCGGAACGACCCCTCCGCGGGCAGCCCGTCGACCACCTTGGGGCCGGTCCAGCCCTTGGGGGTGCGAAGTACGATCATCGGCCAACACGGCCGGCCGACCTCGCCCTGTGATCGCGCGCGCCGCTGGATCGCCGCGATCTCCTCGGTGACCTCATCGAGCGTCGCTGCCATCAGCTGGTGCATCTTCGGCGGGTCCGATCCTTCGACGAAGCGGGGCGCATAGCCGTAGCCCTCGAGCAGCGAGCGCAACTCCTCCTGAGGGATCCTCGCCAGCACCGTCGGGTTCGCGATCTTGTAACCGTTCAGGTGCAGAACCGGGAGCACGGCACCGTCGCTCGCCGGGTTCAGGAACTTGTTCGAATGCCAGCTCGCCGCGAGCGGACCGGTCTCCGCCTCACCGTCGCCCACCACACAGCAGACCAGCAGGTCCGGATTGTCAAACGCGGCGCCGTAAGCGTGCACCAGCGCGTAGCCGAGCTCGCCTCCCTCGTGGATCGAGCCCGGCGTCTCGGGCGCGACATGGCTGGGAATACCGCCCGGGAAGGAGAACTGGCGGAACAGGCGCCGCAGGCCCTCCTCGTCCTTACCGATGTGCGGGTAGACCTCACTGTATGTGCCCTCCAGATAGGTGTTGGCGACAAGGCCGGGTCCGCCGTGCCCAGGCCCCGTCACGTACAGGACGTTCAGCTCGCGCGCCCTGATCACCCGGTTCATGTGGGCGTAGATGAAGTTCAATCCGGGCGTGGTGCCCCAGTGGCCAAGCAGGCGCGGCTTGATGTGCTCGATCTTCAGGGGCTCTCGCAACAGCGGGTTGTCAAGAAGGTAGATCTGCCCCACCGAGAGGTAGTTGGCGGCCCGCCAGTAGGCGTGCAGTCTGCGCTGTTCCTCGGGTGAGAGGGGCCCGGATGAGTCCGCCACGGTGGCGTCATCGTACGCTTCGGCGGCTGTCTCGTCATTGGACGCAGCCGCTCTGGTGCAGTCGCGATCTAGAGTGTCGTCGATCCCAACAAGGAGACCGTGATGTTCAAGAACGTGCTTGTGGGAGTGGATGGCCGGCCCAGCGGCCGGGACGCCATCGTGCTCGCCTCCCGCCTCATCGACCCTGACGGCAAGCTGACCCTGGCCCACGTGCACGGCGGCGAGCTGCGCCCCTCACACGCGATCAGCCCGGGACTGGTCAGAGAGGAGCGCGCGGCCTCGGATGAGCTGCTCGAACGGGAGCGTGCCGCGGCAGACGTCAGCGCGGAGCTCGTGAACATCGTGGCGGTGAACGCCGGCGGCGGCCTACACATGCAGGCCGAGGAGCAGAACGCCGAGCTGCTGGTGGTCGGATCCTGCAGCCGCAGCGCCCTGGGTCGAGCGATGCTCGGCGACGACACCCGCGCCGCGCTCAACGGCGCCCCGTGCGCAGTTGCGATCGCCGCTCACGGCTACGCCCAGCAAGCTGCGGCTATCGCCAGGATAGGAGTCGCATACAACGGCTCGCAGGAGAGCAGGGCGGCGCTCGCCGTCGCGAGGGAGCTGGCGGCGCAGACCAACGCGAGCCTGCACGCGCGGCAGGTGGTCTCGATAACGAGCTACGCCTACACGGGCATCGTCGTGCCGAACCTCGTGGACACGGTCGAGGAGGCGGTGAAGGAAGCCAATGATGAGCTGAACAAGCTGCCGGACGTGGAGGGCCAGGCGGTGTACGGCCTGACCGGTGAGGAGCTGGCCGCGTTCGGGGACGAGGTCGACATCCTGCTCGTGGGCTCACGAAGCTATGGTCCCCTGCGGCGCCTCGTGCTCGGCAGCACCTCCGACTACCTCGAGCGCCACGCACGCTGCTCGCTGGTCGTGCTTCCCCGCGTCGCCGCGACAGGCGATGGCGCGAGCGCCGGCGAGCGAGCGGGCGAGACCGCGATCTCGAGCTCGTCCTGAGCAGGCGGAGTGGCTCGCGGACCGGCCAAGGCGGCGAACCCGTCCGCTAGGAGGCCGCGGGAGTGGGAGGCGGGCCTGTCGCGGTCGCCGGCGGAGCGCCCATCGCCGGATTGGGTGGCGCCTCCAGCGAGCGGTAGTGCTCTTTCCAGATCAGCTTGTAGATCGGGATCTTGCGGGGAAGGATGTTGATGCCTGGGAGGAACGGTATGCAGATGAACGCGGTGCTCAGCAAGCCCATGATGAGCAGCACCTGGATGTCAGCGTTGGGAGATGACTTCATCGGTTCGACCTGGTACCAGAGGGCATACAGCCACAGCCAGGGCTGGCCGGGGTAGCTGCCGGTCTCGTTCATCAAACCCCACTGCTCGCCCAAGAGGTGCTGTCCTTCGGCGCGTTCGGCGAGCAGCCCGCCGTCGGCCATGAACAGCAGCGGCTTGGTGTAGTCGGTCTGGAAGAACTGGTTGCTGGACACCAGGCCCCCTTCAAGGCCACCGCTCTGGGCGAGGCTCTGCAGGCCGGCCATCATCGTCGGCACCGGGCCGGCGCCGCTGGCCTTGACCGTCACTGTGCCCGTGCTCTGGTCGACCGACACGCTGCTCGGCAGCGTCTTCTTTTCTTCAACCGCCGTCGAGTATTCTTCCAGAGGCTTGGCGTAGGCTTCCGACCATTCCTTTTTCTGCTTTTCGGGCGCGGCCTTGTATTCAGCGAGCGCACTCCGCAGCGCTGGGTCATCGGGAATCGTTTCCAACGGCTTGATCACGTAGTCCTCAGCCGTGTTGATCGGATGGCTGACGCCGAGCCACCTCTGGGGGTGCAGGAACAGGAAGTGCTGCACGCTGCCCGAGCCGTGGTTGTAGGGGGGGCCGTATTCGGCGATATCGCTCGTCCCGGCGAGCTCCTTGGCCGCCGTTGTGGCGAAGTCGGCCGGCAGTTCGTGCGACCACTGGGCGATCGTGCTGGGCTTGTCATCGGGCGAGGAGAGCAGGACCGTGAGCAACACCGACAACAGGGCGATGACGCCCACGGCGATACATAGCTCTTTGATCAGGTCATATGGCTGATAGCGGCCTTTCCAGGGCTGCGTGCCATCCTTGGGGCGCAGGAAGCTCATGCCTGCCCCTCGGTCGATGCCCGGGGAGTGTCCTCCCCACCCGGACTCCCAGCCCCTGCAACAGCCAACTTCCTGTCGAGCTCGAACGGCGGCACGACCCCGTTACGGCGAACGAGCAGGACGTGCAGGCTTACCAGCACCACGACCGCTATCGGGAGCAGGAGGATGTGGTAGCTGTACATCTGGCCGAAGTTGGTGAGGTTGAAGAACGCGCCGACACCGACCGAGTTCATCGCGTCCTTGGCCTGGGTGGAGATCCATTGCGCGTCGAAGTTCTGTTGGGAGACATAACCCGTGAGCGCGCACGGCACCGCCACCAGGAAGGTGATGGCACCGGTGACCCACACGCGGCTGCGGCCTCCGCGCCAGGCGGCCATCCAGTACTTGCCCCAAAGATGCACGACCATCGCGAAGAAGAACAGCTCCACGCTCCACATGTGGATGCTGTTGAAGAAGTGGCCGATGCCGGTCTCGTGCCACCAGGCGGGACCCTTCAGGGCGAGGATCGAGCCGGAGGCGATGATCACGATCAGCGAGGCGATGCTCGCCACCCCGAAGACGTAGATCCAGGAGGCCACATAGGTCGGCTGGCCGTCGGGCAGGAGCTTCTCCGGCGGCAGTGCCTCCACGCCTTTTTCGCGGACTTTGACGGTCCAGGACTTCGATGGTGCCGGGGGGGCGGCGCTCATGATGCGTCTCCGCTGCGGCGAGCGGCGTCCCGCGCCGCGGCGCCGGGAAACGGCAGCAGGATCGCGAGGACGAAGACGATCAGCATCAGGCCGATGACCACGACATTCGCCACCGACAGATGAATGAAGTTCCAGTCCACCGTATGGGCGGGGTGACTCAGGTTGAAGACTGCCCCCAGCAAGCTCACGCAACTGCCCCTCTCCGAGAACAACGGGTGTTTGTGGACCCTATGCGCGGGTGTGCGGCCACGCGTCCGTAGAAACCCGGCAGCTCGCTCAGTGACTTCACGCGTTGACTGCTCGAAAGCTCATCGCCCGATCTGTCTAGCTCCTACAGGCGCATTCAGATCAACTGCGAACCTTCGATCGTTCCGCACGGACGCTTCAACCCTCGCCGAAGCGCTCCCGCGCCAGCCGCCAGGACGCCGTCGGGAATTCAACGATGTCCGTCCCGTCGCGGAAGCTGAGCTGCGCATCGAAGCCATCGCGGAACACGTCCAGCATCGCCCGGTTGTCCGGCAGCACCTCCGCAACAAAGCGCGTAACACCGCGCTGCTCGGCCGCGGCAGCAAGGCGCTCGATGAGGATTGTGCCGAGACCCAGGCCGTGCATGCGGTCGGCGACCTCGACCGCCACTTCCGCGCGCGTTTCATCGATCTGGATGTAGACGGCATGCCCGACGAGCCCGCCTGTCTCGTCGTGTGCCACGAGCCCGAAGCGATCGCTGCCGGTCGCTGCCACGAGGTGCGCGGCGAGAGCCATGTCGGCAGCTCCGGTGAAGAAGCGCAGGCGCTGAGCATCGAGGCACAGGCCTGTCAGGAAGTACCGCAGCGCCGGCTCATCCCGCGCGGTCGCGGGACGCAGTGCGATCGACGAGCGGTCTCGCAACCGCGCGAATTTCGATCCGTGGGGATCGCCGCTGCCGCGCGCGCCTTCGGGCGAGTTGACGGCCTTGGCTTTCATCACGGCATCGAGCTACAGAGGCCAGTAGTGCCCGACGTGGGCGGCGGCGCGCGAGGTCAAAAGCGCCTCCGGCGCCGCCGATCGCGGCGCCTCATCTCCTGCGAGCGCCGCGAGTGTGGCGCGCACGCACCGTGCCAGGGCTGCAGGGTGATAGCCGCCCTCGAGGACCACTCCCAGCGGCGCGCCCAGCTGCTCTGCGAGCTCGCGGACGTGGCGTGCCATCTCCGCGAAGGAGGGCGTCTCCAATAGACAACCCGCCAGAGGGTCTTCGCGGTGAGCGTCAAAACCGGCGGAGATCAGCACGAGGTCAGGTTCGAACGCCCGCGCCGCGGGAAGCGCGATGTGCTCCAAGAGCGACAGCCACAGATCCTCTTCTGAGCCGCTGGGCACGGGAAGGTTGATCGTGTAGCCCTGACCGTCCCCCGAGCCCATGTCGCTCAGCGCGCCTGTGCCCGGATAGATGCCGGACTGGTGGATGCTCGCGAACAGCACGTCCCGGCGACGCCGGAACGCCTCGGCGGTGCCGTTGCCGTGGTGGACATCCCAATCGAGGATGAACACCCGCTGCGCCCGGAGCTCGCGAATCGCGAGCTCCGCCGCGAGCGCGACGTTGTTGAACAGGCAGAAGCCCATCGCGCGGTCCGGTTCGGCGTGATGGCCCGAGGGCCGCACACCGCAGAATCCCACCGTCGCCTCACCAGCCAGCAATGCCCGCGTCATCTCACAGGCACCGCCGGCAGCGTGCAGTGCGGCACGATAGGAGGGCTCTCCGACGATCGTGTCCGCGTCCACCGCTCCGCCGCCTGCCAGGGACAATTCCTTGATCCTCTCGATGTGATGTCTGCTGTGAACGAGCTCGAGCTGAGCCTCCTGCGCCGGCGGAGCCTCGCGCCGCTCGAAGCCGAGCCAGTTCTCGGCAGCGAGTGCCCGCTCGATCGCCTCAAGCCGCTCGGGCGTATCGGGGTGCTCGGGCATCAGCACCCGCGGGTCGTGCTCCAAGCACGCTGGATGCATGAAGTAGAGCCCGCTCGGCGCGGCGTCAGGCGCGGTGGATTCCCCGCTCACGCGCAGCCACCCCGCACTGTTCTCGCGCTCTGCTCGGACATCGCGTTGCAGTATCGCGGACGCCGCCGGCGCTCCTGGCAGTCGCCAGCCGTTCCTCGCCATAGCGGCGGTCGTCGATGATCGCCGAGCGCCTCACAGCGCAGCTGCTCGCGGGAGAGCCGGCGCGCGACCCGATTGCGGTCGTCGAGCGGCTGTTGGCGGTCCAGGGCCAGGACGCTCGCGGCACCCGCCTCGCGATCCGCTCGCGCACGACGGGCCTGACCGTTGCCGACGTCGATCGCGCGCTGGGCGAGGAGCGCGCGCTCGTGGTCACCTGGCTGAACCGCGGCACGCTGCACCTCATACGAAGCGACGACTACCCCTGGCTGCACGCGCTCACGGCGCCACGCCAGTTCACTGGCAACGCGCGCAGACTGGCCCAGGAGGGCGTCCCGCCGAATGCGGCTGAGCGTGCCCTCGAGGCCGTCGAGCGCTCGCTGGCCGAGGAGGGCCCGCTGACGCGCCGGCAGTTGGCCGAGAGGATTGCCGCTGTGGGCGTTCGCACGGAGGGGCAGGCGCTCGTCCACCTGCTGGGGCTCGCCTCATATCGCGGTCTGGCCGTGCGGGGGCCGATGATCGGTGGCCAACAGGCCTATGCGCTGGTGCGCGATTGGCTTGGTGAGCAGCCTCGGGTGGACCGTGACCTGGCCCTGGCCGAGCTCGCGCGGCGCTACCTGCGCGGGCACGGCCCGGCCGACGATCGTGACCTCGCGAGATGGTCGGGGCTCCCGCTGGGCGATGTCCGCGCCGGCCTGCAGGCGATCGCATCCGAGCTAACCGAGCGCCCGGACGGGCTCCTCGAGCTGGCGGCACGCCCATCCCCCGCGGTCCTGCCACCGCCACGACTGCTCGGCGCCTTCGATCCGCTGCTGCTCGGCTGGTGCTCGCGCGAGGCGATCCTCGGCACACACCGCTCCATCGTCACCGTCAACGGCATCTTCCGCCCCTTCGCGCTCGTAGCTGGTCGCGCAGCGGCCACCTGGAGAATGCCCGGCGGGGAGGTCGTGCTTGAGCCCTTCGCCGAGCTCGCACCCGTCGACGCAGAGGCACTGGCCGCCGACGCCCTTGACGTCGTGCGCTACCTAGCCGGCGAGTAGCGCAAGCGTCAGCCCAGCGGGGCAAATCGAGGCTTGCGAGATGGCTCTTCAGGCCGGCTCCGAAGTTCGATGCCCTGGGCGCCCCTTCCGCCGACAGGACATTGATGTGGAAGCGCCCGAGAAGCGCCGAGAGGGCAAAGATGTTGCGAACATCGTCGTCCGCCGCCAGGACCTTCCTGTTCGCACTATCGGCGGCTGCCGGGCGCTCAACCACGCAGGCGAGGACGCCCGGCGCGAGATCGTGACGTCGCGCCGCGAGCTCGCCCGCCGGAGAGCTTCTCAGCCCCGCGCCTGCAGCCAGTCGTCGAAGTCGCGGGCTACGATCCGCTCGTCGTGAACTCCGGCGGCATGCGGAGAGGCCAGCCAGACGATCGGCGGTCCCATGATCGCCGGGTCCAGCAGGTTGGCGCGCAGCTCATCTGAGACCTCCTCGGGGATCATGCCCGTGGCGGTGGCCCCGCCGGGCAGCAGGATGTTGGCGCTGACCGGCGTGTCGGTCAGGTCCGCGGCCATCACCCGGGCCAGGGCCTCCACGGCGGCGCCGGAGGGTCCGTACGGGACGAAGCCGCGGCGGGTCATCGTCTGCTCGCTCATCGAGATCGTGACCACCCGCCCGCCGCCGGCGCTCAGCATTCGCGGCACCACCGCTCGGGCGAGGAGGAACGTCCCGGTCGCCTTGGTCTCCAGCACGTCGCGGAAGCCGGCGGGCGGCACCTCCCAAAATGGCTGCGGCTCGGTCATGAACCGCGGGTTGACTGTCCGCATCCCGATCCCCGCGTTGTTGACCACTACATCCAGGCCGCCGAACAATCGGTAGGCGCTGTCCACGGCCGCCGACACCGAGCTCTCGTCGCGGACGTCGAGCTCGACCCCCAGTGCTCCGGCGCCCAGCTCCGCGGCCGTGGCCTGCGCCCGCTCCGGCTGGCGGCTGGTCACCGCCACCCGCGCGCCTGCCTGCGCGAGCGCTTGCGCCATCGCCCGCCCAAGGCCGCTCGTGCCGCCGCTCAGCAGGACGCGGGTGTCGCTCAGCGGTGCCATTGAAGCTCAGCCTAGCCATCGCCTGCAGGAGCCGGGCCGAGGTCCGCCAGCGCGCGGTTGCGGTCGAAGTAGCAGACCAGCCGAGTCACCTTTCCCTGACGGAAGTGGAACATGCTGGCTCCCTTCGCCCGCATCTGCCCGAGCTCGAGTCCGCTGGCCTTGCCGCGTGCGACCACACGAACGAGCACAAGCACACGCTCGTCACCCACCTCGCGGAACTCCTCTGCACCGGCACGGTGCTCCTCCCAGGCACTCAGGAAATCGCGGAAGCCTTCCGCCATCCCGGCCAGCCCCGTCCAGCGACCGGCTGTCGGCCCGTCGGCGATCACGAATTCGATCTCCGGATGGGCCCACTCGACCGAGCTGTAGTCCCCGCGCTCCCAGGCCGAGAAGATCGAGCGAACGAGGCCAAGTTGAGCCGAAGACATCAGGCAAGTATGCAGGCCGGGGTCGGGCTGCTGAGCCCAGGCGGGGCGTCTGAGATGGCTACGCGCGCGAGCCGGAGGGCGGATGATGGGCGCATGAGCCCCGATGCCGTGGGTAGCGCGTCGGTCGCGGACAGCCAATTCGGCCGGGTGATCGGGGTGGTTGCGCGCAACCATGCTCTGACCCGCCTACTGCTCGCCTACCTGGTAATGGTGGTGGCCGAGTTCGGCGAGTGGCTTGCCGTCATCGTCTACGCGTACGTTCGCGGTGGCGCGTCTGGGGCGGGTCTGGTGGTGATCGTGCAGCTGATCCCATCGATGCTCCTCGCCCCCCTGATCAGCGCCCATCTCGCGCAGCTTGGTGTCGCCAGACTGCTCGCCGGCGCCTATGCCGCCGCCACGGCGTCCCTCGGGTGCTGTGGCGTGGCGATCCTCGCGGGCGCGCCCGTGTTCGTCGTGTACATCGCCGCCATGGCATTCTGCGTCTCGCTCGGGGTGAGCCGGCCGCTGCACCACGTCCTTATGCCCCTCGTCGTACGCCACCCGGATGAGCTGACCTCGGCAAACATCGCCACGAGTTGGGGCGAGGGCGCGGGCGCGCTGGTGGGACCCGCGCTCGCGGGCGTGCTGATCAGCGCCGATGGCCCCGGTCTCGCCTGTACGGCGCTCGCGGGGCTGTGTCTCTCGACCCCGATACTGGCCCGCGTGCGGCCGCTGCGCGCCGCCGCTCAGGCGCCTGGAGAGGACGAGGGGGGTATTGCCGATCTGCTCGCTGCCGCCCGGGCCATCCTCTCCCGGCCGAACACCCGGGCGCTGATCGCCTTCCCCGCAGGAGCCGCCGCGATAGAGGGGGCGATCGACCTACTCGTCGTCGTGCTGGCCGTGCAGATTCTCGCTATCGGGCCAGGTGCTGCGGGCTACCTGAGCGCCGCCTTCGGCGCAGGCGGCCTGCTCGGCGCGGCCGTAGCGGTGCAGTTCGCGGGCCGTCGGCTCGCATCACCTCTGGCTGCCGCCACCGTCATCGGCGGTGTGGCTCTGGGTGCGCTGGCATTGGTCTCCACGGTGCTCGTCGCGGTGCTGCTGCTGGTGCTTGTCGGCGCTGCCCGCACCGTGCAGAGTGTCGCCGCCCAGACACTGCTACAGCGTTCCACGCCCCTGGATGTGATCGTCTGCGCGTTCGCCTTGATCGAGTCAATGCGCGACCTCGGCATGGCCTTCAGCGCATTGCTCGTTCCGCTGCTCATCGGTCTCGGCGGTGCCAAGGCTGCCTTCGTTGGGATGGGCTGCCTCGCGCTTGTAGCGGTGTTGCTGGCCGCGCGGCGGATCCGCCAAATCGACTCAGAGGCCTCGATCCCAGTGGTCGAGATGGGGATGCTGCGCAACATGGGAATCTTCTCAGCCCTCCCCGCTGCCCCGCTCGAGACGCTCGCCCGCGAAGCGCGCTACGTGAGCGTCGACCCCGGCACCGCCATCATCAGCGAGGGTGAGGAGGGGGACGGCTACTACGCGATCACGGACGGGTCGGTCCGTGTCACCAAAGGCGAGCGCGAGATCAGGCGGCTCGCCCGCGGAGACGGCTTCGGGGAGATCGCGCTGCTTCACCCCGTCAGGCGCACTGCCACCGTCACCGCGACGAGCGCGACGACCCTCCTGAGCATCGGCCGCGAGGCCTTCCTGACGGCGATGCACGCGCACCCCACCACGTCTGCGGCCGCCGAGAGGATAGCCCGAGCCATGCTCGAGGAGGCCGGCTGACCAACCGAGGTTCCGTAGGCAGATTTCTCATCGGGAATGGGGGTGACAGGGCACGGCGGTCGGCGTCGCTCGGCGCCCACCTGAGTAGGGCGCAGAGCGACGTCCATGTCGTAAACCGGCAACGCCACGACATAGAACGTCAGGTAGCCGAACACGACGATCACGGGGAAGCTCGCCACGTTCCACCACCAGTAGTACCAGTGAAAGACCCCGTCGGCGTGCAGAAGCAGCTCCACGCCGACGGACACCAGCGAAAGAGCGACCGCCAGCGCCCAGGGGTTCGGGAGGCCGAGGATCCGAGCGCTGCGATCTCTCGGCAGCAGCTTGACGAAGACGACACCGTTGATCGCGAAGAAAAGCGAGATCTCGACTGTCAGCCCGATGAGGATCAGGAAGCTGGTGCTGCCGGTCACCGTCCACAGCGCGGCGTGGCCGTTGAAATGGAGGATCAGCGCGTTGATGATCTCGTTCATCCAGTCCATCAGCCAGAACGCCATACAGGCGAGCACGGCGTTCCAGTTGGACCGCTCGATCTCGACGGCGTAGACGTAGACAGCCAAGGCGAGAAGTGTGACCGTCGACCAGTTGAACAGTCCTGGAGCGCGGAGGAGGTGCTCGGCTTCACGCGTGAACGGCGTGACTGCGGCCAGCACGGTCGGCAGTATGACGGATGAGCGACGTCTTGCGTGGTGCTGTAAGCGACGCACTCGGATGTGGGCTCGGCCGTCGCTGGGATGCTCGCTCGGAGCTACCCAGCCTAAGGGGCATCCTCAGCAAGCAGATCGCGTAGCGCCTTCATACGCGCTTCGACATAGTTGGCAAGCCGGTCGCAGTCGTCGGTAGTCGGATCACCAGCCGCGAACGGCGGACTAGTGGCGAACAGCGCGGCAGTCTCGGGATGGCCCACCTTCTCGAGTCCGTCGTCGAGACCGTTCGCCCATCTCGCCACGGACCCTGTCAAGTTGACGAGAGCCATGCGTAGCGTGAACCGCTCGAGCCCGTGGGTCTCTGCGAGCAGCAGCCGGCGTTGCCGTGTGATCGCGTGGACCGCGTGTCTGCCCCAGTCATGTTCGTGTTCCAGCCAGGCCCGGAACTGTGGTGTCAGTGGGGGGGTGGACGGCGTGGCCACGAATCGAAACGCGATGGCGAGGGGCAGGACAGCGCCTTTGAAGACCCTAGAGCAGGGAGAGCCGCGACCGGCGCCGACGAGCGCATCGCTCGCTGCCCGCAAAGCGCGAGCGCGCCGAGTGCTGGCCCGTGCTCCGAGGCACAGGCCACGACCCAGGCTATTATCGGTCTATCGGTCTAGCAGCGGAACCTGACCCGCCACGCTGCGGTGTTGTGGCTAGTGCGGTCGCCTAGGCCTTGTAGACCTTGACTTGGTCGTAGAGCCTCAGGACGAGATTCACGCTGTGCAGGTGATCGAGCGTCTCGCGCACCTCTGGGAGCTGCTCGAGGCGCTGGCGGTCCTCAACGCTTCGCATCTCTATGACGACCGCCATCGAGGTCCGGTCATCACTCCGGAGGATCCTTGCGGATACGAACCCGGGGTCAGTCGCGATCTGACGTGCAAACAGCTCCTCGAGTCGCTGGATATCCGACGACTCTTCTGCCGGCTGCACCTCCCAGACGTGGATCAAAACGGGACCTTCGGCCATGGACCAAGCACCTCACTTTCATCAGGCTGCTCGGGGCAGACTCGCTCGCGATGATAGTCCGCGCACGTGTTTCGCGCGCACCGCGGCGGCGCACTAGACTCGCCGGTGCAATGGGTGAGGCAAGCGCTCACCGTGTCGTGATCGTCGGAGGGGGCTTTGCGGGCCTTCAGGCGACAATGAAGCTGCGCCGCGCGCCTGTACAGGTCACGCTCGTGGACAGGCGCAACTTCCATTTGTTCCAGCCGCTGACCTACCAGGTCGCCACTGGTGCGCTCTCCCCGGGCGAGATCGCCTATCCGCTGCGGGCGATCTTCAAGCGCGCTCGCAACATCCGTGTGCTGATGGCCGAGGCCACGGACGTTGATCTAGACGCACGCGAGCTGCAGCTCGGCGCCGCGGACGGCGTGCCCGCGCCGCCCTCGCTTCCATACGACACGCTGATCGTTGCCGGTGGCTCGCGCTACTCCTTCTTCGGCCACGACGAGTGGACCGCGTTCGCCGAGGAGGTCAAGTCGCTCGAGAGCGCGCTTCTCGCGCGTTCGCGGATCCTCGCGGCCTTCGAGGCTGCGGAGATGGAGCCGGACCCGCAGCGGCGTGCGGGCTGGCTCACCTTCACGGTGGTCGGCGGCGGCCCCACCGGAGTTGAGATGGCCGGCCAGATTGCCGAGCTCGCGCGCGACACGCTCAGCGGCGACTTCAGACGTGTGGACCCTCGCACTGGGCGCATCCTGCTGATCGAGGCGGCCGATCGGGTGCTCACGAGCTTCCCATCATCGCTTTCGGCGAAGGCCGCGCGATCGCTCGAGCGGCTCGGCGTGAGCCCACTGCTGGGTCGGACCGTGGTCGGCGTCGACGCCGAAGCGGTCACGGTGGAGGACGGCAGCTCTCAAACGGAGCGGATCCCTACGCGAACTGTCATCTGGGCCGCCGGCGTCACGGCCTCGCCGCTCGCCGCCAAGCTCGCCGAGCGCAGCGGCGCTGAACTCGATCGCGCCGGACGGGTGACCGTCGAGCCCGACCTGACGCTTGCCGGCCATCCGGAGGTCTTCGCACTCGGCGACATGATCCGCGTGCGCGGCAGCGATGGCGCGCCCCGCGTCCTGCCCGGGGTCGCGCCGGCGGCGATGCAAGAGGGCCGCTACGCCGCCCGAGTGATCCGCGATCGGCTGCGTGGTAAAGATGCACCGCCCTTCCAATACCGCGACAAGGGCAACCTCGCCACGATCGGCCGCGCGACCGCTGTCGCTGACATCAAAGGCCTGCGACTGAGCGGCTTCGTCGCCTGGCTCACGTGGCTGCTCGTCCATCTCTGGTACCTCGTGGGTTTCCAGAACCGCATAGTCGTCTTCATCCGTTGGGCATTCAGCTTCGCCACCCACGGTCGCGGCGCGCGCCTGATCGCCGACGCTGAGAGCACCGAGGCAGCGGCTCTGCGCTCCGCCCCGGGCAATGCGGCGCCCTTAGCTGAGGCATAGCCGTAGGAACTGATGGATCTGCGACGTCGGCAGCGACCGGGGAAGCTTCTCATCCCGTGTCGGGCGACGAAGCGAGTCCTTCGGCTTCGCCCGGAGCATGCGGGTGTGTCACACAAGCTAGGTGGAAGCCGGGCGGCTTGTTCGCTTCCTAGTAGGGTGCGATCGGGTGGAGGCCTACGAGGCCACGCGACGGCGCCATGTCGAACACCTGCTGCCCCAGATCGGCGAGCATTTCGAGCGTATAGCGTGGTCTGCGGAGAGGCTACGCGCAAAGCGCACGGCGCGCCTGCGCGGGCTCGTGGGGTTGGCGGTCGAGCGCTCTCCCTGGCACCGCGGTCGGCTCGGGGAAGTTGATCTGAAGACGTTGGACGAGGATGCCCTGCGGGGTCTGCCGGCGATGACGAAGGACGATCTGATGGCCAATTTCGACGAGATCGTGACCGACGCCGAGGTACGCCTGGCGGACGCGAACGATTACATCGCCAAGCTTGACGGTGACGCGTATTTCCGCAATGAGCTGCACGCCGTGGCCTCGGGCGGTTCGAGCGGCGTGAGGGGGGTCTTCGTGTGGGGTTGGGATGCCTGGGCGACTGTCCAGCTGACGGCGATACGACGCGCGCTGCTGGACCGCATCGGCGACCCCGAGCTCGCGTCGCGGCCTCCGGTGGCGATGATCGTCGCGGCGGAAAACGCGACGCATTTCACGAGCGCCGTCTCGGAGACATTCGCCACCGGCGCCGTTGAGACCCACAGGTTCAGGGTCGGTCTCCCGCTTCAGGAAGTAGTGGCGGGACTGAACGCAGTCGGCGGCGACAACCTCGCCACGTATCCGTCGATGCTTGTTCGTTTGGTGGGCGAGGCGCATGCGGGACGGCTTCAGATCCAGCCGCGGCGGATAATGACCATGGCCGAGCCGCTGTTGGCGGAGACCCGTCGGGCCGCTGAAGAGACCTGGCAGGCGCCAGTCGCCAACATGTGGGGAACCTCGGAGGCAGGTGTCACCGCTATCGGATGCTTCAAGGGCACAGGGATGCATCTCAGCGACGACCTGCTGATCGTCGAGCCCGTCGATGCCAACGGGAACGCGGTGCCGGCCGGGGTGCGCTCGCACAAGGTGTATGTGACGAATCTCTTCAACCCTCTGATGCCGCTCATCCGCTACGAGATCACCGATGAAGTGACGCTGCTCGATGAGCCGTGTGCGTGCGGTTCGGTGCACCAGCGGATCGCCGACATCGAGGGGCGCAACGACGATACTTTTGTCTACGGGGACGGGGTTAGCGTGCACCCGCATCTATTCCGTTCGATCCTGGGGCGCGAGCCGGCGATCTCCGAGTATCAGGTGCAGCAAACGCGGACCGGAGCCGCGATCGTCGTCTGCACAGACGATGCGGTCGATATCGAAAGCCTCCTCGCAAGCTTGAGGAGGCGCTCGCCGGCTCGGGATGTCCCGAGCCGACGGCCACCGTGAGCGTGGTGGCGAGCATCCCGACTCTGGCCACCGGCAAGCTCAAGCGCTTCCTGACGCTGTAGTCGGCGCCATCATCCTCGTCGCAAACGGACGAGCCCGAGCGCGTCGCGTGAGGGGTTGGTTCACGCCTGCTTGGGCCGAGCAATGCGGCGGTGTTTGAGTCTATGCTCGTCACACACAACAGATAGCGGGGAGATCCACGATGGCGATCGTGCAACGCAATGTCCAGATCAAGGCCTCGCCGCAGCAGACCATGGCGCTGTTGAGCGATGCCAGTCGCTGGCCGGACTGGTATCCGGGCATGACGGAGGTCGACATCGCCGCCCCCTTCCCCGACGAAGGGGGCAAGGTCGCCTTCAAGGTGAAGTCGGCGGGCATATCCATGTCGATCACCGAGACGGTTCTCGACTACCAGCCGGGCAAGCTGCAGCTTCTCCAAATGGACGGCATGTTGTCGGGGCGAGCTCGCTGGGAGCTCACCGCGGAAGGCGATGGAACACGCCTGACCACGACGTTCGACTACGCGCTGCCGGGCGGCGTGTTCGGCAAGATCGCTGATGCGCTCATCGTTAAGCGCATGAATGCCAAGAGTCTCCAGGAA
>Ga0182024_10003111_pt1 | contig 40112 bp, 35 predicted proteins | sample P32metaG_FD_120480 | JGI IMG/M metagenome (GOLD analysis project Ga0182024, IMG submission 120480) | Permafrost microbial communities from Stordalen Mire, Sweden - P3-2 metaG (Illumina Assembly) | ecosystem: Environmental > Terrestrial > Soil > Wetlands > Permafrost | place: Sweden: Stordalen...
CTTGAATATGAGGTGGCTGTCGATGTGACGCCCTCGGACTTGCTCGACCGATTGAAGCAAGGCTGGCGCCGGCATAACTTCTATCTGTTTCGCCCGGCGTGTCCGTCTTGTAAAGCTTGCCAGACTATGCGCCTGCCCGTGAAGGAATTTAAACCAAATCGAAGTCAGCGCCGCGTCATCAAAGCCAATGAGAATACGCGATTTCAGATCGGTCGACCGGTTTTCTCCGCTAAGCACGTTGATATCTTCATGCGCGGTCAGGCTCACCACACTGAGACACGCAACTGGCCGGCAGAGTCACTGGAAGCCGGCATCTCAACGGTGAAAAGCTTTGTTGAAGATCCACTTCCCATACAGGAATGGAATTTCTTCATCGATGGAAATCTTGTCGGCGTTTTGTACGTGGACGTCCTACCAGAGGGTTTCTCGGCGATATATTCATATCACGATCCCGATTATCGCAGGTATTCGATCGGCACGTTTATGATACTGAGCTTGATCAAATACACAGCTGATCTCGATTTGCCGCATCTCTATCTTGGCTATTACATCGACAACTGCCTGTCAATGCAATATAAAGCCCGCTTTGTACCTAATGAAGCGCTCGGCCCCGACGGCAAGTGGTACCGTTTTTTCGAATAACGTAGCCGGTCGAAACCGCGTCGTTAGCGGCTCTGTCGACCAGTGAAACAATTGGGCAGGCCCTAAGATTTTCCGCAGGTCTTTCTTGGTGGGGCACCAAGATAATTGACCCGCTTTCAGCTGCTGCGCCCATCGCCCCGTACTCATGGCATAATACCCGCTGACGGCGCGACTTAAATTCACGACAACGCCGGTGCGGAACGACCGACCGGAAACGAACGACAAGCAGGAGATCAACAATGAGTGACCTCGGTCAAATACTCAATTCGCACACTATTCGTTTTGAACGGCTGCTGCCTGGACCGATTGAACGAGTTTGGCACTACATCACCAGCCCCGAAGGCATCGCGGAGTGGCTGTATGCCGAGGCAATTGTCGAGCAAAGGTCAGGCGGGCGAATTGTGCTCAAATTCGCCGAGAAAGATCCCGAGAGCCGACATTTATACAAGGTCCGCGGCATAGTCAGCGAATGCGTCGCGCCCAAGTTGATCGCGTATACCTGGTTTGAAACATCAGTAGATCTCACTTCGAAAGTCCGTTTTGAATTGGAAGAACGCGGCGATCAGGTCGCACTGACAATTACTCACAGTTACATCTGTGCCGAGTTCATGCCCAAAGTTGGTGCTGGATGGCACTCCCACCTCGAAGCATTGGCGGCAGTTCTGCGAGGCGAAAAACCCGGCGATTTTATGCCGCTCTACGAACAATTGTTTAAGACATATTCCGCCGCGCTGGCTGCTGGAATCATAGTCTCAGCAACTATTTCGCCGGCAATTGCATCGCCGACCGATCCCGCATACAGGGTGCTTAAAGACCAAAGACAGGAGCTGCTTCGCCAGTACGACAAGCTATGGAAAGAAGCCGACGAGATCAAGAGTGAAATCGATCAGCTAAAGCGAGACACGCATCAAGATACGACTCGCGCGCAAAACGACCTCGAGCACGAACTTCAGTATAAGAACGATGATCTCCACCGCGTCGAGCTGGACGTGCACAACCTCGACAAATCAATGATCTAACCAAGCGCAATCTTGAGATAACCTGGGCGCGCCCAGGTAACCCGCATCCTCGTTCAGTAAACGGTACTGAGCACCATTCCTACGATTTGCAAGAACAGTTACTTACCGAATTCTTCGGTCAAGTAGAAACGCGCGGGCAGGCGAGCTATGCCGATGCCGACAAAATGCGCTTCGGGATCGAGAATGCTTTCTCGATGTCCGGGTGATGACATGAATTGCGAGTGAAGAGTAGCCAGAGTCGACATATCGCTTTTGATTCCGCGAGAGGCTCTTCCGATGTTCTCATTCAAGAAATTGGTGGCACCAGCTTCGTGCGCGCGTTCCAACTGCGAACGTCCGTTCAAATCTACGTGAGGGCTGCGTGCCACCGAAAGTTCGTAATCCTTTGCGTTCCTCGACATGTAGGTGGCATAATCACTGGCAAATCGAGCCAGTGTGCCATCATCTTGAAGTGGACCGAGTCCGTTACTCTTGCGGCTGTCGTTGATCAATGACAGGCAATATGTTGCTAACTCAGCTTCCGCCGGAGCGTTCCATTTCGGCGCACCGGCTGTTGGCGCACTAGCCGATCCTGAGTCGTGTGTCGGCGCACCACCAATCCCCCTTGGGTCGTGTGGAGGGTAATGAGGGGATGCGGCGGAAGGAGCAGATGCCGTAGATTGAACCTGACCCGTAAATATTTTCGGCTTGCCATCGACTGCCACGGCATACGTGAATGTCATCGGTTTATTAGATCGATGTTCGAGCCATCCGTCGGCCATCTTGCTGCTCGTGATCGAATAACCATCTAGCGTAAGTAACACCGTGCCTGGGCCAAGTTTCATACTTTGACCCAACTCGAAATTCGGCATCGTCGTTACGTAAATTCCCGGATGGCGTGCGTTGTCGACAATTACTAGAGTGGGAATGGTCATCACGCCAAGGCATTTCGAATAAGTCTTCTCGTTAGCGGTGCGGTAGAGACCGTCTGCCATCACAGGTAATACCAATAAGATGACGACCAGCAAAAGCACGGCCGATAAACGGCTCAAACCTGCACGAGAGTAAATATGTTGAATGTGCATGATCAATTAAACAAAAACCACAAGCTCGATCGATTATCTCACAATTCACGGGGGCGAAAACTAAACCGATGCCGGTTGAAATTACTCGATCGGCGTGTTCGGATCCAGTCCCCAGCCCCTGAGAATCTCGCCTTCTTCCGCAGGAGATTTTGCTTTCTTGAATTTGGCATTGGGTCTGCCTTTAACAGTTAGCTCGCAGGCAGACCAAGTATTGTGACGGGTGACAATACCGCCCAGATAACTCAAGTAGGAAACCGGACCTGACGGCCCTTTTTCGGAACGACCAGCGCCGCCAGTTTTTTTCTGCTCTGGCAGTGGCTCTTCATCAGGCAGTTGATTTAAATCCACAAAATAAGCGTCGCGTGGACCTGTATACAGAGGCTCGGGCTTGTTCTTCGCAAATGAAACCGCTATTTGATCGCACCGTTCGTTGCCGGGAAAGCCGGAGTGACCGCGAACGTATTTCCACTGTATGGTGGCAGGCTTCAACCGCGTCACTTGCCGCAGCAGTTCCTCCCAAAGATCACGATTGGCGACGTCTTTTCCTTCAGCGTTCTTCCATCCACGCGAACGCCAGCCCCAGATCCATTGAGTGATACCACGGATGACATATGTCGAGTCAGTGTACAAAATGATGTCGCCGGGAGCAGGCGCTTCCAAACTGGCAAGCGCACGTATCGTAGCGGCCAGCTCCATGCGGTTGTTCGTCGTTTCACGAACACCGCCGCCCATTTCGCGGATGGTGTGATCAGGAAGAGCCAGAACGCACGCCCAACCACCTGGCCCGGGATTGCCTGTACAAGCACCGTCTGTGAATATCAGAATTGATGAGGGTGCAACAATCATAGGGTTTCTCCGTCTGACATAGGCTACCGTAAATGGAATTTGCCATAATCTGGCAAATTATAGCCAATCCAGGCACAAGTCATAAACGAGCGCGCCAGCGGTGTTTCTTGCATTGCTACCGCCCAAGCGCTAAGATGGAAGATTAGGGTTAGTCCCAGTTCTCCTGGATAGTAGACAATGCGCCGTACATTCTGACACCGCACCAGCGGTGTGATGTTCGCAGTTCCAAGGAGCTAGGGAGACCCGATAAATGACCAGACGAGACGAGCCAAATTGGTTCGAATTAATTGCAAACGACGACCTTTCTCCCACGTTTAAAGAGTGGTGCGAAACAGTCGGCGCGCTGCAACAGTTAATTGCTTACAGTTCGCAGCATGACGAGAAAGCAGAAACGCAATGTCATGCTTGCCCAGTGGATCTGAAAAGATTGCTGGCGCTGAACAAAGAGTTAGAAGAGAAACTATTTAGCTAGACACAGAGTTTGGCAGAAATCATTTTTGGTCTGTTCACCACATTCCGATCGTGTGTCCGACCACCCAGCCGCCTGTTGCCGCAGCTATTGCCCATGGTCCACCAGCGCCAAGTGCACGGGCGCCGAGATATCCGCCCACTGCCAGCCCCGTGTCCCACCCTTTAGGCTGGAGGAATCTGTACGCTAAACTGTTTTTGTCGCAGCCAAGCGCCTGCGCCCCCCACATTCCAGCATAGTCAGCGCCAATGGTTGCGCCTCCCACCAATCCGCCTTGCAGCAGGGTCCGACCGACCGTTCCGCCCAGACGCAGCGCTGCCGGTGCCTCCGGTGCCAGCGGCAACGCCGGATTTGCTCCCAGGCGCGCGATTTGAAAGGCGGCAGAGCCCAACTGTCGATCGGCAACAACGGCTTCCGTCGCCAGAGCGCGTCCTTGCTTGAACAAGGCCGATTCATTGCCAAACACAGTTCTCGCTTCAGTCAACAGATTAGATTCGCCCGGTTTCACAGGATTCTGCGCCATCCAGTGACGAACGAAGACCGTGTTTCCGAGCTGTCCAAACCCTTTATCAGGATATCCGGTTAGCAATGGAGCGAGCTTCTGGGCAACAGAAGTGGCTTCAACCTGCGCTAACGGCAAGGCGGCCTTGGTCTTTGCCATATCGGCAGCGGCTTTGACAATTATTTGATCGGCTGCTCTATAGCCTTGCTGAGCTGCCGCCATCTGCTCGGCGTGAGTGCGGCTGACAAGCTCGACTGCTGCGAGATGGCTTCGATTTGCAGTTTCAAAACTTCGCCAGGCCTGGCCATGGGCTCGAATATCTGCGCCGATTCCGGCAGCCAGTCCAACTCCATATCCTGCAGCCAAGCCAGCCACCGGCGGCACGAGATCCGACGCCGTCATCGATGGCGGGTTGCCGAGGTGTCCGAGTAATCCCCGACCGTCAAAGGCGCCTGCGTTATTTGCACCGAGAAACTGTTCTGAACCCATGCTGTTCCCCCCGGTTCATTAGTGAACCACTGATCCGAAGCCGCGATGTTCCTGCTCACGATGTGGATGGCTGTTTTGAAACCGCGCAAAGCTACTGGTCCACGAGTGGACTAGCTCCTTGAGCCGAGTTTAATAGGCGATGAGTGGTGACGCGTGATTGAATCTTGCCAGGCGTTAGTGTGATTTCTATGATGTGCGGCAAATCTATAGTGGGGTTTCTACGAAATTTCCGAGTTCCCACCCGCGATCTTGATTACTGAGACGAAGCCGCCACTTCGACCTGTTTAGGAGCGCTATTTTCAAATCTGAAAATGCGCAGCCGCTCCTCAGCCGTATCGTCAACCAGATCGCCATTGACGTCGCGGGTCTTGCGGTGACGACCGAACTGACCGTATGTTTTGTCGATCTCCTGCTGATCTTGCTGCTTGCATGCCTCATACACGAGAAACATTCCTAAGTCCGTTTACGGAACTAGACGTGGAAATACATCTGATTTACGGCGTAAAATCAAACAGGCAGAAGCTCTCGTGCGATTTCTTGGAGACCATTCCACATGGGTGGTTGTCTTGGTCCGGAGTTTTCTGGATCCGTGCGCCCGCGAAAACCCGCTCCTCGTATGCATTGCCGCAGATAGGACACGAAGAACTCACTGGGCCCAAAATACTCTGGAATCGGGTACTGATTCTCATTAGGTGCAGCTTCAGAGTAATGAAGCCAAGCACCAACAAGTGGAAAATCAATGGATGGTTCAGGCAGATACACGTTGTAGTTTTCCCCGCCGCTATAATTCGCTTTGTGACATTCGTCTGGGGCAAGACAGCAGTACAATCTTGAAGTACCTGGTGGATCAAGATAATTTCGGCAGAGCTGAGGCAGTTTTCTTTCAATCTGCGCCGCCAGTTCACGTACAGGAAAAACAACAAGTGGATCTTCTTCACCAATCAGCAGAAGTGGCGAAGCATCAGCGCGATTGTGATCCATCCATTTGACCAATTGTCCCTGGCTTTGCCGCAGATCAATGGATCCAACCTCCTCATAAAATAGACGGAGGGTTAATGGCAGCGGGCCACAAACTTCCTCTAGTTGCTTCAAAATGGCGCGGTCAGTGTCAGTGGGCGGAACATGAATCTGTTCGGGATCACAAAACTCGTATCCAAGTTTGGACAAAGCTGGGATCAAAAGCTCAATATTCGACCTGACGCGACGCATAGTCATTCTAACGCATTCAACAATATCCTTGAAAATATGCTCAGAGACAGGTTCGCGAAGATCTAGTCCATGTATTTCACGCCAGACCGCTTCCATGTCTCCCGCAGCATATCTCTCTGCAAATTGAGCGCTAGCGGTTTTGCTGTCAGGAACAATGCGACGCCGCCACCTCTGACGTACAATGTCAAAATCTTCCGGTGCTCCGCGCGTTCCTTTTTTGCATGGCATGCACAATCCCTGCGTCTTGGTGGCCGTAGCACGTAGGATTTCGTCCCCGCAGACGGTGCACGGAATCTTGTCTACTGACATAAAGGCCCTCTCCTTTCAGCTCGATGACTGCTTAGCCATCAATGCGACCGGTCCAACTGATTCAATACAGCTGGCGGCTAACGTCACACCACTATGGGCAGCCTCGACGGCCGACTCGCCTCGGAGCAACCCTGCCAGAGTGGCACCACAAAATGTGTCGCCGGCCCCGGTCGGATCTACTTCTGTCGCGTTGCAGCCCGGGATGAACTGTTGCCAACCTGCCACATGCACGGTTGCTCCACGCTCACCGTGGGTGACAAACAGAAGTTTGCCCGTGCTCGTGCGTGCTTGTTCGGCTGAGCCGAAGAGGGTATCTGCCTCGTTCTGGTTCATGAAAAAAATATCGGCCGCCTCGAACAGCTTGCTCACAGTCTCAGATTCGGCATAGAGAAGCTTCGCATAAGTACCGACCGATACCTTGTGCGCACCATGACGGCGACAATACTCCAGAAATGCAAGCTGCCGGCTGGCAGAGCTAAGCGCCGCGATGTGGATAATTTTGAACTGCTCGATCGGGTGCGGCAAGTTTTCTTCTAAGAGAAACCGCTCAGCAGCCCAGTCGGCTATATTGAGTGTAGCGCGGCCAGCTCCGTGATGGACAATGTCCAGACGCGGCATTTTTTCAACAGGCACAGTCGGCCCAATCCAGTTGATCAACTTGTCCACTGCGAGAAATTCATCAGTCAGTTGTTCCGGTTTAGGAGCATAGAGGGTCACATCAGCTCCAGCACGGGATGCAGCCAGCGCAGTATACAGCCCGGCACCTCCGACGGTGTGATGTTCGGACTCCTCGCCGTTTTGCTCCAGATGCAAAACATCGAACGATGCGCAACCAATTACCAGCAGTTTTGTCATCTCTTCCGACTAGCGCTATTCTCCGAGTTACAGGATCTAATTCTAACTCAATGGAACGTGGACCAGAACAAGATAGTTGGCTTCCGGGTCTTTTGGCGTTTCCTTCGGCAGCCTGCTCGTTTGCCGCTTCCATTGTCATCTGCTACGACGAGACTGGCACGCTAGCGAGCTAAACACCGACAGAATCACTGAATGCTGTTCAGGAATTGCCGCAATTGCGACTCGTATCGCGGCGACTGCATCATGATTTGATCGCCGTGACCTGCACCTTCGATACGAATATAGGATTTAGGTTGGCAGGCAATCGCGAACAGATCGTCTCCATGCGCAACTGGCGTGATGTAGTCCTTAGTGCCCGCCACTATCAAAAGCGGGGCATGCTCTTTCGCAAACACTTTCGAATTATCCAGACCGTTATGCGGCCACATCCAGGCAGGGTAGAGATTTGTGATCGGAAGCAGTTCGTTGCCGCGGCGTATAATCGAGTAAAGCGGGCATTCCAATATTACCGCTGCGCATTTGACGCGTGAAGCAATGTCGCCGGTGACGCTGGTGCCGAGAGATTCTCCGAACAACATAATTTGTTTTGGGCTGTAATGAAGGTCGTCGACGAGATAGTTGTAGGCGGCCAGTCCGTCATCGCAGACCTTCGCCATCGAAGGCTGCCCTTCGCTCCGTCCGAATCCCTCATAATCGTAGACAAAAACGGAGTTACCTGTCTTCAACAACATCGCCGAAACACCGGAGCGGAACGTAATATTGGCGCCGTTACCATGACTAAAGAGAAATATTCGCTGCGATTTCTGCGCCTTGTACAACCAGGCGTGCAGCCTGCTGCCGTCCGGCGCATTGAAATAGACGTCCCGTGGTTTAATTCCGACGACCGCTGGATTGTTGTATAAACCGTGGGGATATTTCCAGGGATGAAACAACAACCAGTTATAAAAGGGCTGGCCGAACTGCGGTGAGAAAAATCCCAAATACGCAATCGTCAGGAGCACGACGGACAATGTGGCAGCCTTGAAAAACCATGCCCATTTGAATTGCTTCGCCTTTACCATCAGCTTTTCGGACATTTTGTTTTTCCCCGATTGTTCTTCTAATTCTGCCATAAAGGTTCGTTCCAAATCCGTAAACGGAGAACATGCATGTATGCTGCCTCCCAGCAAGCGCCCAATTCAATCCTAAGTTGGGCGCTTGACTCTCCGCCAGTCCTGGCAGAACACTTTACTAACTGCTCGGAGTCGCCTAGCGCGTATGTGCTTTGGAATCTGTCGCTGATATACGCTGCATCTGAGCTGCCTGGTCCGGGTTCAGTCCGAATGTGCTCGATTGACCAGAGAGAATTGCGCCTAAGAGGTGAAACTTTTCGCGCTGATCAAATCTGAACTGATTCCAGGCGGATAACTCGGGAGGATCACTGCAGGCGTCCATGCAATAGCTGATGGGATAATGCGAAACAATGTAGTTCGCCCGTCGCAAATGAGCCCTAGAACTGACGATGATCGCTGATTTCCAGCCGTGCTCTTTCGCGATCTCGATCGAGTCGAAGGCATTCTGATATGTGTTTTGAGCATGCGGTTCAAGCACGATGCACTCTGGACTTACGCCGCGACTGCGCGCCAAAGCGCCCATCACCTCCGCCTCAACAAATTTATTATGCGCAGCCGCGCCTGAGAAAATGATGTATTTGGCGTATCCCTGCTTCCACAATTTCACAGACTCATCCACGCGTTCCCGCATGACCGGCGTCGGCTTCCCGTCAGCCTTTGCAGGAGTACCCAAGACAATGATCACATCCGATTTGCTTAAGCGCCAAGTATCTGCAGGAACCTTCAAAATCAGATCGGGCACCACATTATTCAACGCAAAACAGACGACAAGAAACACGACGATTGCCAAGACAACTTTGGCGATCCGACTCTTGTGAGTCCATGCCAACTGCATCATAGGCGGCACGACCCCGCAATTGTGATTCTATCCGTGTCGTTGCAGCAGATGGACATCGTCCCACCAGGTCGGTCATGGATCAATCGATACTAGCACGATCCGGAACCCAACCAGATGCGGGCGGGACGCCCGCGCCCCCAGGGTAGGCGATGGACCGCCCCCAGGTTGGACATTGTCACCGTTGGAACTCGCGGGCTTGGACTCGCGACCTCGCTGGCTTGGACTCTCTACCGGTGAGCTTGCACCTTGCGAGCTTTGTCGGCGCACCGAAATGCTTTTGCGATTCCTCTGACGTTAACCTAAGATGTTGGTCGGTCTGGTGATTTGATCCAACTGTTGTTTGAATTGTTCTTGTTCGTCCTTGTTCGCTTTTTTGTTTCTGACACCACCGCGATAGACCATGTGCTCCTGCAATCCACCCTGTACCGAGCGCGGTCCCTCATCAGCGATTGGAGCGCTTGAGGATGAGGCGTGCGCCGGCGCTGGGGGCGTTGGCGCGTGGCTGTTGACGGCACGTCCGAGGGCGCCCATCAGTTTGCCGACTCCGCTTGGTGCATGAGCGCCGGAAGCTGGATTGACGTTGTGCGCCACAGGATTTTGGCTGGGTCCTGGTTGCTGACGTCCGTGCATGGCTTGCGCGGCAATTACAATCGCCGGTTCGATCACCGAGTGACCGCCTCGTGGTGCATCCACCGCCGAAATATGAGCTGGTGCGGATGCAACCTGGCTTTCGTCGTTATGCGAGAACCATGAGTTCAACACGTCGTGTCCGCTCGGTGCAGCTGGTGCCGCCCCTTCATTGGCGTATGTCGATGTGTTGGAATATTCATCGACGCGCTGGTGCTCGGAAGCATACGAATTTTCAGAATTGGAAACGACCGACATGTTGGCGGCGTCCGCTGCAGGCGAACAGTACTCGGTGGTCCCGCCATACGCCGGCGCCGGCGCAGGCGATGAGTAACCGTCGCTGGCGCCTGCATAAGCTGCTGCCGACGCGACCGCACCGTAACCATCGCTGGCTGCAGCGTTGTTGCCCGCACCGGCCTGCGACGAGTAACCATCGCTGGTGGCAGCATTATTTGCTGAATATGCAGACGAAACGTAACCGTCATTCGGCGCGGCGGATGCATAAGTGCTATCGGCAGCATAGTTCGGTGCAGCGGCAGGAGACGCATATCCACTATCAGACGGAGCATAGCTGCCGGCCGATGCGTAACTATCGCTTGGAGCGTAGCTCGGAGTGGATGTCGACGCCCCATAACTATCGCTGGAGGCATAGTTTGGTGCAGCCGCGGCTGAGTATCCGTTGTCGGCAGTGTAGCTTCCAGTCGGTGCGGCTGAATATCCGTTGTCGGCGACGTAGCTTCCTGCCGGTGCGGAGGCGCTTGCATAGGTGTCGTTCGAGGGATAGCTTACCGCCGCAGGTGATGCAGTGTAGCCGTCGGTGTTAGACGAATAGCCGTTGGCAACGGACCCGTAACCATCATTGGTGGCGTAGGTACCGGCAGTCGGAGCGGCATATACATTGTCCGTACTGGAGTTGGAAACCGATGCATACGTCGGGTAGACGTCACTGCTTGAGGCTCCCGGCGCCGCAGAATTATATGTATAGGCTGCATCTGAGGAATAGTTCGAGCCTGCGCCCACATTGCCTGCCGATTGTAAAACATCGGGGGAGGAGTTGGCGTAGTTGTTCGCGGAATATGCCGAATACTCTGAGGTCGCTCCAGGATTATTGGATAGTGAAACGTTGGAGTAGTCGACGTTAGCTCCTGCGTAGTTGGCTGACGCGGTCGAGGAATTGTCAACGTTGAGCGAAGGAGATGCGTAGTGCGCGTTGCCCGCTGGATTCACGTCGCCTGCATTGTAAGTCGACATTGAATTGGACAAGTATTCCGAGTTGGTCGAAGCGGTGACGCCAATTGGCAATGGCGACTGGCCAGCACCGGCATCGTAGTTGACCGATGTGGAACCACTGGGAGTAAAGTCAAACGCCGTTGTGTAGGCGCCCGTCCCTTGCACCGAATTCGGTGCCGGCGCAGCATACTCCATGGACGAGGTGTTGTTGACACTGGCACCACCGCCGCCGGTCATAGAATCCATCTGAACTGGCAGCCCACCGCTGGCGGCGGAAGCCGGTGCATTGAACTCGTTGCTGTAGACGTTGGAGTAACCAGCGTAGGACGGTCCGGACTGACCGGCATCCATCGCCTGCACACCGTTCATGGTGCCGGACTGACCGGCATCCATCGCTTGCACACCGTTCATGGTGCCGGATTGTCCGGCATCGATTGGCTGCACACCATTCATCGTGCCAGATTCGCCGGGGGCACAGCCGCGTGCCATGTCGTTTAGCGCTGCATTCTGAACGCCACTGATCGGATCGTTACCAGAAGTCGCGAGCGACAACTCTTGCTGAGATGTGGGTTGCCATACTCCCGATTCAATTGCGCCAGGAGCCATACCATTGCTGTCTGAACGAGACAGTGACATGATGGAATCGCTAGCGCTGCCGAGCGGGTTGGTCGAGAATTCGCCTTGGCCGGCTGCTTGGCCAACTGCTTGACCGATCGATCCGCCGTCCAGACTGATCGGGCTCATTGCACCCAACACCTGACTAGCACCGGTCGCTTGATCGGCCAGATTTCCTGTTAGTCCGGAAGCTGCTGAACTCAGAGCCGATGGCAGGCCTTCGGCTGCGGATAACATATTTCCGCCTGGCAGCATCGACAGCGCATCACTCGGTGACGAACCACCAGCGATACCGGTACCACTACCGGTGCCGTCGTTCGCCAGCGGTGGCGGCGCGATGAAGTCGCCTTTGATCGCCAAGCTTCCGTCGTTTGCAGCCTTGCCGCCAAGATCTGGGGGCAGAGCGACGCCGAGTGCAGCGGCCGGATCACTTCCCATAAGCCCGGAAAGGTCCTTCGGTGCGGAACCGAGTTCGCTCATGATGCTGCCTGGGCCTTGGGCCATCGGTTCGCTGCCGGACAAGCTCAATGGTGGCATGCCTCCATTGGCACCAGACTCGCCGGTCAAGTTGTTGAGGATGCTGTTGTTGTGCGAGTCTCCGCCCAGCGACAATGGTGAATTGAATTCGTTGGCGGTGAGGTTGTTCGTCAATGGCGAGGAGATCGAGGAACCATCGGCCGGGTTGAGCGACAACGGATTGCCTGCGCCCATTAAAGAACCGGGCTCGCCGGCGCCTGATTGTCCGAGGTGCTGAGCCAGTGTCAGAGGATCGTTTGCACCACCGCTTCCTGCATTTGACGTCAATCCTGTCGGATCGCCAGCGGCGCCGGTGCCTGCATGAGAGGCTAATCCTGTTGGATCGCTGATGCTTCCGGTGCCACCATGAGAGGTCAGACCGGTCGGATCGGCTGTGCCACCCATGCCAACAGGAGACATTGGGCCGGCCGAATCGCCTGCGGTCATGTGCGGTGTCAGACCTAATGCATCGCCACCACTGCCCGCATGTGCGGTCGGAGAACTTCCTGCTCCAGTTCCTGTTCCCGCGCCGGCACCTTCGCCAGCGCTGGAAAGCGGCGAGCCGCCATGAGCACTTGGACTCATATTCATTGGCACATCGAACGGATGCATAGGCGCAGAGCCGCCGCCGCCACTGGCACCACCTGCAGCACCACCATGAGAAGGAGGCAATGGCATGATTGGAGACGAATCCATCGAGCCTCCACTGCGCGAGCCACCAGCGCCCGGCATCGAACCGGCCAGCTGATCTCCCAGTGAACTGCCAGGCATGCGCGATCCCGCAGAACCTGCACTGCCGCCACCGGAGCCACCATGACCACCACCCGATGATCCACCTGTTCCGCCACCGCCACCACCACCTGTGCCAGCATGGGCACCGCCGATACCAGGGGCTGCAGCGGCAGCACCGGTTGAACGAGCTGGTGCAGAACCGCCTGAAGCGCCACCACTCTTGGAGCCGCTCTTGCCGCCGCCGCCGGAGCTCGCGCCGCTGGAATTTTGACCCTGGTTGTTCAAGCTGGCTGCAGCCGCTTGAGCACCGCTTGCCATGCCGGTAGCCTGTTGACCGGCATCTTTGATCATCCCGGCAAAGTCGAATGCATATTTAACGGATGCCGTAGTAAGGAAGTTGAGAGCGGTCATCACGACCGTTCCCGTCTCATCGATGCCTCTGAAGCAAGCCATCAGCAAGACTGCCGTATTCCAGAACAGGCTCCAGAAGCAAATGGTAACCACGCCTTCAACCCAGCTGGGGAAAGCGCTGCGCAACTGCGCGATCGGCCATACCCACAGCGCTGCCATAATCGGTCCAACGCACCAGAGATAGAAAAGATATGCCATCTGGAATGCGCACAGAACGTTCCACGCGCATGATGAGACGGCGTTGGTGGTATTGAACATCAGACGACCCATGACTGAGCCCGCCGGCAGTGCTTCATCTACGCGATCGCCGGGCACTTGTTTGACGCCGGCGCAGGGATCTTCGATCATATTTTCCATGACCTTGCCTTCGAACTTGGACATCGGCGTCGTGTTGTTGAGCAACGGTTGCATTTGCGCAGTCGGCAGATCCAGTGCGTTGCGGTTCTCTAAGGGGTGCCGCAAAGGCGTTGCCCGGATTTCTCCGCAGGTGGCGTCTTTGTACATGTCCGTGCCAAAGACTCTGTTGTATTCGCTGCTGATCGTGTAAGTGATCGAGTTGGAGAGATCGATGCCGTAGTTGACGATCAGATAGGTTCCCGGAATCAAGAAAATAGCAATCATCGAACGAAGAATGCCTTCGAACGGATTGACTTCGGACATCACCGGTGAACCGGCAGCGACGATCGCTCTTACTTGTGCCAGGACCGCGCCCGGAAGCAGCAGAAGAATCGCCATAGGAATGAAGATGTTGTCGCGAACCTGATTCCACTTGTTGCCGCTCTGAACGGTGAAGTTGTTCAAGTAGTTGGAGGTAAAGTCAATCGCGCTGGCTGAGTTGTCGCGGGAAAGTTCTGCCGCACCGTTGCCGATGTTCTGCACGATAGACTGAGCGATTGCTTGCGCAGCGGGCGCAAGTCTTTGCGGATCGGTGACTTTGGCGAGAGTGAGATTCATCGCCACAGCCATCTGCGCCTGGGCGGCAGAGTCGGTCAGAGGCGCGCCAGTAGTGGGAATCCAGGCCTTCTGGATCTCTTGCACTTGTTCCATCGCCGGTACTTGATACGTGAGAAAAGCGGATGGAATCGGCGGCTCCAGCGCGTACATCGCGGCATTGAGCTGGGAGCCATTCACCACCCCCGGTACTGCAGCACCGGTACTGTCGCGAACGTCAGAACCGGGATATTGCGGCATGTCAGGTTCCGTGGAGTTGCGCGCAGAGGCTCCCGGAGCGCTTCTCAAATAGTTGAGGCGGATGTCGCCTTCAGAAGTGCGCGGTGTAACGTTGGTAAGGCTGCTACCGGTTGGAAGACCGGGAAGGCTCGACAGTCCAGGCAAACTGGGAATCAGACCGGGCAAACTGGGCAGTCCGCCGAGTCCAGGCAATCCGCCCAGTCCAGGGATACCACCGCCGCCGATGCCAGGCAATCCGCCACCGCCACCGCCGCCGATGCCAGGCAATGAGAAACCGCCGCCACCGCCACCAAACAGACCACCGGCGAACACCGGGATGCTGGCACAAATCGTCGAGACCAATATAAATAACAATGCGAAACGACAATGGTTTCTCATAGATTTCTCTCTGGATTTAAATGTGCCTGACGTCATGGTGGTAAATCTCCTGAATCCTATGCTAATGGCGGTGCGCTGCCGGCGAAGTCATTACTGGTAGAACCGGAACCCGGAGGGCTCGACACGCTGGACGGCGCCGGCGATGCAAATGGTGGCGGCGTGGCAAACGCGACCGCCGGCTGCACGCTTTGAGGCGCACTGGACTGATCTGGAGTTATGGACATGGGATTGGCAACGCTTTGCGAGCTGCCGCCTTCGGAGCCACCATCGCCGGAACCACCGGCACTGCCGCCGCCACCACTGCTACCACCGCCACCGCCGCTGCTACCACCGGTGCTGCCACCGCCGGCGCTGGCGCCTTGAGCACCGGCTGATTGTCCAGTACTGCCACCACCACCACCACCGCCGCCGCTACCGATTACTCCCGATGTGTTGCCTGTCGCGGTCTGAGCTTCACTGATCAATTGCGAAACCATGCCGCCGGGACTCAACTGGAACGGAGAGAACGGAACGTACATCATGATTGTCATAAACGACGTGTACATCATCATTTCCCATTGGGTGTTGGGAGCGTATGCTCCAAGTTCCTTCAGCCATTGAATTCTCGTATCCATACAAAGGATCACGACACACCACCAGAAGCGCCAGAGAGAAAGAGTGATCACGGCGTTGATCCAGTTGGGAAATATTTTGTTGAAGAGAGAACCCGCACCGCTGGGCCATGCATAGAGTGCCGCGGCGATCGGTCCCAGCAGGAGCAGATAGCACATCATCACTTCCTGGAAAGCCAGAAGCGCTGCCAATCCGGAGCCCAGTCCCAGGTTAGCGAGGTTATACAGAGCTTGCAAAATCTGAGTCATACGAGATTGAGTCTCGACTTGAGACTGTTCTTCAGGACCGCTCGTCGCTTTGCCTCGAACTGCGGCATTGGCGCCGGTAGAAGGGTTAATCAGATCAGCAAACGATGAGCTGGAAGCAAGGATATCGCCCTTGGCCGGTTCGATTGTATTGCTTGCGTTTCCCGGCGGTGCATTGAAAGTCTGTTCCTTAGCCCAGCTTATGACCTCGGCGTCGTTGATGTTTTGCGAAACTTCGTATGTCATTGAATTGCCGATGTCGATCGACCAGCTGACGATCACCTGCGTTGCTGGAATTAAAAAGATCGCGATCAGAGCGCGTAGTATTCCTGAAAATGGGCTTGGGCTGTTAACTTCACTATCTTCCGACTGGTTGAGCAAGCCGAAGCTGACCATCGATTTCATCTGCGTCAACAAAGCTCCGGGCAATAGAAGCAGGACAGCAATCGGTATGTACACTTGTTTGTACATCTGCTGCACCATCCAGATCACCTGGGGCAAGGTCTTGGTCACCGCATCAGGACTGCCTGGTTGAGCCGCATTTTCGTTAGCCACATTAGTCAAAGCAGTCTTTGCTTCGCTGAGCGATGCATCGAACGCGCTCTCGGCCGCGTCGGCAGAAGCTTCGGAAGCTTGTTGAAAAATAGCCTGTTGCATCGCCTGCGCAGGCTGGTACCAGCGGCTTGGTGCTAATGCTTCATCGGCGAACTTGGTGGCGATGTTCAGCAACATGATCTGATTGCTGGTATCCGTCGCTCTGATGCCCATTGTCGGCGGAGCGCCTTGAAAAGACGAGACCGCTGCGGCTTGCGAGCCGAAATACGGAGCGGCGTCGACATAGAAAGGTGCTTGGTATTGATAAACGATATCGTATGAGGTCGGGGGCCCAAAATGCGAGGGCTCAGGCGTACGGTTGTAGGTGACGCCAAGCAAGTTTTGCTGCGGAGCGTTGCCGGCAAAAGTGGCCGCTTGATCTTCTTGAGCTTGTGTCTGCACCGGTCCCAGCATCACTCCGTTGTTATCGCCATTAGGGTCCTGCGTACCCGGTTGATCGATGGCGCCTATGGCTGTGGATCCAGCCTGATCGGCAGTCGTGCTTAACTGAGCCGCCTTATCGAAGAGCTGTTGCTGCTTGTTGGCGGATGCATATCGCTCCTCAATTCTGCTGATAGATGAATCGACTGAAGGCACCATATCGGAGACGGATGTGGAGCCAGGACGGGGCACGGAACTGCCGGTCATACCGGTATTAGAGCCGACCGCCGAGCCAGTTATAGATCCACCACTACTGCCTCCACCGCTGCTAAGGAAAGGGAAGCTGCTGCCACCGCTACTGCTACCGCCGCTGCTGCCGCCGGACGTACCCGCACTGCCTGTTTTTTCAGCTCCGGCCAGACAGGGAAGCGCTGTTACGCAGAGCCATGCCACCAGCACTAGCGTTATGTGAACGACTCTCTGGCTGACGTTGGAGATGCCCAAATATTTGTGCGAAATTGGTTTCGTCATCGGTCGATTCTTTTGTCGTTAGTAATAAAACGCGCAGCACAGTCCAGAGACTGAATGTCTCTCTCGTTGGCAAGGTTCGAAAAGTGAACCTTAATATCTGAAATGGGTTCTCAGGTACTGTCGCCGGGAGGATTCCGGTCCCATCTGTAGCACCTTACGAGATTTTTGTGTTCGATTGGTGTTTAAGTTGTGAGTTGATGAACTGACCCACAAACAGCCGATCCATCAAGCGTCCGATCGGGGATCCTTAAATCTACATGCCGTCTCTCGCTAACCCTCGGCGACCGCAGCCTCAGCCTGGGCAACATTTTCCGCCGTCACCGCCTTGAACGTCAGTGAGCCATCTTTCGGTACTCTTTAGTTTGCCCCGATGCGCCGGCTACAACACGGCACTGGGGCAGCATCCGACCTATCTCCTGCAATGCAGGTTGGGATAGCGGCGTATCCTCCACGTTGAGAAACTTGAGGGTCTGCAGTTTGCCTATATACGGAACGCACTTGTCGGTGATCTTGCAATAATGCAAGAATAGATAATTCAGCGGCGGTTTCTTAGAGGCAATCATTTTTACTACATCGTCGTTAGCCTTCGTGCCGTTAAGATTCAGTCCATACAAAGGCTTATCGAGTATGCAACGTATACCATCGCACACGTTATTGTTGTTGAGATCGAGTCGCGCCAGTCGAGACAATTTGGCAAGATGCATCATACCTTGATCGTCAATTCTGTCATTGTCGAGGTTTAGAGTACGCAATTGATGCAACATTGAGATCGGTTTTAAAGCTGCATCGCCGACGTTCGTTCGCGATAAATGCAGCATCTGCAAGTTAGGGAAATACTTCACGTTGGAAACAGACTGATCGGAAATGTCGTCGGCACTCAAATCTAACGCGCGCAAATCAGTCAGATGTTGGATGTATTGCCAGTCGTTGCTCTTAAATCCAGCACCACCCAACTCCAGAGATTGAATTGCGTTATCTGGCTTGATCGTTTTCAATGCGATCACGACATCGTGATCGCTTTGCGGCACGGCGAGCCGAACGAACGTTCCGACCGGCACCCTCACCTCGCGATAGGCATTGGCCCATCGGCGCCAGACAGCCGAAGGATAGATGACGCCATTGATTGGCGTAGTAATGGAAACGGTCCCAAGTGAACGATTCTGAGGGAAGTGAATCACTCTGTATTCAATACCACTCTTCGGAGATTGATCAGTCTTCGCTGGAACCGCACCGCCAACGGTGCTTTGCATGAGCAATACCGACAGACAAAGAACCAACAACTTAACCTTGAGTCTCATGTTCAAATGAGCTTATTCCGTGAATTGTCTGTATTCCTGATTCGGCTCCAATCCAGCACAACCAGATCGTAACGGTAAAATCTTGAGCGATCCAGAGCCTCAACTCCGTCGGTGACGCATTCCAGTGTGCGCAAGTCTAACAGATTCTGTTTCAGCAGCATCGTCGGCGTGTACAATATGCGCTCATGACTTCGACGTCACCAGTCTATCGTTTTGACAGCTCCGCCGACGCTCCTCTATCGGAGGTCGGAGGCAAGGCGTTTTCACTGCTCAAAGGAAGCAAGTCCGGACTGCCGGTGCCGCCAGGCTTAGTTTTGTCAGTCGACTTTTTCGCGCCGTGGTTTGCACAAATCAAGAGCACGACGCAGTGGCAAGCCTTCGCACAGGCGGACCCTGACAATTTGCGGAAAGCCTGCGATGACTTAAAGGCGACCGCCGAGAAGCTCACCCTGAGTGCTGAGCAGCAAAAGTCGCTTTCTGATGCCATGCAATCGCTGGCAAGTGAGCGTCTCTTCGCGGTGCGCTCCTCTTCTCCTGAAGAAGATCTTGAAGGAACATCTTTCGCGGGCGGATACGAAACCATCCTCGGCGTCACTCCGGAGATGATGGGGGATGCGATAAAGAGGGCGTTTGCATCTTGTCTGGATTTTCGCGTCGTCGCCTACAAACGAGAACACGGGCTGCAGATCAACGAACCTAAAATAGCTGTCGTCGTGCAGGAACAAATCGCCAGCGAAATTGCAGGAGTCGGATTCTCCCTGAATCCAGTGACCAACAACTATGATGAGGCAGTTTTCAATTCAAATTGGGGACAGGGAGAAACAGTCGTAAGTGGAACAGCCACTCCGGACACGTTTACCGTCGACAAACTGTCATGCCGGTTGAAACAAAAGATCTTAGGCAAGAAAGAACGTTCTATCTGGCTGAGCCAAAATGGTGGCACCGAAGAGAAGCTCAACTATCGTTCGGGCGAGTATTCATTGACGGAACAGCAAATTGTTCAGCTCACTGAATTGATAAACAAGGTAGAAAAACTGTACGAGAAGCCGATCGATATCGAATGGGCATTTTCTGATGGCAAGCTCTACTTGCTGCAGGCTCGCCCAATAACAAGCTATGTACCATTGGCACCGGATATGGTCACAAAGCTAGGCGAGAAGAAACGACTCTATCTCGACGCGACGATCAGCGTTCAAGGTATTCACAAACCATTGTCGCCTATGGGCACGTCTGTAATTAAGAATCTGATCCAACAGGTAGCCGATCATGTATTAGGGTTGCCTGAACTGTTCGCCCACATCGAAACAGCGCCGGCCTGGGTTGAATGGGGCCGCATGTATCTCAATCTATCGTATCTATTTCATACGGCCGGCAGAGAACGTATCGGAAAAGTGCTGATCAATATGGACCCACTGGCTGCCAGGGCAATTCTTCAAGCAGATGAAAGCATTTACATAGCCAAAGGCGAAGAGCACCCTCAACTGGCGTGGCAATTCCTGTGGCAACTGCCTGAGTACGCTGTCCATCTGTTGGAAGCGAACATTATGCCTGAGCACGCTCACCAGCATGCTCAACAAAAGATTCAAAAGTTTCTCCACGAAATCCGCGATTTGCACGACACAAACACGCCTGTGTGGAAACTTGCTGACGAGCTGTTGTTGCCTACCCTGCGAATGGTCCTGAAGTGCAGTTCGCCGCTATTCGTTGCTTCCCGTGTAGCGCTTGAGCGCATGAAGACCATCGCCGGACCCGAAAACGAAGGCGATCTAAAGAAGCTTGATCGCGCTCTCCCCAACAACGTTACGACCGAGATGGGATTGGCACTTTATCGTCTTTCACAGTTGCCCGCAGGAAGCGCCTCTTTCGACAAGGCGTGGAAAGGTTTCATCGATACCTACGGACATCGCGGACCGACCGAGTTAGATATTGCGTCTCCGCGGTACAAAGAAAGACCTGAATTACTGCTTGAGCAGATCGAAATGCTACGCCAATCTTCGACACCTGACGACAATCCGCAGAAGCGATTTGAAACGGCACAGAGTGAGCGACATCAAGCCTTCAAGGAGCTGTGCGAAAAAGTCCATGAAAAAGGATGGAGCAAACTCAGTCACTTCCAGACGCTTTATCGGGTTTGGGAAACATTGTCTGGTTATCGTGAGATGCATAAATACCTGCTGATCTTCGCGATCGCACAACTGCGCGAGCGCTTGCTCAAAGAAGCTGACAAGCTTACGAGAGCAGGTCGCATCGAATCGCGCCAACAAATCTTCGACCTGACACTCAAAGATCTCGAAGCGAGCGAGCAGAATCGCAACTACGATCTTAAGGCAGCAGCGCGCCAGAATCGCGAACCGCTCGATCGATTAGCAAAGGTTTCGAAGCTGCCCGCAGTGATCGATTCACGCGGGCTGATCCTGCGGCCAGCGGCAGAAGCAGTGCGAGAAGGCGAAGTAGCCGGAACCGCAATTTCACCTGGTATTGCTCGCGGACGCATCAAAGTGCTTCACACTCCCGACGAAAAACCACTGCTGCGCGGAGAAATTCTGGTGGCAACCGCCACCGATCCAGGATGGACACCACTATTTGTCAACGCCGCCGCAGTCATCCTCGAAATTGGTGGCATGCTCCAACACGGTGCCCTCGTGGCACGCGAATACGGCTTGCCATGCGTCTCCGGCGTCGAAAACGCCACCACCCTGTGGCCAGATGGAACACTCGTAGAAGTCGATGGCTCCTGTGGTATCATTCGCACCATTGAAGAGGCTGACTTACCTCCAAAAACTGCGCCGGCAAGCTAGCACTCTGGCGATATTTTTCGAGATGGATATACGAAGATGCCATCCGAGGAAAAGCGATTATTCCGCCTCAGTCTAGTTGCCAGACCTTGTTCTTGGTCACTTTTCCGTCCTTGAACCAAATTTGGCAATAATCTCGAAGAAACGGCGGCACAACTGTAACTTGAATTTGTGCCGATCCTGCAGGCAGCGAGCGGAACTTAGCTTCGAGCCGAGTGAGGTTTTCTTCGTACTGGCGAAGTCCTGCTTCGCCGTCTGCGTGATGTCCGAGTTGAGACTCCGATCTGCTTGCGAACCAACTCGATTCCTCACCAGCCGATCCCGTCAAAGCTTTGGCTCTATGTTCGCCCGCGCCCGGCAAATAGACACCGTACTCGTCCGCCCCTATCTCGCGCGCTCTTCGTATGAAGTCCGCGTTCGGCTTGCCTACGCTAAACTCTTCAACCAGTCCTTTGAAATCATCCGTAGCCTTTTGGTCGGCACCCATAAAAATGCAAGCAAATTGCTGAGACAGTTGTTCTCTAATATATGGATTTCGTTCAAGCCACCACCTATAACAAACTCCCCCTATCAATAAGGTCGTGGCGACAAGCACCGCGAGAACTTTCCACAAAGTCTGAGCCCGGTGCATCAAGAATGAGTCCCAGATCGCTGATAGCGCTTGCATTCTAATTGGCTGCCGGAATCGGGATACAAGCTCTCTAAAGCGATCACCAACCGATGGGCGAGGTTCTGATCGAACAACAGCTTCATACTGCCGTAATAGTGAAGAGCTTGCGTTCGCGATCAGCGGCAAATGCAAGGCAAGCGCGGATGTCTTCGAGCGTCAGCTCTGGAAAGTCCGACACAATCTCCTCAAAGGACATCCCTGCGGCCAGATACTCAAGTACGTCTGAAACCGTTATACGCATGCCACGGACGCAAGGTTTGCCGCTTCGTTTACCGGGTTCGATCGTGATAATATCTGTGTAATTCATGCTGTGAGCTTATCTCATTGGGTAGTTGAGGTCAACTTCGAAACACACGGCGAACGCCTTCGCAATTCGCGATATCAAGCTGGGGAGGTAATTGAAGGCACAGATATCAGAACATCTGCTGTGGATCTTGAAATCGCAAAGCATCAGTGGCCAGATGCATTGTTAGGCGTTGGTTGGGAACAGGCGACGGGCGCTCAGACCAAGTCTTATCAAAAGGGAGCACCAATCAGAAGTTGCGACATTGACGAGTAGTCATTTGCAAACCATTAAGCGATTGCGGGGAGCGGCTAGACAGCGCAAGGAAACTTGAATCAATATGGAAGACATAGATCTCAATTATGATCCAACCACCTTTGCTGGGCCTGTCGACCCGCGTGTTATCGAGTTTTTGGAAACGTACCGCGGCCACAAGTTTGATGTTTCTTACCTTGACCATGCAAGGAAGTATCATGGCGGAATCCCCGGCAAACAATACTTTGATGCTGCCGACGGAAAAACCTATCGTGTCGGTCGCTTCCTAACTCTGATTGATGATAAATCGCACCTGCGGCCTCCTTTCCGACCATCCTGGGAATTTCCGGATCGTGACATTCGAATTGACTGGAGCGTGCTTACGCTGATCGATGAGGAAGGTCCGGCGTGTCGAAATTTATTTGGAGGCGAAAAGTTATTACCATTTGCGGCACTCTATAGGGGCGGGCACCATCCGGACTCAATGGGCAGTCAAGAAGCAGATTGCGTGCCTGATTTGGTTTGCTTTTTCTACGAATCCGGCGCTGCGAGTTCGAAAATCGTAGTCTGGCTGGCACTCAGAGCATTGGATGAATACTTTCGCATGGAAGAGCACTGGCGCGAGGGTATTGTGCTGGCGATTGCGTTGATCACGTCCGATACGAAGACTTCACCGTATTTGGTGCTCCAACTTTTGATGATTTTCTTTCATTGCTGCGAGCAAAGCCTTGAAAGCAAGAATTTGAACTCTGAGCCATTCACATAATCTGGTCTATGTCTATGCCAAATAGCTGGCATAAAAACCGATCGACAGATCTCATCGCCTCTGTGTCTCGAATGTTGCCTATCTTCGAGCGAAAGGGATAATGCCAGGACTGCGATGCGTCCAACCAAAGAGCATAATTGACGAAGCCACATCGATCGCGCATCAAAAAACCGTAAGCGGGTTGAACTTCGGACAGACTGACTAATATGTCTTGATCTGTTCGGTCGGCGTACTGGCTGGACATTGGGATAACAATAACGCCGTCGCCTTCGTTGAAGTCGTCGTTCGAAACTACAAGCACGGGGCGATATTTGGCGACCATCGGAAAGACGTTGGCCCACCAGATATCTCCCCGCCGTGCTTTGCTGACTGGAGAAGGCTTCGTCTTCACCGATCAGCCTCATTCCATTGCCGCGCCAGATGCTCATGCCACATCACGGCTTCGGCGTCGGCAGAGTCCTGAACGGTCGCCGGCACAACAGGCTGATCCTGTTGCTTGAACACCTGTTTGGCTTCGTATTCGAAGACGATGCGATCGAGCACCTGCCACACGGTTTTACCCGTTCTCTTAGCTTCGGCGTTGAGAAAGGCCATGTTTCTCTTTCCCAGCTTCGGTCTTTCTTCAATGATTCTGTGAATCACTTTGGGCAAGGTTAGATCGCATTCAGAAGCCAGGTTGTCCAGAAGTTCTTTGTCTTCCTGCCAAACGCGCACTTGCACGTAAGCTTCTTTTCTCTTGCTGGTTTCCATAGCCGTGGCCTCTAATTGGTAGTCCGGTGCAAAATTGTCCCAAAAGTTGTATCTAGATTTTCCGATCCGTTGATCGGGCACTGAAGTCCAAATCGGCCTGTCAACACCCATCGACGTCTATTTTACCCCATTTTATCCCATTTGTCGACATTAATAGGCAGGTTGACCAGTAACTTGTCGACAAAATTGTCGACAAGTTACTTTCACCTTTCAAGATTCAAACAAAGTGCCCGCCGTCTCAATAGCTCTGCGCTCGTAATTTGTAAAGCGCGACACTTAATTTGCAGATTTTGATACTACTGACGGTGACGATCCGCGGCATTGGTGTTTGAAGAACGAGACCGCAGCCTTGGAAGGCTTTGACAGCTTTTCTGCCTGGCTCGATGCAATCGTCAACGACTATATCGCTTTGAAAACGTGCCAAAGGTCTACACGCAAAAGAGCGTTCTCTGATCACAAGGCAAACGGCGGCGCAAGCGCACATTAGAGCAAACGATCTGATCGCTGCGTTGGATATACAATTCTGTTATTTGGACTTACTCAACAGCATGATGAACAACTGCGAATAGGCTTTCGGATAAACCATCAACACGACTTTTAAACCGGTGTCTGCTTGCAACAAAAGTGGCGATTGGCGAGCCTTGTCCAGTGTTGCCTGAACGGGAATCCAGTTATTGGTGGTTGGGCTGACACTTTTGTTAACTGTCGTTCCCAGCACTCGCAGCTCGTTGGCCGGATTGATCGGTTCACTGTTGACTGTAACGACAAGATGTTCACTGCCTTTCACCGGACTTTGTTGGGCGTCTGCTTCTGTCAGAAGAACAGACGCAAAACCAAAGACCGGCGGAAAAATTTGTTTCAGCAAAAAGGTTTGTGGGTGCGTGATTTTTCTCGCCAGCTCGCTAGCGGAGTCCAACCGCTGAATGGCTTTCCATGAGAGCAACGGTATACCAGTCAGCCCATAAAGACCAAAGATGCCGAAATAGAAAACGAGAAAGTAACGAAGATATGCGAGATCGGATGGAATGGGGATTGCACCTTTCCAGGTGATCCAAGCCGCAAACACCATAACAACCGCTGCCACCGCGTTCAACACGCACACGATCGCCAGCTTGCGTTTCATGATCTGGAATTGCTCATGGCTATTGGTCATTGAGAAAACCTATGTAGTTTACTTGCTCGACTTTGCTTTCCTGCGTGTGTATTTTCGACCTGGATGCCGTCTTGCTTGATACATTTCAGTATTTAAAAGAGCCGATTAGCATCTCCCTGATTTTACCGCGTCCGTTCGGAGTACCAACCGCCACTAAAACACAATGAAGTGCTTAGCGCTCGAAACCTTCGTAAACGAAAGCTCTTTTGATTGTCTGTGCATCTCTTTCACTAACACCTTGGGCGCGCACGATACTGTACCAGGTCGCACGCACCTGTTCTGTCATGGTAGAAATTATGACCTCAGCCTCGTTCTGATCGAGCAAGAAGCGCGAACACTGGCTGAGCAAGTTTTGCGCATTGGCAAAACTGCCAAGATCGCCACATTCCAGCGCCAGATCGCGACGGTCCTGTGATACCGCCGGGGATGGCGTAAGATCGTAGACCGGCGAAAGTCTCCACTGTCGGTCGAAGGCGATAAGGGCGTGGTTGCGAGGATGATCGTCGGTGTTAGAGATGAGTGCATTGAAGCACATGCGGCGAAACAGCTCTGCCGCATCTCGTTTGGGTTCTGCCACCACTCGGCGTAACTCCTCCGCCATCAGTACATAGGACCAACGCTCACGCATTAGTGGCGAAACCTCTGCACGAAGCAGTGTAAGACTGCTGATCATTCGTGCTCGAATATAGCCCCGGCTATTTTTCTCGCGATCGAAACGTTGAACCAAGAGTACATCCTTGCCGCCAACGCTTTCGATTCGGCTTATGGCTGAATTGATACCACAGCTTCGCGCCAGCTCAAGCATTGCATGTTCGACCCTGGGATTGTTCCAGCGATCGTCCGGACGTGCAAATTTTGCCAGCCAGAGACCTCGATCATCCTCTACAACAGTCTTCGGGCGCGCTCCCCCCATCGATGTACCAAGCATGAGCAGCTCTTGTGCCTGGATAGTTTCATGGTCAGGCTGCTCAATCTGTTCTCGTACCAATTTCTCGGCAATTTGTTGAAGCCGCGCAAGCTCAATCGTCTTGTTGAAATGTCGCAGCGGAGCCGGTGGTTTTTGGTTGATGCCAAAACCAAGTGCCCCAGCGCGATCATCTGGCGATTGAAGCAAATAATCAACTTCGCTCAACCCTGTCTTACCAGAGTGCCGTTCAATCAGCTGGCGCCCCCAGAAATCAGGAGCGGCATCGAGGAGCGCACTAAACATCCCATTGAGCCGCGCAGTTTGATAAGTCGTGTCTCCTAACTTCAGATCGATTGGATCAATTTCGACGGCATCGCCTCGAGCTAGATAGCTTTTTCCGTATACGAACCGACCGATGCTTGTTCCTCGCCGCTCGGTTGTGAGCACAAAGCGCCCAGCCGTCACGCTCTTAGTTTCTCCTGGCAGAGTTATGTACACAAAGCATTCGCTGCGCGAATCTTTAGAAGTCATTATTGATCCCTTTGCCTTTACGTGCGCGGCGGCGTTCTTTTGCGGCGCCTAGAGATAAACCTTCCTTATCTCTTGCAGGATCAGCCACCTCGTACAGTTGATCAAGTTGGTCGTACAGCCAAAGCAGAGCAGCATAAACCGCTATGCCGGTTGAGGCTTTTCCTTTCTCGGCATCCATCACAGCTCTTGGTCCTGTGCCAATTCGTTCGGCAGCATCTGCGATCGTCAGGCTGCGGCGAATTCTTGCAACGCGGAGGTTTTCCCCTAAGCGCTGCATAGTTTGCTCAACCGGGTACGGTGGCGATTGGAGCAACTTATTTCGATGAGACATATGCTCTCAAACACCTCTTAAGTCTTTTATACTGCTTTATAAAGCATATCATGTGGAATGGACTCTATAATCCTTCTGCTCTTTCAAGCATATTATGAGCTATATAATGCTTTAGAAAGCATAGACGCGACGCAAAAAGCGTTATCAGAGCACTTTAGCAACTGGCGCCGGACGTGTCTTCCTTGGCTTTGTACTGACGGTCAAATTTCGGTCAATTCGATTTGGTAGCATCGCCAGGACGGCACTATTCAGACCTACCTTTATGACCAACGGCGCAAACCAGTTTGAACTTTATCGAAGCACCACCGAGACGCACGCGGATAGCGCTGGCGCCGGTTTCGCCGAGCTTGCCGATGAGGCCCGGCAGCTTCTACAAGTCCGAGCCGCGCTGCCGCCCCCCGTCCTGGATCAGACCCAGCCGCTAACTTTTGCACCGGGCGACCAAGTGGCTCTACGGGTGATACCCCGAGGCGAGGCTGCGGTTGCGCAATCGCCAGCGGTGTTGAGGTATGCCGAGACAAACGATGGCCGCGGTCATCAGGTGCGCATAGGCTCACAAGGCGGTACAAATGTTTTTTGCTCAGATGGCACCGGCGAATGGGACAGCACCGACGGGCGTCGGTGGGTGCGCAAGGATTCTGGGGGAACCCGCATTTGGCACGGTGACATTCGCATTGATGCGAACGGGGATTACATTACGCATAACGGTGACGCAGGAGTAACAAGTACTCGTCGCCCTGATGGAACCACTGTCATATCCGTAACCAGCGCCGGTGGTCAACAGATCGAAATTGGCACCAACGCACAAGGAACTAATGTATCTTGCACAGATTCCACAGGAAGATGGACCAGCACCGATGGCCAACATTGGACAAACACTGGAACCGGCGCCCGCAGTAGCTCTACCGTGCGCCTCGACGAATTCGGACAATACCTGGTCCGCTACGAAGGTCAGGCAGAACGGGTAGAGCGCCGGTCTGGCGAACTGAACTCGAACTTAGAAAGGCAGAGGCGACTTTCGGCCCAATTCGGTATCGAATTTACAGCGCCTGGCGAACGAGTCAAACCCTACGAAACAGAGTATTCAACCCGTCCGCCAACGACGGAGGAACTCGACTGCCTGGAGCAAGTTCTCACTCGCAACCGCCAAATGAATCTGCAAGGACTGCGATTTGGTTTCATCCAGCCCAACGCAGATACCGACAACTCTGGGCTTTGGGGCAACTACTCTCATACCGGCAACAACGGCCGCCCCGAGATCCTGCTCTTCCCAATGTGCGGGCAGCAGACGATGGGTTGGTCCGCTCTAGAAGGGACATTGCAGCATGAGCTCGTTCACTATGAGCAGTATCACAACTGGGGCACCGGACATTGGGGCAACTCGTCGCCGGCAGAGGCTCGTCAATTGATGCAGGACCTCGGCTGGGTGTTCGATCAAACTAGTCAGCGATATCGCATGTTAGACAGGAACAATCAGCAATGGGAGTATGACAAAGACAGAGCGCGGTGGGATCCGCTAATCGATGGGCACCTGAATACGGGGCGCTCAGTCACAAGTGAGCAGATGAGAGAACTTGCCAGAGTCAGACCGGCAACCAACTATTTCAATGCTCCATGGGAAATGCATGCGGAAGCATTAGCGATGTTCCGCTACAACAGAAATCAGCTTCGAGATCAGAACGCCGCTCTTTGTGACTTGATGCAGCATTATGACCAGCGAGAAATCGACCGCAGATTCGGCACCGAAGACGGCCAGCCGCGACTGATCAGAGGCGCAGGAGGTGAGATCGTACCAAATACACCGCAACAGCGACGAGAGGCCGATCGCCCACAGCAGTCATCAATAACTCCAGAGCCGCAACTCGAGCGGCAATGCTACTGTTGCCAAAACTGTCAGGCGCGATCCTGACTACTCTTCAAATTCGGAGCAATAGTGCCACCATCCAATAGTCCCGAGCTGGGCAGCTGACGGCCGTTCCTGACCAACCCTCCCTGGACGTTCGAGTCCCACTCAATTACGTGGTGGTGACTTGATCTTTCGCCCTCAACTGCTCGAAGATTTCGGTGGCAATGTCGATCTCACCAGATTCGGTGCGCTCCAGGATCTCGAATTCGAGGTCATAACCGGGAACCCGAGCCGCTTGCCCGCTGCCTGTCTTTTTCGATTTCACCTTTGCGATCAGGTCTGATGAACGCCGCTTGAAGTCAGGCAGGTCCATCAACAGACTGGGGCTGAATGCCATAAACGTCGAGCCCCAATCGCCCTCGTCGAAAACATATGAGGCACCGGATGCGACACCAGCAAGCAGCTCAACTACCATCGCCAGACCGGAACCTTTGTAGGACCGATCGAAAGGCAGTATGGAACCCTTCATGGCGGCAGCAGGATCTGTGGTCGGTTTGCCATCTGCATCAATGGCAACATCGCCTGGAATCGACTGATTGAGCGCCTTCGCCTGCACCAGTCCAAACCACGTGATAGCAGAAGCCGCCATATCGAAGACAATCGGATTGTCCATTGTGGGAAACCCAAATGCCATCGGATTCGTTCCATAAGTCGGTTCGATCCCGCCAAAGTGCGCAACGCTTCTGGGAGAATTGCTGGCGATAACGCATATCAGATCTTTTCTCGCAATCTTGCGCGCAAAGAAGCCAATCGCACCAGTACTAGACGAATAATTACGCATCGTCGTAATACCAAACCCGGACCGCCCCGCAATCTCTATCAACTTGTCTGTCGCAAGTTGCGCCGCCAACATCCCAACCGCACCACCAGCATCAAACACTGCAGACAACGGAGTTTCTCGCACGATTTTCGGCGCATACTGCGGCTTGATATCCTGCGGCGGATTGGCACTGACCAACTTCAACACACCCTGCGTGTTCTTACCCGTCAGCTCGGCGTACAGCAACACCTCCGCGATCCGCGCCGCCTCATCTTTCGAATACAGCCGTTTCGATATCAGCCTTTCAACCATCGCCTGAAGTTCCGCAATCTTTACTTTCATTTCTCAGCTTCTCTTTTTGCAGGTTTGAATCGCTCAATCATATCAGCCCTGCACGTTACACAGCTCTGCCCTTTGCGGCCAACTGGAATAATGTCGGCGAACAACACATTTGCAGCCACGAAATCGACCAGATGCGAGCTCTGCCGATTTTGATCGGATCGGCCGAAGAAGATTGAATTACCTGACGGCGATAGTGATCAAGCTAAGGCATGCGCATATCGATTCAACCTTAATCAACGGTCGTTCAACAATTGATGTGTCTGCTATGGAGCAGCCACCATCTACACAACCAACTCTCTCATGCCTGATTGAATGATTTGGGCTAGAATTGGGGCGTGAGGCTTTGAGATGGGAAACATGCACCAAACCCGACAGTCGAATATTGCTTCTGTATACAGGCGTTATCGGTCACTACTGCTGGTGGCTACGCTGGCGTCGTCATTTTGTGCATACACGCCTGGTTTTGCTTTCTCACAGTCGGAAGAAGGATGGACGCTGGTTGAGCGTGCTGGTACGGAGGCGCTTGAGGCAAGCGAGTACGGTCCGGCTGAGACCTTGTTCAAAGAGGCTGTCGGCCGATCGCAGGCATTTGGACCGGCGGACCTGCGGCTGGCGAAAAGCTGCGGAGATCTTGGTCGGTTATATACAATCCGCGGGCGATTTACTGAAGCTGAGCCTTATTTGGAGAAAGAGCTGCAAATCAAAAAAGTCGCTCTTGGCGAAGAGAACGGCAAGATCATCCCAGCAATGGGCTCTCTGGTTCGGTTTTATCTTACCTATGAAAACTCTACCAAAGCCGACCCGCTAACTGCGCAGATGCTTGCGTCAATCGCAGACAGGTTGAAGGCTGCGCGCGCGAAAACTCAAGTAAAGGCGGAAAAAGGTGCACCGCTCCAGGGATGGTGCGGCACTGCCGCCCCGGAAAAGACAGATGATTTGATCGACTGGGCGATCACCTGTGATGCGGTCGGCAATGACTACAGAGTTCGCGGAAATTTTGACCTGGCTGAAAAGCTCTTCCAAACAGCAATGGATCTGAAGACTACTGTATATGGAAATAACCATCTGTCGCTAGCGAACAGCTATGACAACATGGGCATGCTCTATATGGCAAAGAATGATTATCCGGAGGCCGAGGGATATTTTGAAGATGCACTTTCAATCACAGAAAAAACTCTAGCCTCTAACACTCACGAAATCTATAATCGAATGGACAAGCTGGCTAAGTGCTTCGTTAAGGAACAGAAGTTCGAGAAAGCGGAAGAACTCTACAACAAGGCGCAAACTTTCTGGACGCCGGAAGAACCATCCAAATATGGAGACGACGCACGCGCAATGTACTCGCTCGGCTCAATCTATTGTGACGAAAAGAACTACGACGCTGCTGCCACCAAATTGGAAGATGCATTAGCCTGCGCTGAGCGATTCCATGGACCAGCCTCAATCGAACTGGTTCCCTATCTGCAAAAGTATGCTTATGCTTTGTATTATCTCGGACGAATACCTGACGTCGATCGCCTTCGCGCTCGGGCTAGCACCATATCTGGTGTCATGTAATATCTGACGTAAAAATCAAATCAATGGCGCTCAACTTGTGCGGACAAGAAATCTCTGATTTCTTTGTAAATTTGGTCACTCGGCAGCATAGATCGCACAAGTGAATATCTCTTGTCGCGCGTGTGCAGGTAGAGGAACTTTTGGCCGCTAACCTCAGTCTCGCTGATCCTGTCTATGCTGGAATAATGAATACGCGAGATTTGCCGGTGCAGAAAACCGTGAGGCAAAGAAAGCGAATCTATCTCCAACCGCAAAACCTTAGGACTGAGATACGTTCTCAGCATTGCCGCTATCGCAATCAACACGAACCCGGCTGACAGTCCTGCAAGAATCCAATAAAAGATAGTTGCTCCACCTGTATCGAGCGTGATCACGTTATCTATGATCACTCCGCGATCGTTATTAATCGCTTCGTTGGCGAAAAAGTATCCAGCTCCGCCAAAGAGAAGTCCACAAACAATCATCGTTAATGGTTTCGAATTGTATGGATAAGTGCAAGGTACACTGATCATTGCCTACCATCCCCTCGCATCCCCGTGCTTCCCCATAGATTATTGCAATTGTCCGGAGACTGCAACCATGAATCAACCTCAATAAGATGAATTTTGCCCAGAGGCAAACTCTGGCATAATTTGGGCTCTGATCACCGGTCGAGGCACAACGGACAATTTGAAGTGAACACCGATTCCCCAGAATTCCAGGCGCTAATGCGAGTTCATGCCGGACTGCCACGACAGGGTCCAGGCAGTAAAGACGAAACAATGCGAGCGCTCAGCTTGCTGCCGCCTATCCGGCAAGGCTCGGTCATCTTCGATGCCGGCTGTGGGCCCGGGCGCGCTTCAATGGTTCTGGCCGCAGCGCTCAAGCAAAAGATCATAGCAGTCGATCTCTGCGAAGACTTCTTGAGCGCATTACAAGCCGCCGCGTCGGCACAAGGCATGGGCGATCTGATTGAAGCTCGCTGTGCCAACATGGCGAAGTTGGATGCGACGCCGAAGTCAATTAACCTGATTTGGTCGGAAGGAGCAATCTATTGCATTGGCTTCGACAACGGACTTTCGCTCTGGAGACCTCTTCTTGCAGAAGATGGATTGATCGCTTGCACTGAACTGAGTTGGCTGACAGCACAACAATCCGAAGAGTCCAGCCAATTCTGGAACGCAGCTTATCCAGGCATGCGTTCAATATCGGAGAATTTAATGGCAGCTGAATCGTTAGGATACGCCTGTCTCGATTACTTTGTACTGCCGGAGTCATGCTGGTGGGACGAATACTACGGACCCTTATCGCACAACATTGAGCAGCTCAAATCAGAAGATAAGCGGGACGATTACCTGTGCCGTGCAATCGAAAACGCGGCGACGGAGATCGAGATGTTCCGCCAGTACAGCAACGAATATGGATACGTATTTTATCTCCTTCAAAAATCAAACGTCTCGATTGAGCGAGCAAATGATAGTGATGCATCGGCAATCGCAAGAGTGTTCCGCCAATCGAGAGCGTTGCTTACGTTTCTGCCTTGCCTGCACACAGAAGAAGAGGACCTGCAATTTTTTGCAAAAAAGATATTACCGACGCATACAGTCTTCGTTGCGAAGGAAAGTGATAGCGATAATATTGTTGGATTCATCACGTTCGATCATCGATGGGTTCACCAACTCTATTTGGTTCCTGATCAAATACATACCGGCATTGGATCGCGTTTGCTGAATCTAGTCAAATCCAAAACAGATCGCCTGCAATTATGGGCGTTCAAGAAGAACGTGATGGCAGCTAAATTCTATGCCAAGCACGGCTTCAAACCGATCGAAGAAACAGATGGATCGAATAACGAAGAAAAAGAACCAGATGTACTTTTTGAATGGATTCGTGCGAATGAAATTCAAAAATAATTGGCGAGTGCAGATCTTCTAGAATAAGGAACGGCTGAGCACGATCGGCACCATCCATATGACAAAGCAAACCGAATTACTGTCGGTTCGCTTTGTCCCATTTTTTTCGAACGATCAGGCAGCCTCTTTGGCGGCCGCAATCTTGCTTTGAATGGCGGAACATGCGTTTACCGCTTTTTCCTTGAGCATATCGCCCTGGGTCATGGCATTTTCCAATGCCTCGCTCATTCCCTGCTTGAGGTCATCTCGCGTTTCGCTGCCCGATTTGGGTGCGTACAAAATACCAACCGCAGCTCCGAGACCCAATCCGATACCAATTCCGGCGGCCGCGCCGAGCACCGAACCCAATGCCGAACCTGCGAAGAACGCAATCTGCAGCTCTTTTACATTTAGTTTCAGCAACTTCAAAATCATATCCTTGCCTCCAACAGTTACTTCGTCCCCCAGATGTCGCAACCTAAAGCCATTCTGTTCCCGCATGTCTCATGCCCAGCGGTAGTGATGACACGAATGTTCGCAGAAATATGGGGTACGGAGGCGCTGACCTAGCCGTTCCAAGGAGCGCCGGTCCAAGCAACATAACGCACAATCCGGCTCCGATATTGCCTTCAAACATCACTTTAACCCCCACGGCCGGCTTAACAGCATCGGTAGCCGATGTACACATGACAATGAGGTAAGGCCGGGGAGACCGGGCCCAGCTCAATCAAAAACGCAACAAATCAATGCAAACGGAACTCGGAGCCACCTGATTGCGTCGAGCACCTATGTTATAGGTTGTGCGCACGCCACGCCTGGTGAATCATGCAGATCCTGAAGGAACCAAAAGGTAGCAAAAAATATTTCGAGCGGCTGTCCGACAAAGCCGCTCAATTTGCCGGCACCACCATCGCATTTGGAGGAGCCGCTTTAGTAGTTTTGATATGGGCATTGACCGGACCGTTCATGCATTTTTCCGACAAGTGGGAATTGACGATCAATAGCATTACTACGATCGTGACGTTCTTAATGGTGTTCCTGATTCAACGCTCGCAAAACAAAGACGTGCAAGCGCTTCAGATCAAGCTGGATGAACTGCTGAAAAATCAAAGTGGTGCCAATAAAGATCTAATTCGCATAGATGAGGAAGCATCGGAAAGCGAACTGAAGAATATGCGAGATCAGTACCGCGAAAGTGCGTAACCGACTAGTCAGCCTACATCGCCTGTTTCTCAGCCCTAGAAAGTTTGACCAACAGCCAGAGGTTGAGTGCCAGATATAAGGCACCGAATGAAACTTGATTGGAAATCTGAATAACAGAATGGCGGTCCCGACCTACCGCAAGTAGAAGCACAAACTGGACTACCAGGTGGATCAGAAATGAGAACGGAGATATCGTGTAAACCCAACCGCTGGAGCCAAATCTGGAGAAGAACAGAATTATTGCAATCGCCGAAACTGGTATCCAGACTAGAAAAGAAAGCAGAAAAAGACCGTAGTTAGCAAACGCTGCCGGAAAGAGAAGCTCGAACACTCGCAAAAATTCCAGAGTGCCGACAAGGATTCCTATCTGAAAGTAGCGCTTGGCAAAGTTCATCTAATTTACGCGAAGTTGCGTTTCCACTCCGATTTTGTCGCCTGGTGACTGAATCGTTCCCGTTACCTTTTCCGGCTTCCACAGCCGTTTTCGCCAATACTCTTGCAGTTCCTTGCTTGGTGCCTTGAACATTTCATCGTAGCCTTTCTGAAAATGCTCATCAATCCACCGCTCTATCTGGGCCAATGACTTGCCTTCCTTCTTCAGTCGTAACGCTTGGATAGCCTCGTCTTGGCAGATCGGACATTCTCCGCAGTAATCAGATGTGAAACACTCCAAAAGACTTGTGTGCCCCTGCGTTTGATCGCAACCGCAATAGCAAAACAGCTTGCAGCACGTATCTGGTATCTCTTTCGCGGCTGCATAGCTCACCGCGACCTGCCCAAAAAATTGTTCGGACGGCAAAACCAATGCACCAGGGTTTGCAGCCCGACAGCATGAATGTGGACTGACAGATTTGGTTTCATCAGCTCTGGTGCTCAAGTGCGATGCGCCAACAGCAACTAGAAGACTCATACCTACAATCAAACTTTTCAGATTTCGCTTCATCGCCTGACCGGTGACCCTGTCCGCTGCCAAATTCGTTATGATATTGTACTCCACAAGATATCGCAGTGGGACACGAAAACAAGTTGTGAGTCAAGCCTCAGAAATAGCCTCAGGTTGGATCCCCTGGGCGTTGAACAACCTGATAGACTTTCCGTTCATATTGGGACATCAGCATGATTCAAGATCAAACAGACCTCGAACTTGAAGGAATCCACAAAATCGCTTCGAAACCAGCGATTGTTGTTGCTCGCCCTGACGTTGAATCGCAAGCCGAGCAAGCCATCAGCTATCTGTCTTCGCAGGAAGCATTCGAATCCGTCGGCATCGATCCATATTGGCCGAAATGGAACAGCCCGTGGTGGCAGATGCTTCTCCTGCATGAGATGGGACTTGTAGCTCAGATTCCTAAGGAAATAGTCGAGCGCATGATCGATGCTCTGAACGAGCATTATCTCAAGTTCTTTCCGTTTACGGAAGAAGAATTGCCTGCCGGAAGGGATGTTTTTAGCGACGTGCCCTGCCATTGCCAGCTCGGAACAATGCATCGCCTGCTCACCGACTATGGTGTCACAGTGGGGACACGACTATCGTGGATTAAACCGTGGTATCTTCGCTATCAATTGCCAGACGGCGGGTTGAATTGCGATGAGGCCGCTTACACCAGACATCTGGCGAAGAGTTCAGTTGTTTCAACTCTGCCGCCTATGGAAGCGATGCTGAACGACAACTCCGAAAATCTTACATGCGATGAGATTGCATTTCTCGATCGCGGCGCAGACTATCTGATCGAGAAACGGCTTTTCCGCAAGACTTCCAACTGCGAGCCAATCGATCGAGACTGGCTTAAGCTCTGCTTTCCACGTTTCTATCACTACGATTGTTTGAGGGGATTGTCGCTGCTGCTTAATTGGTCGCACAAGTTGAAGAGACCGGTGCCGTTGAGTGCCATCAAAGAAACGGTTCATCACATTGATGCCAATTTTCCTGACGGGAAGATTTCTGTTGAGCGAACAGCTTGTGCTGGAGCAAATTCCAGATGGTGGGACGCTTCAAAGCAATCATGGTTCAAGGCGCCTGCAGCCAGCTTTCCGTTGCTAGATGCAGTTAGCCGCGCAGGAATAGAATCGCATTTCCTGACGGATATCTGGAATCAAGCCAAGAGCAGTGTGATGTCGTTAATGGACGAGAATCTGATTGCAACTGGTGGTCATGAAATTCCACGGCAGTGAACAGCCAAAATGACTTGATGGCATCGGAATCAAAAACTGTCGGGATGCTCTGCAAAGGTATGAGAGATTTCTCAACTTCGCTTCGCTTCGGTCGAAATGACATCGAGGGTCAATGACATTGTGGTCACGACGCCTCGGCGGGTCGAATGACAGGCCGGTTTCGACGACACCGTGGTCGATGACACGCTGGTTCCAACGACACCATGGTCGAAGACACCATGCTCGATGACACGCTGGTTCCAACGACACCATGGTCGAAGACACCATGCTCGATGACACGCTGGTTTCGACGACACCATGGTGACGCACCATGGTAGCACCGTGCTGAGGGCTAACAGCAATTGAGGGCCAGTCTACTGAGGGACAAGACATTGCCTGGCGAGAACGCTTGCGACCCGAACAATTGTTTCTCCACGACCTCAATCGGCTTCAAATCTTGCTGCGCACTGGACAGTTTGATCGCATTCGCCAAAATCATATCAAGCGATGGTTGATCCGAAGAAACGGTCAGCTCGTTCGAAGAGGATATGAAAACCAAACTTTCCTGCCCGGAGATATCATGAATGCGAATCCCAGCAAGTTTGGTCTTTGCGCTAGCCCGGAGCTGTTCACCACTGGTGGCAGACCCTTGCGATGATCTTTCGGGAAGTATTAATTGGGTTCCTCGGGGGAGCAGCTCGCAACGGAGCTTTCCACCATCAGGTTCGGGATAAAGCATCCGCGCCGGCAGATTTTCACCGCGAGTGTAAAAGACGCACAGCGAAATTTCCTCTTGCAAAACTCTGACAATTACCGAAAGACCGTCGCCGATACGAAGCCGTCCGTTCGACCCCATCCGCGACCAACGTTCAGAGCCTATTTCTTGTCGCTGCAACTCAACATCAAATCCAGTTTTGCGCATGAATGGAAGCGCAAATGTAATCGAGTTGAGCAGAGTCGTCCGTGGTGGCTTTCTTGCAGGCGATCCACTTGTTTCCAATGCCGATGCTTTTGCTGCGGCAGATGCTGATGCCTCTTGATCGTGCGCCCCGCCCGCGGTATCGCCTATCTGAGCCGAAGCTGCAGATTTCGGTGCCGGCGGTGCCAGATCAAGACAGGTATAAACAGACTCGCTCCACAGAAGCTGATTGACCTCTTGAAACTGATTGTCCTCTTCGATGCCGGCGATGTTTCCGCAGTGCATGCCCACAACCATGCCGGCTTTAAAGATCGGTGCTCCCAGAACTTCCGGCGGTATACCGATCGTGTGCATCTGGGGCGCGGGATCTTGTTTCCTGGAACCAAGGATGGTGCCTGTGGACACGACTGCCATTTGAGACGCGGGATCGATGTGTATACTGTAGAGTTCATCTTTGAAGGAAACCGGGCTAAATGGCTCAACGGCCAATGGTGCGCGCGTACCCTCCATAGCTAGAGGCACCGCTGAAGCAGAGATCACTTGCCCACTTATGGCTAACGCTTCCAGCGCGCGCATAATAGCCGCCCCATTCACTTTACTGTTGTGAACAAACCTGCCCACCGGCGTTTCGTACTTCAATTTTGGCCACAACAGCGAGGCTTCCTTACGCACTTCTTCCGGCAGAACGCCCAGATTCAGCTCCGCATCCGGAACCCTGATAAACGTCGTAAACTCTCCACCAAACTCACCCAGAATCCTGATTTGATCGTCGAGCCGTCTGTAAACCTCCATCAGCAGGGCTGGGGTCGGTTTATTGATAGGGGCAAACTCCTCAGTCCATGCAGGTTTCGCCTCAACTTTGAAAAAGAACTTTCCATCGGGCGGCGAGACGATCAGATGGTGAATGGCTGTTTCATTCCTCAACTCACCATACTGCGCGTGCTTGATACTGCCTGCTTCGCAGTAGACTCGCGCCAGAATTCGGCGCCTGGAGTCGCATATGATGATAGTTCCACCCTGACGGGAGTTAACAATGGTCTGGATGATTGACATCAACTCCGTTCCACTGGACGTTCCCGAAAAAACTGACGCCTCCTGCATCCCAGAAAATGTTTGCAGCTTCTTCTCAACCATGTCTCTCTGCACCGGTTTCAACCGCAGACTCAAATAAAGCCCGACCACATTATTCGGCTGCAAAGACAGACGCGGCGGCGGATAGATAGACGATTCTTCGTAAGCCCGGCGGACCATCCAGCGATCGAAGTCCGGATGAAACTTGGTGGCGGTTACACCAAAAGACCGTTGAAACGCCGGCAGGTAGAAGGTCACCGCCTCAGGCATATCGGCATAGGGAACCATCAGATGCGCACAAGTAATCGCGGTATCTTTCGAAAAGAGCCAGGCACTGCCAAGAATGCTGCCGTGCTCGCCTGCCGTTCGGTCGATTAGCCATCCGACCGAACCAGCCTGTGTGAAAACGTCATTCGAAGCCATTATGCCAGGCAACCAGGAAGAACTAAAGTCAAGAGGGCTTGGGACGTGCGAAGTACTTCATACACAAGATAACCGAAAACGTCCCGCGGGCGACCAACTATTAACGATCCAACCTCAAGCGCATGATAACTCGACTCTCCATCGGCAGACCGACATCCGTTTCTGCACGCCTGATCGCCTTGATTCCCTCCGTCCATTGCTCAGGCGGCACGACCTCAAAACCGAGCTTCGTATAAAACGGTGCATTCCAGGGAATCTGGATAAACGTACTCAAATCCATACTGACCAAGCCCCTTTTTCGCGCCCATTCGCATGCCTGCTGAATCAGGGCAGTCGCCAATCCGCGCCGCCCGTGGGCTGTCATGACGTCAATTTCGTCAACAAATGCGGTGTCTCCGAATATAGAACATATCGCAAATCCAACCGGCAGCTCGCAATGGCAAGCGACCCAAACCTGCTGCTTCTCGATCAGTTCGCGCAGGTGCTCTCGATCGAAAGTTCTGATCTTACGTTCTTCATCGATCAGTTTTTCAAAAAGATCCGTCTCGGTGAACCTGCTGCATGCCTCAGTTTCAATAACATTGATCCGCTCAGCGTCATCGGCATTCGCCAGGCGAACACAGTAATCGCTGGCATACGAGTTAACTTGCACGGTGGGTATCACATCATCTCATGCCTCCGACGGCAGAAATTTCTGAAGCTACCTGGGAGCGCCGGCTTCCAGCCGGCATCGAGCACGCCACCGACTAGATC
>Ga0182024_10003112_pt1 | contig 40092 bp, 30 predicted proteins | sample P32metaG_FD_120480 | JGI IMG/M metagenome (GOLD analysis project Ga0182024, IMG submission 120480) | Permafrost microbial communities from Stordalen Mire, Sweden - P3-2 metaG (Illumina Assembly) | ecosystem: Environmental > Terrestrial > Soil > Wetlands > Permafrost | place: Sweden: Stordalen...
CATGGGAGGGGATGATACCACGGGAGACCACTCACCTTGTAACCCGTTAATCGGGGATCGACCCGGCGACGGAAGCCTGGCCTTCTCGTGACTACGCGGATTTCCGGCGCGTGGCCCGTGGGTAACCGGGCATCGGACCCTTTTTTTTGGAGTTGTTGCATACAGACCATACATTCGATACGGTTGCTACTCGCGTATTCACTGTATTTATGGTCAAAACGGCTCGCGCGAAAACGATTCCGGTTCAGGGACGCCTTACGGCGGCGGAGGTTGAAGAACTCGACAGGGCCGCCGCAGGGCAGTCTGTTCCGGTGGACCGTTCGACCATGATCTCTTACATCCTGAGGAAGTGGCTCGACTTGAACAGGGTGCCGAGGCGCAGGCGCGACAAGTCCACAGCCCTTGTGGATGACCGGTAGAAGAACTGTTGCGGATTGGCGCTGAGGGTTGGGAACCTGGCGCTCGTTGGCGCGGGCCTGTCGGGTAGCGTGGGTGACTTGTCGCTGCACGCGCGGACTGAATTGTGAATCGGCAGGCGATGCTAGCCTTCACTCAACGAGGTAATGTTTATGTCCCGCACGATTTCTCGGGTGAGCACAGACGCGAGCCTTTTCCAAACGGACGACTCGTTGGCCATCGCCGATATGCGCCTTTTGAAGGATCGGGCCTCCGGGAAGAAGTTGCCCGCCCGGAGGAGGAAGACGATTGCATTCGGGTGGTATGGTGGCAAGTTCAGTCACCTCGATTGGCTTCTCCCGCTGCTGCCGGAATGTCATCATTATTGCGAGCCGTTCGGAGGCTCTGCTGCTGTGCTGCTGAACCGCTGCCCCTCCCCGGTGGAAACTTACAATGACCTCGATAACGAAGTGGTGAATTTCTTCCGGGTTCTGCGCGAGCAAAAAGCGGCTATTATTGAGGCGATTGGGATGACGCCGTTTTCGCGAGAAGAGTTCTTTTACGCCTGCACTCCGCCCGCTTCCCCGATATCGTCCTTGGAACGCGCCCGCCGCTTTTTTGTTCGGGCGCGACAGGTGCGCACTGGTCTTGCCCAAACCGCTTCGCTTGGCAGATGGGCCAATTGCAAGAACACGAGTCGGAAAGGGATGAGCGGCGTCGTTTCTCGTTGGCTCGGCAGTGTTGAGGCACTTCCTGAAATCGCGGAACGGTTTCTGCGCGTCCAAATTGAGAACAGGCCGGCACTGGAAATTATCGACCTCTACGACGATTCAGAAACGCTCTTTTATTGCGATCCACCGTACGTCCATGATTCCCGTGGCGACTCAAAAGCATACGGGTATGAAATGACCGACGAACAGCACCGGTCATTCTCGAATAAGCTTCACAAAATACGGGGGCGTGCGGCGGTTTCCGGGTATCAGGGGTCGTTGTACGACTCACTTTTTGGAGACTGGCGGAAGATAGTGGCCCCAGCCAAACAGTGCCATTCCATTAAAAAAGAACGGCAGGAAGTCTTGTGGGTGAACTATTGACCGATTTAAGATCGGCAAATGGCCGAAGAAGAGGAACGACTCACTGCCGCAGCCAAGGTGAAATTCATGGCAGCTTGGGCTGTAGTCACCAGCGAAGCCGGACCTCCGCAGATAGCTCTGCCGCCCGAGATAGTTGATGCAATCGAGCGAAGCATCAACTCCCCAACCAAGACGTATCGATACGTCTTGCCAACCCAACTTTCCTCAAAATCGGCGAACCCGGCACTCGACGCCCGCTCCATTCAGGCCAAGTGGGGACAGCCGGGAGCGTTCGACGCTCGCACGGTTTGTCAGGATATGGTTGTCGAATTCGACCGGGATCATCACAATGTTCTAGGAGGATCGGCGGAACCGTACGCGAACAACCCCCTGCGAATACCCGCAATAATCCTAAAAGCCCGCGCTGCCCAGAGGAACCCTAAGGGCTTCGATGACCTGATACTCGTTCTCGATTACGCGGAACAACATCCTGACCACGTCGATGAACTTTTGCTGGCGACCGCAGTCGCGATCAATACGCGTCTGGCAACGGCCCACGTTGTCTATCCGGTTCCGAATCGCGTGAGTTTTGGTGCAGCCGTACAAGCGGTCAATGAGTTTAGTTCCGCCAAGACGGGTGGTATCAGATTGCAAGCGATTGCGGCGGCCTTAATGCAGGCGATTGGCACCCACTTCCGCCTATTCGACCGGGTAGTGAGCTACAACATCAACGCGGCCGACGCCAGCACTGGGAGCGCCGCCGACTTGGAATGTGGGAGTGGAGGCGAGGATGATTTCAAGGCGGTTTCAGCCGTAGAGGTCAAAGATCGACCGCTGACCATTGGGCACACACAGGACAAGTTGGCAGCCCTTCGGGCGAAAGGCATCCGGGAAATGATTTACCTCATCCGGGGTGGTGTTCTGGCTGCCGATCGCCAAGCGATTGCGGACCTGATACACAAGGAGTTTGCAACGGGGCAGAATTTGTACGTCACCGAGTTTAGCGAATTTCTCCGGGTCACGCTCATTCAACTCGGCGAACTAGGCCGCAGGACGTTTCTCGAAAACATTGGAAGGGAGCTCGACGAACGCAAGGCAGACCTATCTCACCGCATCAAATGGCGGGAACTGCTTGCTAAAATGTGAGCTGACCTCGCGTCCGGTTTCGATGATTCGGCGCGTTAGCCGCCTTACCGGAGCGATAGGGGACAAGGTGAGGGGGTGACAAGGTGAGCCGGTGACAAGGTGAATGGCCGGTTTGAAGGTGAGTGGATCGGTTCTTTGTCTTTCTGGGAATAGCCGCCAACGTCGAGGTAAGCACATGGTCCGTCGAATTGTTCTGTTTTTCATGCTGGTGATTGCGTTCGCGTCCTCTTCCCTTTGGGCGGCGGAGGATTGGCCGCAGTTTCGCGGGCCTACGGGGCAGGGCATTTCCACGGCGACGGACGTGCCGGTGGAGTGGAACGCCAGTAAGAACGTCGCCTGGTCGCTGGAGGTCCCCGGGCGCGGGTGGTCGTCGCCGGTGCTCGTGGGCGGGAAGGTCTATCTGACCACGGCGGCCGGCGGGTCGGGAAGGACGCCGCTCACGCTGCACGTCCTTTGCGTCGATGCCGAGACCGGCAAGGGCGCGTGGGATACGGAAGTCTTCAAGCCCGACCCCGCCGCCGTGCGGCAGATCAACCAGAAGAACTCGCCGGCCAGCCCGACGCTGCTGATCGCCGGCGACAAGATGTACGCCCACTTCGGCCACATGGGCACGGCCGCGCTCGACCTGTCGGGCAAGGTGCTGTGGAAGCAGACCGGGCTCAATTACAGCCCCGTCCACGGCAACGGCGGGTCGCCGGTCTTGGTGAAAGACATGCTGATTTTCAGTTGCGACGGCGCTCGCGACCCGATGGTAGTTGCCCTGGACGCGCAGACCGGCGAGATGAAATGGCACACGCCGCGGAACACGACCGCCCACAAGCCGTTCTCCTTCAGCACGCCGCTGGCCATCGATGTAAACGGCGCGACCCAGGTGATCAGCCCTGGCAGCGGGTTCGTCGCCGGGTATGAGCCGCAGTCCGGGAAGGAGCTATGGCGCGTGCGCTACGGCGAAGGCTATTCGGTGGTGCCGCGGCCCGTCTTTGCCGACGGGCTGCTGTTCATCAGTTCCGGTTTCGACGCGCCGGTGCTGTACGCGATCAAGCCTGACGGCGCAACTGGCGACGCCACGGAATCCCACGTCGCCTGGACTGCGCGCAAAGGCGCGCCAAGGACACCATCGGTGGTCGTGTCGGGTGACGAACTCTACATGGTTGATGACAGCGGCGTTGCCTCCTGCACGGATGCCAGGACCGGCCAGGTCTACTGGACCCACCGCCTCGACGGCGGATTCTCCGCCTCACTAGTCCTGGCCGACGGCAAAGTCTATTTCCAGAACGAAGACGGCGTCGGCACGGTCATAAAGGCCAGCAAGACCTACGAGCAGCTTTCCGTCAATGATCTGGGCGAGCGGACCCTGGCGTCGTACGCGGTGACCGACCACGCGCTGTTCATCCGAACGGAAAAGCACCTGTTTAAGATTTCCAGCGCGGCGCGGTGATAAGCTGTTTCATAAACCGAATTATTGTCGGAGTTGCTGATTGGGTGACATGGGCAAGCGTACTCGCTTGCCCGTGTTTTCGAAGGCGTAGTTGGTTCCGAAACCGTCTCTGACCATGAGGCCATGAACGCGCTGCTGGTCGCACTCGGCTCGCATGGCGATGTCCACCCCTTCGTCGGGTTGGGGTTGGCCCTGCGCGCCCGCGGTCACGCGGTGACGGTCGTGGCCAACGAGCATTTCAAGCCGCTGATCGAGCATGCCGGGCTGGGATTCGTCGAGCTGGGCACCGACCGGGAATACCGCCGGCTGACGGCCGACCCGGACCTCTGGCACAATTCACGGAGCTTCAAGGTCATCTTCGACACCGTGTTGCAAACGGTCAGGCCGCTGTATGGGATCGTCGAGCGGTTCGTCGCTCGAACCAATGCCGAAGGCAGCGAGGCGGTGGTCGTGGCTTCAAGCCTGGGCTTCGGTGCCCGCGTCGCGGAAGAGAAATTGGGCGTGGCGACGGCGTCGGCGCACCTGTCGCCGGCGCTGTTCCGCTCGGCGCACGATACGCCGATCATTCCCGGCGGGCCGTTGCGGCCGTGGATGCCGGGCTGGCTGAAGCGGCTCATGTTCGCCGCAGGCGACCGGTACATCATCGATCGGCTGCTGGCGCCATCGCTGAACGCCTTCCGCGCCGAGCTGGGCTTGCCGCTGATCTCCGGAATCCTGCGCGACTGGCTGCATTCGCCGCGATTGACGATCGGCCTGTTCCCCGAATGGTTCGCCCCAATCCAACCCGATTGGCCGAAGCAGGTCCGGCTGACCGGGTTCCTCCTGTACGACGAGCGGGGGATCGAGCCGCTGCCGCCGCAACTTCTGAAATTCCTCGCTGAGGGGGACCGGCCGATCGCCTTCACGCCGGGCTCGGCGATGTGGCAGGGGCGGGCGTTTTTCGAGTCGGCGGCCGACGCCTGCCGGCTCCTGGGCCGGCGCGGCCTGCTGCTGACGCGGCACCGCGAGCACGTCCCGCCGGACCTGCCGGATGGCGTCCGCCATATCGATTACGCCCCGTTCAGCGAGTTGCTGCCCCGCTGCGCCGCCCTGGTCCACCACGGCGGGATCGGCACCAGCGCCCAGGCCATGAGCGCCGGCGTCCGCCAGGTGGTCATGCCGATGGCCTACGACCAGCCCGACAACGCCGGGCGAATGGCCCGGCTGGGGATCGCAGCGATCGTGCCGCCGAAAAAGTTCCGCGGGCCGGCGCTGGCAAGGGTATTGGGACACATGCTGGATTCACCGCAGGTTACTGCGAGTTGCCGTGCCGTGGCGGAAAAGTTCATCGGCGCCGACGCGCTGGGGCGGACTTGTGAAATGATCGAGAGGTTGGCTCGGCGATTATGATGGTCGCCATCGTTGAAAGATTGTCGCCGGCACTTTGAGCGGACACGATTGTCGGCACACGTCCCGCAAATCCTGCACATGCTCGAAGTCCGTCCTCTCCCGCCCAATTATACGCAGTTCAAACGGATTTGCCACTAAATTAACATATTTAAAACTTAATTCTGATATGATTACGGCTTGAATCTCGTGTACGGTGTGTCTAGACTTGCTCTGGATAGCCGATGGTGATTTCAGCTTCGGCATTCCTAATCAAAAGGAGAACGCGCCATGTCTGCTCAAGATCTACCATCGGAAGCGGGAAAGTCGGTCAAGTCCCATTCCGCGCAGAAACCAACGGTTTCAATGACACTGACGTTCGACCGCAGAACGTCGGAACTCCTCGACAACCTGAAAGAGGCGTTCGGTGCGTCCTCGAAGACCGAGGTCATCCGAAAGGCGATTGCCCTTTTGGACATTGCTCGTGAGGCGCGCGAAGGTGGCGGATCCATCAAGATGGAGGATGCGAACGGAGTTGACCACAAGATCCTCCTCTGAATCCAACGGTTCAGCCGCGAATGATAACGGTGTTGCACGGGGCGGCTTCAGGTCGAGGTGCTCAATGGGAGCGTCAAAGGGTAACCAGGGAGACGCCACTCCGCAGGCGCCGAGCCCGAAGCCGCCCCGAGAAATGGAGAAGCCTGGCAGTTCGATTTCGGTGAGCGACCGCGAAAGGCTCGTTCGAATTCAGAACGACGAGAGCCAGCAGAAAATCGAGTTGCGTCGGGAGTTTACTCCCGGTGTCATCATGGCTCTGATCGCGGCCACCGTGACTGAGGTCGCGGCCGCCGCCGCCGCGATCACGTATTACCTTTTCGGGGCGGCGCGGAAAAACGAACATCATAGGGGCGAGGACTGACCGTTCGCGGTTCGAACAGCGCTGCTCCTCCTATCGCGGATCATTCTTACTCAATCCCCTGCTGCAACTCCGTCACGTTGTCCGCCGCATCAAAGCTCACCCATTTCTTGTAGATCTCGCGCGACTCATCCGTCGGCTTGTACCCGCCGTCGCGGACGTGCTGCACCAGCTTCATCCACGCTTGGCCGATCCCGCTCATCGGCCCGACGTAATCGACGGCCAGGCATCGGAATGGCGTTGTCGTCTTCAGTTCGATCGGCGGTTCGGGTCGAAGGCCAAAGTCGACGCCAGAGGGAAGCGGCAGACAAATCTCCAGATCGAATTCCACTGCCGGGTCTCCGTTGCAGCCGTGGTAGACGTAGATCATGCCGCCGGCGGCTGGTCCGATGCCGAATCGCTTCAGGGATTCGATCAGGCTCTGGATGGCCGGACCGGAACGGGCCGGGATCTGGGGAATGATCAGGCGCTCCCGCCGGGAGAGCACCAACAGCGGAGGGACCTGCTTTGTATCGATCTGCATCGAAAATACCTCGATTATGACAGGGGGCCGAAGCGCCGTAAGCGAGGCGGCCGTGGTGATGGCTCGTCTTTGACGAGCCGCGACCGTGAGGGAGCGGATGCGCCGACGCCAGACCGGCCGCTTACGCTTGCGGCTCGTAACGGACATCACGGCTTCTTTGGCGAATCGTTGATCCCGCGGTCGCCGATGCGCTCCTTGCTCAGGGCGATGTCGTCGATCCAGGCGACGAAGCCGGGGTCGGCCTTCTGGTAATTGTTCCAGCCGAACGAAAGGCTCTCGAAGACTTCGGGGATCTCGGCCTTCTCGAAATTGCCGGCGCCCTTGCTGAACGAGGCGTCCTTCACTTCCTCGCCGTTGATGAACAGCCGATAAGTCTGCGTCGCGGAATCGACATACCACTCGGCGAGCGTCCAGTCATCGCTGTACTTGTAGTTGTAGTGGCTGCCCTTGGCGAACTCGGGGCGTTTTCTTGGCTGGACATTGTAAATGTACTGGAACGTTCCCTTCGGACCCAGCACGGTGTCGAGCACGCGCACCTCGATGGGGTCCTTGAATAGCGGGCTCTGTGCCGAGCCGGCGACGAGAGTGGAGTGGATGACCGGGAAGTTCCCGCTGCCCTGCGGCTGCGGGACCGGAAGCTTCACCTTGAAATAGAGCCTGCCCCAATGCTCGCCGCCCAGGGCGGCCAGGACGTCCCCTTTGAGCGTGATCCGCCGCGCTCCGTTGGTAGCGGCTTCCATCCGCAGCGATTTCTTCCCGCTGTGGGCCACGTCATCCACAACGGCCACCGCGCCGGTCTTATTGAACCCTCTGGGGATCTCGCCCCCCGGCGTCGCTTCAAAGTCCTCGGACAACAGGATCTTCCCCGACCCAATCGGCGGGTCGATCACAACGTTCCCTTTGTCGCCCGCTGCACCCGCTCCCAAGGCGCCGGCCGCGGCGGCGATCCCTGCAAGTGCGAACACGGAAAGCCAAAGGCGGTGTGTTGCGGTCATATCGTTTTTCCTCGCGTTCGATACCGGCCCGGCACGGCCGACGCCGTGCATGGCGGAGTTCAGCCCATGCGAGCATAACCGACGCGGGCATGGTCAGGCCACCCGATCATCCGCGGTCAACGACAACGCCCAGCACAAGTACATCTCTCGGGTCTGCAACTGGCCCCACGGGCAGGCGAGTACGCTTGCCGATGGCACCCAGAATGGTTCAAACAGGGCGTATGCTGTTTCGTAGCTGGTTTGCCTCCGTTCTTGCGATGACCCACTGCCTTAAAGGAGATTGCTTGATGAGCTTGCGGCTGCATCTCGCCCTTGCCGACGGCGGCACGTCGTTCTGGTCGCTGGTGAGCACTTCGATTCGCTCGTCCAGCGCCATCGAGAACGCGATTTTGCTGCTCCTGCTGGTCTGCTCGGTGGCGTCCTGGGCCATCGTGCTGTGGAAGGGCAGGGCGCTGCGCGCGGCCAGGGCGGGCGACGCCCGCTTCCAGGACGTGTTCGACTCGGCCGAGAATACCGGCGATGTGGCTTCGGCACTGCCGGGCCTGAAACCATCTCCCAAGGTGCTGATTTACGCCGCCGCCCTGGCGGCGGTGCAGGCGAACTCCGCCGCGCGCAAGGCGATGCCGAACGGGTCGGGGATCCCCATCAACGCGGCGCGGGGGATGGAAGAGCGCGTGCAGATGAAGATGGAGCACGCCGGCCGCGGAGAATTCGCCCGGCTGCACCACGGGATGGAAGTGCTGGCATCGATTGCCAGCTCCACGCCGTTCATCGGGTTGTTCGGGACGGTGCTGGGCATCATGTCCACCTTTCAGGTGCTAGGCTCGGCCAAGAGCGCCAGCTTGAACGTGGTTGCCCCCGGCATCGCCGCGGCGCTGATCGCGACGGCCGCTGGCCTGGCGGTCGCCATCCCGGCGGTGTTCGCTTATAACGCGCTGATGGCACGGATGGACGAGCTCCAGGAGCAAGCCGACATGTTCACCGAAGCGCTATCCCACTGGCTGCTGTCGGCAGGCGTCTTCCAGCACCTGCCGGAATCGCACGGCCAGTCGCACGCGACGAACGAGCCGGTCGTGGTCGGTTCCGGGGCGCACGTGCCCGGGGCGACGGAATAAGGTCTTCAACAGATTGGTACAGCGATGGCAATGTCGGTAGGCGGCAAGAAAGGCGGACGACGCCGGAGCGTCGCGGAGATCAACGTCACGCCGTTGGTCGACGTGATGCTGGTGCTGCTGGTCATTTTCATGATCACGGCCCCGACGTTGAAGGAAGGGTTCAGCGTGGACATCCCGCACGCCGACGCCACCCAGTCGGTCCCGATCCAAGATGCGCGGATGATCACCGTGACCGAGAACGGCTACGTTCTCAAGCCCAACGCCGACACCGCCGACCAGCGCTACGACAAGCTGAGTGAGTTGGTGGAGGACCTGAAAACGTACAAGTCGGCCCAGGCGGCAGCTAGAAAAGCGCCGGTGGTGGTAATCGTCGGGGACCGCAACGCGCGGTACGAGCGGATCATCCAGGTGTGGAACGCCGTGCGCACGGCGGGGATCCCGCAGATCAGCTTCCAATTGGAGCCGGGCGCGGCCGAGGGAGAAGCCGGGGCGGCAGCGAAGCCGTGAGAAAAAAACATGAATAAAGGCCCCCGAACGATCGCGAACCCCGCCGGCCTTGCCTCACTGCCAGGCTGGCGCCGGCACTTCACCCGGCAGCGTCTGCGCGCGTTTGTGCTTCTCTCGATCGCCGCCCACCTGGTTCTGGGCATGTCCTGGGGCTTGCCGGCATATGTGAAACAGAGGCGGCTCGAGGCGGAGCAGCGCCGGCAGCAGGAACTTCTCGAGCAACAGCAGAAGGCGGCCACGGCGGCCCTGGCCAAAGCCAAGGCAAACGACCTGGCCAAGACCATCCAGGACCTGCACGACAAGACCCACAAGTCGTTCGACAATCTGACGGCAGAACTTCCCCAGCCCGACAAGGAAAAGACATGGAAAGCCGTCGAACCGGCGGTGAAGCCGGCCGAGCACCAACTGGCCGAAGCGCTGGGCGACCGGTCGATGACCGAGCAGGACCTGCGCAACCTTCAGGCGAACGTGGACCGTGAGCTGGTCCAGGCGGTCAATGACACGTTGAGTGTCGACGCCGGCCGCGAGGAAGCCGAGGCGTTCCTGGCCAGCGTTGAGGCGCGAGTGGTGCCGGAACTGGTCGCTCACTACAAGGGTGAGATCGTCTCCAAGGTGGCGCAGCCGGTGAAGGCAGCCGCCGACAGTTTCGTGAAGGAACAGGGCACGGATGCGTCGGCCGCCACGGGCGGCGCCGACGGCCTGCACGCCATTTCCGATCTTCTTCGGCACATCGCCGATGAATCGGACGCGGCCGGCGGCGAAGTGGACCAGGCGCAGTCGCTGCCGACGCGCAGGCCGCCCGCGGCTGACGATGAGGTCCGCCAGCACATCACGGCGGCGACGAGCCACCTGGCCGCCGTTTCCACGGCCGGCGAAGAGGCGGCTTCTCGGATCGCAGCGCTGGTCGAGCGCGCCAAGCCAGTCACCGGCGGCGCGGAGATGGCTAATCGGCTGGGCGCGGTGGTCGATTCAGTCACTCGCGTGCGTGACACAGTCAAGACAGCCAGCGCCGCGCTCGCCGCGAATGACAGCGCCAACGCCGCCAGGCAACTCACCGCGCTGGCGCTCGCGCAGCGCAAGCTCGCCGTGCAGTGGACGAGCGCTTCCGAGGCCGCGGGTCAGGCGGCGCCACGAGCCGAGCAGCTTGCCCGCGGCATGCTGGCCCTGGTCCAGGACGACCCGATCCCGCATCGGGTCGACGGCGATCTGGCCGACGCGTTCCGGGACAAGCCGTCGGACCGTCTGACCGGCGTTCTGACCGAGGCATTTCGCAAACGGCTCACCGCGGCGGCAATCAAGCCGGACGACGCCCTGGTCGCCTCCACCGAAAAGCGGCTCAAGGAATTGCTGGAGACGAAGGTGGGCGCCGCCGACGGCTACGGTGCTTCAACATCGCAGCACTTGCGCGATGCTGCCGGGGCGTTCAAGCACGAGAAAGACGCGGAAGGCGATCGGCTCGCCGGGACATTCACGCGAACGGCCGAACCGATCATCAAGGCCGGCGTGGCCGATGTCGTTGCCGATACCTCGCTCGATGTACGGCTGGCGGAGATGGTCGCCAAACCCGCGACCGACGGCCGCGACGACGTGCGCGACCGGGTGGCGATGCTTGCCGCCCAGGCTCGCGACGGCCGCACCACCGCGCTGGACAGCGTGAGCCTCACCGACCTGCGCGCCAGCGCCATGGCCCGTTCGTCCAACACCGACCAAGCCGCGGACGGGGCTGCGACCACCGAGCCGATCCAGGACAGCGGCCCGCCTGTTATCGAGGAGTTGAAGAAGGAGATCCTTGCCTCGCTCCACAAGGAGCTGCAAAAGGTCTTCGATGGCAAGCTGCCCGACGACAAGGCCGCCAAGGTGTGGGACCAGGTTGCCGCGGCGAGCGACGCCGATGTGAACCACTTGGCCCGCGACCTGATCGACCCCAATGTGTCCGACAGCGAACTGGAGAACCGCCGGCTGGCGTTCAGCGGGAAGTTCCTGCATTCAGTGGGCGAGGCACTGGATAAGACGGCATCGGAGGACCTTGCCAGAGAACTGCTCAAGGAGTTGCAAGGCAAGGGCGGCGATGCGGTGGCCGGCGTATACAAGAATGCCGTCAAGGAGAACGTGGGCCGGGCGCTGGCCCGCGAATGGCGCGAGGCGGCCGACGCCGACGGCGCTAGAGCGGGTCAACAGGCGCGCGGCGTCCGCGAGGCGCTGGACTCGGCCCAGGCGGTCGCCGACAAAGCGGTGCAGGTCCTGGACCAGGTGAAGGGCGAGACGGCCCGCGCCGCTCATGATGCCCGCGACGGCAAGGGCGACACGGCCGCCGTGCACGAGACGATCGAAGCCGCCCGCGGCAAGGTCGAGGAGATCGGCTCGGCTATCGCCGGCTCAAAGGCCGATGTCGACAAGGCGAAAAAGGACGTGCCGGAAGAGGTGGCGGAGATTAAAGACCACCTGGCGGAGATCGGCAAGTCCTTCGACGCCGTCGCCGGCAGCCTGACCGATGCCGACAAGACGGCAAAGGCCGGCGACCCCGCGGCGGTGAGCAAGGCAGTGGCCGACGCCCGCAAAGAGGTGGAGAAGTTCCGCGAGGGCCTTTCGCGCGGCCGGGCCGACTTGGACCGCCAGGCCGCCGAGGCCAAGGCGCAGTTTATCAAGGGGGCCCAGCAGGCCAGCGACGATTCGGCCGACAAGACGCCCGGCGTCAAATCGCGGGTCGAATCGAAGTTCAACGGCGAGTTCCGCAAGGAAGCCCTCCCGCGCCTGGCCGACCAGATCGTCAAGGACTACCAGCAGAAGCTGGAACAGGCCGGGATCACGCCCGACGCCAAACAGGCCGATGGCCTGCACAGCGCCGTGGCGGCGGCCCTGGACAAAAAGGTCACCGGCGACGTTCACGCCGGCGAAGCCGCGCTGGAGGACCTGGACCGCCAGAAGTTCTTCGACGGCGCGAAGAACGCCAAATCCGGTCCGACCACCGAGCAGTCCGACCGCGCCAACGCCATCGCGGACAAGGTGGCCGATGCCGGCGTCGCCGTCGCGGTCCACGGCGATGCCGCCGGTGGGGCGGCGCATAACGCGGTGAAAGACGCCGCCGGCCCCGATGCGGCGGTGAGCGAATTGAAAGACAAGGTGGCGCGGATGGAAGGCCAAATCCGCGGCGGCCGAGGCGGTGTCCTGGCGGACAATTCCGACGGCCTCGATGGCAAAGACAACGGCGGCCTGACCGGCATGCGCCGCAAGTGGCAGAGCATCCTCGCCGGTCTGAACGGCGACGGCGATGGCAACGGCGGCGGCAAGGGAAAGGCGGGCGGCGCCGTCGCGTCGGCTGCGGGGGGCGCCGGTGGGGCCGGCGGAGCCGCGGGTGGCGGCCGGCCCGGCGCCGGAACGCTCGGCGGCGCCAACGGTCGCGGAGGGCGGGTAGACGGAGAGTACGACCACGGCAGATACGGTGACGGCTACGGCGTCGACAAAAAGCTCCGCGACGAATTGATCGCCGTCGTGAAACACCGCGCCACCCAGCAGGGCGAAGCCTGGGGCCGCGGCGGCGCTGACGGCATCGCCGCTCACGCCCGCGAGCAGGACCCAAATCGGCCTGCCGCCATCCTCGCCCCGGCGACGCAGTCCGCGCAGTCGGCCAAGAACGACGCCCCCTATACGCCCGCCTTCAAATCGCTGCGCTTCGCGGTGGTGCCTTACCTCAACAAGCCGATCACCATCAACGACACCTTCGATGCCTGGAGCGATATTCCCCCGCTGCACCTGCGGCCCCAGCTCACCTGGTCCGGCGATGCCAAAACTCTGAAGATCCTCGATGACCTTCCGGTCAAGGTGGCCTGGGACAACCACGGTCTTTATTTCATGTATGACGTGCCCATCCCCGAGGCACAGCCCGCCCCCAAGATCCGCACCGACGAGTTCTGGGCCTGCGACTGCCTGGAGGTCTTCATCGACACGATGAACACCAAGGAGTTCCAGCGCGGCACCGGCGCCGGCCAGCAGTTCTGGTTCTGGCCCTTCGGCAGCCTCGACGACGCCAACGCCCCCGGCGGGGAATCATTTTTCTCACGGCAGCACGGCTTCAATTTCGTCGCCCTCAAGACCGACGAGCTGCAGCGTTTCGCCCGCCACATACCCGGCGGATACCAGATGCAATGCCGCATCCCCATCGAGCGGGTCCGCGATGCCGACCTCACGCCCGGCAAGATCGTCGGCTTGAACGTCACCGTCGAAACCGGCGGGAAGATCCATTACTACTGGTCGGCCTCGAAGCTGGCCGGCACCAGCTACCACCCCGACACCTGGGGCGACGTCCTTCTCGGCGGCTCCGACGGCCGCGTCGAATTCCCCGACAAACTCGTCGCAGAGGCCGGCCCCGACGCCCTGACCAAACTGCTCAAGGCGTTCGTCCTCGGCGAGCCGCTGCGCATCCGCGTCACCGACCACGACATGAACCTCAACGAGAAAGTGAAAGACAAGCTCTCCGTAACCGTCCGCAATGCCCGCGGCGAGCAGGAAGTCGCCATCCTGGAAGAAACCGGCCGCGACACCGGCGTCTTCGAAGGCTCCGTCCGCACCGCCCTGGCCCTGGGCGAAAAAGTCCCCGGCGTAGTCAGCGCCTACGAAGGCGAATCGCTGTCGGTCACATACATTGACCAGGCCCGCGCCAACGGCGCCCGCAATGCAGAGATCGTCAGCGAGATCACGGCGGGGCCGAGCGTGATGCTGGGGAAGTGAGCTATTAGCTGATCGTCAGCACCGGCCCCGCCCCTGCCAAGTTGCGGGCGCTCACCTGGCTTGCCAGATTGCGCGTTACCCCTTCCAGGGCTTCGCGGAGCCTGGGATGCCCGGAGAAATTGGCGGTCGGGTTGCCGGCGTCGCTGTTGACGCGCAGCTCGGTGAACATGGGGACCGCGCCGAGGTACGGCAGTCCGAGGCGCTGGGCGCAGCGTTCGGTGCCGCCGCGGCCGAAGATGTCGTGCTCGGTGTTGTCGGGGGCCAGGAAATAGCTCATGTTCTCCACCAGCCCCAGGATCGGCGCGCCAAGCTGCTGGAACATCCGCACGGCCCGCACGGCATCGTCCAGCGCCACCTGCTGCGGCGTGGCGACCACCACCGCGCCGGTGAGCGGCAATAACTGGCAAAGCGTCAACGGCACGTCGCCGGTCCCCGGCGGAAGGTCCACGATCAGATAATCCAACTCGGGCCAGTCGGTGTTGTCCAGGAGCAACTGCTTGAACGCCCCGTGGGCCATCGGCCCGCGCCAGATGAGTGGCTTTTCCTCCTCGACCAATGACCCGATGGTGATGGCCGACAGCCCGTGCGACTCGTGCGGCATGATCTTGTTGCCGCGCATCGGCGGCACGCGGCCCTTGAGGCCAAGCAATGTCGGGATGCTGGGGCCGTAGATGTCGCCGTCCATGACGCCGACCCGGGCCCCCTGGCGGTGCAGGCCGACCGCCAGGTTGACCGCGATCGTGCTTTTTCCGACGCCGCCTTTACCGGCGCCGACGGCAATGACGTTCTTCACCTGCGGCAGCGGGTTGGAGCGCTGGCCCTGGCCGCCGGGCATGCCCGCTGGCTGGCCGGGGCCGCGAGCGCCGGGGATGAGGACGACTTCGACGCTTTGGGCCCCGGCACGCCCAAGAGCGGCCTTCACATCGGCATCGATTTTCTCGTTCCTGGCAGGGGAAGGCAGGGGCACCTCCACCACGACGCGGGCATGGCTCGCCTCGACGTGAATCTCCTTGACCGAGCCCAGGGTCACCAGGTCCTTGAGCAAATCCGGGTCCTGTACCGTCCGCAGGGCCGCTACCACCTGATCGCGCGTTAACGCCATGAATAACCTTTACCTTTCGACGACTTTCACTCCCCCGGCATCGGGAACCGTGCCGCGAGGTTCGTAGATTATAGGGGAAATGAGGTCGAAGTGCCGAGGGTGACTTCGAGGCGGACACAATTGATTTCGGGCCGTTTCGGGTAGAATAACACCATGCAGGACTTTCAAGAACAAATTCGTAATCTCGCCCGGCGGCACAACATCAGCGAGCCGTCGGCTCATCAACTCGTCAACGGCCTGCTCAACACCGGCGGCGGGCAGGTCCAGTTCAACATCCCCGAATTCGGCGGGATGGGGCAGTGGATGCCAGGAATGGTCATGGCCGGCGACATGTTCAACCACGGCCTCAAGGCCCGCGTCGATGCCGTGTGCACAGACGTCGCGCAACAGGTGCGTTCAGGCAGCCTCCGCCCACCTGCCCCGGCGTCGGCGCCCGCGGGGTCACCCGGCGTCAGTTTGAGCTGGAGCGGGCAACACAACTGGTGGCCCGGCGACCTGGGGTCGCCGGCCTCCAGCGGCGCGCAGAACAACATGCGCTACGCCTGGTTCCCCGCCACACGCCGGCTGGCCGTCGACCTCGGCGGACGGGTCTGGGTCTACGACACCGGCGACCACAACATCGGCGGCGTCTCCCAACAACAATCCGGCGGCGGAATGACGCTCACCTTCACGAGCCAGTATGGGCTCGTGGACGTGGCGGCGCTGCCGGTTATCAGCCGGGGTTAGGCTGCTCTACACACTCGCGTCCCCATCAAACGTAGACGGGTCCCATACCTGCGGATTGCGCAACTCCTCGTGCAGGGTGGGGTCGGTGGCGTGGTAGTAGAACGGCCAGGCCGGGAGCTTGCGGCGGTAGGGGGCATGACGGTCGAAGACCCGCATTTTCGGCAGCCCCATGCCGACGTGCTCCAAGACGTGGATGCGCTCGGCGATGCAAAGGGCCAGGGCGGGGTGAAGCATCGCCGACAGCAGATCGGCGTCAGGCTCGAGAGTTTGGTGATCGACCATCCGCATGCGGACCAGGCCGGATTGCGGATGGTCCTGCCGTTTGAGGATGCAATAGGCGCGGAGCAGGCCGTTGCGGGAAGCCGTGAAGATCCACGCCTGTCCCTGCCGCATCGGGGTGGCAAAGTGCCAGCGGAGTGTTTGGCTGTTGCGCACCCCCAGGAGTTTGTTCGGGTTCTGGCGGACGAGTTCGTGCCAGAAATCGTCAAAACGGGAATCGAACTCGCGCGCCTGTTCGACAGTGACGGAATCGGCCCCGGGGGGAAGCGCTTCGAGGGTGAGGGCGTCCTTCATCCGCAGGGCCAGCCCCGCAGGGTATGCCAACAGGCGGGGTAAGGGGGCGGACTTCATCCGCAGGGCGGCGGCGGCGAAACCCCGATAGGAGGTGATGCGGTAGCCGGCAGACTCCCAGTCTCCGAGCGGAACGCGGTCGGAGCCGAAGGCGCTGAAGGGATCGACGGCCATCGAGTTGACCGTGGTATTGATGAGCAGGTCGACGCCTCCCTGATTGAAGTATTTGTACGTGAGCATCAGGGCCATGAAGCGATAATCGGAGGAGACGACCCAAGCGCGGCCGGTGACGGCGATAAGGTCCCTTCCCTGGTAGGTGTAGAGGGTCGGGATGTTGGCAAGGGAGCCGACAATGCGGCGATCAGGGTCTTCGAGGACCCATCCGATGGGAAAGTTCTTGCCGAGGCGCGGCCGCAGCGGGTTATCGACCCACATGGCGCGCCAGTCGCGTTCCTCGAGGGTGAGCAATCCGTGGGAGGACTCCAACTGCTGGATTTGCGGGTAGTCTTCAAGGCGGGCGGCGCGCAGCGTGGGCCGGGGAGTCGTTTTGGGTCGCGAGGGTGTTTCCGTGCCGACGGTCATCAGTTCGTTTGATACGAGAGGTTCAGAGACTTCAAGCCGCGCAGGCCGAGGTTCTCGCGCCACACCGGCGGCTTGTCGGTCAGTCCGAGGACAGGTGGCGGTTGTCGGGCCGGGTCAGGTCCAGGGGGTCGGTGTCGGGGAAGCGCTCGGGGTCGCGATTGCCGGCGGCCATCACGGCGAGCTTCAGGCTGGGCGTACGTCAGGCGCGTGGACGCGTCCGAGACAGCGGGCGCGTGAGGAGCGGCGGTTGCATGTACCGCGATGCGGGAACAAATCGAAACGACAGGATCGGCGCTCACGGGGAGTTCGTCTGTCATCAAGGGCACAAATTGCGAAGCAGGGGTCATTTTCGTTCCCTCACGCCGTCACCAGGGGTTGAGCCGACGCCTTTAGTTGATCGATTGCGGGGCTGGGAGCGATTGATGCACGGCGCTTCGGCCGGGCGGGCACGCCCCCCGCGCCGCGCAATTCGTCGAAAAGCTTTTCCCAGCGGTCGATGATCCGTTCGGCCTCGAACACCATCCGGACCCGCTCTTGCCCGGCATGACCCAGCGCCATTCGATCCGCTACGGGCAGCGTCTCAAGACGTCTCATTGCCCCGGCGAACGCCTCGGGGTCACCGGGGGCCAGGAGGAAGCCGTTGACTCCTTCGGTGACCACTTCCGTGTTCCCTCCCACATCTGTCGCGACAATGGGGAGGCCGGTGGCCGCCGCCTGGAGCAGCACGAGGGGCAGACCTTCCATGTCCGACGAAAGTGCGAAGCCGTCGGCGGCGCGCATCAGGTCGGGGACATCGCTGCGCAGGCCAAGAAATCGCAACCGCCCGGCGATGCCGAGTTCCGCGGTCAGGTCGAGGAGAGTTTCCGCCAGCGACCCTTGTCCGCAGATCAGAAGCACCCGGTTGTCATCGTCCAACCGGGCAAAGGCCCGAAGCAGGGTGGGATACGCTTTTTGCAGTTCGAGCCGGCCGACGGCGAGCCAGACAAACTGGCGTTCGATGCGCAAGGCGCGCCGGGTTCGTTCGCGTGCGGTGGGGTCGGGAAAGTACGCCCGGCTGTCGACGCCGTTGTGTACGACGCGCATCTTCCAGGCCGGGACGGCGCGGCGCTGCACGTAATAGTCCGACGCGGCATGGCAGATCGCCGTCGTGATTTCGGCCCGTGAGTCGGTGAGCCGATGCGCGAACTCGAATAGGGTAGTCCAGTCGCGTTTGACGCCGGCCATAGTGAGGTTGTGCAACGTGCAGACCAGGACCGGGAAGGGTTGGATCACTCGGACGGCGCGAGCGAGCAGGTTGGCATGGGTCATGTGGCTATGCACGACGTCCGGTCGAAATTCGCGGATGAGCCGGGCCAGCTTACGGATGCCGCGCGGGTCGGGGAGACTGCGGCGCATCCCCAGGTGGACCAGCGGGATCCCGTGGTCCTCGAAGCCCGGGGGCATGGGGTTGGGCGAGAGCATGTTCACAATCATCGTTTCCCAACCGCGCGCCTTGAACCCGACCGCCAGGCGGATGACCTGTTCTTCGGCGCCGCCACCCATTCCCATGTTGGTAGACAGGAGCAAAAGGCGCCCCGGCGTTGCCGGCGCACGCCGCTCGGGAACATCAACACTGTGAGGGTTTGAGGTCATGTCGCCCGGGTTCGTTGAGCTATTCTTCCTGAACAGAATCATTCATCTCCCGCACGCCAACCATTACGCTGACACGCCGTGACGTCTGATACGGACATAGAGGTCACGGAACGTTCCATAGATCGAAACATCAGACCGGCAGGTCTGGCATTGCCGTGTGATGGGGGCGTGCCCGTGTGGAATGAACCGCTTCAATTCCATCATCCCGGGCCAGCGGTCGTCGAGTGGCAGGCGCGACTTACCGGACCTGACTGTAAAACCCAATTCCAGGCCCGCCTCCCGGCAAATTTGAACGATTTCTCCATTGAATGCCCCGTTGGGATAAGCGATGGCGATCGGCGTTCTTCCGGTCATTTCGCGCAATGCATCCTGGGCCGACTGGACCTGGACGCGAACTTGCTCTGCTGTATAGTTGGTCAGAATGGCGTGGTCGGCCGTGTGGTTCCCGAGATAAACGTATGGGCTGCGGGCAAAATCAGTCAATTCCCGGGCGGAAAAGGGACGATCCAAGTCGCCTCGCGGCGTCATCACATTGGGGCCGAATAATTGCGCCAGCTTCTCTTCGATTTGCCTCGTTTGCAGCCCCTTCATGGAGAGCGCTTCGCCGTAGGCTTCGGACCTGCTCGCCCCTTCCGCCACGCGCTCCCGGTACAGCACGTCCCACCAGTAGCATTTCTGCTGTCGAACGTGATTGGTCGAGATGAAGAACAGGGCCGGCACGCCGAATTCCGCCAGGATCGGCAGCGCAAGGGAATTATTGTAGTACCCGTCATCGAAGGTCAGCAGGACGTACTTGCCTCCCGATTGGAGTCCGTGGGGCAACTGGTCGGGGCTGATGAACCGATAGCCGTGGTAAAGATAGTACTCGATCAGTTGCCGGAATTGCTTCGTGGTGGTGCGTTGCAGCGGGTCGACGAGGTCCCTGGCAATTTCCGCTTCATCCCTGAACAGAGAGTGGAACAGGAACGAGATCAGCGCGCCGCGCTCGCGGAAGAGGGACAAGTACACCCTGGCGACGGCGTCGTCGGTCGTGCGGACGAGCTTCTGCATCGATTCAATCATCACTCACTCGCTTAAGATTATGCAGTTGCGGCTGCCGTCGTGGTCTGAACTGGTAACCGGCCGCGGCGGCGAGGCTCCGCTGGTGTGGCTTGACCGGCACTCGCCGCAAGTCGTTCGGTGCCTTCTGCCCGGCGGTGCCGCCGGCCGAAGCGCGTTTCACATTTAATCGACCCCGCATAGCCGAAGCCCGTGCTCTCGAGCAGATAGCGGCAGGCGGTGTTAGCGCCGGAGTCGAGCACGATGGCACGTTGCAGCGAGGCACAGCGTGCGTCCCGGAGCATGGCCCGCAGCGCCAGGGCGGGCAGCGGTCGTGGCGCCTCGTCAAACAGGTAGAGGTCTTGCACGAGCGCGCTGTCCGGCGGGATAGCGAGGCCCGGAAGGGCATCAGCGACGATCTCGGGGGAAGGCCGCTCGGCCATCCATGCCAGGTAGATGAGCCGGCCGGCGTCGGTTGCGGTATAGGCGTGCTCGCCCGCTTCGAGACGAGCCATCGCCGTGGACAGGAACGTCTGCCGGGATAGCCCCGTGGAAGTGGGGTGATAGGCGAGCAGGTCGCCCCAGGCGTCGCGGCGAATACAAAACCGGGCCCGGCCCGTCGCTGCTGCCGGTTCGGTTCCCGCGCCCGCGGCAAGCTCGGGGCAAGCGCCCAGGTCGCGAAGGTAGACCCACGTTTCGCAGCGGCCGCCGACCCATGCGCATACGGAGCGAACCAGGGTGGACGCCGCGCGTGCCGGCCGGCGGAACCGCCTGGCCTGGTGGCGGGCCTCGCAGGTGGTGATGCCGCGCTGTTTCAAGAGCCTCTTGACGGCGCCGCTCAAGCCCAGGCCCGCCGCCGCCTTCGCGCGCGCCAACGGGCTGGGAAAAACGTCCAGAGTGTGGACCTCGTCCCAGGCGGTGGCATGACGCTCCTTGTATGCATCATCGCCGGGAGTCAGGTCGGCCTGGCCGAAACCCTCCTGTTGCAGCAATTGGGCGAGCAGCAGGAACTGCAGTTTGCCCGGCGAATGTTTGGCCAGGCGCGGGTCGTGGACGATGGTGCCGAAGTGGACCTCGGACTTGCTGCAGACGCCGAAGTGCGCCGCCGCCAACCGTCCGCCCACCCTCATCACCGTCGCATGCATCAGCCCCGGCTCGCGGAGCATTGCGACGTGGAATTCCTTCTGATGATCGATCGAGCAGAAGGGGAGCGCCCCGTGCACCGCGCCGTGGCGCAAGTCATAGAGCCCGACCATCTCGTCGAAGAGGGCCTCGACTTCCGCCGGGTTGGTGACGCGGGTAAACTCGAAGGGGCCGAGCTTCTTCAATTGCCGGAGCCGGTTCTTGTTGTTGGCCTTTTTCAGTGATGCAGCGATCCCCTCGCCAGTGCCAAACTCCCAAACGGGGCGACGGTGCGTGCGGAGAAGGCAAAGGCGGCTGACCTGGGGATCGGCAAGCCATGCAGTGGGAGTGCTCGCGGGCAGGTATCGGAACGTCACCTGGGCGCCCGGGAACTCCCGGCGCAGCGCCGCCAGGGCTGCTTTCGGGAACGCCTCGCCGATGCCCGGCTCGCAAACCCAGGCTTGGTATTCGGCCTGACATCCGCCGACGACGCTGAGCGATCCGTTGACGATCGAACGCGCCAGCACCAGCATCCCTTGAAGCGCGCCGCCGGCCGACCTCGACGTCAGCAGCAATGGCTCGAACTGGCGCCGATAGATAGAGAACCACACCCGCGCGAAGCGGTGCGATTGGAAGGCGGTCGCCCAGGGACAGCGATCGCAAAGCGAGTCCCACTCCAGTCGGAAACTCTCGTCCGAAAGAAGCGGGCTGGCCTTGTTATGTACTATCGTTTCGACGTTCATACATTCGCTCTCTATCCTCACTTGGTAGCGTTTTAATCACTCAGCAGGCAGATCGACGGCGGCAGCGTGCGCGAGCATGCCGCGATAGGCCGCGAGGGTTCGCTCGGCCATGGCTTCAACGGTAAAATGCGATACCCGTTTCTGTGAGGCCCGGCCGTAGCGCGCCCGAAGCTCCGGGTCGAGGGCCAGTCGGACCATCGCCTCGGCAAAAGCGGGAACGTCGTCGCGCGGCACGACGGCGCCATTCCGGCCCGGTTCGACCAGGATTTCCACGCCGGCCGTCGCGGTCGCCACCACCGGCAGCCCCGCGGCCATTGCCTCGAGGACCACGTAGGGCAAACCTTCCTTGCGGCTGGGCAGCGTGAAGACGTCGAACGCCGACACAATGGCCCTGGCGTCGCATTCTCCGAGCCAAAGGACATAACCTTCGATGCCCAACTGGATGGCGAGCTTGCGCATGGGGCCCTCGAGCGGCCCGGCGCCGATCAGGGCCAGGCGGGCGCGGGGCTCGGCACGTGCGGCGGCGGCGAAAGCTTCCAGCAGCACCAGCGGCGCCTTCTGCGAGACAAGCCGGCCCACGAACCCGAAGACGATATGGTCGTCGGCCACACCGAGGGCGCGTCGCGCCTCATGGCGCGGCGCCAGGCCGCAGTCCCCGACGCCGTTCGGGACCATCACCACCCGCGACCTGCCCAACCCGACGCGGAGTGCCGCCCGGTGCTCTTCCGGGGAGACGGCGATGATCCGCCGGGTCCGCAGGCTAAGTCCGATTTCGATCGTCTGGTACAATATGCGTTTCCACAGGGCCAGGTCGGGGTCCATCATGATCAGGCCGTGGAGGGTGTAGACCGCTGGGACCCCGGTGCCGAACGCCGCCAGCCGGGCAAAGGCGCCACCCTTGGAGCTATGCCCGTGGATCACGTGGAACGGACCGTGACGCCGGAGGTAACGCCGGACCGCCCAGGCCGATGCCAGGTCGTGCGGGTGAAGGCTCCTGCGCATCGGCACGAGCTTGTGACGCAGGCGCGAAAGCTGCGTCAGACGATTCAGAAAGAGGCTGTCGGCACGCCTGGTGGAATAGATCAAATGGACATCACAGCCTCTTTCGATCAGGGCCTCGGAGAGGTCCAGGACGTGGCGGCCGGTGCCGCCGGCACTGGATTCGACGACCATGAGCACCCGCAGCGGGCCGTGGCTGGCGACGCCGGCGAGGCTGGGCACCGCGTACGAGCGGACCGGCCCGCTCGCGGGCGCCGATGGCGCCGGCCGATCGATATCGATCTCGACATCATCCAAAATTGAATCGAATTGCGCTTGCATAAATCAGTCACCCATCAGTCCCGCCCTCATCGCCCAACACGCACGCTCGCGCCGCGTTCGTTCATCCCATGCGGCTCGCCGGCGCGAAATTCAAAGCTTGCTATGCGTCAGTTCTTCATAGATTCCTTCCCACAGGTCGAGCACGTGCTCGATTTCAAACTGCGAAGAGACATATTCGCGTCCGGCCAGCCCCATTTCCCGGCGTCGCTGGCCGCTCATGGCCATCACCCGGTCCATGGCTTCGGCCAGAGCAGCGGGGTCTTTGGCCGGGACCAGCAACCCGGAAACGTCGTTCACCACGACTTCACGGTTGCCGCCCACGTCTGTGGCGACGATGGGAAGCCCCGTGGCCGAGGCCTCCTGCAGGACCAGCGGCATCCCTTCCCATGCCGACGACATGACATAGGCATCTGCGGCGTTCATGAGGTCGGGGACGTCGTGGCGGAGGCCGAGGAACTGCAGGCGGTCATCCAGTCCGAGCGAGCCTGACAATGCCTGCACTTCATCTTTCAGGGGCCCGCGGCCGGCGATCAGAAGGGTCGCGTCGGCCCGGGCCACGGCGGCAAAGGCACGGAGCAGGTTGGGGTAATCCTTGGCTTCGGTGAACCGACCAGCGGCCAGCCAGACGAATTTCCCGCCGAGCCCGAGCTCGCGCCGGGCGCGCAGGCGCGCGGCTTCGTCGGGGACGAACCGCGCCAGGTCCAAGCCGTTGGGCACGAAACGCAGTCGGTGGGCGGGGGCGGCGCCGATTCGCAGGTAGCGTTCGAAGGCGGCCTGGCTGACGATGGTGGTGAGGTCGCCTAGCCGATCGGTGTAGCGGTAGCCCAGTTCCAGCAACCGTCCGCCCTCAATCATGCTGTGGGCCGTGCAGACCAGAACGGGCATGCGCGCCAGCAGCCGGGTGATGCGGGCCAGGAGGTTGGCCTGGGCGATGTGGCTGTGGACCACGCGCGGCATGCGCGAGGCGATGATGCGGCGCAACTTGACGATCGCGAAGGGGTTCGGCACACCTTTGCGCATGTCCAGGCACAAGACCTCCACATCCTTGTGGCGCAGCTCCTCGACCAGGCCGACCGGCGGCACCAGGCTGACGACGGTGACCTCCCAGCCGCGCCGGCGCATGCCCAAAGCAAGCTGGACGACTTGCAGTTCCGCGCCCCCGAACCCGAGGACGTTAACCAGGAAGAGGATCGAGTCGTTTTTCATGCATCGCTCCGGTTCGTGGCCGCCGCCCGATCGACCGAGGCCACAGGGCTGCTACACAACATGACCTTGGCATCGGAGCGGTCGAGCAGCTCGGGGGCCGTCCCCATGTCTCTGCGGTCCCCCGGCGTGGACAAAGGCCGTGAATCCGGCCTCGCGCCGCGAAATGGCGCTGTCAGGACCTGGGTCCAGCGGTCGATCGAATGGAACCTGGCAAATTCCTCGGCCGGCTCACCAGGGACGTAGCCGGCGCAGCGATCGAGACTTTGGACAATCGAATCGGCCCGTTCGGCAGGCGCCGTCGGGTAGAGCCATCCAAGCGAATAAGTTCGCGTCACGTGACCGATCCATCCCTGTTCGCTGGCCAGGACGGGGCGCCGGGCGGCGGCGGCGCGAATCAGCACGCTTGCCGAGCCCAGGTGCTGCGGGAAGCGGTACGTGGCTGCCACCAGATCTGCCGCCGACACCGCCAGGCCCAGTTCCTCGTCGGTGAGGATTCGGTCGATGGAGATGAGTCGGCCCTCCCCGATCCGCGCGGTGACTTCGCGGACGGCGCTGGCCACGAGCGGGGTTGCTCGGCCTGCCAGCAACAACCGGTCTGTCGCATCAAGCGCGGCTGAGGCGAAGGACCGCACGAACTCGTCGACGCCCTTGCGCTTGTCCAGCACGCCCAGGCAGCTTATGAGCCTTCCATCTGTTGGGAGCCCCAGCATGGCTCGGGCCGTCGACTTGTCATGACGAGGTACGGGGCTGACCGGGTCCGGCAGCAGCACGCAACGGCGCGCCAGCGCCGGGGAGCAGTCGTTCAGCCAGTCGTGGACGATCGGGTCGATGAACATCAGGCGGCCGAACGGCAGCCGGCACAGGCAATTCAACCCCAGGGACGCCCGGGCGCGACGCCGAAAGCAAAGATGACGACGGTAGGCGAACTCGCCCGACTGGAGGAATACCGCATCGATCCTCGTCCGGTCCAGGCCCAGTTTGCGCTCCTTCGGGGTCGTGACCAGCGGCGCCAAGACCAGGTTGTCTCCGAAAGGAACGAAGACATGGTCCGGGCGGTGCCGCTTCACCGCTTTGGCCAGCCCGATCCATGCCCGTCGGGCGGTACGCAGACCTTCAAAGCGAACGAAGGACAACTCAACCGGCCCTACTGAGTCGTCGAGCGTGAACTCTTTCGACACCTCCCTGAGGTGTTCGGCATAGTCCGGCGAGGACGCGCTGCGGCGGGTTGTCGCGAAGGTGATCCGATCGGCAAAGGGCGCGACGGCGCGCACCATCAACTTCACCCAGTGCAGGTGATGGCCCGAATGAAGAGGATCGTAAATCAATACGTGCATAACTCAATTCGGTGTCAGTTGTCCGTTGTCCGCGGCCAGTTGTCCCGTCACAACTGACAACGGACTACTGATAGGCGACTCCTGCCCAGCCGCTTTCATGGCCATTCGGTTGACTAACATGAGGTACGCGCTTGACACCGCGTTGGCGGCCAGGACGGCAAATGCCGCTCCGCGAAGCGAGACCGTGCCTCGCAAGGCAAGGCACGCGCCCACAAAGGCGATGTTCGCGGCGGCGGCGACCATGTGAGACACCATGCAATTGCGCACCCGGCCGGTGGCCATGAGGACGTAGTAGGCCGGCACCGCGACCAGGCTGACCAGGGCGCTGGCCCAGAGGATGTCGAACGCAGTGACAATCTCGGGGCGGAAGCGCGCCCCCAGCCACAGCTTCAGCAGCGGGCGGGCCACCAACACCGCCAGGACGTAACAGGGCGGCGCGATCAGGAGCAGAAGGCGGACCGACCGGTGGTAGAGCCGGCGGACGTCGCGCCGAGCCCCGGGTGTCCCCGCGGCGCCGCGCTGGCTTACTGCCGGCATCAGCGCCCCCAGGCCTGCCACGACCAGGCTCCGAAGCTGCATCGTTCCGTTAAAGGCGATATCAAACACCGGCACGAGGCCGACCCCGGCATAGTTCGACAGCGCCACCTTGTTGAGGGGGGCGATCAGCAGGTTGGTCAGCGAGGCGACGAACATGCTCCCCGCGAAGCTCATCAGCCGGGACAAGCGTTTCGCGTCCCAGGGATTGCGGCACAGCATGCGGATGCCGGTGTGGCGGTGCAGGTAAACGTGCCCGACGACATGGATGACGCAACACCCCGTCACGTCGCCCAGCAGGAGCGTTTCGACGCCCCACCCGCGCCACAGGAGCGTCACTTCCAAGGCAAGGGCGGCGAGCTTGGCGCAGGTAAGGCAGTAGTTGGAAATGTCCATCCGTCCGACGCCCGCCAGCGCCGCCATGACGACCTGGTTCAGGAACGTCAGGGCGGTGAGCAGCCCCATGAATGGGAGCAATCGAATAGCGATGGCGGCGTTGTCGCCGCTCAACCCCAGGGCCCGGACCACCGGAGCGCGAAACGCGCAAAGAGCGACGACGGCGACCGCGCCGGTCACCGATACCATAAGGGTGGCCAGCGAGACGTAGCGTTGTGCGCCGTCGGCATCATCGCGGCCGCGCTCCTCGGCGACCAGCTTGGTCAGGGCCGGCCCGATCCCCAGCACGCCGAGCTGCGCGAAGTTCTGCACCGACGACAAGAGGAGCCAGACGCCCACCTTCTCATAGCCCAGGTAATGAAGGTACAGCGGGTATGAAACAACCATCAAGAGGACGTTGACGGCGGCAGTGACGAACCCCGACGCGATATTGACCCGTAACTGCGAGGAGATGAAGCGTTTCACGAGGCGAGCCCCCAGACTCGGCGACGTTTCGGGCCAATAGTCGAGCTGAGCCGGTTCGGTCGCCGATTGCGCCGACTCGGGGGGGCCTGGCATCGTGGATGACGTAGAGACCTGCGGCATTAACCTTGACCTCTCATCGAGCAGCCAGTCCGTTCGAACACTCGCTCCGTCCGACCGGAACGCCATACTCCAACTCAGCCGAAGCCCTTCGTGGGCGCAGCGGTGGCACCGCCGGGACTAAATCTTCCGACGGCAAACACAAGGCCGGCCACACCGTGAGCCAGCCCAGGGCCACCCAGATTGGTAACAAGTGGCCATAGCTGGTGGTGATCGTGATCCCAACCAGCCAGACCAGCAGCATCAGCGCGTAACCCGCGCTGAGCCGGGTCGACCGCCAGACGCGCGCGAGGTAGTAACCGGACCAGCAAACGACGGCGGCGCCGAGGATCCCGGTCTGGTAGACATAGGGAAGCAGAACGCTCCAGACCGCCTCCAGCCGCGCTTCACGCCAGATCGCGATCGAGATGAGTCCGGGGCCGGTCCCAAAGACCCAGGTCCAGAAGTCGCCGCCGATCCAGATCGAGAAGCCGACCCGGAGCGACTCGGCGCGAAGCTGCCAGGACGCGTCACCCAGCATTCCCCTCCCGCCCACCCGCTCGCCCAGCGCCGTCACGGCGAGCCAGGCGCACAGCGGCAGCACGACGCAAGAAACCAGGAGCAGGGTGATGTAATTGCCGAGGGTCGCCCGGCTGCGCAGGAACACCGCGCTGGCCAGGATCGCCAGCGCCGCCAGCGTGATCATCGCATGACCTGAACGGGACAGGATGATGAGCCCGACCGCGCCGATGGCGGCAACGACGAACAGGGCCCTGAGCCAGCGCGAAGGCGCCTGCCGCAGCCGGATCAGCCCGCAGGCCTCGGCAAGCCAGAAGATGGCCCAGGGGGCCAACGAGGAAGACATGGCCGATGGCTCCGGGAACAGCCCGAACGGGCGGCGGATGTACCGGACGATCGTGTGCACGTTATCCTGGACACTGAAGAATGACGGGTTAACGTAGAGTCCCAGCAGCGGAAACTGGCCATGGGCAAATCCGTACAACTGCCAGAGCCCGACCCCCGCGTGCACGATGGTGGCGGAGGCAATCCCCGCCAGCAGTTGCAGGCATTGCCGGGGCGCCACGCGCTGGGTGGCCATCAAGGCCACGCCGGTCAATGCCGACACAATCAGCGATTTGAAGCAGAGCGGGAGGTTCCCGCCGTCGGTCAGAGCCACCTTGAACAGCGACAGACCGTTGGGGACCACCAGCAGCGGGGCAAGGTAGAACGACTGGCCTTTCCATGGCAGGGCCAGGCATGGGAGAACCAGGAGCAACGAAATCAGGTTCCCGGCCTGCAAAGCCGAGTTCGACCCGACGGGTATCGCCGGATAGGGCAGGAATGCCGCGAAACCGAACAGGAAGGCCAGCACCGCCTCGGCGCGAGGCGAGAGCAGGTCCTGCAGCCGGAACGGCGCCCCGCTATCAGGCTTGATGCGAAGAAATTGTGGTAATCGCGCGATCATCAGACTCCAAAGTCTTCTGCGATGCCGGGCCGGAACAGTGGGTGGTATAGGCGGTGATGGTTGCCCCTGCCGACGCCCGCCAGGAAAAACGGTTCTTTGCGGCACGGATCTGCCTGAGCAGCTTTGCCCGGGCCGGCTCTTCATAGAGGGCGCTGACGGCCGCTGCCAGTGCCCGCGGAGAGGGCTCCGTGAACGACGTCCCGATCCTGAACTGATCGAACAGGTCGCGCAAGCCGCCCACTTCGCTGGCCACGACCGGCAGCTCGTAGGCCAACGCCACAAACACAATCCCGCTCTGGGCGGTGAATTCCTGCGTGTAAGGCAGTACGATTGCGCTGTGCCGCGCGAACAGCGGCCCAACCTGCTCGTCCGGGATGAACTCATCGAGCAGCTCGACTGCGACCCCCGAGTCGCGCAGCCGCTTGACCTGCGGGAGCACCTCGCTGCGGAAGTATTCCGCCTCGCGAGCCATCCCGGCGATGGTCAGCGAGAACCCCGGCAGGAACTCGGCGGCGCGGAACAAGAGATCCAGCCCCTTGTTGCGCCGGATCGTCCCGAAGAACAGCAGCCGCTTCCAGCTCAGCCGCTCGTCGAGGCTGGGGATGGCCAACGGCTGGCGTACCGTCCAGACGCCGTGCGGGACCACTTCAATCGGCGGATGCGGCGCACCGAGGAATTTACTCAGTTCCTCCCGTAGGCCCGGCGTGTGGACGAACAGGGCATCGCACCGCTTGCAAGCCTGCCTGGCGCGACGGTCCCAAAACGAATGCGGGACCAGCGGCGGATACGCGTGCGGGCGGATGTTGTGCACCGTGTAGAAGATCTTCTTCCCTAACTGCCGGATGCGCCGGAACAACGAGGGCTGCGACCGGCTGAACTCCTGGAAATGCACCGCGGTGATGTCGGGGCGCTGCTTGAGCCAGTCCAGGAATGCCCGGTCGCAACACGGATAGTGGCCGACCCGGTTCGCCGCCCATGACAACCGCGTCCGGAATTCGTCCTTGTGCGGCAGCCGCGGGAGAATGGCGTGCACCGGATAGCGGTCGGAGCGGAACCGCGGTTGCAGGTCCTCGCTGCTCACCCACTCGAAGCGGTTACCGCCGCGCGGGTGCTCGGCCAGCGCGGTCATCAGCTCCTGCACGTACAGGGGCTGCCCGCCCGAGGCCGAAGGTGAATGCATGCAGATACGGTCCATGCCAACTCCGACTAAATGATGTTTCTCGCCAGGGTCCTTCATGTCGTTCGTGCCGTGTTCAAAAGCGCTCTTCGCCTCGTTAAGGGTTGCTGGAGACCGTCACCGGTGACCCCCTCGGCGCCGGGGAAGCTTCGGGGATTACTTGTGCCGGTAATGCGGCGACAGTCGGGGCGACGCCCAGTTCCACCGGCATTCGTTTCGCCGCATCGCGCAGCGAAGCGCTGCCTGGGCCGGAAGCGGTTCCCGCGGCGTCCAACTTCGGGGCCGCCACGACAGGCTTGGTCCCGCTCAGCAGGGACTTGAGCATCTTGCGGGTCCGTACGATTGCCGGCATCGGGTCAGACCAGCGGAAATACGGGAACGTCTGGCGGTGCATCAGGCTGCGGGCCCACTGCGTCAGCGATATCTGGCCCAGCTTCCTGAGTTCAAGGAACGAGAGGGAATCGACGACCGGGTCGAGAAGCCGCAGGCCGACCTTGTGGGTGGTGAGCGCCGGTTGAGGCAGGCCGGCGATCCGCCGGTAGACAAAAGCCGCCAGGTCGAACCCGCTCGAGGCCACCAGGCAATTGGCGGCGGTAAAGCGTGCGTTGCATTCGATGATCTTGTACCGCCCGTCGCGGGGGTCGAGCTTGAATTCAATGTTGGCCAACCCACGCAGCCCGACCTGCTTGAACATCGCCCGCGCCGGCGCGACAAGCTGCGGCATCCAGTCGGTGATGTGGTACGTGCCCGGCCCCATGCCAGCCGGATAGCGCCGGATGACCCGCTTCGTGAACTGGAAGAGGTGCTCGCCGCCCTCGTCCAGGTAGGTGTAGTAGCTGCAGAGCCGTTCGTCACCCCCGGGCACCCACTCCATGAGGAGCACGTCGACGGCGGCGGCACGTTCGGCGGCGCAGGCGGCCAGCACCTGGTCGAAACTCGTGGCGAACTTGTGCTTGGAGTTGAAGTGCTTGCCGGCCCGATGAGCCAGACGCGGCTTGACGATCAGCGGGTAGACCAGCTCATCGCGGATGTCCAGCAGTTGCTCCCGGGACTCGGCAACCCAGAACTTCGGCGTGGCGACGCCGGCGGCCACCGCATGTCGGTAGGTCGCCAGCTTGTCCAGCATGTCGAGTTGGGCAGGGACATCGGAGTCGTCGAGCAGATAGCGGGCCAGCAGCGCTTCGCGATGACGGGCCAGGACCTGGACGCCGGCATCGCTGCATGCCAGCACCACGGCCCCTTTCAAGTAATCGGATTCCGGTCCGAGCAGAAACCGTGCCCAGGCGTCTTCAACGCCTTCCCCGGCTGGCAGCGAAATCCAGCGGCAGGCCCGCGAATGCCTGGCGCACGACCCCGGCTCATTGAGGGCGTAGACCCGCGCGCCGAGGCGCGCCAGGCTGCGGGAGACGGACAAGGCATTGGCCTCGCCCCCGAGAATGACGGCGGCCGGCCGGCCGGCCGACAGGCCGTCGTTCTGCGGGGGGCTATCTTGGTACGGGCGCTTCGCCATGAGTCGTTTCGATTCGGTCAGCTCGGATGATTCACCACGGAGGCACTGAGAACACGGAGAAGAAAAGGCAGGTAGTGGGATTAGTGTGTCTCGCCGTCCCACCAGACTACTCATTGTTATTCCTTTCCTCTGTCATCTCCGTGACCTCCGTGTCTCCGTGGTGAGTCTTGTGTTTTTCCGGGTCAAAGCGCGACCAGATCGATGACGCCGCGCCGGGCGAGCCGGCGGACCTTCTCCAGCTTGGCCGCCCGCTCAGTCGTTCCATTCACCGCCTGGATAATGGCCCCGATCCGGCGCTTGCCGTCGATCGCCTGCATGAGGCGCAGCTCGTCCTCGTCGATAGTGAAGTGCTTTTCGCCCCAGAGCACGACCCCGATCACCTCGCGCCAGTCGCGGTTGTAGTGCCGGTGGATGTAATCCACGCGCCGGCCGATCAGCGGCACCTGGCCCTCAAGCTCATGATCGGGACATTCCGCCGCGGAATGCGTTCGCTGGCGAATGCCTTCGGTGCGCGGGTCTTCGCCCAGCGGATCGCAGTTGAACGCGTTCATCTTCAGGTACAGCATCGTGGTCAGCGCCGGGTTTGAACGCAGGTGCCAGAACTTGTGACCCCGGAAAATGATCACGTCCCGGGCCTGGTCCAGGATCTCCACGCGCCGGGCGGATTTGAGGCGCGGCTCGGGGTAGCGGTCCGGCGAGAGGCTGGCGCGCAACTGCACCGACGTATTGAACGGGTTGACCTCGCACTCGTCGTACGGGTAGAGGACCAGCTTGGAGCCTTCCCGGACGTGGACCGACAAACCCACGGAGATCTGCGATGCGAAACGGTCCTTGTGTGCGTTCGGCTCCGATGCCGCGTTCGCCTCGTAGCCCTTGATGTGGCGTTCCGACACGACCAGGTCGTCGGCCGCGAGCCCGGTGACCGCGCCGACCGCCTGGCATAGCTCGCGGGTGTAGTCGGCCCCTTCGGGGAACTCGTACATCGCCTGCTGCTTGTCGCCGATGGCAAACTCTTTCATGAGCTTGCTCTTCATGTTCTCTTCCACCTGCTGCACGACCTTGCGGTAAAACGGCTCGGTCACTCCGCCGCGGATGTGCACGTACCCCTCGCGGGCGAACTGCTCGGCATAGAGCGCCGGCACAAATTCAAACATTTTCTCAGACATTGGTGGCCTCTTCCTGCTGAACATCGGAATCGCGCTTGGTCGGCACGGCCTCGGGAGCGTCGTCCGCGAGCAGCAGACGCCTCAGGGCATGGACTGCCGAGGGAAAGCATCCGTCGGCTTTGTGATAGTGGAAGTACAGATTGGGCGTCCCGTTGACTTCGAGGATCACGCCGCCGGCTTCGGCCAGGGGGATGCCGGGGTCGGGGGTGACCAGGTCGATGCCGGCAAATCGCGTCCCCAGGGCGCAGACCGCCCGCGAGCCGTCCTCGATCACCGAGCGGCACAGGCGGCCGGTGACCGTGGAGTTGTCCTGGGCGCAATTCTCGTTGACGGCGGTCTTGAGCGTGACCGTCGTCCCGCGCGGCGGGACGGACCGCAGCGAAAGCCCCTGCTTGGCAAGCGTGCGCCGCATGTCCATGTCGAAGGTCAACTGGCTCTGCGAGACCCCGGCGCCGCTCTTGAGGCGCTGCTCGTTGGCCTGGCGGACCAACGCCGCGACGGTTGACCGGCCATCCGCTGTCACAGCCGGACGGCGGCGGGCGTAGGCGTCGATCAACTCGCCGTCGAGGTAGAGCAGGCGGTAGTTGTCCCCCTCGATCTGCTCTTCGATCATCAGATCATCGCAGTAAATAGCGGCGGCGGCGGCGGCGCGGGCCAGTTGCCACCCCGTGCGGATGCCGGTGCTGACCCCGGCCCCGCCGCCGGTCCCGGCGGCGGGCTTGACCACGCACTCGCGTCCCATCGACCTGAGGAACGTCTTGGCCGGGGCAAGGTCTTTCAGCGAGAACGACAGGTGACGCGGCACCGACAACCCCTGCGCCTGGAGGATTCGGTGGGTGAGCGGCTTGTCGTGCAGGACGGTGAGGGTGACCGGATCGTCCAGGGCGCACCTGTTGTCGACCACGCGGGTGCGGACGCCGTTGAGCGTGATCTGGGCGATCCCCGAACCCAGCGGCTGCCAGGAAGCGCCCAGAGCGACCGCGGCCTCGCGCCAGGCCTGCTCGTTGAACGCCTTGCGATGACCGTCGGCGCGGCGGCGCCGCGGGTTGCGGTAGCGCAGGAACCCGCGGCCCAGGGCCAGAAAATACAGCCCTTCCACGGTCATACGACTCAGCAAGGTTGCGAACATCTTTACTGCCGTGCCTTGCTCAAAGGGCCTGGGAATCCGCTGCAAGCTCCACCAGCGCGCCGGCAGGTCGTTCCACGACTTCGGCGCCGTCGCCGTTCTCGCCGGAGGCGGCGTCGCCGCGGATCACCGGGCACTGGTGCTGTGTCAGGATGTTGTCGACCCAGGCGTTGGAGAAGACGCCGCTACGGACCGACTCCAGGTATGCCGAGTTGGATTTCTCGTGCGACTCCAGCCGTTCCAGCGCCGCCGCGGCGATGCCCTGCGGCACGACCACGATGCCGGCGGCATCGGCGACCATGATGTCGCCCGGGTTCACCACCACCCGGCCGCAGCAGATCGGGAAGTTGATCTCGCCCGGGCCGCGATGCAGCGGGCCGATCGGCGTCGTCCCGCACGCAAACACGGGGAAATCCAGCCCCTGGATCTCCGGCAGGTCGCGCACCAGCCCGTCCACGATAAACCCGGCAATGCCCCGGTGCTTGGCCTTCATCGAGACCAGGTCGCCCAGGACGGCATTGGTGTTGCCCCCCCCGGCATCCACAACCACGATGTCGCCCGGCTCGGCCACGTCCAGCGATTTGTGCACCATCAGGTTGTCACCAGGAAAGCACTTGACCGTCAGTGCCGGCCCGCACAGGCGGTGGCCGGGTGACGTCAAAAGGTGCACCTTTGGGTCGACGGCATACAGGCGGTTCAGCAGGTCCGAGATGTCCGGGGTCGGGAACCGCTGGAACTGCCGCACCATCTCCGGCGCAGGCCGACGGAAGTTCATTCTCACCCGGAACCCGGGACCGGGGTGCATTGAGACCGAACGCGGTTTGTCTGCCATAAAGATCCTCTGTTTCAGATTTCGCTCTTCGCTCAAACCCTCTTCGCTGGATCCGTTGTGCCGGCCGGCGGCTGGTCAGGCTGCGGGGCGCTCGCGGACAAGTGCCGGAGGATCGCCGCAACCGGCCCGTCGGCGCTGCCGTCCAGCGAATCGACGCCCGCCGCAGCCCAACGCTGGTGGACTTTCCGCACGGCTTCGATGACCACCGGCTCGACACCTGCTGCACGAAGCGTCTGTTCGACCTGGGCCATTTCCGTCGCGCGCCGTTCGGCATGCAGGGCATAGGTCGGAAGCATCCGCTGCACGATGGCGTAGACGCCGGGGTAGATGCCGGCGGTTGCCTCGAGCATCTGCGGAAGCATCTTGTGGCAGTCGGCCAGGAGCGCCGTTTCCACGAACAACGAGCACAGTCCCTTGGCCAGCCCGCCCAGCGCCATTTTCAGAGCCGACGCCGCCGCGGGACCGTCGCCCAGCACTTGCACCCGCATCGCCGGCGTAACCAGTTCCGCCACCTCCGCAGCGCGCGGGCCGCTCAGGAACAAGGTCCCTCCGGACGCGGCGTTGGCGGCCAGGCCGTTGATGGCGGCGTCCACAAACCCGCGTCCGTGCTCCGCAAGCTGGGCCGACAACGACTCGGCAAGGCCCGGCCCGATCGAATTGGCATCCACATACAACGCCCCCGGCGGCGACAAATGCGCCAGCTCGCAATACGCCCGCGCCATCGCCTGGGCCTGCGCGGGCGGGACGAGCGAAAACACCACGGCGGCCTCGCGGACCACCTGGCGCAGCGAGTCGAGCTCGATCACGCCCGTCTCCCGGCACCGCTGCACCGTGGATGGTCCGCGGCCCTGGAGCGTCGTCACCACCCGCGCCCCGCGCCGCATGAGCAAACCCGCCAAAACAGCGCCCATCTCGCCGGGGTAGAGCACGGCAACGGTCGTCGCGGCGTTCATGGCTTGGCTTGCTCCCCGGACCGTGCCGTTCATCGCGTGCGTCCTCGACAGCATGATCAGTGCCCCGTCCCGTTCCCGCCGCTCGACCCGTTGGCGCCGTCGGCCTCTGGAGCTGCCGAGGGCCTTGGGCCCGCGCCGGGCGCGGCGTCGGGGCCGTCCTCCGAGGACCACTCCGGCTGGTCAATGGCCACAACGATGCCCGGCGATGTGCCGGTCAACGACGCCGGACCGCTGGAGAGCGTCCGGCGCGGACGGCGCAGGGGCGCGCCATACGGCGCGGCGCTGCTTGGCGCGTAGTACTCCAGTTGGCCGCGCGTCATCGGGACGTCGTTGGCGATTACCCCGGCGATGTTCGCCCCCACCCGCAACAGCGAGTCCATCGCCATCGTGCACAGCGTGCGCGTCGAGCGGTTCATCCGGACCACCAGCAGTGTCACGTCGGCCAGTGCCGCCAGACTGCGTGCGTCGGAGACCGACGCCAGCGAGGACGAGTCGATGACCACCCGGTCGAACGACGCGGCCAGCGAATCCAGGAGCTGCTCGAACCGCTTCCCGGACAACAGCTCAGAAGGGTTGGCCGGTACCGGGCCGCACGGCAAGACGCACAGGCCGGGCACGCCTGTCGGATAGATAATGCTGGAGATCCTCACCTCACCGGCCAGGGCGCTGGTCAATCCTTCGCCGTCCGGCGACCCCGCCCCCTCCTCGGGATGGAAGATCAGGTGCTGGACCGGCTGGCGGAGGTCGCCGTCCAGTAGCAGGGTGCGATGACCGGCATGGGCGAAGGTGATGGCCAGGTTGGCCGACGTCATCGACTTGCCGTCCTCCCGCGATGCCGATGCGATCAGGATGGTTTTTGCTTCGCGTGCTGCGCCGGCACTGAGGCTGGTGCGGATGGAGCGGTAGGCCTCGGCCGCCGGCGAGCTCGGGTTCAGATGCACCAACTGCCCGCGAGTCGCCGGCGCCAGCTCCCCGTCGATGCGCGGCACCACCGCCAGGATCGGCGCCCCCATCAGCACCAGGGCCTCTTTAGGCGTGCGGACGCGCGAGTCCTGCCAGTCGCGGAACATGGCTGCCCCGATCCCCACCAGCCAACCGGCGGCCAGCCCGGCCAGCAGCGTCAGTCCCTTGCGGGGCCTCACCGGCGATTTCTCGGCCGACGCCCAGTCGAGCACCTGCACGTTCATGGGGGTGGCGTCGATGGTGTTGGCGCTGACCTCGGAGGCCCGCTGATCGAGGGTGTCGATCTGCTTCTGGATCTGGGCGGCATCGCCCTCCAGCGAGGCGTAGCGAGCCTCCTCCGGGCCCATTTCCCATGCTTGCTTTTGCTGGCCGGCCAGCGCCTCCTTGAGCTGCGCCTCCTGTTGCTGGGCCGCCTCCAGTTGGTTCGACACGCTGGCAAGCTGCGCTTCGACGATGGCCTTCTCCTTCTCCGCCACCTGCTGCTTGAGGACGTCGACGCGCGCCTGTTCCACTTGCACGGTTGGATGGTTCCGGCCCTGCACCGAGATGAGCGTCTGCAGGGCCAGCCGTTGCTGGACCAGCTCCAGCCGCAGCTCGTCATACTCGCGGTCGCCGGTGTCGCGCGACTTGAACTGCAGGCCTTGCACGAACGACGCTCGGGACTCTGCCGTGGCCATGGCCTTCTGGACCGACTGCTGCTGCGCATTCAGTTCGAAGGCGGCCATCTGGGCGTTGGTCAGGGCCGCGGAGAGCGACGTCGCCCGCTCCACCACGATGTTCCCGTTTTCGTTGGCACGGTACGACATCACCCCGCTGGCCTGTTGCGATTTGACCATCGCCTGCAGCGTGGCTTGGCGCTTTGCTTCAAGGGCTTCTCTCTCCTTATGGAGCACTTTGAGCATTTCCGTGCCGTTGACCCGGTCGTGGTCGGCCTGCTCGGCGACGTAGGCCTTGACCACCCCGTCGACAAAGTCAACCGCCTCGGGCGGGTATCGCGACTCCATCGAGATGACCAGCACATCCGACTTGTTGGACGTGTCCACGTCGAACCCGTTGCCGGCCTGGAGCCAGGCGACCGGGTCGCCGGGAACGTCGGCAAACATCTGCATTTTCCGATAATCGATCGCCTGAAGGGCCCGCGACAAGACCGACGCCGACCGCAGAACGTCCCGCTGGGTCTCGGAAAACGTCTCAGACGGCGCCATGTAAGACGGCCCCTCGCCAAAAATCTTCGGCCCGTTCTGGGCGATCACGACCTTGGAACTGGCTCGATAGACCGGCGTGGCCAGGATCAGGTACAGCACCACCACGCACAGGCAGATCAGCACAGAGACGGCCAAGGTCCAACGCCGCCGCCACAATACGATGACCAGCGGAGCGGCCGTCGGCACGGCGCCCGGAGGCGCAGCGCCGTTGGCCGCCCCGGGTGCCTGAAGAGTTGCTATTTCTTGCATCTGAACCTTCCGCGCAACCGTGCACCCACAAACCCACATGTACGCATGCCAAACAGGGAAACCAGCCAAATCCCCATGGCAAGTTCAGCAGCCGCGTCGAAGAGGAACCAACATTGTCACCCACTGCGGTGTTCGAGCCAGCCCGGCATGTTAGCGACTGAATGACCCGCTGACGCGAAACATACGCATTCCCCCGCGAGTTCGAGCATGCCTTGCTACGCAATCACGGATTCAGTTCGCTCCGGAGGTGGCTCTGACGAGGGGATATTACACGGCCCGGCGAGGGCAGGCAAGCAAAAAGTTGAGTCCTGGGGATCAGGAATCAGCTTACCGTCCTCGATCCATATCCTGAGGGTCCTTACGGTGCTTTGGAAATCCTATTAGTCGCCGGCGCAATGAGAAGGTGGGGCTACTCTACCGGTGAGGAGCACTGCAATGCTTAACGTGCCCATGTTCGGTATCTTTTCGCACAATCACCCCACTTCCAGTTTCGGACCTCTGGCATGTCTTCCCCATACTTGTAAATGTACTGCTTGTGATCGAGCAGCTTGTTCTGCAACTCCTGTTTCAAATAGGCCGCCTTGGCCCCCAACTGCGGCAGGCGGTCGATCACGTCCAGCACCAGATGGTAGCGGTCCAGGTCGTTCAACACCGCCATATCGAACGGCGTGGTGATGGTGCCCTCCTCCTTGTAGCCGCGGACGTGCAGGTTGTGGTGGTTGTTCCGCCGGTAGGTCAGGCGATGGATCAGCCAGGGGTAGCCGTGGTAGGCGAAGATCACCGGCTTATCGCAGGTGAACAGCGAATCGAAATCCTTGTCGCTCAAACCGTGCGGGTGCTCGGTATTGGGCTCGAGCTTCATCAGGTCGACCACGTTCACCACGCGGACTTTCAGGTCGGGCATGGCCTTGCGGAGGATCGACACGGCTGCCAGGGTCTCCAGGGTGGGGACGTCGCCGGCGCAGGCCATCACCACGTCCGGCTCGAAGCCGCGATCGTTGCTGGCCCATTCCCAGATCCCGATGCCCAGCGTGCAGTGCTTCACCGCCGCGTCCATGGTCAGCCATTGCGGGGCGGGATGCTTCCCGGCAACCACCACATTCACATAGTGCCGGCTGCGCAGGCAATGGTCCATGACCGACAGCAGACAGTTGGCGTCCGGTGGGAGGTAGACGCGGACGATTTCGGCCTTCTTGTTGACCACGTGGTCGATGAACCCGGGGTCCTGGTGGGTGAAGCCGTTGTGGTCCTGCCGCCAGACGTGCGAGGCCAGCAGGTAGTTCAGCGATGCGATCTTCGCCCGCCAGGGGAGCCCCAGCGTCACCTTGAGCCACTTGGCGTGCTGGTTGAACATCGAATCGACGATGTGGATGAACGCCTCGTAGCTGTTGAACAGCCCGTGCCGGCCGGTGAGCAGGTAACCTTCGAGCCAGCCCTGGCACTGGTGCTCGCTGAGGACTTCCATCACCCGGCCATCGGGGGCGAGGTGGTCGTCGCCGGGGACGGTGGCGGCTTCCCACTGCCGGGCGGTGACTTCAAAGACCGCCTGCAGGCGGTTGGACGCTGTCTCGTCAGGGCCGAAGATGCGGAAGTTCCGCTGGCCCTGGTTCATCTTCACCACGTCGCGGAGGAACTTGCCCAGGACGGCGGTGTCCGCGGCCTCGACGCCGCCGGGCGTGGGGACGTTCACCGCGAAGTCCCGGAAATCCGGCATGCGCAGATCGTGCAAAAGCAGCCCGCCGTTGGCATGCGGGTTGGCCCCCATCCGCCGCCCGCCCTGCGGTGCCAGCTCCGCCAGCTCGGCCTTGAGCGTCCCCGCCGCGTCGAACAGTTCCTCCGGCTTATAGCTCTTCATCCAGCTTTCGAGCTGCTTGAGGTGCTCGGGGTTCTTCGACGGCTCCGAGAGCGGCACCTGGTGCGAGCGGAACGTCCCCTCCACCGGCAGTCCGTCCACCACCTTCGGCCCCGTCCACCCCTTGGGCGTCCGCAGCACGATCATCGGCCAGGTCGGCCTTGCCGTCGCCCCCTTGCTCCGCGCGCCCTCGTGGATCGCCCGAATCCGCTCGATCACCCGATCGAGTGTCGCCGCCATCGCCTGGTGCATTTTCTCCGGCTCATGGCCCTCGACAAAGTACGGCTCCCAGCCGCACCCTTCCAGGAACTTGCGCAACTCATCGGGGCTGATCCGCGCCAGTACCGTCGGGTTGGCGATCTTGTAGCCGTTGAGGTGCAGGATCGGGATCACCACGCCGTCGGTGACCGGGTTGAGGAACTTGTTGGATTGCCACGCCGTCGCCAGCGGCCCGGTCTCGGCTTCGCCGTCCCCCACCACGCACGCCACGAACAGCTTTGGGTTGTCGAACACCGCGCCGAAGGCATGG
>Ga0182024_10003113_pt1 | contig 40087 bp, 33 predicted proteins | sample P32metaG_FD_120480 | JGI IMG/M metagenome (GOLD analysis project Ga0182024, IMG submission 120480) | Permafrost microbial communities from Stordalen Mire, Sweden - P3-2 metaG (Illumina Assembly) | ecosystem: Environmental > Terrestrial > Soil > Wetlands > Permafrost | place: Sweden: Stordalen...
ATGAAGTATTCCAGCACCGTCAGCCCCTCGCGGAAGGAGGAGAGAATCGGGCGCTCGATGATTTCGCCGGAGGGCTTGGCCATGAGGCCGCGGGCGCCGCACAATTGGCGGACCTGCTGCTTGTTGCCGCGGGCCCCCGAGTCCATCATGATGTACACCGGATTGATCTCGTTCTTGCCTTCGTTGGCTTCGAGCTTGGCGAAGACCTCCTTGGCAATGCGATCGGTGGCGTTGGTCCAAAGGTCGATGACCTTGTTCTTGCGCTCACCTTCGGTGATGATGCCCTTGTTGAACTGGCCTTCGACTTCCGCGATCTTCTTGCGGGATTCGGCGACGATTTCCTTCTTCGAGTCGGGGATGATCATGTCATCGATTCCGATCGAGATGCCGGCCTGGAAGGCGGTGGTGAAACCGAGCTCCTTCAGCTTGTCCAGGGTCTCCACGGTCACGGTGTTGCCCGCGACCTTGTAGGTGTTGAGAATGAAGTCGCCCAATTTGGACTTGGGGGCCGGGAAGTTGATGAAGCCCAGGCCCTCCGGCCAGATCTGGTTGAAGATCACGCGGCCCACGGTGGTGCGAAGGATTTTCTTCTCCTTGTTTCCGTAGATCGTGTCCTTCTTGTAATCCTGATTGGGGATGTCGACCCAGTCGTGGAACTTGAGGGCGCCGTCCGCCTTGGCGAACAGGACTTCCTGCAAGCCGGCGAGCAGCGGCACGCGCTGGCCTTTTTCCACCTTCTTGCGGGGCTCGATCGTGAGGTAGTACGCCCCGAGGACGATGTCCTGGGACGGGGTCAGGATCGGCTTCCCGGAGGAGGGCGAGAAGATGTTCGAGGTGGCCATCATCAGGAGTTTGCACTCCAGGATCGCTTCCAGGGAGAGGGGGACGTGGACCGCCATCTGGTCACCGTCGAAGTCGGCATTGTACGCCGTGCAGACGAGCGGATGGATGCGGATCGCCTCGCCCTCGATGAGGACGGGCTCGAAGGCCTGGATCGAAAGGCGGTGGAGGGTTGGCGCGCGGTTGAGCAGCACCGGGTGGCCCTTGGTCACCTCTTCCAAGATGTCCCAGACTTCCGGGGACTTCTTTTCGATCATCTTGCGGGCGCCGCGCACGGTATGCACGAAGCCGAGCTCCTTCAGCCGGCGAATGATGAAGGGCTCGAAGAGGACGAGGGCCATCTTCTTCGGGAGGCCGCACTGGTGCAGCTTGAGCTCCGGACCGATCACGATGACCGAGCGGCCGGAATAATCCACGCGCTTGCCGAGCAAGTTCTGGCGAAAGCGGCCCTGCTTGCCCTTGAGCATGTCGGACAGGGACTTCAGCGGGCGGTTGCCGGCGCCCGTCACCGGGCGGCCATGGCGGCCGTTGTCGAAGAGGGCGTCGACCGCCTCCTGGAGCATGCGCTTTTCGTTGTGGATGATGACATCCGGGGTCTTCAGCTGCATCAGGTTCCGCAACCGGTTGTTGCGGTTGATGACGCGGCGGTAAAGATCGTTGAGGTCGGAGGTCGCGAAGCGGCCGCCTTCGAGCGGCACCAGGGGACGCAGGTCCGGCGGGATGACCGGAAGCACCTCGAGCACCATCCACGGCGGCTGGGACTTCGAGTGAATGAAGCCCTGGATCACCTTGAGGCGCTTGGAGAGCTTCTTCTTGATCTGCTTCGACTTGGTGGCGCGCATCTGCTCGTGCAGCTCGGCCACGGTCGCTTCCAGATCCATCTTGCCCAGCCCGTCGCGGACGGCCTCGGCGCCCATCTTGGCGACGAAGGAGCCGTCACCGTACTCGTCGAGCGCCTGGCGGTACTCGGTGTCGGTGAGGAGCTGGCGGGGTTCGAGGGGCGTCTTGCCCGGATCGACCACCATGAAGTTCTCGTAGTAGATGACCCGCTCCAGGGAGCGGGCGGTCATGTCGAGCAGGAGGCCGAGGCGGCTCGGCATGCTCTTCAGGAACCAGATGTGCGCGACCGGCACGGCCAGTTCGATGTGGCCCATCCGCTCGCGGCGGACCCGCGCGATCGTGACTTCGACGCCGCAGCGGTCGCAGACGACGTCCTTATACTTGATGCGCTTGTACTTGCCGCAGGCGCACTCGTAGTCGCGGACCGGCCCGAAGATCTTCTGGCAGAAGAGGCCGCCCGGCTCCGGCTTGAAGGTGCGGTAATTGATCGTTTCCGGGTTCTTGACCTCGCCCTTGGACCATTTGCGGATGGTGTCGGGGGATGCGACCGTGATGGACACGCAGTCGAACGGGCTCTCTTCGCCCAGTGCGGAACGGGCATCCTCGCGGGACGAGGAACCGGCGGTTTCAGCGGGTTGAATCATGTAATGGTCTCCCTAGTGTTATTAAAAAAGGCGGGCGAAGGCTCAGGCGCCGAGGCTGAGCGCGTCGCGTTTCTGCAGTTTGATATCCAGGCCGAGGGACTGGATTTCCTTGATCAGGACGTTGAAGGACTCGGGCGTGCCGGCCGACAGCGTGTTGTCGCCCTTGACGAGCGATTCGTAGATCTTGGTGCGGCCCTGCACGTCGTCGGACTTGACGGTGAGGAGCTCCTGGAGGGTGTGCGCGGCCCCGTAGGCCTCGAGCGCCCACACTTCCATTTCGCCGAAGCGCTGGCCGCCGTACTGGGCTTTGCCGCCCAGGGGCTGCTGTGTGACGAGGGAGTACGGACCCACGGCGCGGGCGTGGATCTTGTGGGACACCAGGTGATTGAGCTTCATCATGTAGATGTAGCCGACCACGACCTCCTGATCGATTTTCTCGCCGGTGCGGCCGTCGATCAACGGGCTCTTGCCCGAACTCGGCAGCTTGGCTTCGCGGAGATATTCGCGGACCCGCTTTTCCGGGATGCCGTCGAAGACAGGGGTGGCGACCTTCAGGCCGAGCTTTTTGCAGGCCCAGCCGAGATGGGTTTCCAGCACCTGCCCGACATTCATGCGCGAAGGCACGCCCAGGGGGTTCAGGCAGATTTCGACCGGGGTGCCGTCGGGCAGGAAGGGCATGTCCTCTTCCGGCACGATCTTGGCGACGACGCCCTTGTTGCCGTGGCGGCCGGCCATCTTGTCGCCGACCTCGAGCTTCTGCTTGGTGGCGATGTAGACCTTGACCTGCTTGATGGCGCCGTCGGCGGAGCCCTCGCCGGACTCGACGGAGCCGACCTTGCGCTCGCGGTCGCCCTCGAGCTCGTCGAACTTCGACTGGTAGGAGCCGATGATCTCCATGATCTTGATCCGCACGGGCGAGGGATCGATCTGCACGTGCTTCGAGACCGCGGCCAGCTTGCGCAGCAAGGTCTTGGTGATCTTGCGGTTGGCCGGAATGATGATTTCGCCGTTCTCGCCGTTGATCACGTCGAGCGGAATCTTTTCCCCGAGGAGGATGTTGGAGAGGGCCTCGGTCAGGCCTTCCCGCAGCTTGTCCATCTGGGTCTTGTAGTCTTCCTGGATCTGCTTGATCTGGCGGCGGCGGTCGGACGGGGACAGGCGCTCCTGCTGATTGTCGATGCGGGAGGAGACCTTCACGTCCATGATGATCCCGGCGACGCCGGAGGGCACCACCAGCGAGGTGTCCTTCACGTCCGCGGCCTTTTCGCCGAAGATCGCGCGCAGGAGCTTTTCCTCGGGCGCCAACTCGGTTTCCGACTTGGGCGTGATCTTGCCGACCAGAATGTCGCCCGGCTTCACCTCGGCGCCGACGCGGATGACGCCGTTGTGGTCGAGGTTCTTCAGGGCCTCTTCGCCGACGTTGGGAATGTCCCGGGTGATTTCTTCCGGCCCGAGCTTGGTGTCGCGCGCGGTGACCTCGAACTCCTGGATGTGGATCGAGGTGAAGATGTCCTCTTTGAGGACCTTCTCCGAGATGAGGATCGCGTCCTCGAAGTTGTAGCCGTTCCAGGGCATGAACCCGACCAGCACATTGCGGCCCAGGGCCATTTCGCCGCGGTCGGTCGACGGGCCGTCGGCGATGATTTCGCCGGCCTTGATCTTCTGGCCGCGCTTGACGATCGGCTTCTGGTTGAAGCAGGTGCCCGCGTTCGAGCGCATGAACTTGCGGAGTTCGTACACGAAGACATGGTTCTTCGGGTCGTGCTTCACGTGCCGCGGCGGCTCGCCGTCCTTGGTGACGATGATGCGCTTGGCGTCCACGGAGGCGACGATGCCGGCGTCCTCGGCGACGACGACGATCTTGGAGTCGCGGGCGACGCGCTCCTCGATGCCGGTGCCGACAAAGGGGGCCTCCGCTTGCAGCAGCGGGACGCCCTGGCGTTGCATGTTCGAGCCCATGAGCGCGCGGTTGGCGTCGTCATGCTCGAGGAAGGGGATCATCCCGGCGGCGATCGAGATCACCTGCTTGGGGGAGACGTCCATGTAGTCGACCTCCGAGGCGCTGACCTCGAGAAACTCGCCGTCCTGGCGGACGGTGACCTTGCCGACAAAGTGGCCCTTGTCGTCGATCTCGGAGTTGGCCTGGGCAATGATCTTCGCCTCTTCCTGGTCGGCGGTGAGGTAGTCGATCTTGTCGGTGGCCCGGCCTTCCTTGACCACCCGGTAGGGGGTTTCGATGAAGCCGAACTCGTTCACCCGGGCATAGGTCGACAGGGAATTGATCAAGCCGATGTTCGGACCTTCGGGGGTCTCGATCGGGCAGATGCGGCCGTAGTGCGAAGGATGGACGTCGCGGACCTCGAAGCCCGCGCGCTCGCGGTTGAGGCCGCCCGGCCCGAGGGCGGACAGGCGGCGCTTGTGCGTCACCTCGGCCAGCGGGTTGATCTGGTCCATGAACTGGGACAATTGGCTGCGGGCGAAGAAGTCGCGGATCACCGTGGTCAGGGCCTTCGGGTTGATCAGCTTCTGGGGCGTGATCGAGTCGACGCTCTGGTCGTACATGGTCATGCGCTCGCGGACCAGGCGCTCGGTGCGGGACAGGCCCACGCGGCACTGGTTGGCGAGCAGTTCGCCGACGGTGCGCACGCGGCGGCTGCCGAGGTGATCGATGTCGTCCACGACGCCCTCGCCGCGCTTCAGGCGCACGAGATACTTGGTGGCGGCCACGATGTCGGCGCTCTCGAGAATGCGTTGTTCCAGCTCCGCCTTGAGGCCGAGCTTCTGGTTGACCTTGTAGCGGCCCACCCGGCCCAGGTCATAGCGCTTCGGATCGAAGAACAGGCGCTTGAGGAGGGCCTTGGCGTTCGCCGTGGTCGGGGGTTCGCCCGGCCGCAGGCGCTTGTAGATTTCCTTCAGGGCCTCTTCCTCGTTGCGGCTGGGGTCCTTCTTCAGGGCGCGGATGATCGCGCCTTCGTCAACCGCGGTGTCGATGACCCGGATCGAAGTGATGTCGTGCTTCTCGAAGGTGCGCACGATCTGCTTGGTCAGGGGCTCGAAGGCGCGGGCGAGGACGACGCCCTTCTGGGCGTCGATCGCGTCTTCCACGAGGACGAGCGTGCTGACGTTCTCCATGTCCAAGGCTTTGGTGACCTTGAGGTCCTTGATCTCGTAGAAGAGATTGAGGATGTCGACGTCGGCGCTGTAGCCGATCGCCCGCAGAAGGGTCGTGATCAGGAATTTGCGGCGGCGGCGGCGGCGGTCGAGATAGACGTAGAGCAGGTCGTTGTTGTCGAACTGCACTTCCAGCCAGGTGCCGCGGTCGGGGATGATGCGGAAGGAATGGAGCAGCTTGCCGTTCGGGTGCGGGGTCACCTCAAAGGCGATGCCCGGGGAGCGGTGGAGCTGCGAGACGACGACGCGCTCGGCGCCATTGATGATGAACGAGCCGCGCTCGGTCACCATCGGGATCTCGCCCATGTAGATGTCCTCGTCCTTGATGAAGTCTTCCTCGCGCAGGCGCAGCTTCACGTAGAGCGGCACCGAGTAGGTGATGCCTTCGCGGATGCACTCGATCTCCGAGTTCTTGGGTTCGCCCAGGGTGTAGGAGACGTATTCGAGCACCAGGCGCTCGTCGTAGGACTGAATGGGGAAGACCTCGCGGAACACCGCCTCCAAGCCCTGGGGCTTGCGCTGCTTCTCCGGCACGCCCTTCTGGAGGTAGTCCAGGTACGAGTTGATCTGAATCTCGATGAGATTCGGCGGCTGGATGACTTCGCGGAGTTTGCCGAAATTGATGCGTTCGGTATGAGTACGGTCGGCCATGAGATTTCCCGGTAAAGATTAGGACAAAAAGCGGCGGCGGCGGCGTTCAGCGAGCGTCGCGAGAGCTAAACAAATGCACGATTGCGGAAATAGCAAAGGACAGGCCGCGGGGTTCGCGGCCTGTCCCGAAGGGAACGGACGACTGGGGCAGGGAATGCGCCAAGTCGGTTACTTGAGTTCGGCCTTGGCGCCAGCGGCCTCGAGCTTCTTCTTGATTTCTTCGGCTTCGGCCTTGTTGACGCCTTCCTTGACGGCCTTGGGGGCGCCTTCGACGAGGTCCTTGGCTTCCTTGAGGCCCAGGCCCGTGATCGCGCGCACTTCCTTGATCGCGCCGATCTTGTTGGCGCCGGCCTCGAGGAGCATGACGGTGAACTCGGTCTTTTCCTCGGCCGGAGCGGCGGCAGCGGCGCCCGGAGCGGCGGCGGCAGCGGCGGCGACCGGCGCGGCGGCGGACACGCCCCACTTGGTCTCGAGGTCTTTGACCAGACCGGCGATTTCGAGGACGGACTGGCTGGAGAGCCAATCGATGACTTGATCTTTGGTGATGTTGCTCATGGTACTTTCTGGCTCCGACTAGCGGCCTCAGGGAGAGACGCGTTTAAGGGACGAATCCCCTAGCCGGCGCGTTGGATGTTGGACTAAAAGGGTTAGGCCCCGGCGCGAGCCTTGGCCGAGAGGACGTTGACCAGGCCTTGCGGCACGGCGTTGATGAGGCGGACAAACGAGCCCGCGGGCTGGTTGAGGAGGCCGAGCAGCTGCGCGCGCAGCGACTCGAGCGAGGGCAGGTCGGCCAGCTGCTGGACCTGCTTGGCCGAGATCAGCTTGTTGCCGAGGACGCCCGCTTTGACCTCGACCTTCTGCTTGTCCTTGAAGAACTGCTTGAGGATCTTGGCCACGCCGGGCGAATTCTTGCCGCCCACGACCAGGGCCGTGGGGCCGGTGAGCGCGCTGTCCAAGTCGGGCAGGCCGAGGGCCTTGGCCGCGACGCGCAGCGAGCTGTTCTTGATCACGTGAAACTCGGCCTTCTCGGCGGCGAGCTTGTCGCGCAGGTCCGCCACGTCGGCGACGGTCGCGCCGGTGAAGTTCGCGAGGATGACGTAATCGGACTTCTTGAGGTGGTTCTCGACCTCGCCGATCAGATATTGTTTTTGAGCTCTCATGGGCGGGGTCCGTTCAGAATTTGGTGTACTCGGCCGAGGCGATGCGGACGCCGGGGCTCATCGAGGAGGAAAGGGCGAGGTGCTTGATGTAGTTGCCCTTGAAGGAGGCGGGCTTCGCCTTGCCGACCGCTTCGAGGACCGCCTGGGCGTTCTCGAGGATCTGGGCGGCGGTGAAGGAGCGCTTGCCGATGCCGACCCCGATGTTGCAGGTCTTGTCCATCTTGTACTCCACCCGGCCGGCCTTGACGGCCTTGATGCCCGCCGGAATATCGTCGGTCACCGTGCCGCTCTTCGGATTGGGCATCAGGCCCTTCGGGCCGAGCACGCGGGCGATGGTGCGGACGGTCTTCATCGCCTCGGTCGTGGCGATCGCCACGTCGAAATCGAGCCAGCCTTCGTTGATCTTGGTCATCATGTCCTGCAGCCCCGCATGGTCGGCGCCGGCGGCCAGGGCCGCTTTGGCGTCGTCCGTGAAGACCAGGACGCGGACCTTCTTGCCCGAGCCGTTCGGCAGGGGGGTGGTGCCGCGCACCATCTGGTCGCCGGCCGTCGGATCCACGCCGAGGCGGAAGGACAATTCGACGGTCTCGTCGAACTTGGCCTTGGGGAATTTATGCAGGATCTCCACGGCCTCGGGCAGGAGATATTCTTTGGCCAGGTCGGCGACCTTGACCGCGTTGCGGTAGCGTTTGCTTTGTTTTACCATGGTTGACTCCTTGCGGTGCGTACGTCCCGGGTGGGACTCCCGCGGTGAGTTGGGAGGGCGGACGAAAAAATTAGTCGATGACTTCGATGCCCATGTTGCGGGCGGTGCCGGCGATGATGCGGATGCCCGCTTCCTCGCTCTTGGCGTTGAGGTCCTTCTGCTTCAGCTTCACGATCTCGAGCAACTGCTTGCGCGTGACCTTGCCGACCTTGTCCTGGTTCGGGCGGGCCGAGCCGCTCGCGATGTTGGCCGCCTTCTTCAGGAGGACCGACGCCGGCGGGGACTTAAGGATGAAGGTGAAGCTCTTGTCGCTGAAAACGGTGATGATCACCGGCAGGATCATCCCGTTCTGATCCTTGGTCTTGGCGTTGAACTCCTTGCAGAACGCCATGATATTGACGCCCTGGGCGCCCAGCGCGGGGCCGACCGGAGGCGCGGGATTCGCGGCCCCAGCGGGGAGTTGCAGTCGGATGTAGCCTTGAATTTTCTTAGCCATGGATCGTGCGGGGTAAAAGGATTAGTCGGTCTGGCGGGACACTTGCCAGTATTCGAGCTCGACCGGGGTGAAGCGGCCGAAAATGGAAACGGAAACCCGCAGCTTGCCGCGCTCCGGGTCGATCTCGTCGATCCGCCCGGTGAGGTTGGCGAACGGGCCGTCGTTGATCTTGACCTCTTCGCCGACCGAATACTGGACCTTCGGCACTTCCTTGCCGTTGGCCGCTTCGATGCGGGCGCGGATCTCGTCGATCTCGGTCTGGCGCAGGGCCGCCGGATGCTCGCCGCCGACAAAGCCGATGACGCCGGCCACTTCCTTGACGAAATACCACGGCTTGTTGATCAGCTTCTTGTCCTCGCCGAACAGGCGCATCTGGATGAAGACGTAACCTGGGTAGAGCTTGCGCACCTTGGTGCTCTTCTTCCCGTTCTTCACTTCGGAGACGACCTCGGTGGGCAGGAGGACCTCGAAGATCTGGTCGTCCAGTTCCTCGGCCTTCTTGAACCGCTCGATATACTGCTTCACCTTGTTCTCCTGGCCGGAGAGCGTGTGCAGCGCGAACCACTGGGCGTCGGCGGGAGCGGAGATTTGCGTGGTCATGGCGGCGGGAGCAAAGCTTAGCTGACCCATTTGCTGAGCAGGAGGACGACCTGCGACAGCGAAAAATCGCTGATGCTGGTGAAAATCCCGAGCAGCGCGGACGCGGCGATCACCACGATCGTCGAATCGCGCAATTCCGTCCGAGTCGGCCAGCTGGCCTTCTGGAGCTCGGCGATCATTTCGCCGATGAAGATGCGAACGCTGCGGAACGGGTTTTTCATGGACGAGGAAGATGGCAGGGGCGGAGGGACTCGAACCCCCAACCGACGGTTTTGGAGACCGCTACTCTACCAATTGAGCTACACCCCTGTGACGTGGTCATTTAGACGACACAGCCGAGGCTCCGGTGAGGAGTCCTCGGCGCATCGGATTAATCGTTGAGCGAGAAGCTTACTGCGTGATCTCGGTGATCCGGCCGGCGCCGATGGTGCGACCGCCTTCGCGGATCGCGAAGCGCTGGGTCTTCTCCATGGCGATCGGGACGATCAGATCGATGTCGACGCTGATATTGTCGCCGGGCATGATCATCTCGACGCCCTTGGGCAGCTCGATGATGCCGGTGACATCGGTGGTGCGGAAGTAGAACTGCGGGCGGTAGCCGTTGAAGAACGGCGTGTGGCGGCCGCCCTCGTCCTTCGACAGGACGTAGATTTCCGCCTTCGCCTTCTTGTGGGGCGTGATCGACTTCGGGGCCGCCAGCACCTGGCCGCGCTCGATGCCTTCTTTTTCAATGCCGCGCAGGAGCACGCCGACGTTGTCGCCCGCCTGGCCCTGGTCGAGCAGCTTGCGGAACATCTCGATGCCGGTCACGACGGTCGTCGTGGTGTCCTTCAGGCCGACGATCTCGACGGTGTCGTTGAGGTGGACGATGCCGCGCTCGATGCGACCGGTGGCGACGGTGCCGCGGCCGGTGATCGAGAACACGTCTTCGACCGACATTAGGAAAGGCTTGTCGATTTCGCGCACCGGCTCGGCGATCTCGCTGTCGATCGCGTCCATCAGCTTGCCGATGGCCTCGATGCCCTCGGGCTTGCCTTCCAGGGCCGCCGTGGCGGAGCCGCGGACGACGATGGCGGTCTTGCCGTCAAATTGGTACTTGGTGAGCAGGTCGCGGATTTCCTCCTCGACCAGGTCGAGCAGGTCCTTGTCGTCGATCAGGTCGACCTTGTTCAGGAACACCACGATCTTCGGCACGCCGACCTGGCGGGCGAGGAGGATGTGCTCGCGGGTCTGCGGCATCGGGCCGTCGGCCGCGGAGACCACCAGGATCGCGCCGTCCATCTGGGCGGCGCCGGTGATCATGTTCTTCACGAAGTCGGCGTGGCCGGGGCAGTCGACGTGCGCGTAGTGGCGCTTGGCCGTCTCGTACTCGACGTGGGCGACCGAAATCGTCACGATTTTGGAGGCGTCACGGACGGTGCCGCCCTTCGCGATGTCCGCGTAGGCCTTCACTTCGGCAAAGCCCTTCTTCGCCTGGACCGACAAAATGGCGGCCGTCGTGGTCGTTTTGCCGTGATCAACGTGGCCGATCGTGCCGACGTTCACGTGCGGTTTCTTACGTTCGAATGTACCTTTAGCCATGGAAGTGTGAGACGTGTGGTTGGGTTTGGATTGGAAAGGATGACTTCCGGATTAACGTCGCAGAAGCCGGCGACGCGAACTGACCTGGAGCCCAGAACCGGATTCGAACCGGCGACCTCGTCCTTACCAAGGACGTGCTCTGCCAACTGAGCTATCTGGGCAGACCAGAGGCCTGTTGACCCCATCGCCGGGACCCGGAGGTCCAAGCTTTGAGCCCGCAGACACTGAAACTGTGATCAAACAACGAAAAAGAGGGGAGAAAGTGGACGCCGAGATTTCGCCCGTCAACAGCAAACTTGTGCTTTGGCCGCGGAAAGCGCGAAACCCCTTACGGCCCCACTGAAATCCGATAAAATCCGGGAGTCAAACGCAGGCCCAAAAGGACATGGTGGGTCAGGTAACTTTCCAAGCCCGTCAGGGCCTCTCCCTCCAAAGAGGGGAAATAATTGCCGCTTTGGTCGATCGGGCGCCGCGCCGGGACCAAAGGACCCACCAAACCGGCGGCGTCGGTCACGGCCATGAGGTCCAGAAATTGCCAGTCCCCGCCGTCCAGACCCGGCACGGCCCCGGGGGGCAGGTCGAAGCGCCCCACCCGCGCCCCGGAACTCTCAGCGACGATGTCGATCCGGGCCTGCCGCGGCGGCAGCGCCACCGCCGGGAGGTCCGCCCGCCCGAAACCGAGGGAGGGATTCCCCGGGGAGTAGGCCCCCAAAGCCTCCGGCGCTCCCGCCGGCACCGGGATCGGAGCGGGGAGGCCCAGCGCCAAAATCGAGGTGCCAAAGGCGAAATGGGGCCCAAATCCGGGAAAAGACCCATAGGTTTCCCGCCGGGGCAGCGCCTTTTGGGAGCTGTTCCAACGGGTGGGCATGAAAAGCGGGGTCGGGTCGCCAAATTCCGCCTCCTCCGTCGAAACCGGATCGCTCTCCTCGTCCGGCGGCGGTCGCAGGCCGAGGGTTTGGGGCGGGGCGACCGCCGGGGCCGCCGGCGGTGCCGGAGCGCGAAAAAGGAGACAGGTCAGTCCGACCACGGCCACTCCCAATCCGCTCGCCGCCACCCAGCGGCGGCGCCGGCCGGCAGACTGGCCTTTCTTCTTAACGTCCTCCGCCATCGGTGGATACAGGTTCATCAATCGCCAAAAGCACCTGGGAGAAACCGGCCCGCCGTGCCAGTCCCTGAATGCGGGTGATCTCTCCGGTGGCCGCCCGGCGGTCCGCCTCGATGAGCAGGACCGGCCGCGGCCCGGCTTTAGCCTCCGCCTCCAGCCAGAGCTTTAGCTGGGTGTCGGGCAAAAGGCCGCCATCGGTCAGGAGCTGGCCGGAGGCCCGGACCGTGAGCACGGTCGTGGCGCGGATCCCGTTCACCGGGCCGCCCGGCATCACCGGCAAGTCAATCCCGGGCGAGACGACAAAGCGCGAGCCGGCCACCGTGAAAAACAGCGCGACCAGCCCGACATTGACGAAAAAGAAGGCGTCAAAGTTGCGCGGTTCCGGCTGCAGCCGGGCGGCGAGGTCCAGGGGCCGGGTGATCATGGCGCGGCCCCGCCGGCGGGCGGGGCGGGCGGCGCCGGGGGCGCCGTCCGGTATTCAGTTAAAAGATACTTCATGATCTCGTTGCCCGACCACTCCACGTCGCGCACGATCGCGCGGACGCGGCTGCCGATGAAATGATAGGCCAGGTTCGTCGGGATCGCGAGCATCAGGCTGGCCGCCGTGGTCAGCAGCGATTGCCACATCCCCTTGGACAGGGCGCTCGGCGTCGCGTAATCGTGCTCGAAGGCGACATACGTCGTGATCATGCCGATGACGGTGCCCAGCAGCCCGACCAGCGGCGCCGTCTGCGCAATCGCCGCGATCGCGCCCAAGCGGCGCTCCAGCGCGGGCAGCTCCACCACCGCGGCCTCCTGCACGTAAAAGCGCATGCTCTCCGGGCTGTCGTCGGCGTGCAGGAGCGCCGCCTTGACCACGGCGGCCACCGGACCGGGGGTTTCCTCGCACACCGTCAGGGCCTCGACCAGCCGACGCTTGGCGAGGATGTTTTTCAGCCCGTTGATGAAGGCGGTCGAGCGGATCTGCACCCGGTGCAGATACAACGTGCGCTCGATGCAGAGCACGGCCGCGAGCAGGCCCATGGCCAGGAGCACCCCCATGATGGGGCCGCCCTTGGCAAGCAGGCTGACGAAGTCGAAGACGGACATGGGCAGAAGGATGAAGGGATTTGGGGTCCGGGGGTAAATGCGAAACGCTCAGGGTTTGGGTGCAGCGGCGGTCAGTTCGTCCAATTTCGCCTGCGCCAGATGGGCGCCGCTCAGTTTCTTCTCCAAAATCAGGCGCCAGGCGGTCTGCGCCTCGTCGAGTTTCCCATCCGCCTGGGCGAGGTCGCCCAGGTCCAGGAGCGTGCGGGTCATCCATTCGCGGCCCCGGGGCCCGAGCTCGGCCGCCTTCGCCGGATCGAGCAGGAACGCCTGCACGACATCGCGGAACCACCGGGTCTGTGCTTCGGCCGGCAGGTGGCCTTTAACCAGGATTTCCCCCAGCTTGTAGCCCGCCTCGACCCGGACGTCGGTGGGGGCGTCCACCCGGTCGAGCAGTTCCTCATAAAGGGAACGGGCGCGCTCCCCGTGCCCGCTCGGGTCGGTGGCCGCCTGCGCGAGATCGCAGTCGGCGAGCGCCAGCTTGGCCAGAATCACATCGGGGCTCTGCGGCGGATAATTGTTCGTGAGATACTTGTAGGCATCCTCGGCGTCGGGGAAGTCATTGCGTTCGCGCGCGATGTCGCCCGCCTTCAGGTAGGCGTCGAACACCAAGTCGCTGTCCGGATAATTTTTGATCAGTTCGTGGAGGAGGCCGCCCGCCGCCTGCAGATCCTTGTCCTGCCCCAGGCGCTCCGCGAGGTAGGCCGACTGCAGAAGGGCATAAGGGGCATCCGGACTTTGGGGGAAATCGTCCGCCAACTTCCGCAGGATCTGCTGCGCCTCGACGATCTCATCCTGCTGGGCGTAGTGCTCCGCCTCGATGAGGTAGGACCTGATCGCCGCCTGCGAGCCGGGCGCATCGGCGCGCAGCTGCGCGAGCGCGGCCTTGGCGTTGTCGTCCCGCCGCAGTTCAAAATAAGCCTGGACGCGCAAGAGTTGGGCGGTGCCGGAGATCTCGGCCCGGAGGTCCGGCGCCAGGCCCTGGAGCGAGGGCATGAGGTCGGTCGTCAGCTGCAGGGTCTGCTTGAATTGCTCGGCGTCGAAGGCGATCTGCGCCCGCAGCCAGGCCAGGCGGGCCCGCAAGCTCAAATCCGCCGGCAGGCCCGCGGGCGACCCGGCCAGCAGCCGGTTGATCCGGGCGCGCGCCGACGCCACCGCGCCGTGCAGTTGCAGCGCGCGCACCAGGTTGTACTCCGCCTGCCAGCGCTCGTCGTTGCCGAAGGCCGGATTGCCCGCGGATTCGTCGATGATCGCGCCGGCGCGATCCAGCGCTCCGGCGAGAATCTCCGCCTCGATCCGCTGGAACATCAGTTCGCCCACCGGCACATTCGCCGGCGGCGCGGCGAGCGCGGCCGCATACGCTTCGGCGGCGCCGCGGAAATCGTCGCCGCCGCCCGCCTGCGCGCCGGCGCGGAACAGGGCCTCGGCGACCAGGACGCCCATCTGCGATCCGGCTTCGCCCGGGCCGAACGCGGCCCGCGCCTGCCGGGCAAAATCCGCGGCCGTCCGGTAGCGGTGTTCGTCCCACGCCGCGCCGGTGAGCACCGCCAGCGCATAACCCTTCAGCGCGGAACCGGGAAAGCGGTCGAGCATCGCCTGCGCGTTTTCGGCCGCCGCCGCATCGTCCTTGTCCCCGAGCGCCCATTGGGCCCGGAACAGAAACAAATCGGCCAAGATTGGGTGCGGGCCCGGCAGCAGCTTGTCCAGCTCGGCGCGAAACTGGGCATGCCCCGGCTCGCTGGCGGAGGCGTTGGCCAAGAGCTGGAGCGCCGCCCGCTGCCGGTCGGGATCCGAACCGGTTTCCAAGAGCTGCCGCAAGGCCGCCCTCCCCTCGCCGTCGGCCGCGCCCGCGATCAAGCCGAGCAACAGCCGGAAGTCGTCCGCCCGCGCCCGCTCCGGCGCGGGCAGACTGAGAATATCCGATTGGAGCGCGGCCACCGCCTCGGACCGCCGGCCGAGGGCGCTGAGCATGACGGCGTAATTTCGCTCCGAATCGTAGCCGGTTTGAGTGCCCTGAAAGCGAATCGCGTTCTGCTGCATGTCGCGCAGGCCCTGCTCATTGACCTGGCCCAGGCGCAGACTTTCATTTTCGCGCGCGATGAAAAACCGGGCGCGCGCCAGTTCGGTCGGAGCGGCGGCCATCGCCTGGGTGAAAAAACCGCGCCCGCCTTCGAAGTCGCCCCGCGCCGCGGCCAAGCGGCCCTGCAAGAACAGAAACCAAGCGTGATCCTCCGCCGACAAATCGTTCGGATGCAGCGCGGCCACCTCGTGTTCGGCCAACTCGAACTTGCCTAAATCCGCCTGCGCCAAGGCCTCGCGCAGATGCCAGGCCGCGTTATGCCCGGCGGAGAGGCCGAACAGCAGGGCGGACGCTTCGTCCGGACGGCCCTCGTCCAGCAGCGCCGACGCCAGTTCCAGGGTCAGGGCCTGGCGATCGGCGCCCGGCGCCGCCAGCAATTCCCGGTACAGCCCCACCGCGATCGTCGGCAGGCCCATCTCCTGCGCCCGCCGCGCCGCCAGACCCGCGATCGCATTGCGGCTTGCCGACTCCGCCGCCAGCGGCGCCAAGGGGACGGGCGGATTCAGAGGTTCGGCGGCACGAGCCGTCAGGGTAGCGGCCAGCGCCCAGCCAAGGAATCGAGAAAAACGCATGCGAGCAGACCCCGTACTGACGGGTGCATCGAACGCACGCAAAATGAAAAGGTGGCTTTGCTCTCCGGCCGGTTTGGGCTAGTCTGGATCTGCAGCCATGTCTTCCGACCTCACCGAATTGTACCAGCAGGTAATCTTGGATCACAACCGGCGGCCCCGCAACCGCGGCCGGCTCCCGCACGCCAATCGCTCGGCGCACGGAGACAATCCCAGCTGCGGGGACCAGTGCAACGTGTATCTGCGCCTGGAAGGCGACCGGATCGCGGACATCTCCTTCGACGGCTCCGGCTGCGCGATCTCGCAGGCCAGCGCCTCGCTCATGACCACCCAATTGAAGGGCAAGACGGCGCCGGAGGCCGAGTCGCTCTACCGGCAGTTTCACGAGATCGTCACCACCGGCCGCGAGCCGGAGGAGATCAGCGATGTGGCGGCCTTCGCCGGCGTCCACGCGTTTCCGGCGCGGATCAAGTGCGCCACCCTGGGCTGGCATGCGGCCCTCAACGCGCTGAAGGGCGACCCCTCATCCGCCACCACGGAATCCCATCTCGACTAAGCCGCCCCGCACCCATGCCGCCCTCCACTTTGCCCGGATCTCCCCCCCTCCCCGCCTCGGCCTCGCCCTGGGCCGCCGTGCGCGCGGATTTTCCGACGCTGCATCAAACGGTGAACGGCCGGCCGCTGATCTATCTGGATAGCGGGGCTACCGCGCAAAAGCCGCAGGTGGTCATCGACGCGCTGTCCCGCTTTTACGAACGGGACAACGCCAACGTGCACCGGGGCCTCCACGCGCTCTCGATGCGGGCGACCGACGGGTACGAGGGCGCGCGGGCCCGGGTGGCCCGCTTCATCCATGCCGCCGCGCCGGAAGAAATCATTTTTACCCGCGGGACGACCGAATCGATCAATTTGGTCGCCGCCAGTTGGGGGGCGGCCAATCTGAGGTCGGGCGACGTGATCCTGCTCACCGAGATGGAGCACCACAGCAACCTGGTGCCATGGCAGCTCATCGCCCAGCGCACCGGCGCCACGCTCCGGTACGTGCCGGTGACCGGCGACGAGGGGCTCCTCGATTTGGCGGCGCTGGACCAACTGCTCACGTCGGAAGTGAAGCTCTTCGCCTTCACCCATGTTTCCAACACGCTGGGAACCGTCAATCCGGTCGCGGATTTGTGCGCCCGGGCCCGGCGCGTCGGCGCCCTGACCTTGATCGACGCCGCCCAGTCGGCCGGGCACATGCTGCTGGATGTGCAGGCGATCGGCTGCGATTTTCTGGCCTTCTCCGGCCACAAGATGGCGGGGCCCACCGGCATCGGCGTCCTGTATGGCCGGCGCGCCCTCCTCGATGCCATGCCGCCCTACCAGGGCGGCGGCGGGATGATCGCCAACGTCGACTTTTTCGCCAGCCGATGGAAGCCCTCGCCCGAACGGTTTGAGGCCGGCACCCCGAATTTCGCCGACGCGATCGCCCTCGGCGTGGCCTGCGATTACTTGGACGGACTGGGCCGGCCGGCCATTGAAGCGCACGACCGGCAACTCGGGCGCCAGGCGCACGCGGCGCTGCGCAGCCTGCCCGGCATCCGCATCCTGGGGCCGGCGAGCGACCGCAGCGGCGTGGTGAGCTTCGCGCTGCGGGACGTGCACGCACACGATGTGGTCACGTTCGCGGACGAAGACGGCATCGCGCTGCGGGGCGGCCACCATTGCAATCAGCCGCTGATGCGGAAGCTCGGCCTGACCAGCACGGCGCGGGCGAGTTTCTACGTTTACAATACGCCGGAGGAGATCGACGTCTTGGTGGCCTCACTGCGGCGGATCATCAAGTTTTTCGGCGCGGCCTGACGCGGCGGCCGGCCGCAAAAGAAGAAAAAACAAAGAAATCAAAAAAAGCGTTGACGCGCCTCCTGTACTCTGCATTACAGAGTTCTCTATGGAACCAGAACAAAGCATCCCGATCACTCCGGAAGCGGCTCGGGCCTCGCTCGCCGAAATCGATTCCGTCACCCAGTCGATTCGCCGCGCGATTGCCGCCGGGATCACCGCCCCGCTGCTGATTTTGTGGGGGGCAATCTGGATCATCTGCTTCACCACCGAGCAATTCTTGCCCCATTGGAGCCAAAAGGTTTGGCTCGGGCTCGACGGCATCGGGATCGTGGTGTCCATGCTTTCGGGGCTGTTTCAGACGCCGGTCAAGATCAACGGTTCCTCCCCGCTCCTCAGTAAAATCGGCATCGCCTGGCTGATCCTGTTCGCCTACGCCGCGCTTTGGGCCTGGTACCTCGGACCGTGGGAGATACCCCACCGCGCCGACGATCTGCTGGTTGACCGCAAGACCGGCGCCTACATTTGCACGATCTGCATGTTCGCCTACGTGCTGATGGGCCTCTGGCTCGACCGCATCCTGCTGTTTCTCGGCGCCGGCGTCACCATCCTGATCTTCGTCGGCTACCAGTTTGTGCCGAATTATTTCTATCTCTGGATGGCAGTCGCCGGCGGTGGTTCGCTGATGTTCACCGGCCTTTTCATCCGCAAATTCTGGAGATAAAGCCATGCCCGACATCGATCCCATCATCAACGTCCCAGCCCGGCTCCGCATCATGGCCGCGCTTATGGCTCTGATGCCCAACTCGCAGCTGGATTTTCGGACTCTCGGCAAATCCCTGGGCCTGACCGACGGCAATCTCGGCGCTCATCTTCAGACCCTCGAAACCGCCGGCTATATCAAAATCGAGAAGAATTTCATCGAACGCAAACCGCGCACCCATGTCGCGATCACGGCCCGAGGCCGCGCCCGTTTCGAGGAGCACGTCGCCGCGCTCCGCGAGATCTGCCGGGTCTAGGCGGGGCCGCGGCGCGGCCCTCGCCGATACTGGCCGGTCGCTCAGCATCCCGCCGCGATCCAGCCCAGCGTTTTTTCCGCGAGATGGTCAAACGCCGCAACGCACAATTCGAGGTGCTCCTCCTTCGTGTCCTCGATCTTGTTGTGGCTGATGCCGTGCAGGCTCTGCACAAACATCATGACGGTCGGCACGCCGGCGCGCGCAACCTCCGCGGCGTCGTGGAGCGGCCCGGAGGGCAGACGATGCACTGGAGCGTCCACGGCCGCGATCGCCTCTGCGCAGAACGCCAGCAAACGCTGGTCGAACAAGACGGGTTCGATTCGCCACAGGCGCTCCCAGGAGACCCGGACATTTCCTTCCGCGGCGAACCGCGCACTGGCGGCCTTCGCATCCCGGAGCGCCCGCGCGAGCGCGGCAGCATCCAGGTGGCGCTGATCGAGTGTGATCCGGCATTCCTCTACCACGCTCGTCACAATGCCTGGCTTGGTCGCGCATGAGCCGATGGTGCCGACCCCACCATGCCGTTCGGCGATGCGGTACACCTCGGGGCTCATCTTCGCCGCGGCGAGAAAGGCGTCTTTGCGCCGGTTCATCGGCGTGCTCCCGGAATGCGCCGCCTGGCCGTAGAAGGTGATCGCATGGCGCTCCACGCCGTAAGTGCCCAGCACCGCGCCGAGCGGCAGCCCCAAATCCAGGAGCACCGGCCCTTGCTCGATGTGCAGCTCAAGGTAGGCGGCGGCCGTGGCCAGTTCGCGGCCGGAATCCTTCACCCGCTCAAAATCGATGCCGATCGCCCGCAGTGCGTCCGGCAAGGCGATCCCGTCCTTGTCCCGCAAGCCCCGCGCCTCGTCCAAGTCGAGGTTGCCCGAGCAGGCCGATGAGCCGAAGAGGCTCTTGCCGAACCGCGCGCCCTCCTCGTCCGCCCAATCGACGACCCGCACCGTCACCGGCGGCCGCCCGTCATATTGCGCGTGGATCCGCCGGAGGATTTCCACGCCGGCGAGGACGTTCAAGCAGCCGTCGAGCCAGCCGCCATTCGGCACCGAATCCATGTGCCCGCCCATCACCAGCGCGCGCTCCGAGTCCCCGCGCAGCGTCATCCAGAGGTTGCCCGCGGCATCGCGGTGAATCTCGACCGGCAACCCGGCCAGCTGGCGCCGCAGCCACTCCCGCCCCGCCGTCCAGGCGGCGGTGAAGGCGACGCGCTGCGCGCCGTGCTCATCGCCGGTCAGTTGGCGGAGCGCTTTCAGTTCGGCGACGGTGCGTTTGGGATTCAGCCGGGAATTCATGGCGAAGGCGCGGAATCGAAACGAGTTTGCCGGCCCGGAACGGCGACGCCACGGAAAAGTGGCGGCCAAATTCCGTGTCGCCAGGGCGAGCCCGCCCCGTTAGAAGGATGCTTAAAAGCCACCCTCCATCCATGCCTACTCTTGCCACCACCGTCGACGGTTTGAAGTTCGCCAACCCTTTTGTGATCGGCTCGGGTCCGCCGGGGACCAACCTCAGCGTAATCAACCGGGCCTTCCGCGAAGGCTGGGGCGGGGTGATCGCCAAGACCGTGAGTCTCGACGCGTCCAAGGTGGTCAACGTCTCCCCCCGTTACGGCAAACTGCTCGCCCAAGATCCCAAGGAAGTGATCGGCTGGGAAAACATCGAACTCATCAGCGACCGCCCTTTTTCCATCTGGGTCGAGGAGTTCAAGAAGATCAAGGAGGCGAACCCGACCGGAATCCTCATCGCCTCAATCATGGAGGAGTGCCGCCAGGAGGCTTGGGTGGAATTGGTCGAACGCTGCCAGGACGCCGGCGTCGACGCGTTCGAGCTGAATTTCTCCTGCCCCCACGGCCTGCCGGAGCGGAAGATGGGCGCGGCGATGGGCCAGGATCCGGACGTGCTCGAGGAGGTGTGCGGCTGGGTGATGAAAGCGGCCAAGCGGCCGGTCTGGGCGAAAATGACCCCGAACATCACCCACATTGAAGAACCGAGCCGGGCCGCCCTCCGCGCCGGCTGCCAAGGCCTCAGCGCGATCAACACGATTCGCAGCGTCATCGGCGTCAACCTCGACACCCTGCGGCCCGAGCCGTCGGTGGAGGGTTATACGACCCCGGGCGGCTATTCCTCCAAGGCCGTCCGGCCGATCGCCCTGCGCATGGTCATGGAAATCGCCACCCTGATCGCCCAGGAATTCCCGGGCCGCACCCTCTCCGGACTGGGCGGGATTGAAACGGGCGAGGACGCCGCGCAGTTCATTTTGCTCGGCTCCGACACGGTGCAGGTTTGCACCGGGGTGATGAAATTCGGCTACGAATGCGTCCGCCCGATGTGCGATCAATTGCTCGCCTTCATGGCCAGGCACAAGTTCGAGACGCTGGCTGATTTCAAGGGCAAGAGCCTGCCGTATTTCACCACCCATGCCGATCTGGTGCGCCGCCAGGGCGAGCGCAAGGCCGCGCAAAAGGCGGCGGCCGCGGCACCGAAGAAGGTCGTCACCGCCGACGGCGAGTGGAGCGGGGATTCCTTCGTGCAGCAGTCCGACGCGCTGTCCAAAGGCTGAGTCATGACGCCCTGCCCCCATTTCATCGGCGGCGAGTGGGTCGCCGCGGGCGCTGCGACGACGCCGGTCTACAATCCCTCGACCGGCGAAGTGATCGCCCAGTGCCCGGTCGGCGGCGCGGCCGAGATCAATGCGGCGGTGGCGGCCGCCGCAGCGGCCCTGCCGGCCTGGCGGGAAACTCCGCCGGTGGAGCGGGCGCGTCTGTTCTTCCGCTACCGGCAGTTGGTCGAGCAGAATTTTGACCGGCTGTGCCAGAGCGTCACCCGCGAGCACGGCAAGACCCTCGCCGAAGCCCGGGGCAGCGTCTATCGGGGGATCGAGAACATCGAATACGCCTGCGGCATCCCTTCCCTGCTTTTCGGCGACAATTTGGAAAATCTCGCTCGCGGGGTGGACTGCGAAACGATCCTCCAGCCGCTCGGGGTTTGCGCCGGCATCACGCCCTTCAATTTTCCGGCGATGGTGCCGCTATGGATGTTCCCAAACGCGCTCGCCTGCGGCAACACCTTCATCCTGAAGGCCAGCGAAAAGGTGCCGCTGACCGCCGTGCTCCTGGTCGAACTCCTGGCGCAGGCGGGGCTCCCGAAGGGCGTCCTCAACTTGGTGCACGGCGGCCGAGAAAGCGTGGACACGCTGCTCACCCATCCCCAGGTGCGGGCCATTTCCTTCGTCGGCTCCTCCCCGGTCGCGAAGTACATTTATGAAACCGGCACGCGCCATGGCAAGCGCGTCCAGGCCAATGGCGGCGCCAAGAACTACATCGTCATCATGCCGGATGCCGACGTCCCGAAGACGGTCGAAGCGCTTTCGACCGCCGCCTTCGGCTGCGCCGGCGAGCGGTGCATGGCCGGCTCGACCGCCCTGACGGTGGGCGCCGCGGCCGAGCGCCTGCTCCCTTCCCTGGTGGCGGCGGCGCGCGCGATCAAAGTCGGTCCGACCGACCGGGCCGCGCAGCCGGATATGGGGCCGGTGATCACGGCGCAGCACCGGGACCGCGTCGCCGGTCTCGTGGCCAGCGGCGAGAAGGATGGCGCCAAGGTCATCTGCGATGGACGGGAAATCCGCGTGCCGGACGCCCCCCGCGGCTTCTATTTTGGCGCCACGATCGTGGACCACGTCCAGGCCGAGATGACGCTGGCCCGCGAGGAGGTCTTCGGTCCGGTCCTCAACGTGATGCGGATGGAGGATTTGGACGGGGCGATCGCCATGGCCAACCGCTCGGCGTTCGGCAACGGCGCCGCCATCTTTACCCGCTCCGGCAGCGCGGCGCGGGAGTTCAAACACCGGGTCAAGGCGGGCATGGTCGGAATCAATGTCGGCGTGCCGGCGACGATGGCCATGTTTCCGTTCACCGGCTGGGACGATTCGTTTTACGGCGACCTCCACATCCAGGGGCGCGAATCGATCCAGTTCTATACCCAGCAAAAAGTCGTCACCACCCGGTGGTTCGGCGGCGAGGTGGGCGACGTCTGGAAGAAATAACCGCCGCGCCGATGCCCCTGCTGATCAAGGACGGAGAAATCGTCACCGCGAGCGAGCGGTACGTGGCGGATATCTACTGCGCCGGCGAGCAGATCACCGCGATCGGCCGCAATCTGGCGGTCCCGCCGGGCACCATGGTCGTGGCGGCCAAGGGCCAGTATGTCTTTCCCGGATTCATCGATCCGCACGTCCACATTTATCTGCCCTTCATGGGCACCCTGGCGAAGGACACCTACGAGACCGGCAGCAAGGCGGCGCTGGTCGGCGGCACGACGACCTTGATCGAGATGTGCTGCCCCGCGCGCCAGGACGACGCGTTGGCGGGATTCGAACTCTGGCTGGCGCAGGCGGCCGGCAAGTCGGCGTGCGACTTCACCTTTCACATGGGCGTGACCCGCTTCGATGCGGGCACCCCCGCGCAGCTGCGGGAAATCGTCCGCCGCGGCATCAGCTCCTTTAAGATCTTCCTCGCCTACAAGGGCGCCTTCGGCATCGACGACGGCGAGCTCTACCAGACCTTGAAGCTCGCGAAGGAGCTGGGCGTCATTGTGACCGCCCACTGCGAAAACGAGACCCTGGTCGCCGAGCGCCAGCGGGAGCTGCTGGCCGCGGGCAAGACCGGACCCGGCCAGCACCACGAGAGCCGGCCCCCGCTCGTCGAGGCCGAGGGCGTGCACCACTTGATGACTTTCGCGGAGCTGACCGGCGCCGCCACCTACATTGTGCATCTCAGCTGCCAGGAGGCGCTGGCCGAGGCCGTCGCCGCCCGCCAGCGGGGCGTCCAGGTCGGCGTCGAAACGCTGATTCAGTACCTGCTCCTGGATAAGAGCTACGCGGAGCGGCCGGATTTTGAGGGGGCGAAGTACGTGATGTCGCCGCCGCTGCGGGACGTGCGCAACCAGAGCGTCCTCTGGCATGCGCTGCGCTCGGGCCTCATCAACACGGTCGCGACCGACCACGCCCCTTTCGATTTCCAGACCCAGAAGCCGATGGGCCGGGACGACTTCACCAAAATCCCCAATGGCATCCCCTCGCTCGAGGAACGGGTTAACCTGCTGTACAGCTATGGGGTGCAGACCGGCCGGATCGACCTGCACACGTTCGTCGACTGCGCCAGCACCCAGGCGGCGAAGCTTTTCGACCTTTTCCCGCGCAAGGGCACGATCCAGCTGGGCAGCGACGCGGACCTGGTTGTCTTTGACCCCGCCTACCGCGGCGCGATCTCCGCGCAGACCCAAGCGATGAACGTCGACTACAGCGCCTTCGAGGGCTGGCCGATCCAGGGCCGGCCCAGCGTCGTCACCGTCCGCGGTGAAATCGCGGCGCGGGACGGCCAGTTTGTCGGCACGGTCGGCCGGGGCCAGTTTTTGGCGCGCACGCCCAGCCGCCGCTGAGGACGGCGCCGCGTTGCTGGCGGCGGACCGGTCCTGATGCCGGCACCAACCTTCAGAGCAGCGCCGCTTCGGCCTGAAGCGGAATCTGGCCCTCGGCCATCGGAGAGAAGGCCGGCCGGGAGACCGGCGCGTTGGCCGCGGATCCGCGGTCGCCGGAAATTTCGATGTTGCCGCCGCTCGAGCGCAGCCGCAGTTCGGGGCCGCCCCCTCCCACCGCGCCGCTCAAACTTGACCGGTGCGCGCCGCTGCGCTCGATCGTGATGGCCAGCCCGTCGGCCTGGACCTCGCCGCCGCTGGTCGCCGCGTCGAGATGAAATCCGGCGCCACTCGCCACCGTCGCCCGCACGCGGCCGCCGGAAGTCGACAGGAGGCAGTCGCCCGCCAAGGCGCCGGTGAAGACCGCGCTCACGTTGCCGCCGCTGGTGCGGGCGCTCACGGTGCTGGCGGCCCCGCCGATCTTAATGTCGCCGCCGGAAGTCCGCAGCACGGCCGGTCCGCCGGCGTAGCCCACCACGATGTTGCCGCCGGAGGTCGAGAGCGAAATCGTGCCGCTCGCGGCCGCCAGCGTGATATTGCCGCCCGAAGTCGACGCCTCGATGTCGGCCCCGATCTTGCCGAAGCGCTCATTGCCGCCCGAAGTGCGGGCGTCGACCGCCCCCTTTAGGTCCCCGACGACGATATTGCCGCCGGAGGTGTGCAGATTGGCGGCGAAGCGGGTGGGGACCGTCACCACAAAACTAACCTGGACGGCCGGCCAGGAGCCCCAGTGAAACCCAAAATCCTGCCGCTCGTACTCCGCCCGGGCACTGACGCCGGTGCCGGCCGGTTCGATGGTCAGCGTCAACTTCTTCAGCAGGTCGTCCGCTTCCGCCTCTGAGTCGGCGTGGATGTGCTCGTGGGCCTCGACTTTCACCTGATTGCCGGCGCCAGCGATAACCTGGATATTACCCCCGTAAGTGGCGACTTCGAGGGTGCCACCCGGCTCCACCGGGAAGGTTTTCTCGACCACCCGGTCGACGGCGGCGTGGGCCGGGGCGGCGCCGAGGGTCGCGCAAAGGACTCCGGTCAAAAGGGGACGGGATAAGTTCATAGGTAGGGGGCTCGAAGGACAAACCCAGATCGACGGGAAAAGTTACAGCTTTTTTTGCGCCGCCCCGGCCGCCGCCCGCCGCGGCCCAAATTCTGATTGCAGGAGGGCCCGGAGCCGCCTCAATTCTGCCTTCGGTGGCCAAATCTTTTCAGGAGTTAACCGAGCGGGAGGTCCTCGCGCTCGCCATTGCCCTCGAGGAGGACGATGGGCGCACCTATGGGGAGTTTGCCGAACAGCTGCGGGCCGAATATCCCGACACGGCGGCGGCGCTGCTCCGGCTGCAGACCGAGGAGTCGGATCATCGCCACCGGCTGATCGACGCCTACCGCGCCCGATTCGGCGAGCACATTCCCCTCATCCGCCGGGACGAGGTCAAGGGCTTCTTAAAGCGCAAACCGGTATGGCAGATCCGGGCCCTCTCCGTGGCCAAAGTCCGGCGCGAGATCAAGTCGATGGAGCAGGAAACCCGCCGCTTTTATGAGACGGCCGCCCAGCGCACCTCGGACGCCGGAGTGCGCCAGTTGCTGGGCGATTTGGCGACCGAGGAGCAGCGCCACGCCGCCATCGCCACGGCCTTGGAACAGGCCCATGTCCAAGCCGGTGGACCCGCCCGGGAGGATATCGCCCAAAAGCGCTCCTTCGTGCTGCAGATTGTCCAGCCCGGCCTTGCCGGACTGATGGACGGCTCGGTCTCCACGTTGGCTCCGGTGTTCGCGGCCGCATTCGCCACCAAGAGCAGCTGGGATGCGTTTTTGGTGGGCCTCGCCGCCTCCCTCGGGGCCGGCATCAGCATGGGCTTCGCCGAGGCCCTCTCCGACGACGGCGTCCTCAGCGGCCGGGGCCGACCCTGGATTCGGGGCGCGGTCTGCGGGCTCATGACCACGGCCGGAGGCATTGGTCACACTCTCCCGTACCTGATTTCCGATTTCCGGGTCGCCACGGGCATTGCCTGCGGCGTGGTGGCCGTCGAACTGGCGGTGATCTCCTGGATTCGCCACCACTTCATGGAGTCGCCGCTGCTTTCGGCGGTGTGGCAGGTGGGATTGGGCGGGGCGCTGGTCTTCCTCACCGGCATCATTATCGGTTCGTTTTGAGCCGCCATTTGGCCGAGGCCTTGGTCGAGACTCCATTTGCCGCGGGGCTGCTTCGGAGGGCGACCGGGTGCTCGGACGTTCGGCGCCCGGAGAGGCAGCCCCGCGGCAAATGGAGTCTCGACCGGGGTGGCAGGCGCTTGCGTTTCGGCCGCCGCCGCGATTCGATGGGCGCCTAACACATCGGGCTTACGCAAGAATCTCCTCAGACCGTTCCCTTGGGGGCTGATCCGGCCCTTTATAACGCGGACTTGGCTCCCGTGCCGTTCGACCAGCGCCGCTGGGGGACCGCCAGCTTCGCCGCGCTCTGGATCTCGATGTCGGCCTGCATCCCAACCTACATGCTGGCCTCCTCCCTGATCGGCGGCGGCATGAATTGGTGGGAGGCGATCCTGACGATTTTCCTGGGCAATCTCATCGTGCTGGTGCCGATGATCCTGAACGCCCACGCCGGCACCCTTTATGGCATCCCCTTCCCCGTCTACTGCCGGGCAGCCTTCGGCACCCACGGGGCCAACTTGCCGGCGCTCTTGCGGGCCTTGGTCGCCTGCGGCTGGTTTGGGATCCAGACTTGGATCGGAGGCGACGCGCTCTTCCGCATCCTGACCCTGTTTGCGCCGGGCGTGGCCGCCGGCGGGGCGACCGCCTTCGGCATCACGCTGCCCCAGTTCCTGTGCTTCCTGTTTTTCTGGGGCATCAATATGTTCGTCGTCTACAAGGGCATCGATTCGATCCGCCTGCTGCTGAACATCAAGGCGCCGCTGCTGATCGCGCTGGGGCTGTTGTTTCTGGCGTGGGCGTACCGGCATGCCGGCGGATTCGGTCCGATCCTCTCGCAGCCGTCGGCGTTCGACCCGGGCCAGCCGCAAGCCGGGAAGTTTTGGGCCTACTACGGGCCGGCGCTGACGGGCATGATCGGCTTCTGGGCGACGCTCTCCCTCAACATTCCGGATTTTTCGCGCTACGCGCGCAGTCAGAAGGATCAGATCGCCGGCCAGGCGCTGGGATTGCCGCTCACGATGGCGCTCTATTCGTTCATCGGCGTCGCGGTCACCTCCGCGACCACGATCATCTACGGCACCACGATCTGGAATCCGATCGATGTCCTGACGCGCTTCCATCAGCCCGCCGTGCTGATCGTCGCGATGCTCGCGATCTGCGTGGCCACGCTGGCGACCAATCTGGCCGCCAATGTGGTCAGCCCGGCCAATGACTTCTCGCATCTGTCGCCCCGGCACATTTCCTTCCGCACCGGAGGCCTGATCACCGGCCTGGTGGGCATCGTGATTATGCCCTGGAAGCTGCTGGCCGACCCGTCGGGTTACATCTTCACCTGGCTCGTGGGCTACAGCGCCCTCCTGGGGCCGATCGGCGGGATCCTGATTGCCGACTACTTCGTCTGCCGCCACCGGCAGCTGAATGTCGCCGACCTCTACCGGGAGGACGGCGAATACCGGTTCCAAGGCGGGGTGAGCATCGTGGCCGTGGTGGCCCTCGTCCTGGCGGTCCTGCCCTGCCTCCCCGGCTTCATCGCTCAGGTCAGCCCGGCGCATGCCGCCTCGGTTCCCGGCCTATTCATTTACTTGTATCAATACGCCTGGTTCGTGGGCTTCGGCATTGCGTTTGCCGTCTACCTGATATTGCGCAAGATCGCTCCCCGCGGCTAAGCCCCAAACCCTCTTTCTGCCCATGAAGACGATTCCCCTGCCTCCCACCGATTTTAAGCCCGCGGCCTATTCCGGGCCGTCCGCGGATGAAGTGTTTGCGCTGCGCAAGCAGTTCCTCTCCCCGGCGCTCTTTCACTATTATAAGAAGCCGATCATGATCGTGGAGGGCAAGGGCCAGTGGCTCTTCGACGAGAAGGGCCGCCGGTATCTGGATGGCATCGCCGGCATCGTCACGGTCAGCTGCGGCCATTGCCATCCCTACGTCGTCGCGGCCGCCCACCGGCAGAACGATCTGCTGCAGCACACGACGACGATCTACCTGCACCCCAACATCGCGCTGTTCGCCCGCGATTTGGCGGCCAAGATGCCGGGCGACCTCAAGGCGGTTTACTTTGTAAACTCGGGCTCGGAAGCCAACGATCTGGCGGCGCTGATGGCCCGGGCGTACACCGGCAACTATGACCTGATCGCCCTGCGCAACTCCTATCACGGCGGCAATTCCTCCGGCATGGCGCTGACTTCCCACAGCACCTGGAAATTCAACGTGCCGCATAGCTTCGGCGTGCAGCATGCGCTGATGCCCGACACTTACCGGGGCGTTTACGGCCGGAGCGATCCGGAAGCGGGCCGAAAATACGCCGACGACGTCAAAAACCTGATTCAGTTCGGCAGTTCCGGGCAGATCGCCGGCTTCATCGCCGAATCGATCCAGGGCGTGGGCGGCGCGGTGGTCTTTCCCGACGGCTACCTCAAACAGGCCTACGCGCATGTGCGCGCGGCAGGCGGCGTGTGCATCGCCGACGAGGTCCAGGCGGGCTTCGGCCGCACCGGCACCCACTATTGGGGCTTCGAAACCCAGGGCGTGATTCCGGACATTGTCACGATGGCCAAGGGTATCGGCAACGGCGCCGCCCTCGCGGCGGTCGTGACCACCCAAAAGATCGCGCAGACGCTGGCCGCGCGGATTCACTTCAACACCTTCGGCGGCAATCCGGTGGCCAGCGCGCAAGGCCGCGCGGTCCTGGAAGTCATCGACCGGGAGGGATTGCAGGCCAATAGCTTGAAAATCGGCGCCCAATTGACCGCCGGGTTTCACCGGCTGGCCGCCCAGCATTCGATCATCGGCGACGTGCGCGGCCTGGGCCTCATGCTCGGTGTCGAATTGGTCAAGGACCGCGCCACGAAGGAGCCCGCCAAGGAAGCGTGCGCCGAAGTGTTCGAGCGCTGCCGAGAAATGGGGCTGCTGATCGGCAAGGGCGGCCTGTGGGGCAACACGCTCCGCATCAAGCCGCCGATGTGCGTCACCGCGGCGGACGCCGACTTCATGCTCGAGGTTCTGGACGAAGCCCTGACCGGACTCTGACGCCTCAGAGCGCGACCGGTCGGCCGCGCGCCGCCGAATCGTAGATCGCCCGGATCACCGCGATCGCGTGCCGCGCGCCCCGGCCGTCGACCGCGAGCGGACGGTTTTCGCGCAAGGCGTCGATCAAGTCCTGGATCTGCAAGCGGTGACCTTGGTGACTAATTTGGTTCGGGGCGCCGGAACCGGAACGCATGCCCTCGTCCGGCGGCGCCGTGCGGATGCCCTCGTCCTCCGGCAGCGGCACGCGAAAATCCCATTTGGCGATCCGATCGTCTTCCAGCGCGACTGATCCCAGTTCGCCGCAAATCTCCAGGCGCCGCGACCAGCCCGGATAGAGCGCGGTGCTGGCCTCGATCGCCCCCAAGGCGCCCCCGGGAAAGCGCAGCGCGGCGCAGGCGGTGTCCTCGCATTCGATCCCCGTATGCACCCGGCGCGTCGTCCAGCCGAAGACCTCCGCCGGCAGGCCGGCGAACCATTGGAGCAGATCCACCGCGTGGATGCCCTGGTTCATGAGCGCCCCGCCGCCGTCCAGCGCCGCGGTCCCATGCCAGCTGTCGCGGTAGTAGGCCTCGGTCCGGTGCCACTTGACGTAGGCGCTGGCGAGCACCAGGCGCCCAAACCGGCCGGCGTCGATTGCCGACTTCACCGTGCGGGCACCGCGGCCGAACCGCGACTGGAAGATCGCGGCCACATGGACCTTGGCCGCCTCGGCCGCCCCGAGGAGCGCGTCCACCCGCTCCAGGGTGATTTCGACCGGCTTTTCCACCACCACGTGCTTGCCCGCCCGGATGGCGGCCAGCGCCGGCTCCAGGTGGGCGCCGCTCGGGGTCGCGATGCAGATGACTTGGATTTCCGGCCGAGCCACCAGTTCCTCGATCCGGGTCGTCGCGAACGGCACTTGGTTTTTTGCCGCGAACTCCTTGGTCTTGGTTTCGGAGCGGCCGGCGACCCCGACCAGGCGCCCGCCCGAGGTTTCCGCGATCGCGCGGGCGTGATACTCGGCGATCATGCCGAGGCCAACGATGCCGAAACCAATGGGGGTGGAAGAGTTCATAGGAGAATAAAGGGAATACCAATCGCGCCGGGGATGGGATACGGGAACGGCTTTAGCGGCGCAAACGCAGCAGCCGCTCGCCCGCCGCCCGCAGCGTTTCGGCCTGCTTCGCAAAATGCAGGCGCACGTAGCGGTTTTCCGGCGTGGCAAAAAAGCTCGAGCCCGGCACGGGCGCCACGCCGATTTCCTGGGTCATCCAGCGGGCGAACTCCACGTCGCTCGCGTACCCGAACGGCGAAATATCGAGCATCACATAGTAGGCGCCTTCCGGCCGCGTGTAGCTGAGTCCAGTCCGGTCGAGGTAACTCAGCAGGACATCGCGCCGGGCGGCGTACTCGCCGGCCAAGCCGGCATAATAGGAAGCCGGCAGCCGCAAGCCCGCCACCACCGCATGCTGCAGCGGCGCGGCGGCCCCGACCGTGAGAAAGTCATGCACCTTGCGCGCCTGGGCGATGATCTCCGGAGCGGCGTGTACGTAGCCCAGGCGCCAGCCGGTGATCGCGAAGGTCTTGGACAGGGAGCTGCACATCAGGGTCCGGGCCGCCATCCCCGGCAGCGCCGAGAAATAGGTGTGCCGGTGCGGCGGATAGACGATGTGCTCGTACACCTCGTCGGTGATCACAAAGACGTCGAACTCCTCCGCCAGCGCGGCGATTTCCCGCAGCTCGACCGGGGTGAAGACTTTCCCGGTCGGGTTCGAGGGATTGCACAGGACGAAGGCCTTGAGGCCCGAGGAGAATGCGCGGCGCAATTCGTCCCGGTCGTAGCCGTAGGCGGGCGGATGCAGGGACACGGTCACCGCCTGCGCGCCGCTAAGGATCGCGTCGGCGCGGTAATTTTCGTAAAAGGGCGAAAAGAGCCCGACCCGATCCCCCGGGTCACACACCGTCATCATCGCCACCATCATGGCCTCCGTGGCCCCGCAGGTCACGACGAGGTGCGCGGCCGGGTCGACCGCCAAGCCCGTGTACTGTTGGAGCTTCTCGGCCAGCGCCTCGCGGAGCGGGGCGGCGCCCCAGGTGATCGCATATTGGTGGTGGCCGGCGTCCATCTCCGCCTTGGCCGCCGCCAGCAGCTCGCGCGGCGGATCAAAATCGGGAAAACCCTGCGAGAGGTTGATCGCCCCGTGGCGATCCGCCACCCGGGTCATCTCCCGGATCATCGATTCGCCGAAACCGGCGGTGCGCAGCGACGTGCGAGGCATGGCGGCGGCGCGGTTCCTCAGGGAATCCGCAGCTGCATCCCGAGCTTGAGCGTCGATTTCTCGCTTTCCAGGAGCCCCCGGTTCGCCTGCACGATCATCCGCTCGTGCGCCAGGGAGCCGGTGCCGTAGTAACGCGCCGCGAGATTGTAGATGCTGTCCCCTTTCACGACGACATGCACGCGGCCCCCGGTCGGCGCCGGGGCGGCCGCCGCGGTTTCGGCGGACGCCGCCGTGCTGATGCGGCTGATCGGCGGGGGGGCCGCCTCGTCCGTCGCGGAAACCGGCGCGATCGGCACGGCCGCCTCCGCGGGCGCGGCCGGGAGGTCCGGGGACTGGTAGTCGACGGCCGAGGGCGCCGCGCCGCGGCCCGGGCCGGTGGTCAGCCCGCTGCGCAGGGTGGAAATTTCCGCCCGCAGCGCGTTGTTCTCATTGCGCAGCCGGTCCAGTTCGTCGTTCGCGTCCATCTGCCCCGCCTGACTCTCCAGCGGCTGGGCCGGCAGGGTCCGGGCGAAATCTCGCTTCGCGCGGTCGATCTCGTCGCGCACGTGGTGGGCGAGCGGCGAATTGGGCTCCAGTTCGAGGTACTTTTCGAAGTGGTAGATCGCGTAAATCGGGTTTTTCTGGTTATCGAGGTAAATGATCCCCACATCCAAATGGGATTCCGGCGCCTGATCGTCGCCCCGCTTGGAGATTACCTTCAGGTAGGAGACCAGCGCCTGGTCGGTGCGGTCCTGCCGCGCCAGCTGCTGGGCCTCCCGGTAAAGCGGCTCATCCTTTTCCGCCGGCAGCGAGAGGCTGTCGGCCCCGCAGCCGGATCCCGCGAGCAGCGCGGCAAGGGCAAGCAGGCCGAAAATTCGGGCGCGGACGGACATCGCGGGTGGGAAAGGGATTGAACGGCGGGTGATCGCACGTAAATTCCGCACTAAGACCATGCGACTCAAACTCTAAATGGCGCTCGACTCGAAAACCGCCCTGGCCCGCGCCCGCGCCTGCATCCGCATTGAGACTGAGGCGCTGCGCCGGACCGCTGCGGGCCTGGGGCCGGAGTTCGTGGCGACCGCCCGGGCGGTCGACCAGGTGATCAAGGCCGGCGGGAAGCTGATCTTCAGCGGCGTGGGCAAGTCCGCCCCGATCGCCCAGAAAATCGCGGCGACGTTCAACAGCACCGGCGTGGCCTCCTGTTTTCTCGATCCCACGCAGGCCCTCCACGGCGACCTCGGCCTGTGCGAAGCCGGCGACCTCGGCCTGCTGCTCAGCAACAGCGGCCAGTCGGAGGAATTGCTCCGGCTGATCCCGATGCTCCGCCGGTTCGGGCTCAAGGTGGTCGCCTTCACCAGCAGTCCGGCCTCGGATCTGGCGGCGAATGCCGATTTTCTCCTGCGCTACCGCGTGCCGCGCGAGGCCTGCCCGCTGAAGCTCGCCCCGACCGCCAGCACCACCGCGGCCCTGGCCCTGGGCGATGCCCTAGCGATGGTGCTCCTGGAGGCCCGCGGGCTCACCCGCGACGACTTTGCGCGCTATCACCCCGCCGGCAACCTGGGGCGGGTGCTGCTCCTGCGCGTCAGCGATATCATGCGCACCGGCAACCGGTTTGCGGTGGCCCCGGACAGCATCACCACCCAGGACGCGATCCTGGCGATGACCAAGGCCAAGAGCGGCTGCATCGCCCTGGTACGCAAGGGCAGCGGCCGGTTGTCCGGCATTCTCACCGACGGCGACTTTCGGCGCAGCGCGCTGCGCGGGCCCGATTTCCTGTCGCGGCCGGTGGCGACCTTCATGACCCGCGGGCCCAAGACCATCGCCGCCGAGGCACTCGGCGTGGACGCCCTGCGCTGTTTTGAAACCCACAAGATCGACGACCTGATCGTCGTGAACGGCCGGGGGCAGCCGGTCGGGATAGTCGACAGCCAGGACCTGCCGAAATTCAAAATCATGTGAAGGCCCCCATTCGCATCGGCATCATCGGCATGGGGGGGTTCGCCGGAGCCCACCATCAGACCGTGGCGCGACTGGAAGAGCGCGGCCAGGCGAAGTTGATGTGCACGTGCGATCCGCATGCCGCCAACTTCGAGGTGGCGCAGCAGACCTGGCGCCTGGCCCAGCGCGGCGTGCCGGTGTACGGCGACTACCGGGCGATGCTGGAAGCCCACCACGCCGACCTGGAACTGGTGGTGGTGCCCACGCCGATCAATCTGCACGCCGAAATGCACGAGGCGGTCGCCGCCCGCGGGCTCCCCACCTATCTGGAAAAGCCCCCGACCCTCGATTATGCCGAATTGGAGCGCATGATCGTGACGGATCGGCGGGCCCGCAAATCGTCCCTAGTCGGATTCAACTTCATCGTCGAGAAACCGCGCCTGGCGCTGAAGGAGCGCCTCCTGGCCGGGGAATTCGGCACCCTGCGGGGCGCCACGCTCCGGGCGCTGTGGCCGCGGCCGGCCAGTTATTTCCGGCGCAACGACTGGGCGGGGCGCCTGGTGATGGGCGAGCGCCTGGTGCTCGATTCGTGCTTTGGCAACGCCATGGCGCACTTCGTCCACAACATGCTCTTTTGGACCGGCGCCGGGGAGCTGTTCAGCTGGGCCCAGGTGGCGGCGGTGCGGGCGGAGCTTTACCGCGCCCACGCGATCCAGGGGGCGGACAGCTTTTTTGTCGAGGCGGACACCGCTTCGGGCATGACCCTGCGATTTGCCGTGACCCACGCCTGCGCGGGATTGGGCACGCACGTCGAGACCGTCCTCTGCGACCGGGCCATGCTCGACTATGTCGTCGGCCATCACATCGAGGTGCGCTGGACCGACGGCCGGGTGGAGCGCCACCCGCTGGATCCGTTCGACGGGTTGGCGGAGAACCATCTCGAGTACTACCGGTACTTGCGCGGTGAGACGCCCCGGCCCGCCACGACCCTCACCGATTCCCGGCCATTCGTGACGGTCAACGACCTGGCGTATATTTCGAGCGGCCGCATCGGCCAGATTCCGGCGGCGCTGGTGAGCGCGGCCCGCGACGACCGCGACCAGCAGGACTACCTCAGCGTCGCGGGGATGAACGCCACGGTGGATCAGTTCCTCGTGCGGGGCGCCTGGCCGGGCGTGACCGGATGGGAACGGGCGGGCGCGGAGGTGGCGACCCCGGCCGATCTGCCGAGGCTGGATGCGGTTGTGCGTACGATGGTCTGACCGCGGCGTCGGGTCCGAGTCTGCCGGTCCGGTCCCCTCGTTCGTCGGGGTGCCCCCAAGGCCCGGATCCGCATCATACCGACCGCCGAGAGCCGCCGGCCTGGTCGGCCGGCCGGATCGGCGGTCTCGGAGATGCCGGAAGAGGGGGCAACCTCCTCACCAGGGGACCGGACCGGCAGACTCGGACCCGACGCCGCGGGAGGGGGAGACTCATTTTGCAGCAGGCGCCCGGCTTTACTTGGGGCGCGGGTTGGGCTTATTTCGGGTGATGCCTCCCCCTCCGTTCTTCTATCAAGAACCGTTCCCGCTCGGCGACGACTCGACTGACTACCGGCTTTTGTCCCGGGAAGGGATTTCGACCGGCTCTTTCGCCGGGCAGGAAATGCTCCAGGTCGCCCCGGAGTCGCTGGCCTTCCTCGCCCAGCAGGCCTTTCATGATTGCTCCTTTTATCTCCGCACCCAGCATTTGCAGCAGGTGGCCGCGATCCTGGACGATCCGGAGGCGTCGACCAACGACCGCTATGTGGCGCTGACCCTGCTGAAGAACGCCGAAATCGCCGCCCAGGGCATCCTGCCCATGTGCCAGGACACCGGCACGGCCGCCGTCAGCGCGAAAAAAGGCCAGCGGGTGTGGACCGGCGCCGACGATGCCGAATGGCTCAGCCGCGGCATCTACGAGTGTTTCACCCGGGAAAACCTGCGCTATTCCCAGACCGCGCCGCTGGACATGTGGCGCGAGGTCAACACCGGCACCAACCTGCCCGCCCAAATCGACATCGCGGCGACGCCGGGTTCCGCCTATGAATTCCTGTTCGTGGCCAAGGGCGGCGGATCCGCCAACAAGATGTTTCTGTTCCAGGAAACCAAGGCGCTCCTCAATCCCAAGGGCTTCGAACAGTGGGTGACCGAAAAGCTGCCCCACCTCGGCACCGCCGCCTGCCCGCCCTATCACCTGGCGTTCGTCGTCGGGGGCACCAGTGCCGAGACGTGCATGAAGACCCTCAAGCTGGCGTCGGCGCGGGCGCTCGACCACCTGCCGACGACCGGCAACGAGTTCGGCCGGGCGTTCCGCGATTTGGCGATGGAGGCGAAAGTGCTCGAACTCGCCCGCCGGACCGGGATCGGCGCGCAGTTTGGCGGCAAGTATTTCGCCCTCGACGTGCGCGTAATCCGCCTGCCGCGCCATGGCGCCTCCTGCCCCGTCGGCATGGGGGTCTCCTGCAGCGCCGACCGCAATATCAAGGGCAAGATCACCCGGGAGGGCATTTACCTGGAGCAGCTGGAAACCAATCCCGGCCGCTTCCTTCCCGCCGCGCGCCGCGTGCTGAAGGAGGAGACGATCGTCCGCGTCGACCTCAACCGCCCCATGGCGGAAATCCGCGCGGAACTGTCCAAGTATCCGGTGACCACCCGCCTGTCCCTGAGCGGCCCGTTGATCGTCGCCCGCGACATCGCCCACGCCAAACTGAAGGAGCGCGTCGACGCGGGTCAGGGCCTGCCGGATTACTTCAAGGAGCACCCGGTGTACTATGCCGGCCCGGCCAAAACGCCCCAAGGCTATGCCTCCGGTTCCTTCGGCCCGACGACCGCCGGGCGCATGGACAGCTACGTCGACCTGTTCCAAGGCCTGGGCGGCTCGCTCGTGATGCTGGCCAAGGGCAACCGGAGCACCCAGGTCACGACGGCGTGCCGCAAACACGGCGGCTTCTACCTCGGTTCCATTGGCGGCCCGGCCGCCATCCTCGCCAAGGAAAACATCCGCAAGGTCGAGGTGCTGGAGTACCCCGAACTTGGAATGGAAGCGGTCTGGAAAATCGAGGTGCATGATTTTCCCGCGTTCATCCTCGTCGACGACAAAGGGAACGATTTTTTTGCGCAGGGCTGCGGCGCCTGCCTGCCGGCCAAGAGTTGAATCAGTCCGCCGCTGCGGGCCGGGTCATGGGCAGCGGCGCCAGCGCCCGGTCGAGGGCCGCCGGCTCCATCAGCTTTTTCGCCAGCACGACCTCCCGCAGGGTGCGGCCGCTGGCGAGGGCTTCCTTCGCCACCGCCGCCGCCTGATCGTAGCCGATGAACGGGTTCAGGGCGGTGACGAGCATCAGCGAGCGGTCCATCAGTTCCCGGCAGCGCGCCGCATCGGCCTCGATCCCGTCCACGCACGCCTGCGCGAAGACCCGGGACCCGTTGGCCATGCAACGGATCGCCTCGTGCAAGGCGAAGGCGATGAGCGGCAGGGTGGCATTGAGTTCAAACTGACCCTCGCGCCCGCAGAGGACGACCGTGTGGGCGAGGCCTTGGGCGTAGAGGCAGACCTGGACCAGCATTTCGCTCATGACCGGATTGACCTTGCCCGGCATGATCGAGGATCCGGGCTGCGTGGCCGGCAGGCGCAGTTCCGCGAATCCGGCGCGGGGCCCCGACGCCAGCCAGCGCACGTCGTTGGCCACCTTCGTCAGGCTGCCGGCGATCGTGGCCAGATGTCCCGCCGCCTCCACCGCGTCATCGCGGGCGGCCTGGGCTTCGAAGTGGTTGGCCGCCTCGCGAAAGGGAATCCCGGTTTCGGCCGCCAGAATACCGCAGACGCGGGCGGCGAATTCCGGATGGCCGTTGATGCCCGTGCCGATCGCCGTGCCGCCCACCGCCAGTTCGGCCAAGGCGGCGACCGCCTTGTCCACCCGCTCACCGGCCTTGCGGATTTGGGCCGCGTAGCCCGAGAACTCCTGGCCCAGCGTGAGCGGCGTCGCGTCCATCAGATGCGTGCGCCCGATCTTGACGATCCCATCAAACTGGTGGGCTTTCCGGACGAGCGCCGAGGTCAACGCCGCCAGCGCCGGGCCCAGGTCGAAGCGCAGGGCCTCCGCCACGCTCACGTGCAGCGCCGTAGGGATGATATCGTTCGAGGACTGGCCCAGGTTGACGTCGTCGTTGGTGTGGAGGACGCACCCTTCGCCGCCCGGCAGCTGGCGCGCGCGGCGCGCGATCACTTCATTGGCGTTCGTGTTGGTCGAGGTGCCCGAGCCGGTTTGAAAAATGTCGACCGGGAATTGCCCGGTCAATTGACCGGCCGCAATTTCCCGCGCCGCCGCCTGAATCAGCCGGCTCTTCTCGGGGCTCAGCCGGCCCAGTTCCTCGTTGGCGCGGGCGCAGGCCGCCTTGACCCGCCCGAGCCCCCGCAGGAAGGCTGCGGGCATCGGCCGGCCGCTGATGGGAAAATTCAGGACTGCCCGCTGGGTGGATGCGCCGTAAAGCGCTTCATCCGGGACCGGCATCGGCCCCATCGAATCGGTTTCAGTGCGCATCCGTCAGGTTAGCTCGCCGGCGCCAAAAAGCAAAAAGGCGCCCGCGCAGGGCGCCTCGAAAAGGAATGCGATCGGGGGGCGAATCAGAACTTCACCGAAAAATGATCGCCGCCGCCGCCATAGCGGCTGACCGATTGATAGAGCCGATCGTCGGAAAGCCGGCTGACAAAGCGATCGCTCGCCGGGGCGGCCGGGTCGCTCGCCGGCGCCGTGACCGGAAAGCCGTCCATCGTCAAAATCCGCGCCCGGTGTTCGCTCGACGGGGGCGCCATCCGGGTCAACGGATCGATGACTGCGCTGCGCATTGCCTGCAGGTGATTGCCGGCCGAAAAACCGGCCGTCAGACTGAAAAGGCCGCTGGCGGCCGGCGCTTCCGGGCCGCCGGACAATGAGAAATTGGCGGCGATCGCCCGCGGCGTCGCCGCCGTCCGAAAGCTGATCGCTCCGGGGACCATTACTTGGCCGTCGAGCCGACCGCCGCCTTCGGGCGCCTGGGCGTTCTCCGCCGCCGGGGCGCGGGCCGGCTCGGCCGCGATCACCTCATCGGAGTTCAGCGGCGCGCTGACGGCCGGGGCCGCCGGGGCGACTTCGGCCGGGGCCGGAGTTATCGATACCACCGCGGCCGCCGAAGCGGCGATCGCCCCCGCGGGCCGATGCACCGAGGCCAAATGAAATTCGTGAAAACCCAGAGTCGTCAGGCCGAGCGCGGCGGCGGCGCCCAGCGGCGCCGGATGCCGGATCACGCTGGTGAAGATTTTCGGCAGGCCCCACCACGAGGGGCGCTTTTCCATGATTGCCACCAATTGCTTGGCGCGAATTTCCTGGTCAAACTGGGTCCAAAACCCGGGATTCGGCCGCTCCGTGCGCTTCAGTTGGAGCAGATTTTCGATTGTTACCGGGGACTTCAAATCAGGATTCATCGGCGCAGATAGGTCTCCATCTCGGCCTGGAGCAGTTGCTTCGCATAATGGAGGCGCGAGCGCACCGTTCCGACAGAGCAGTTCATAATTTCAGCTATTTCCTGATGGCTGAGGCCATCGATTTCAAACAGAGTGACCACGGTGCGATGGTTGATAGACAATTTTTGCATCGCTTCGTTCAATTTTTCCTGGAGCTCGCGCACATAGGCGTCCCGTTCGGCTCCCGTCTTATCTGTCAGCGCCGCAACTATTTCCCGTGAAATCGGTTCGTCGTCGTTGATCTTCTCCAAGCTGAAGAACGACCGGGCGCGGTTCTTGCGTAAGTAGCTGAGCGTCGAATTGATAGCGATGCGGTAGAGCCAGGTGAAAAAGGACGACTGGCCCTGAAAGCGCTGGATCGACTGAAACGCCTTGATGAACGCATCTTGGCTGAGGTCGGCCGCATCCTCTCGGTTCGAGGTCAGGTTGTACACCACGCCATAAATCCGGGTGCGATACTTGAGAATCAATTGGTCAAAGGCCGCGACCTCGCCCGCCTGCACCTGGCGCACGATCACCCAATCGTCGTCGGCCTCCCGGAGCCGCTCCGGGGACGAAGCGACCGTTTTGCCGAGAACTTTGATCCCTTCGAGCACCAGGCTAGGAAATCCACACCCCTTCGCGGTGCAAACGAAAAGTCGGCTTCAGGCGCGCCGCCGACTATTTTTGCAATGCCGCAATCTGGGTTCGGAGCAGTCCGGTCAGGCTGCCCAAAAGGGGCGTCGGCGCGGCGGCCGTCCACGGCGCCAAGGCCGTCTCGGCGGCGCCCAGTTCGGCATCCACCGCCTCGGCGACCGCCGCGAATACCCCCAGGTCGTTCATCTGCTCCAATCGCCGCGACATTTGGGCCGGGCGCTGCCCGGTGATCTCCGCGGTCAAAGCGGCCTGTTCGGCCGGCGGCAGGCGCTCCAGCAGCACAAACAGGGGCAGCGTCAACTTGCCACTAACCAAATCGGTGCCGAGCGTCTTTCCGATCCGCTGTTCTTCGCCGAAGAAATCGACCAAATCATCGTAAATTTGGTAGCCGATGCCCAAATGCCGGCCGAAACGGCTCACCGCGTCGGTGTAGGCCGGCTCCGACCCCGAAAGGCGCGCGCCCAGAAAACAGGATACCCGGAAGAGCTCCGCCGTCTTCAGATCGATGATGCGGTGGTAATCGGCCCGGGTGACGTTGGCCGAGCCTCGGCGGAGGGTCTGCGCGATCTCGCCCGCGCAAACGCGGCGGGTAGACTCCGAGACGGCCGCGCACACTTCGGTGGTCGGAAATTGGGTGGCCAAATTGAGGGCGTGGGCGAACAGGGCATCTCCCACCAAGACCGCCGCCGCCGGGCCATACTCGCGGGCCGCCGTACGGCGCCCCCGCCGCAGGTCGGCCCCGTCCATGA